>SMVA01394725.1_pt1 | contig 19264 bp, 14 predicted proteins | sample 2456451 | NCBI WGS metagenome assembly SMVA01 (sample SAMN11095933, study PRJNA526329) | marine sediment metagenome | biome: Marine sediment; feature: Surficial sediment; material: Deep marine sediment; isolation source: Hadal surficial sediment | place: Pacific Ocean | collected 2014-05 | depth... | reverse complement strand
TGGGGTTGGATGGCAAGTACTACGTAACGAATACGGGGAGCACCAGCATCGGTGTGTTCAACCCTGAAACCAATCAGTGGGAGGCTTCTCACAAAATCCCTCGCGAAACTCGTGCCGTTTATCCCCACACTATTCGCGTCGATGCCAAGGGTATCGTCTGGTTTACGCTCGCGGGTTCGGAGAAAGTCGGACGGCTTGATCCTGCCGACGGCAAATTCACGATTCTTGACCTTCCCGATGCGGTATCCAGTGGGATCTCCGGTGGCACGCAGCCATACGGCATCGACATCAATCCAATCGATGACTCCATGTGGTATGGCCGCTTGTTTGGTGACAGAATCGGCCGCGTCGATCCTGAAACGTTTGAAATTACCGAATACGATTCGCCGGTGCGGGGTCCTCGGCGCATGCGCTTCGACAAGGAAGGCATTCTCTGGGTAACGGGTTATTCGGAAGGCGAGTTAGCCCGCATCGAAGTGGATGAATTCAAAAGCACGGTTTATCCCATGCCGGAATTCGCCGAAGGCTTCCGCCCCGCACCCTATGCCTTGGGTATACATCCTCAGACCCAGGACATCTGGCTCAACGAGAACATGACGGATCGAATTTATCGGTTCATTCCGAGTGAAGAACGATTTGTCGTTTACCCGGTGCCCCTGTCGGGTACCTACACCCGGGATATGAGCTTTACCCCGGACGGTAAGATATGCCTGTCCAACAACCCGATACCGCCGCCGGCTCTCGAGGGCGGGGTGTTGAACCTCATCTGTATCGATGCGGACTATGATCCAGAAACCGAAGCGGCGCTCACGCTGAGCCAGAATTAGCAGCGGGTTTGGGTCTGAATACGCCAGTTCCCGTCTTTGAATCGGACGGGAACTGGCAGACGCATCCATAGTTCGTCAACTCAAGCTCGAGTCGATGCTTGCACTCGGCACTGGCTCGCGTTGTCGAGCCTGTTGGAAACAACACGACACACAAGGCGAAAATGAAAACTATCCTGGCGGCATTTATCCTGTGCATTTCTGCGCTCGGCAGTACGACAACTCAATCGGCGGAAGTGGTTGAAACCAACTACGACTGGCCGAATTATGCCAACGATCCGGGGTCTTCGAAATATGCGGACCTCGACCAGATCAACAGCGAAACGGTGCAGAAACTGACTGTCGCCTGGGAATGGGATTCACCGGACAATGCTCAGGTTGCGCGCGAACGTCAGTTCACACCAGGCGGTTTCAAGAGCACGCCGATCAAGATAGGCGACGTGCTCTACATCAGCACCTCCCTTGGGCGTGTGGCAGCGCTCGATGCAGCAACCGGAAAACAGAAGTGGGTTTTCGACACCGAAACCTGGAAATCCGGCCGACCTGCCAATCTGGGTTTCAACCATCGGGGGGTGGCATACTGGGCCGACGGCGACAAGCGGCGCATATTGATGGGAACCAACAATGCCTATCTATGGTCGCTGGATGCCGATACCGGATTGCCGGACAAGTCCTTCGGCAACGATGGCCGGGTCGATCTGACCCAAGGCATGGGTCGCGCAATAGATCGCTCGAAATATTCGAGCGTCGCCGCCCCCCTCATCGTCGGTAACACGGTCGTTCTAGGGGCCGTCGTATCCGATGAGCCGCTACAGGGGTGGTTAACCAGGAAACAATCCGATATTCCGCCGGGTCACATCAGGGGATTCGATGTGAATACCGGCAAACAGAAGTGGATATTTCATTCGATCCCGGAACCGGGCGAAACGGGGAACAAAACCTGGGAGAACGATTCCTGGAAAGTTACCGGCGCAACCAATGTCTGGACGCTCATGAGCGCAGACCCCGAGTTGGGATACGTTTATCTGCCCTTCGGGACACCGAGCAACGATTGGTATGGGGGGCAACGACTGGGTGACAACCTGTTTGGCGAAAGCCTTGTCTGTCTGAACGCGCAAACGGGTGAACTGGTCTGGTTTTTTCAGATGATTCACCACGGCCTGTGGGATTATGACTTACCGGCGGCGCCCAACCTTGTGGACATCACCGTAGATGGCAAGCAGATCAGAGCCGTCGCACAGGTTTCGAAACAGGGGTTTGTCTATGTTCTGGACCGGATAACGGGAATACCCGTCTGGCCGATCGAGGAAAAACCCGTTCCCCAGAGCGACGTTCCAGGCGAACGCACGGCTGAGACTCAACCTATCCCAACTCGGCCTGCACCATTCGAGTTACAGGGCATATCGGCAGATACGCTCATCGACTTCACCCCGGAGCTTCGAGCCGAAGCGCTGGAGATCGTGAGCAAGTTCAGGCATGGCCCTCTCTATACACCCCCCTCGTTGCAGGGTTCCATTCAACTGCCGGGCGATGGGGGAGGGGGCGAGTGGACGGGTGCCGCCTTTGATCCGGATACTTCACTGTTTTACGTGCCTTCCATCACCCGGCCCGTCGTCGTCCAGCTTGTCGAGCAACAACCCGAAGTTACGGAGTTTCGCTACGTCCGTGGCGGGGTCAGAAGTATTCGTGGGCCGCAAGGCCTGCCGTTGACGAAACCACCCTACGGGCGGATCAGCGCCATCAATCTCAATACGGGTGATTATCAGTGGGTGGTACCCAACGGTCAGGGAATACGCCAGAAAATCATCGATATGGGCATTCCGGATCCTGGTCCGGTCGGTGCGATTGCCTTTTTGAGCCCGTTGTTGACGAAGTCTCTGCTTTTCGTGGCGGTAAACGATGGCAAGCCGCTGCTGCGCGCGCTGGACAAAATTACCGGTGAGACCCTTCACGAAGTAGAGCTACCGGGTTTCCCCATGGGTGCACCCATGACCTACATGGTCGACGGAAAACAGTTCATCTCCCTGGCGTTGGGTGCCGGGGGAGAGGCAAAATTGGTTGCGCTCGCCTTGCCCTGACTCATGCTCGATGGCTGCGCCAGTTACAGAACTAGCTGACCAACCCCTGAACCCGCGCGGCTTCTTCGCGAATCAGTTCGGGCGCACCCAATAACTGGCGATTGAAGCCGATACGCTTGAACCAGTAGTGCAAGCCCAGCAGGTCGGTGAACCCCATACCGCCATGCACTTCGGTTGCCGTGCGGGCAACAAATTGCCCGACCTCGGAGAGATGGGCTTTCGCATGACATGCCATGAGTCGTGCTTCTGTTGGCATTGCGTGTACCGAGTGCGCCGCATACCAGACAAGCGAGCGACAGGGCTCGAGTTCAGCCGCCATTTCCGCACACATGTGTTTCACCGCCTGGAAAGATCCAATTGGCCGATTGAACTGGCGACGTTCCTTGGCATAGGCGATTGCCTGATCGAGCATGGCTTGTGCCGCGCCTAAGGTGTCGGCTGCGAGCATGAGACGACCCGCGTCGATGGTGATTAGTAATGGTTCACGATCCGACACCGAGTCGGGAAGCACGTCGGCGGGTGTCGCGTCCAATGAAATTTCTGCCACCGAACGGGTGCGGTCTATGGTTTTCAACTTGGTGCGGCTGAGACCTTTGGCATCGGCGTCAACCAGATGAAGCGCACCGGTCGAGTCGGCAATCAGGTACCCGTGGGCTTCCATTCCCTCCAGCACGAACATGGCCTTGCCGGTCAGCCTGCCGTTTTTTGCTTTGATGCCGTCGCTTTCACGGCGGCCAAGTTGTTCGGTGACCCCGACGGCCACACAGGTTTCGCCGGAGGCAATTTTTGGCAGCCAATTCTCCTTTTGAGCTTCGCTGCCAGCCGCCAACAGCGCAACAGGCACCATGGTCGATGTGGCGGTGAAGGGTACGGGTGCGACAGCACCACCGAGAGCCTCGGCAACCAGTGCCGCCTCGAGGAAACCCATGCCGACCCCGCCAAATTCTTCCGGGATGACAATCCCAGGAATGCCTAACTCACATAAACCCGCGTGAACATCGTTCGCCATCGATTCTTCTGCGTCCGCCGCGCTGCGTACTCGATCGAGCGGACAATGTGATTCGAGAAAGCCAGAGACGCTTTCCTGCAGCATGCGTTGTTCTTCACTTAGCATGAACTCCACGGCTTTCCTCCTAGTGTCCTGTCCGGCTAATTCGTTTAAATTCAGCGCGCCCCAAAAGGCCTGTGGCTAGGCGTGGTCCGCAGGGAATGGCGGGTCCATTGCCAAGGACCACAACGCCGCCGCAGGTCTTTTGGGGCACGCCCTTCGGGAGGGAGCAGAATCGCCAATTACCGCGTTGTGTCCCTTGCGAAGGTCTAGACATTCGCTGCGGAGACACGAGGCGGAATAGAAAATTCCGCTCGCGGAACGTAGTTCCGCCCCTCGTACATGACAATTCTACTCCCTCTGAATTCAACGAATTAGCCGGACAGGACACTAGATAGGCTTGTCGAACTTAGGCTCTTTAGGTAACCCGAGTGCGCGCTCGCCGATGATATTTTTTTGAATCTGGGCGGTGCCGCCGCCGATGATGAGACCCAGGTCCATCATGTAGCGGTGTTGCCAGATTCCCTGGTCGCGAATGTAGGGACTTTCGTCGTAAAGGAGACCGAGTTCGCCCATGACGTCGATCGCGAGTCCCGCAATTTGATGATTGAGTTCGCAGCCCTGCAGTTTGACGATCCAACGGGGTAGTCCGGGTTCTTCGTTCTTGATGTTGTGGGACAACACCCGCATGCCATTGAACTTCATCGCGAATACTCTTGCCTGCAGTGCCATTGCGCGGTCGCGATAACTCGGGATGTCGATCAGGCGCCGGCCGTCGATCGTTTCGTTTTTCATCAATTCGAGAACTTCGTGGAACCGGCTTGCCGCCTGATTGGGATCGCCCAAACCACCGCGTTCGTGTTTCAGCGTGGCATTGGCGACATACCAGCCCTCTCCGCGACTGCCGACGATTTCCGTTGTCGGTACCCGGCAGTCGGTGAAGAAGACCTCGTTGAATATAGAGTCGCCCGTCATTTGCTTGAGCGGGCGCACCTCCATGCCGGGGGTGCCCATGGGAATCAGCAGATAGCTGATGCCTTGATGTTTGGGCGCATCGGGTTCGGTACGTACCAGGCAGAACATCATGTGTGCGGTTTTTGCACCCGATGTCCAGATTTTCTGGCCGTTGATGACGAAGTCGTCCCCGTCCACGTGTGCCCTGGTCTGTAACGATGCGAGGTCAGAACCTGCGCCGGGTTCCGAATAACCCTGACACCACAACATCTCGCCGCGCACGGTCGGTGGGATAAAACGCTGCTTCTGTTCCTCGGTGCCGAGTTCGAGGAGAACCGGCACGATCCGGTTGTCGCCACTGTGCCCGGGGCGAACCTTTGCCAGCGTAAACTCTTCGGCGAGGATGTGTGATTTGAGAATGTCGGGCGCAAGGCCCGCCCCGCCATATTCTTTGGGAACAGTGAGGGCAGCGTAACCATTTTCGATCAACAGTTGCTGCCAGTCGTTTGCCGCCATCGCGCTGGAGCCGGTTCCCGGTGATTTGTTCCTGTTTTTTTTCAGGAAACTGCGTAGCTGTTCGCGATACGCTTCATGCTCAACGCTGTACGCGAGATCCATGGTTACCTCTTTCGCCCCGGACGAAAGAGAGAATCGTACTACATCGGGCGAGGTTTGTTCCCAGCGGGAGCGAGGTCAGCGGTCGTTGCGGCACACTGTCTCACCTCGGTCGCTAACGGCTCAGAAGAAAATCGCTTCCGGAAACCAGCAATTCTTCATCGGGCATTTGCGAAAATTCCGGCGCCATTTTCGGTCTGGGCGTTGGCACTACGTCCCATGTGTTGGTAATCAGAACCTCCACCGTGAAACCGGCTTTTTCGAATCGTCGAATCATGTCGGGCTGGGAAATTCGATTGGTGTAAAAACCCGAACCCGCCATCCAGTCGGCCTCCCAGACTCGGCTCGGAAGTCGATGGTTGTCCAACGCGCCACCCAGATGATCCTTGTAGTCCACGCGGTGGGACAACGCGGCACCTGGTGTGGTGATGCGAAACAACTCCGCCAGCGTCTCATCGAATTCTCCGATACGGATGTGTTCGAGAACGGCCTGCGACCACACAAAATCGACGCTGTTGTCGGGTATCGTGCGTAGCGATGAGAGTCCGTCGGTCAGGTATTCGCATTTGACCCTCCGCAACAACTCGTCAAACGAAGCGACGTTGTCCAGATCCTGGATTTCCAGCCGTGCTTGCTGCCATGACTGGACAATATTTTTGTACACGGAAACATCCTCGATGGCGTATCGCCCGGAGTCCAGGAGGTAGGTTTTATTAGCTCCAAAACTTCTTGCGATGAGTGCGGAAGCAACCGAGTCACCAACGCCTAACTCGAGGCACGTATAGCCACCGTATTTGCCGGGAAACTCGGATCTCTCGAAATGTGTTTTGAAAACTTCCAGTGCGTACGAAGACTCCTGCATGGCCCCGTGCCGGAACATCCCCAGCTTCGCGAAGGTTTGGTTCTCAAGGGGTATACGGGAAAAGAACCAGCTTCGCAGCGATCTTCATCCACCAGGGCATCAGTTCGTGCCCGTGGGACGCCACTGTCGAATCCCGATCCACTTTCCGCGGAAAGAACGTGCAAGGTTTTTGACAGGTTTCGCAAATGTCGGTGTGAGTTTCAACTTTTCGGCTTGGCAACCCAGCGACTGCCATCGTCCAGTTCGGCGTCGTATACCCACTTTCCAGCTTTTATAAAAGGTACCGCCTGGGACCAGAGCGAGCCGCTGGAATGGGCAATGGGCTCCTTGCTGTACTGGGCAAGGTAGGCGCGCCGCTGCCGGGCGGTACGGTTGGCCGTACTACGATGCAACGAGGTACTCGAAAACACCGCGATGCTGCCGGCAGTTACTTCGATCAACTCACCCGGATCATCACCGGTGTAGCCAATGAGGTCGTTGCTCCCGGATTGCCGTGTGTGCGGCAGAACTTTGTTTCGAGTGCCGACACGGTCATGGGGCAGCACGTAGATGGTTCCGTTGGCCTCGGTCATGTCATCCAGCGCGCACCAGCAGGTGAGATAGGGCGTGTGGGTGTTGCCGGGGTCGAGCGTGTTGACATAACCGGAGTCCTGGTGCCAGCCGAACTTCATCCCCTGCTCGGGGCCCTTCACCACCCACTGCTCATTGAACAGGTACACGTCCTCGCCCAGAAATGCCGTCGTCACGTCCGCCATCAGCCTGCTGTACAGAAATTCCGCCATGTATCGGCTTTCCCGGTACCGATTGCTGATGAAATAACGTTTTCCGCGATGGGTAATTCCGTAGGTCTCGCGGCCGCGGGCCTTCATGCTGCCGTCGATATAACCAACGAAGTACGCACATTCCTCACGCAGAATTTGCAGGGTTGCTGGATCGATCGCGTTCGGCACGATCGTAAACCCGAGGGTTTTGAATTGATCCCGCTGGGTGGTTGAGATCTGCATGCAGGTTTCGTGTTTTGACCGAATTCAATCATAACGCGGATTTTGACAAGCGGTCTTGCTAAACGGTTGCTCCGGTTACAAGATCTCACTATCGATGAGAGGAGTTTCGCTTTGGAAACTGCGACGACGCCCCAGCCCGCTGAACACCGGCAAACTCGGTACGTAGCAGCGCCTCCCCTGGATCCTCCGGTGGCGCTGGCGTTGCCGAAACTCACCGGTGATATAGAACAGGCAAAGCTGGATCTGACCGAGTATGGGCTTTGCCTGCTGACAGATGTGCTCGGCTCGACCGAGCTTGACGTTTTACGAACCAAGCTGGGTCGACAAGCCGCCGCCGAACGAGCGCTGGGGGAACTTGCGCCGCCGAGCGCCTCGACGACGAAGCAGCTTGTCTCGAATATGGTCAACAAAGGCTCGGAATTTCTGGCGCTCGTGGAAAAGACCGAGAGCGATGAACTCGCCGGTTATCTGCTCGGAAAAGACTTCCTCATTTCAAGCATCACGGGCGGAATTTTTCACGGGCAAACCTCGGAGCCACAGCCCCTGCACCGGGATCAGGGCCAGGTTCCTGCCACCGCGGATTTTCCGGCCGCCTGTAATTTGTTCTGGTTGCTCGATGATTTCACTCCGAATCGGGGTAGCACGTTTGTCGTGCCTGGCAGTCATCGATGGAATCCCGAGTACCAGGTGAATTCGCCCCCACGAGAGATGGCGGTTCAAATCGAGGCGCCCGCAGGCAGTGTTTTCGCCTGGGATGGCAGGTTATGGCACGGTACCGGCGTCAACGTAGAAGGTCATACGAGGCGACAGCTGACCACTTTCTTCTGTCTGCCCTGGATGCGTCAGCAGGAGAACTGGGGGGTCTCGTGTCTGCAGGAAGTTCTCGACGAGGCGAGTCCCAAACTCAAAATACGGCTCGGACTCAAAACCTATGGCACGCTCGGCGGGGTAAGCGGCACGTTGACAGATCAAGCCGCGGTGAGCCTCGGTAACGCTCAAGTGTCGTTCCCGGAATTTATCATCGGCGAGGACGGCGCGCTGCATCCGTTGCGGCGCGTGAGCCGGGCGAATAAGGCAAACTGAACGCGGCGGGTCTGAAAAGCGAAGCTAGGAATCTTTTCTACCGCGCAGACTCTTAGTCCTCGTCGTCGACCTCGGCGTCAATCACCAGCTTTTCTGCGTTAGCCCACTGAAAATCGGTGCTGCAAGACAGGCCGGTGCTGCCGTCCTCGGGGGTGTATACATAACAGATCATCCCATCAGGCATTCGCACTTTCTGATAAATGCCCCAATCCTGGGTCTCGACAGGCATCAGCAGGGTCACGTCGTCGGCGCCGCATCCTGCTAGCGAGAGCGGTATTGCCGCCACAACAACTAGAAAGGTCCGCGTTTTCACTCGTTGCCTCCAATCCTTTTTGTCGCCTTCAGCACAGGAAACCCGATCGATCCGCTACACGGATTCGAGGCGCCGAATCTCCCGGTTGAGATCGTATTGTCCGTCGGTGACGATGCGCTCGAGCACCGCGACACGTTCTTTGACCTCTATCAGCTCCTCTTCGAGCTCTTGCGTTTCAATGCGCCCATCTTCCGCAATAAATGTGGCCATCTTCTTCTTGTGGTTCGTGCGAATCGAGTAAATTACGATCGGCAACACAAAAGCGAACAACACGACTAATACGAAACCGAAAACAAGCGTCAGCTCTAACATGAATTACACCCTTATGGATCACCTGGGTTTCGGGGGATGCAATATTAGTACCAAGGTTTCTGCTCAGGTAAATCAATGGGTTACGAGAATTAGACGAGCCGATACGGGGAAATCGACCAAAATCTGGCGAATTCGCCACATCCAGTACGGACGAGTACGAACGAATTCCCCCCATCCAGTCGCTGCCCCTACCAGGTATCGATATACGGGTACTTTTTCCCGGTTCGAACGGGCTTCGGCGGCAAGCGGCGCAGGCTGCTGGCAATCCAGTCACGGGTGTCGGCCGGGTCGATCACATCGTCCAGCCCACCACCCACCGATGCGTTGATCGCCTTGGCGCCCTCATAAGCTCGAGCCACTCGCCGTTCGAACTCGCGGCGTCGCTCTTCGGGATCTTCGATCCCAAGAAGCTCTTTGCGATAACCCAGTTTGACGGATCCTTCGATGTTCATACCGGCAAACTCGGCCGTTGGCCAGGCAACGGTAAAAAACCCGACCAGCGCGCTTGCACCACACATGGCCTGGACGCCGAGCCCGTAGGCTTTGCGAACGACCACCCCGAAAAGCGGCGTCGTCATGTTGGCGCCCACGTTGAACATCCGCACGGAATGTCGCACGAGTGCCGTTCGCTCGACCTCCGGGCCAACCATGATGCCCGGGCAGTCCATGAGACTGAGCATGGGAATGTCGAACGCATCGCAAAGTTGCATGAACCGGGCACCCTTGTCGGCACCGTCGGAGTCGATGGCACCGGCAAGGTGGTGCGGGTTGTTGGCGATGACGCCCATGGGATGACCTTCAACCCGGATAAACGCGGTGATCACGCCGATGCCGAATTTTTCACGGATTTCCAGCACCGAATTTTTATCGGCCAGGGTGTGGATGACCTCGCGCATGTCGTAGAGGCGCAGGCGATTTTCGGGAACCACGTGTCGCAGGTGTCGCTGATCGTGAGCCTCCCATGGGCCGATTGAACCCTGAAAGTAGGATAGGTACTTTTTGGCGACGACAACGGCCTCTTGTTCGTCTTTGACCAGGATATCGACCACCCCGTTGGGCACCTGGAAGGACATCGGTCCGACCTCTTCCGGCGTGTAGACACCCAGCCCTCCGCCTTCGATCATCGCCGGGCCGCCCATCGCAACGGTTGAGCCCTCGGTTGCAATGATCACATCGCAGCAGGCGAGCAAAGCGGTGTTGCCGGCAAAGCAGCGGCCATTGGTGACGCCCACCAGAGGAATCAGGCCGCTCAGTTTCGAGAACTGAGTGAAAGTACCGGTATCGAACGCCACGCCGGGTCCGGTGCGATCGTCGCCAGGTCGACCGCCACCACCCTCGCCGAACAGGACCAGCGGGATTCTGAATCGTTCGGCGAGTTCGAACATGCGGTCCTGCTTGTAGTGGTTGCGCCCCCCCTGGGTACCGGCGAGAACGGTGTAGTCATAGTGAACCACCATGGCTCTGGCGGCATCGTCGTCGAACAGGTCTCCGTTGATGGTTCCGGTACCGGCGAGCAGACCGTCGGCCGGGGTTTGCTTACGGAGGGTTTCCATGTCGTGGCGCTGGTGTTGGCGGGCGACGATCAGTGGCCAGTACTCCTTGAAGGAGCCGGGATCCATCAGTTGTGCAATGTTTTCGCGCGGCATGCGATAACCCCGTGCCCGTCTCTTGGCTACCGCCTCCGGCCGGTTCTCATCCAGCGTATAGGCGTGGCGGTCGTAAATTTCCTGCAGGTCGGGGCGGATGTAGTCAGGATCGAGTTCCTGAACTGCCGCAATTTCACCACCCTCCACTTCGGCTTCTTCGATGTATACGAATGCGTAGCCTTCGCGAACAACGTCGCCAACTGCCATGGTGATGGCACGGATGATGCCGTCTCGGTCGGCCGTGATGACGTGTTCCATCTTCATCGCTTCGACCACGGCGACGGGTTGGCCAGATCGAACCTGATCGTCTATTGCCACGTCGATGGAGACGATGGTGCCCTGGATCGGGGCACTGATACCGACCGAACCCTCGGGCCCGGTGAGCTCTGCAACACCGATGTCTTCGGAACGTTGCGACGATTGAGCGGCCGCCGATTTTATTTTTTCATCATGGGCAAAAAGCGCCAGTGGATCGCTGCTGTCGACCCTCGCCCCTGCGTAACCACGACGATCCTCATCCCGATGAGAGGGAGTGGTCTCAACATAGCGCACAGGTGCGGTTGGGGAGGCCGCCAATTCCAGCATGTGCTCGTCGACCCAACGGGTGTGTAAGCTGCCCGCCAGAAAATCCTCGTGCGCCAGTATGTTGCGCAAAAAGGCAAGGTTGGTGCCGATCCCATCGATTCGGAACTCGGCGAGCGCCCGCGAGGTTCGCCGCGCCGCGCTCTGAAGATCCGCAGCGGGCGAGTGTCCAATCACCTTCGCGAGCAGCGAGTCGTAGGCATTGTTTGTCTGGTATCCGGCATAACCGAATCCATCGGTACGAATGCCTGGCCCACTTGGCGCCTCGTACACGGTGAGAATTCCACCGGCCGGTCGCACCGAGCCTTCGCTGTCGATGGTCTCCATGTTCACCCGTGCCTGGATCGCATAACCGCGGGGTTCGGCAATTCCGGGTTCGGTGAGCCCCAGTTCAGTCAACGATGCGCCACCGGCAAGTTGGATTTGGGCGCAAACGAGATCAACGCCGGTAACTGCCTCGGTTACCGTGTGTTCAACCTGCAAACGTGCGTTTGTTTCGATGAAGACAAACGGTTGCCTGTCTTTGCGTTCGGACTCGTCAACAAGGAATTCAAACGTGCCGAGGTTGCTGTAACTTTCTTTTTCTGCGAAGCGAACGGCGGCCTTGATGATCTCAGTTCGCAGATCGTCATCGAGGTTGGGAGCGGGGGCGACTTCGATCACTTTTTGGTGGCGACGCTGGATACTACACTCGCGCTCCCCGAGATGGATGATGGAACCGCTCTCATCACCCAGTATCTGCACCTCGATGTGACGGGCACGAGAAATGAATTCTTCGACGTAAACGTCTGCGAGCCCAAAGGCTGCTTTTGCCTCTGACCGGCAACGGGTATACGCCGACGCAAGCTCCCCCATGTTGGTGACCATTCGTGTGCCGCGGCCACCGCCACCGGCAATCGCTTTGATCATCATCATGGCGTTAGAGCCTAAGGATTCTAAAAACTCCCCGGCTGCTTCCAGCGAGACGGCATGATCCAACCCGCGCAGCACCGGCACATCGGCGGCAGCGGCCGCCATTCGTGCACGGGTTTTGTCGCCAAATAACTCCAGGTGTTCTACGTCCGGTCCGACAAAGGTAATTCCCTCGTCAGCACAACGCTGAGCAAAGTCGCCACGTTCGGCCAGGAAGCCGTAACCTGGATGGATCGCATCACAGCCGCTTACAATTGCGGCGTCAATGATCGCATCAGCATCCAGATAGGATTGCGCGCCGCTGCCCGGGAGTGCGTGAACTGCGTCTGCAACGCGCGTGTGCAGGCTTGTCGCGTCATCTTCTGAATGGACGGCCACCGCGCGCAAGCCGAGATCGGCAGCCGCGCGGGCAATGCGGATGGCGATTTCGCCACGATTGGCGATGAGCAATGCGGTGAAGCGCATGACCCCTCCTCAGTGAATGTCAGGTTCCGTTGACGGCACCGTGCCGTAGGTGACGCTCGTGACAATACGCGAAATTCACCCCAATTCCCCGTCGCGCTTTGGTCCGTCTATCGGTAAGGGGGCAATTGTTATAGCATTTGCGGGACGGGAGCATTGGCGGAGGGGACAATTGGCGACTCGTAGACTACTCACGCTTCTGGTGTTGGCAGCAGCAACGGCTGTATCGATCAATACCCATTCTCATCACGCTTTCTCGTCGGAATTCGATGCTGACCGACCATTTGAGCTGCGCGGCACCATTACCCGAGTCGAGTGGATCAACCCTCACAGTTGGGTGCATGTGGATGTGGTGCTCGAAGATGGCTCCATCCAGCCCTGGATGATGGAGGGAGGAACACCAAACACGTTGCTGCGGGGCGGCCTGACCCGAAAGATTCTGATCCCGGGCACCGAAGTCATCGTTCGTGGTTATCAGAGCAAAGATGCGGATTGCGAACCCCTGTGCCGCGGCAGCGGACGGGATATCACGTTTTCCGATGGACGCAGAATTTTCATGGGCTCCTCGGGCACGGGTGCGCCCAAGGACGGGGCCGATCCTGCACAACGCGATTGAGAAAGCGAGAAACAGCCTCCTTTTGAGTACACATATGACCTGGAACGGAAGAATCACGATGAAACCTCGTGCTAAATTATTGGTGACAGCGGCTCTGGGCGTATGGTTGTTCGCGTTGATCGGTTGTTCGCAGGTTGACGACACGGCCGTCGACGAGCAGGCCGTGGTGCCGGACCTCCCGGCAGATCTCAATGGCATCTGGCAGGTGGTCGGGTCCGCGCACTGGGATCTGGAAGGCCACACCGCCTCTAAAGGCCCGGTAACCAACGTGCTTGGCGCGCTGGGGGGCATCCCGGCTGGCATGAGCGTTGTCGAAGGTGGTGCCATTCCTTATCAGGATTGGGCGCTTGCAAAGCGCGACGAGAATCGTGCCGAGTGGAACAAGTTTGACCCCGGGGTGAAGTGTTACATCCCCGGCATACCGCGCTCGACTTACATGCCGTTTCCCATGCAGATTCTTCAGTCCGACAGCAAGATTTTCATTGCCTACGAGTTTGGCAGCAATACCCGCGTGATTCATATGGATCGTCCCGGCACCGAGGCAGACCTGCCTTCCTGGATGGGCTATTCGCTTGGCCGTTGGGAAGGGGACACTCTGGTTGTGGATGTTTCCGATCAGGTGGCCGAGACCTGGTTCGACAGCGCGGGGAATTTTCACGGTGAAAATCTGAAGGTTACCGAACGTTATACCGCGATGGGTCCGAACCACATTCGCTATGAAGCCACCATTGAAGATCCGGATGTATTTACCCGCCCCTGGAAAATCAGCATGCCGCTGTATCGGCGCATGGAGGACAACGCGAGGCTACTGGAATTCAAGTGCGTGGAGTTTGCCGAGGATGCCATGTACGGGCATCTGCGCAAGGGTGCTGAGAATCTGGAACCCGCGACCGATTACAGATAACACGTGCTCCGCGTCTTCATCTACTATCTGACGCAGCGCGCGGATCGTTGATGGAGATCGTTCCGGGACAGGAAAGAAGCGACGCCGTCGAGCAGAAAGACTACCCCAAGCTTGTTACCCTCGCCATATTGCATATGGCGCAGTACTTTCCTGCGATCTTCACGCGGGTGGCTTTGCCTTTCATCTTTCGCAAAGAAGGTCTGCCACTGGAGATGTTCTGGTTGCTTGCGCTGCCCGACCTGCCTCGCTGGCTCAAGTGGGCAATGGCGCTTGTCGTCGACAACTACCACATCAAGAAAATTGGTCGCCGTAAAACCTGGATCATTCCGTGTACGTTGGTCGGAGCGCTCTGTTATGCAATTCTCGCGTTCATTCCTCCGTCGCTCGTCGTGATTCACGTCATCGTCGGCATTCTCGTGTTCAAGTCTTTCGTGATGGCGGCACAGGATATTGCCGTCGACGCCTACGCGGCGGAATCGATGTCCGATGCGGAACGCCCGGTTGGTACTTCGCTGATCAACTTTCTCGGAGCGGTTGCCGCCGTGTTCGGGTCTGGTGCGGTCGCGGTCATCGAAAAATTCGGTTGGACTCCAACCCTGCTGGCGGCGTCAGCGTTGCTGATATTCGCCGCGTTGCCCGCGATTATTCGTCGGGAACCGTTACCCCCCGAGGCCAGTCGGCAGCGCGAAGCGCGAGGTGAAAAGCCGGATTTGCTCAAGGCGCTGAAACGACGGGACTCATATTACATTATGCCTTTCCTCTTTCTTTTCGGGTTCGGAGGAACGTTTTTTCTCACCATGTTCGGTCCGTTCTGGGCGGACAAGGGGTTGACGCTGACCGAGTATGGAATACTCGCGCCGATAGCGGGGATTGCCGGAGGTGCACTGGCCGCCGTCTCCACACCCTGGCTGATCGGCCGGTTCGGACTGCGAACCACCGCGATCATCGGGGTCGCCGCGCTTCCGGTCGAAGCAACCATTTATTGTATATACGCTGCGATGCCCGAGTTGCCTGCTTTGCCCATACTGATACTCAGCGTTTCGTTGCTGGCGTTTGCCACCAATCTTTATAGCTATGCCGCGAGCATTTCACGATTTCGCTGGGCTTCCAAAGCGCAGGCTGGTACCGACTATGCGCTTCAGTCGAGCGTATGGAATCTGGGCGTGTGGGCCGCGGGATCAACGTCCGGTCTGGTGGCGGCAATTTTCGGTTGGCTTTACTTTTTTCCGATTGCGGCAGTTGTCGCGGCAATCGGTGGGGTGGTGTACGTTTTAATGTTCGATCGGGTGGAACGATTGGTCGTGGAGCGAGAGCAGGAAGAACTGGGTATTCCATCAGACTCCGGGAAGGAGATCACTCTATGAGCGCCGGTATTGGTCTATCTCTTATGCCAGCTGGGTAGCCAGTTTTCGTCTTTGCGACCCTGAGCTTCCAGTTTACGCGCACCTTTGAGCATCAAGGGCATCGCGTAGTTGCCTTCATGGCACGCGTACTCGTAGACGAGATCATCGGTGCGCTGCATCTCGAGTTCGGTCGTCCAGGTCGCCTCGTACGCGTTGGGGTCATCAACCGTATATTGATACAGCAACGTGTCGGGACCGGTGCGGGTAAAACGTTCGGTCAGAACCATGTCGGGTGTGGTGCCGCGGAAATTGGTGAAACGGTTGAAGTTGGTCGTGGTCACGACGAAGGTGTCGTCCTCCCAGACGCCACGTGAGTCCCCTTTCCAGAGCCGCATGTGTGCAGGCAATGCCTCGCCACCATGGGTGGGAATGATGCGATGGTCGTTCACCATTTCGACCAGGATGGCGACATGGTCTTCGGTCTGTACGATCTCCATGATGTTGTTATACGCACCTGGCGTCATGGGCGGGCCCGCGTTGAAACCGAGGATGCAGCGATCGGTGAAGTTGCGGTCTTCTGGACCAACGGGTGACCGCTCCTGGAGTTTGATGATGCCCGCCATGCGTTCCCGGGCCGCTTCTTTCATCGGCGGAAGGCGACCGTCGGGTGGGTCTATGAGGAGCGACGTACGCATGGTCCCCGTCATCTTGGTCCCCATGTCGAGGAAGAAGGCGTTGTAACCAACGTCCACGTCGCCCTGACCTTGAGTAAATTCTTTGTTTTCGGCGCGCGCGGCGCGTCCTTCGAGCACACGTTTTTCGAACTCGGCTCGCTCCTCGGCCGTCACGTACTCCTTGTCTTTGAAGTTCTCCGGTCGCTGAAATGGCGTGATCGAGCGGAAGTCCCACGTACCTTGCAGATCGGGCGTACCCCAGGGTTTCATTGGCACATCGGCGAACGCCGTTGTGGCCGCCAGGGCGATCGCGATCAACCAGACGGCTTGTTTGTACAATCTACTCATGGCTACCCTCCAACAAGACCCGACTCGTCCAACGCGGAACTAACGCGCAGCAAGAGATTAGACGACCTTCGAACGGATAGACAACCTTTTTACCTGCCTGAGATCGATGTATCGCCACCTTGATGGTCACGGCCACGTTTGCAACTACGACCACGGTAGCGAAAACTGCGTGTGGGTCGTATTATCGAGGTGCCGCCGACGTTGAAGCCGACATGTGTCATGCCACACCGCTTTTTTGTTCGCTCAACCAACGCTCTGGCGGCCGTCGCGCTGGTATTAGCTGGATCCATCACCCCAAACCGCCCGTTGGCGTCGGAACATGCCAACGCTGCGATCTTCGTGGACATCACCCGCCAGGTTGGGCTCGACTTTCAACATACTTCCGGAGTTCGAGGCACCTACCAGCTCCGCGAGATCATGGGGTCCGGTGCGGCGCTGTTCGACTACGACAACGACGGCGACCTGGACATCTACCTCATCAACAGCGGGGATGGAACGAATCGGTTTTTCGAACAGACACCAGACGGCTCGTTTCGAGATGTCACCGATCGCTCGGGTCTGGGTGATCCGGGTTTTGGCATGGGAACCGCTCTCGGTGACATAGACAACGATGGTGACCTCGACATCTTCGTCACCAACGTGGGCGCCGATCGCCTTTACCTGAACGATGGTCACGGGGCCTTCGCGGATATCACCGCTATGGCCGGTATCGAAGGTTCTCATTGGTCGAGCTCTGCGGCTTTCTGTGACATCGATGGTGACGGCTATCTCGACCTGTACGTCGCGACCTACGTCGAGAGTGGCACGTTCGAAACCTGCACCAACCAGGCGGGTGAGCCGGACTATTGTCCCCCGAGCACGTACCGCGGCGTGCCCGACCAACTTTATCTCAACAATGGCAACGGCACTTTCAAGAACATCAGCAAGACCAGCGGAATCTCGCTCATAGCCAATAGCGGGCTCGGCGTTATTTGTTTCGACTTCAGTGGCGATCATCGGGACGACGTTCTCATCGCCAATGACGGTGAACCCAACCATTTGTGGATCAACCAGGGGGACAACACCTTCCAGGAGCGCAGCTTGCCTTTCGGGGTCTCGGTCAATTTTTTTGGGGAACCGGAAGCGAGCATGGGTATCGCGCTGGGTGATGTGGACGGCGATCTCGATCTCGATGTACTCATGACCCACATCGATAGCGAGTCGAATACGCTCTACCTGAAGACGCGGGCAAACCTGCTGATCGATGGCACCATCGGCGCTGATCTTGGCTACTCGAGCGTCCCTTTCACAGGTTTTGGCACGGTTTTTTTTGACGTGGACAACGACGGCGATCTCGATCTGGCTATCGCCAACGGGCGGGTGCGAAAGTCACCCGGAGGTCGGCAAATGACCGGCTCGAATGAGGAGCCGGACGAATTCATTGACGCGTACGCCGAAAAAAATCTCATGATGGAGAATAGGGGGAGCGGTGAGTTTCGGACTGTTTGTGGCGATTCGAACGCGTTCTGTGGCTCCCTTGAGGTGAGTCGCGGCTTGCTCGCGGGAGATATCGATGGCGATGGCGATCTCGACCTCCTGGTTACGAACTCGAACGGTCCCGCGCGGCTGTACCGAAATCAATCCGTCGAGGTGGGAGAAAAAGGTGCGTGGCTGGAAATCCGGGTTATCGATTCCAGTCTCAACCGCGATGCGATCGGCGCACTCGTGCGTGTGTTCGTCGACGGTCGCTGGCTGGTGAGGCCGGTCATCCACACCACCAGTTACCTGTCGAGCGCGGATGCGACCGTTCATTTCGGGCTTGGGGATGTACTCGCCGTGGACGCCGTTGTCGTGGTCTGGCCCGATGGTGTGCAGGAGCGATTTCCCTCGATGAAGACTAATCATTCGGTCGTGATCCAGAAAGGTCACGGAATTATCGAGCTGCTCCCGGAGCCTCACAAGTGAAGCGTGGACATCTCGGTTGGGTGAGCATCGCGTTCGGGTTGATGTTCTTGTTGGACGCGTTGGTCGCGACAGGCAACGAAATTCCGCGAATCGACACGAGCGATATGGAATCCCGAGTGATTGCGTTGATTGAAGAAACGCGCAAGGAACTCGAACACAACATCGATGCAGCCGTTGCCTGGGGTCAAATGGGTAGGGTCCTGCACGCCCATGACCTGACCGAGGCAGCATTGGTTTGTTATGAAGGGGCGATTCGACGTGACGACGGTGACTATCGTTGGCTTTATCTGGCTGCGGTAGCCGCTTCAGGTGGCTCACTCACCAGCTCGGGCGAATATTTCGGTAAAGCTGCGTTGCTCCAGCCGGACGACGGTGCTTTTTTCATCGGGTTTGGGGATGTTCTGACTCGGCTTGGTCGATACGACGAGGCCCGCAACGCTTATCAAAAAGCACTGGAGATCGACGGCCATTCGATTTTTGCCCGCATTGGACTCGCGCGGCTGGCAATGATTCGAGGTGGCATCGTTGACGCCCGGATTCTGCTCGAACGAGCGCGAGATCTTTCCCCACGTCACAACAACGTTCACACTTTGCTCGCCCGCGTGTACCGCCGTCTTGGTAACGAGGCTCTTGCAGGTGAGGCTCGGTGGTTGGCCAGGGTTCACAAGAAACGACTGAAACCCCACAGTCCGGTTGTCAGCGCGATGGCGGGCCTCAACGTAAGCGCACGTGGTTACCGT
>SMVA01190790.1_pt1 | contig 19264 bp, 15 predicted proteins | sample 2456451 | NCBI WGS metagenome assembly SMVA01 (sample SAMN11095933, study PRJNA526329) | marine sediment metagenome | biome: Marine sediment; feature: Surficial sediment; material: Deep marine sediment; isolation source: Hadal surficial sediment | place: Pacific Ocean | collected 2014-05 | depth... | reverse complement strand
TTTTTTCTTTTTCTCTTTTGATATAAGTGTCTTGTGATCTTGCCATTTATTGTTGATTAAGTTAATACTGACGTTACCATAACTTAAAGTTACAATAATTCGTGTCATTTTTATTATACGGGGCCGGCCTGCGGAACAAGGAGCTATTCATTTCCTATGGCGCCAGTCTGCGGACTATTGCTCCCACCATATTCATTTCCCAATGGCGCCGGTTTGCGGACTATTGCCCCTACCATAATTCAATTTCGCCGTTTCCCAGTAGGCATCCATTTCTTCCAGCGTAAGTTCTGAAATTTGTTTCCCGTCACTTTTGATAGCATCTTCCAGAAATTGAAACCTCTTGATGAACTTTTTGTTGGTCGTCTCCAAGGCTTCTTCGGGATTGATATTTACAAACCGGGAGTAGTTGATTAGGGAAAACAGGAGGTCACCGAATTCGTGCTGCATTTCCTGCTGGTCCTTTTTTCCACTGGCCTCCATAAATTCATTCATTTCTTCCTGTACTTTATCCCAGACCTGCTCTTTGTGGTCCCAATCGAACCCAACTCCCCGGGCTTTTTCCTGAATCCTCATGGCCTTTACCAACGCCGGCAGTGATTTGGGGACACCGCCCAAAACAGAATTATTGCCGTTTTCTCTCAGTTTGATCTTCTCCCAGTTACGTTTTACTTCTTCCTCATCTTGAACCTCAACTTCTCCATAAATATGAGGATGCCGGTTAATTAGTTTTTCAGCCACTCCGTTCAGCACATCTCCAATATGGAAGTTCTCGGTTTCTGACGCGATCCTTGCGTAAAAGACCATATGCAACATGATATCTCCCAACTCCTTTTTTATTTCCTCTGGATCATCTTCCAATATAGCGTCTGAAAGTTCATAGGTTTCTTCAATGGTAAGGTGGCGCAAACTTCGGAAGGTCTGTTTTTGATCCCAGGGACAGTTTTCCCGCAATTCGTCCATGATTGTCAGTAACCGGTCGAAAGCCTGTAGTTTTTCGGCTCGGAAAGAATCATTGGAATCTTTGGGCTTGTTCATTATGGCTTTTAGAACTTTATGGGAAGTCTGAAAGTTATGGAAATACCTTAACTTTACACAAAGTTACTTAATTATGACCACCCTACTACTCACCATCGGGATATTGGCGGTATTTTTCATTTTAATGTCAGTGCGCTTACTGCTGGTTAAAGGAGGGGAATTCAAGGGCACTTGCGCCTCTCAAAGCCCCTTTTTGAACAAGCAGGGTGAAACATGCGGCTACTGTGGTAAAAAGGTTACCCCGGGTGATCCCTGTGCTAATCCCGAATCGGAAGTTGATAAGATAATTTCCAGATTTAAGTAACATTTTTCCATCTTCAAATGCTGGCTGATTGGCAATAAATATCTGCATATTACCTAAATTGCAGGCCTCAACTGGACTTTAAATCTCGTGACTTTAATAACTTCAATATCCGGCATCAGGGGTACCACCGGCGGTTTGCCAGGCGAGGGCTTGACCCCGCCTGATATCATAAAATATACTGCAGCATTTGCTCAATGGTTGAAGGTCAAGTCCGATGCTTCCAAAGTTGTGGTGGGAAGGGATGCCAGACCAACAGGGAAACTGGTGTCTCAACTGGTGTGTTCGACATTACAAGGAATGGGTATCGACGTAGTCGATCTTGGCCTTACTACTACTCCCACGGTTGAGTTGGCCGTGACAGATGAAAAAGCCGCCGGTGGGATAATAATTACTGCCAGTCACAATCCGGTGGAGTGGAATGCCTTGAAATTGCTGAATCATCAGGGAGAATTCCTGTCACAGGATGATGGACTACAGATCCTGGACTTTGCAGAAAAAGCGGAATTCAAATTTGCTTCACTGAAAAATTTGGGTAGTTATTATGAGTATCAAACCTATTTACTGAAACACATACAAAAGATTGTCGATCTGCCCTTGGTGGATATTGAACTAATTAAAGAACGAAATTTTAGTATCGCGGTGGATGCGGTAAATTCCACAGGGGGTATTGCATTACCATTATTGCTGCAAACATTGGGGGTCAGCCAGATCGAGCAGTATCATTGTGAACCGAATGGCAAGTTCCCCAGGAACCCAGAGCCAATACCAGAAAACCTGCTCGATTTTTCCAGGGAAATAGAAAAAGGTAACTTTGATCTGGGTATTGTAGTGGATCCCGATGTAGACCGGTTGGCATTTATTCAGGAGAATGGAGAGCCATTTGGGGAGGAATATACATTGGTGGCAGTGGCCGATTATATTTTGGAGAACCGTCCAGGCGGCACCACAGTATCAAATCTTTCTTCTACCAGAGCTTTGAAAGATATTACTGAAAAACATGGCGGGACTTATCATGCTTCTGCCGTTGGCGAGGTACATGTGGTGGAACAAATGAAGAAGCACCAGGCGGTAATTGGTGGGGAGGGAAATGGAGGGATCATATACCCTGAATTACATTATGGTCGGGATGCCTTGGTTGGTATCGCCCTGTTCCTGACTAAATTGGCTAAATTTGGAAAATCTGTTTCCAGACTACGTGCTTCTTACCCAAATTATTATATATCCAAACAAAAAATTGAGTTAACAGAAGATATTGATGTTGATCAGTTATTGGCGATAATACAGGAAAAATATAAAAGACAACCCGTTAATAATGTGGACGGTGTGAAGATAGAGTTTGACAAAGAATGGGTCCATCTTAGAAAGTCGAATACGGAACCAATTATCCGGATCTATACCGAATCGGATACTTTGGCTACTGCTGAGTATCTGGGTTCCAAGATCATCTCAGACATGAAAGAAATAATTACCAACAATCAATAGTTATGCAGGTTTATTTGGACAATGCAGCAACTACAGCATTAGACCCGGAGGTATTCGAGGCCATGAAACCCTATATGTTGAATCATTACGGGAACCCTTCATCAATACACACTCATGGGCGACAGGCGCGAAGCGCAATTGAGCAAGCCAGGAAAAAAGTTGCTGATCTGCTGAACACTTCTCCCGCAGAGATCTTTTTTACTTCAGGGGGAACAGAAGCCGACAACACCGCAATAAAGTGTACGTTGCAGTCGGGTAATTTCAAACAGGTGATCACCTCAAAGATTGAGCATCACGCGGTACTCCATACGCTGCAGTATCTTGAAAAAAAGGAGAACATTAGCATCAGCTATGTGGATTTGGATGTTAACGGAAGTATCAATTTTGATCATTTACAGGAATTGATGGCATCAAATAGCCCTGCTTTGGTATCCTTAATGCAAGCCAACAATGAGATTGGCAATTTAACAGATATCAAAAGGGTAGGGGAAATCTGTCATGAGCATCAAAGTATCTTCCACTCTGATACCGTACAGGCAATTGCTCACTATACCCATGATCTACAAGAGATTGATGTACATTGTATAGCAGGGTCTGCCCATAAATTGCATGGTCCAAAGGGAATAGGGTTTCTTTATATAAAAGCTGATCATAAGATAGGTCCATTCATCCACGGTGGAGCTCAGGAGCGAAATATGCGGGGAGGGACGGAAAATGTAAGCGGTATTGTGGGATTGGCCAAGGCTATGGAAATTGCCTGCCAGAATATGGAGGCCCATCACCAATATATTCAGGGACTAAAAACGCATATGATCCAAAAACTAAAATTGCAAATTGCAGACGTGCAGTTTAATGGGTTAAGCGATTGTCCTGATGGTAGTTTGTATACCATACTTAATGTATCGCTGCCACCAGCAGATGACAATGAAATGTTGCTGTTTAATCTGGACATTAACGGCATATCGGCTTCAGGAGGTAGCGCCTGTACAAGTGGCAGTAATATAGGGTCACATGTGTTGACAGCATTGGGCGCGGACCCTAACCGTGGGTCGGTACGATTTTCATTCAGTAAGTTTAATACCGAAGAGGATGTGGATTATGCCGTTCAAAAAGTTACAGAGCTCTTTCAGGGGATCTCAGACCTGAGATATAAGATCTGAGTTCTTTAAAACCAGGGATTTTAGACACTGAACCCAGGTATTGCTATCATTTAAACTTTCTACTAGCTGCCAGTACTCGCCACCTGCTTCAAAAAAAATATCTCGAAACTCTTCTCCTACTTCGATAGTAGTTTCCAGGCAATCAGCAATGAATGAGGGTGAAAATGCCAGTATCTTCTTTATACCGGCAGCAGGAAAGTCCTTGATGATCTGATCAGTGTAGGGTTTTATCCAGGGTGTTTTCCCTAATCTCGATTGGAAGGAAACGGTGTAATTTTCCTTCGAAATATTCAGCGCTTGTGCCAATAAGCTGGAAGTTTGATAACATTGCGCCCGGTAACAAAGGCGGTTCTTGCTGTGGTATACCGAGCAGCAGCTGGAATTGATCTGACAGTAATTGTCAATTGCAGACGCTTTTATCTGCCGCTCGGGGATGCCGTGGTAGCTAAACAAGAAATGGTCGATAGTATGCTGCTCCATATATGGTCTTGCCAGTTCAGCCAAAGCTTTGATAAACAAATGCTCATTAAGAAAATTTGAAACGAAGCTGATATCCGGAACCGTGGGCCACCGGCTTACAATCTCCATTACTTTCTGATGCACTGATCCAGTTGATGCCGAAGCATACTGAGGAAAAAGAGGAACCACAATTATTTTTGAAACGGACTTTAGTTCATTCAATGCCGACTGAAGATCAGGGCTTTGATAGCGCATGCCAAGTACCACCTTGAACGGTTTTCCCAAAGCACTTTGCAACAATCTCTGCAGGTCCTGTCCGTAAAAAAGCAAGGGTGAGCCTCTTTTCTGCCATAGTTGTTGATATATTTTTGCCGATTTCGGGGCCCGGAAAGGAGCAATGATCAAGTTTACCAGCAACCATCTTCTCCAAAAAGGAATATCAATTACTCTTCCGTCCATTAAGAACTCTCTAAGGTACTTTCGAACGTCACCGGTACTCGGACTATCAGGAGTCCCTAAATTGACTAGTAATACACCAACATGTGAATTCATAGTACTGCGTAAAGCTTTGCTAATGTAAAGCTAAAGGTCAGGCCGGCGGGACATTAGAAATTAATTCAGTAGATAAAACTCGACTTTTCTCCGTTTTACTCCTGGTGGCTCTTCGTTATCTCCGACAAAGGCCTTCATGTCCCGATATGAACGTACGATCAGGTTATCTGCGGCAATGCCCTTTTTGACCAGGTAGTCAAATACCGTGGATGCCCGTTTTTCATCAAGCCCTTTACTAGGATCTTCAGTTGAGGTATCGTCGTATCCTAAGATCATTACCTTGGAATTGGGGTAGTTTGATTTCAACACTGCAACCAGCGTGTTTAGCCGGTCTTTGCTGTATTTGGTAATAAAGTTGCCTTTATTTTTTACAAAGTGGGCCCTGATTGATAGTTGCTCCCAGATTATGTAGCCATCTTCCGAGTCATCTTGGTTGCCTTCATGTGCAATATAATCACCATGTGAGGAAATACGTTTCATCTCTGCCCTCCTGTTCAACCGGCGCCCTTCCGGGGTCTTGTTGGTGGCTATTGGTTTCAATTCTCCGTGGCCTCTGGGAGTTAAATGACTGGGGTTGATCCCTTTTGTGGTCAGATAGTTGTATACAGATTTTGCGCGTCTATTAGATAATCTTTGATTGTAAGCAATACTACCAATGTTGTCGGTGTGCCCGGAAATTTCAAAGAACAACTCGGGGTTTCTGCCCAGGAACGTATAGACCTGATTAAGCGTTTTGATCGACTCTCTTTTTAAAGTAGACTTATTGAAATCAAAATGTACATTCCGGAGAATAATGGTTGCCCCATTCTTGATTCGCTCAAAATCCGAAGAAGTCACTTGTACCGGATCTTTCTCTGATTCGGGATCCGGTGTTCTGTCTCCAAAAAGATCTCCCTTTTCATTCACTAAGATCTGAGTAGTATCACCGTACAATTCAACCACATACATTCGGTCCCCTTCTATAGCGAAATTCATAATGTATTCGAACAGGGCGGCTTGATAGGGGAATTGTACATCCTCTGTGTGGAATTCAAAATCTTCGGCTTCGACTGTTAAGTTGTAATCCGTATCGAATTCCATATTGAAAGCGTATTTTCCAGTAAGGATATCAGAGGTAACAACGGTGTCAACACGGTTGGTTTCCCTATTCAACAATGTAATAGTAGCGGATATCGGTTCTAATGTTTCTTTGTTTCTGACGGTCCCTTTAAACAGGAACAGGGTGGGCGAAGAAAGTGGACGATGCAGGATGTATATGTCCTTCTCACCATAACTGTCATAGCGATAAGATGAGAAATATCCTTTGGATCCATCGGCAGTGAGGGAAAAATAGATATCTTCATTCGCCGTATTTACGGGGTAACCAAAATTACGTGGTTTGCTCCATTTACCAGTGTCAGGATCTTTTATAGTTGAAAAGATGTCGTATCCTCCCATCCCATCGTGACCACGGGAACTAAAAAACAAGGTTATCCCATCACTATGTATCTGAGGCGCATCTTCATCGTACGGCGTATTAATAGTGGGCCCCAAATTGACGGGAGCGCTCCAGATGTCGTTAGGAAGCCTTTCAGAGGCATAGATATCGCTTCCACCGTATCCGCCCTCCCGATCACTTGAAAAGTACAAGGTCTTATTATCAGGGCTGAGGCTAGCGCTTCCTTCCCAAAAGTCTGTATTAACGCCTCCCTGAAGCCTTTCAGGCTTGGTCCACTTCTTTGTATTTTTACCTTCAATTTTACTGACGAAAATATCACCGCCACCGGTATCTTTATAAAGGAAAAGCAATGATCCATCGGGTGAAAGTCCGATGCAGGCATCATGGTCCTTGGTATTTATGGGTTTACCAAGTTGTTCGGGTTCAGACCAAGTACCATCTTTTTTTCTGGTACATAGGTAAATGTCTTCAAAATACTGACCATCGATATTGATCTTACCCCCGGTAGTGTTACTCCGACGGGAGGTGAACAGGATCATCGATTCGTCGGATGAAACTACAGGAACATAATCAGGGTAAATGCTATTTATACTGGGGCCGGCATTTTGGATTTCCAATAAGATCGAGTCGGACAAAAGAGCTTTTCCAACTGCACAATTTTCAAGGTACCGCGAAACTTCATTGTGTTTCATTCGGTCCAGGTCATCAGATAAATCTAGTTTAGCATCAAATTTCTGATAGTACGATATTGCATCATCAAACCGGTGATTGTAATGATATGCACGACCCAGGTAGTAGTCAAGTTCTTCTGAGTAATAATTTCCGCGGGCAGCTACTAAAAAATTTTGAAGAGATTGAAACTTGCTAACTGTATGATAATAGGCCAGACCCAATTTGAAATTAATTTCCGGATCATTAGGTTTCAAAGTATCCAGCTTTTGAAGGATTGGCAGTGCCTCATACCATTTTTCTAAAGCAATATTCTTGTTGGCCTGGTTTACCAACTTCTGTACTTGCTTTTCACTTTGAGAATAGGAGGCTATGGAGCTTATGAAAAATAAAAACAATAACAGAACGACAAAGTTCTTATTCATAGGCTTTGAGCAAAAAAGCGATGTTTTAAAAAGCGCTTTATCCCGGTGTGGATAACTTCACAAGGGCCAAAAAAAATCATCAAATTGCTTTAACAATTAGTTAATAACTGTTTTGTTCAAATATGTGAATATCCGCCAATTATTGCAAGTAAGTTTATATAAGATTTCGACCACTTTTGGGAATTTATCCTTATAAAAAGTGGTTATTTGTTGAATAAATTAAGATAACCCATATATCTCATCAAAAAGTGGCATGTAAGATTTCATTCGAAAATGCAATGCCATTACGGTTATAAATGCTTCTTAACGAATAAGTTAATGGCATGATATCAATTAATTCTTGACGCCGTTATTTATGAAACAGATCAGAATGAAAATTGCAAATATCCATGGTCTTGAGCTAGGTGCCCATTTAAGGCTCCCGGTGGATGAAAAGGCCCGTACCCTGGCTATTTTTGCCCACTGTTTCACCTGTAGCAAAAACCTCATTGCAATCCGTAACATAAGTCAAACGCTGACCAACAATAAAATTGGTGTTTTATCTTTTGATTTTACAGGCTTAGGAGAAAGTGAAGGTGATTTTTCCGACACCAACTTTTCGTCAAATGTTGCTGACCTGATAGTGGTTGCCAACTATCTGAAAGAACATTATCAGGTTCCTCAGATTTTAATTGGACATTCCCTTGGCGGGGCTGCGGTAATTCAGGCAGCCGAACAATTACCGGAGATCAAAGCTGTAATTACTATAGGCGCCCCAGCGGACGCAGCTCACCTGGCTCGCCTATTTAAAGAGGACCTTGAAGAAATTAATGAATCCGGTGAGGCTACCGTTAATATTGGAGGAAGACCTTTTACCATCAAAAAGCAGTTTTTAGATGATCTCAACCACAATCCAGCATCAGAAGTACTCAAAAATCTCAAAAAAGCGCTACTGATCATGCATTCCCCCCAGGATGTGATCGTGGAGATTGAAAATGCTACCAGTATTTATCAACAAGCCAGGCATCCCAAAAGCTTTATTTCCCTGGATGGGGCCGACCATCTGCTCTCAGATAAGAAGGACAGTCTATATGTTGGTAACATGATAGCGCATTGGGCTTCAAGGTACTTGGATATTCAGGATGAGCAACCGGTTTCATCAGAAAGGCAGGTGCTGACCAGAACGGGTGAGACAGGATACGTTACGGATATTTTAGCTGGGGAGCATTATCTATTAGCTGACGAACCTTCCTCAGTTGGGGGAACAGATTTAGGACCTAACCCTTACGATTTGCTTTTGTCATCACTGGGCGCTTGCACCGGTATGACTTTACGTATGTATGCCGACAGAAAACGATGGCCACTGAAGGAGGTAAAGGTTCACTTAACCCATGAGAAACGACATGCGGCAGATTCCCAAGACTGTGAAAATCCCAACAGCAAACTGGACCACATTGATAAGGTTATCGAAATCCATGGTGAACTGGACAAGACTCAAATGGAGCGACTGTTGGAGATATCGGCTCGATGTCCGGTGCACCGTACTTTGAGCTCTGAAATTGTTATCAACAGCAGTTTACTCTGATTGGAAATCTCAAAGTAAGTATCGGCGGCAATCTACCGAGATCAGCGGGAGTCGTAAAAGCCGCCAACTTCAAAAATCGTTTATCAATTGTTCAAATATTCAATTGTTTAATCAAGATCCTGCCCCTGATAGTATTCCATATCCACATCCATCCTTGATTTGACCAGTATAGTAACCTGTCCAACATGATAGGAAAAATGTTCCACCACGTGCACCAGAATGGACACCCCTGTGGATTTATAACCTTGAATAGTACGCTCGGTGATTAGGTCCGATGTTGAAAGTCCTTCAAGTACTGCTTCAATGTCATTCGTCAGTTTATTGAGCTTTTTCCGTAGTTCTGAGGTAGGGAGTGGTCCGGGTTCGTCAAACTCTCTTTGACGGTCGCGATGGTCTGGTGCTCCTCCCAGGCCACTGATCAGCCATTGCCTGACATTCCCACAAAGGTGTAGCACCAAATTGCCAATACTAACGGTATGGGTGTTGGGGCGGTACCAGATTTCCTCCTGGGATAGTTTCTCTAAACACTTTCGCAGCCTGGGGATGGATTCTTCCAATATCCGGAATCTTGTTTCCTTAATTAGTAAGTTTGCAACTCGATCGGTCATAGAATATTTAATAAATCAGTCAACCCGTTTCATTTCCACCCAAAATGGGAATATGTTTTTTGATTCTGAAGCATAAAATGGCCGTAAATCACCCACTAAGTCGGGAAGGTGAACATTCTTCATCTCCAAAATATCTGAATCGGGGTCATTAACATTCATTTGATGAATTAAAGTACTTGTTTCCAATATCATACGTCCATCACCTTCAAGAGGTGTTATAAACTTGAATTTGATATTGTAATGACCTTCCTTGATTTTTACTTTCCAAAATCCATAAATTTGTTCCTGGGCCCAAATGCCCCTCTGTCCCTGCGCATCATTCCTGTTTAATGTTACCGGATTTTCATATTCGGTGCCCACTAGGATTCGAGGGGGATCCGTGAGATGCTTTGAATTGATCAACTCGTAAAATATTTTGTCCAATTCAGCTTTCAACTCCTCTGCCTGAGATTTATTTTCTCTAACTATATTCTCTAACTCATAGGGATCTTTCTCCAGATCGAATAGTTCGAAGTTCTCTAAGGGTGCATTATAATTAGTGTGCCCAACAAGTTTAAACTGACCTTTCTGCAGTGCAACATTGTTGTATAGCTCTGGATATTTTCTGGTCCAGTTGAAAAATAACGGCCGCGGCTCCCAATCTACTGGCACACCCATCATTAATGGCATTAGATTCTTACCATCTAATACCCGATCGACCGGGGCAGTAACGCTGCATATACTGGCAATGGTGGGGAGCATATCGATGTGCGCAGTGGAGGTTTCAATTTCCTGAGCGGTATCAGAAAGTGCAGGTATTCTAATAAACAATGGTACCCTTACCCCGCCTCTATAAACGTCACCTTTTCGTCCACGCATGCCTCCTACATATCTTCTCTGTTGAGGTCCGTTGTCAGTAAGGAATATTACCACGGTATTATCAGTTAGCTTTAAGTCGTCCAATTTCTTAAGCAGCCTGCCCACATTATCATCTATATTGGTGACCATGGCATAAACCCTCCGGGCATCTTCAATGTCTTTGTCGTTCATTTCAGGAAAAGGTTGATTGCCGGAATCAAACCCGGCAGTAGGATCTGAGTTTTGGTACATCTCATAGTACTTGTCAGGAACCTGTAACGGTGTATGAGGTGCATTAAAGGATAAATAGCAGAAAAAAGGATCATTTTGACTATTCTCAATAAACTTCAGGGCCTCATCAGTAAAAATATCAGAACAATATCCGGAATATGCCTGCTGATTGCCGTTGTGCCACAAAATTGGGTCAAAATAACTGCGGTCTCCCTGGAAATAAGTAGTAAAATCACCAACCTGCCCCATGCCGCCCGACAGGTGTATCACTGATTCATCAAATCCCTGGTCCATAGGACGCGATGGATAATTATCGCCCAGGTGCCACTTGCCGAAAATCCCGGTATGGTAATTGGCCTGTTTGAGCATCTCAGCAATGGTTATTTCATCAGTGTGCATAATTGCACCGCCATTATAGGTGTCACGCACTCCGGTCCGCAATGAATATCTTCCCGTCATTAAACTTGACCGGGTGGGGGCGCATACCGGGGAGACATAAAAATTGTTGAAGCGAATACTCTCTTCCGCGAATTTGTCAAGCACAGGTGTTTGAATATTGGGGTTGCCATGGAAGCCCAGGTCACCATAACCCTGATCATCAGTTATGATCATGACCACATTTGGTCGTTTAACTTGTCCAAACGATGGGTTGTGGTTGCTCAGACCCAAAACCGTTGCTAAAATAAATAACTGAATCTTTCTCACACGCTTTAGTTTTTAGACCTGATATGAACGAGTTTTAGTAAACAACCTATGTAGTGGTATCTCTTTTATCTGATTAAATTCAGACTCAAGATATATATGTTAAACCACTTTACAGTATGGCCAATAGGATTATTATTAGTTCAGAGGCACCCTGGAAATTCAAAATGCTCTGGAAGAAGCTGATACGGACTCCTCGTATCTGGTTGAAAGTGAAGCAACTGCTTATATATCGGATTAGCTAATGAAGAAACTAGAAAGAAGACTTACTTTCATTTCGGTTGTATCCATAAGTATTGGCGCAATGTTGGGTAGCGGGATCTTTGTGTTACCTGGCCTGGCTGCAGCCAATACCGGACCATCTATTTGGTTGGCCTACCTGATTGCATCTTTTTGCGTTTTGCCTGCAGCACTCTCTCAATCTGAACTGGCCACCGCCATGCCCACATCCGGGGGAGCTTATGTATATATTGAAAGAACTTTTGGCCCTGTATTTGGTACCATTGCTGGCTTTGGTCTATGGCTGTCCCTATTGATGAAAAGTGCCTTTGCGTTAGTGGGATTTGGGGCCTATCTATATGTTCTCGCGCAGGTTCCATTAAAAATTACTGCCGTTGGATTTCTGGGAGTTATCATGATATTAAACGTGGTAGGGGTGAGAAAAGTGGGCCAGGTCCAGGTAGTAGTAGTTTTGATGAGCGTGCTGGGGTTGATTACCATTCTGTTATATGGATTGCCGCAGGTAAACGTTGAAAATTTAGTGCCTGCTTTCACCAATGGCGGCTTGGGTCTGGTATCCACCACTGCTTTTGTATTTATTTCATATGCCGGGGTTATGGCGGTGACCGCAGTAGCTGAGGAAATCAAAAATCCGGAAAGAAATTTGCCGTTGGCCATGTTGTCCGCCCTATTTTTTGTTTCTATTCTTTATACTTTGGTCACATTTACCATGGTGGGCAACATTCCAGTGTCAGAATTGGAGCAAGATATTCGACCTATTTACACTTTGGCCAAAAAACTGGGGGGCGAGGTTGCCGGGTATGTTGCTGCACTTTTAGGGGTGATTACCTTAACCTCTATGGCCAATTCGGGGGTGCTTGCGGGCTCGAGATTCCCTTTTGCCATGAGTCGTGATAAACTGCTTCCGGAGTTCTGGGGTAAAGTACATCCACGCTTCACCACTCCGGTGACTACCATCGTGCTCACTTGCGCATTAATGGCCCTGGTGATATTGTTTTTAGATGTAGCAAAAATAGCCAAATTGGCAAGTGCCTTTATGGTAATTATGTATGTGGCTGTCAACAGTTGTGTCATCGTATTAAGGGAAACCTCGGTACAATGGTATTCACCAACCTACCGTTCACCCATGTATCCGGCAATTCAAATCTTTGGTATTGTTTCGGGTCTAATTCTATTGTTTTTATTAGGTATCGTGGCCCTTTTTGCGGTGTTGTTAATAGCAGTAGCGGGATACGGAGTATATCATTTTTACGGATCATCTAAAGTACAACGGAGCGGCGTGTTGAAAATTTATGGTCACCGGCCAGCGTTGTATTTTCTTTATGACGGCAAACAAAGGAGTAAAAGCAAACAAATAGTCCATAAAAAGGAGCGCCCTGCCAAATACATGACTGGGGAAAACCTTGATGGGATAATCGCTACGGAAGCCCACGTAGTGGTACCGTTGTTTGGAAACGAAAGATCATCCGAACTATTAGTTGAGATGGGGTCCGCCATTGCTCCTCAAAAAAAAGTGCAGGTAGTTCATTTGAAAGAAGTTCCTGATCAAACTATGTTGGATGCATTGCTGGTGGATGATGTGACTGTAACCTCCTTAAATCGTCGTGTAGGGGCCATGGCGGAAGAAAGAATGATCAATGTTGATTTTGACGCAGTAGTTACCCATGATTTGGTGAAAACGGTGCACGCCATCAGTGATCAGACACATTGCCAGTGGATGGTTATGGGTTGGGATGGCAAGGTCAACCATGGCTTATTTGTTCGTAACCCCATGGGCTGGTTAGTCACCCATATAAACTGCAACTTTGCTTTATATAAAGACAAGGGAGTAAGGTACATTCGAAAAATTCTGGTAGCACTTAGACCCGGTGCAGATAATCATGAATTTATGTCAGTTTGTGATAACATTGCTCAGTTTTACAAATCTTCTATCACACTGGTCAGGGTAGTAAAACCGACAGATACTGCAGCATATAAAGAAGCGGTTTTGGCTCAGTCCAATAGCCTGCTAAACTCTTGTAGTTCACCTGTGGAAGGCTTATTGTTGGAAGGTAAAGATCCGGTCAGGACCATCTCTGAAACCACCGCAGGGTATGACTTGCTAATCACAGGCACCCCGCAGTCTCACAATTGGACTCATGTATTAATGGGGTCAGGAAGAGATAAATTTGTTGAAAATGCTGCATGCTCTGTATTGAGGCTTACATTTAATTCCTGATTTTACTATAAGATGAGGCTTCATCAACCATACATCGCCACCGGTTGTCTACAAGGATCTGGTTATCGTCGGAAGTGGTATGCCGGATGATGTGATCTACAAACGCAATCCACCCGGCGATGTCCAGGCTTTCGACGTCCGCCAGCGGCAAGCGCATGTGGAGCTTCCATACCATCCCCCAGGAAGGCGAGTACGGGAATGAGACCTGGGAGGATGGGTCATGGTCGTACACGGGTTCCACGAACGTCTGGGGTCCTTTCACAGCCGACGCGAAACGAGGCTTGGTCTACCTGCCAGTCAGCACGCCCAATAGCGACTTTTATGGCGGACATCGGAAAGGCGATAACTTGTTTGCTGAATCCATAGTCTGTCTGGACGCCAACACCGGGAAGCGGGTCTGGCACTTTCAGACGGTCCATCACGGTCTCTGGGATCATGATCTTCCTGCGCCCCCCAACCTGGTGACGATCCAGGTGAAAGGGAAAATGATCGATGCAGTGGTGGCCCTAGGCAAAACAGGGTTCGCTTATGTGTTTGACCGTGTCACCGGAGAGCCCGTGTGGCCGATCGAGGAACGGCCGGTGCCCGAGAGCGATGTGCCGGGCGAGCAAACGTCCCCCACTCAGCCGTTTCCGACCAAGCCGCCGCCTTTTTCCAGGCAGGGTTTACGGTTGATGACGTGATCGACTTCACGCCCGAATTGCGAGCAAGGGCTCTGGAGGTGATAAGGACTACCGCCTTGGTCCCATCTTCACGCCCCCTCGCTAGAGGGAACCATAACCATGATGGGTGGAGCCAATTGGGGAGGCGCTGCATTCAATCCAGAGACCGGAGTTCTTTACATCAGAGCGGAGAACCGGATTAATGTGTTCAAACTTGAGAAGACCGAGCCTGGCCTGGCGGAAGTAGACTACTTACCGGACAACATGTACCAGCCTGAAGCCGTCCCTCACTCTCATACGTCCGAGGGAGAGGATCTCCCGGAGTGGGCTGGTATTTATAAGTGGCGGAGGTTTCAAGTTCTATGCCATCGACAACGTGAGTGGGAAAACCCTCTATGGAGTCGACTTGGATGGAGGTGGCTACGGGAACCCAATGACCTACCAGACCCACTCGGGTCGTCAGTTCGTGGTCATTGCGACCGGCCGTGGATCGGATACCAAACTCATTGCCTTCGCGCTACCTCAACACTGACTGACAGGCCGGAATCGCAAACGGTCTCGCTTTGCTCCTTTGTCACCATCCTGCTGGACGCCGGCTAACATAAGCATGAATCTGCCAAGCGCACATGTTTCAGTGGAACTCATTGCTTTGAGCACATGGCAAGATCACACTACGTGCAGGATTAGTGTGGCCCGTAGGCACTGCGCCCACACTTCATGCGATCAAATTGCTGCCATCCATGCTTTTTTAGGAGTAAACAGAAAGCTTACAACTGGCTGCATCAATCCGATTGGACTAATACAGCCCTATATGATATTCACCAAGATTTTTTTCACCAATATGAGAGAAGAAAAGACCTTTCAAGATCTGATCAACTCCATAGAAAAGCTGTAGGGGAAGAGATTACTCGGTTGAAAGCTGCAGGTGAGTGGGAAATATGATCCTCATTCTAATAGATGCCTTGTCTGCCACCATTTATTAGAAATCCTCAACCCTATTTAATATCTTCAATTACTGATTAAGCATACATTTTATAACAATATATAGTTGTGTAGCATTTCAGAGCTTAATTATTCTGATTATAATGAACAAAACTATACTCACATGAATGCAGATATTTCATCAAAGTTCCCGTTTGATTCAAAATTCATTGAAATAAATGGTTCCAAAATGCACTACGTGGATGTTGGTAAAGGAGACACGATCTTATTTCTTCATGGCCAGCCAACTTCATCTTACCTCTGGAGAAATATCATTCCTCATCTACAAACCATGGCGCGATGCATTGCACTGGATTTAATAGGGATGGGAAAATCTGACAAACCAGATATAGCCTATACCTATGAGGACCACTATGACTACCTGGAAAAATTCATAGAAAAATTAAATTTAACAGGCATTACGTTAGTGGTCCATGACTGGGGTTCAGGCCTTGGCTTTCATTATGCAAATAATCATAGAGATAATATCAAAGGAATTGCATTTATGGAAGCGTTAATCAAACCTATGACCTGGAAGGATTTCCCAACAGAATATAAAATTGTATTCAAGATGATTCGGACTCCTTTTATTGGGTGGTTAATGCTTAGTGTGGCGAATATGTTTCTAAAAAAAGTGGTTCCTGACTCAATTGTAAGAAAATTGAGCAAGGAAGAATATGATAATTACCTAAAACCGTTTCCAACTGTTGCAAGTAGAAAGCCAGTAAGAGTCTGGCCTCAGCAACTACCAATTAGTGGGAAACCTAAACGCATTTATGAAATAATTAACGCCTATAACAAGTGGTTGACAGAATCAGATATTCCAAAACTGTGTTTGTATGCTCATCCAGGAGCAATTATTACAGAAAAGGGAGTTGAATATGTCAAGAATAGTTTCCCTAATACGAAAATCGTCGATATTGGAAAAGGCAAGCACTATCTTCAAGAAGACAGTCCGCACATCATAGGAAAAGAAATTGCTAAATGGTTTCAAGAAATTTGATTGTTTCATCGATACTAGTTAAAGTAGGAGTCCCAACCACACTAAAATAACTATAAAATAGGTGGCCCACGATTTGAACCGTACATAACAACCCCCGCTGGCCTCGCTCGGCCGTCCGCGTGTCGCCTAAGCTTCAGCGGACACCGTCGGGCATATCCTTTTGCTGATGGTAATTTATATAAAGTATTAACGTCTGCTTTTCGCCGATTACAGACATTCGTATCCGCTTACGAACCAACTGCTGACGTTGGAGAGGTGGTATTAGTTACCATGTCCAGCTGTATTTGGGGCATTTTTTGCCATTTCCTGTATTCTCTTTTTCAGTTTTGCTAACCGGATTGTCCGAACTTCTACATATTTTTATACTATGGGAATTGATCACTTAACCCAACACTTGGATGAACTTTTTTCTACTGCTGAGAGCCATTATATTAAGATCCGTAATGGTTATGAAGAGGAGGCCATCCATCAACTGCGGGTTAGTTTAAAAAAGGTCAATGCTATTTTTAGGCTGGCGGCTTATGTCGCACCTCAATCTTATAAAGCTAGGCAGGATTTTATACCATTGAAGGAAATATTTGACCTCTCGGGGGCGGTTAGGGACTTGCAGATAGCACATCAGGTTCTTCGTCAGTATCAAACCGCCTACAACAAAAATATTCAAAAATCCATTAATGATGAGCTGGTTTTAGCTATTGGTCAATTAGTGGAATGGAAAAAAAGAAAACCAAGCGACCAACTATTTGTTTTAGTAGGGACTTCTGCTCAACGTTCGAAATCGATCAGTCAAGCACGGTGGCTTAAAGGTAGCGTTGGGTATATCGATCACTTGTTTCAGAATATCGAATTATTAATGAGCTCCAAAAGAAAAGATAAATGGCATAGCGTCAGAATCTCGCTCAAGCGTATCCGTTTCGTCATAGACTTGGCCCTAAACATGAAAAAGGATTTTGTATCTCCGGAGGAATACAAAACGGTTAGATTGCTGGGGAAATTATTAGGGGATTGGCATGACCGGGTTATAGTAGTGGCGAAAGTCCGGTCATACGTCACTGAATCAACCTATGCTATGGCAAAGAAAGATGATAAGGAATTGTTGAAAAGGTTAAGTAGTGACCAGCGATCTCTATTGGCTGCCTCCCGGTTTTATTTGAGAGATTTGTTGGCCAACCGGCTGGTTTAAAAAGCCTTGGTCTGGTACATTTCCTCCTCCAGCCAACTTAAGGGCTTAGACTATCCGTTTGTATTAGCTGATTCTTATAGCATTTCAATGGCCTATGGTCTCAGAGATCACCAAGTGATTGCTCCAAAATCCTTGGCCGCTAGCAATATTCAACGCAAAAATTATAGCAGCTTCGAAGGTCTGCTTCGTACAAATCTCAAATCCCAATACCCAAATAAACAACAAGCACCAATGTTCATATTCTAACATGGCTGATTTGACGCTCAAAATCCTAATGTTCAAATGTTCTATTGTTCCCCCATTGCTTTAAAAGAGGATAAAAGAATGCTTTCAAGATTTATTTGGTGTAGGCATCAGCGAGGGTAGTTTAGTAAGTGCTGTTAAACGGATGGCGCATAAATCGCTACCCCTTTACAATAGAATAAAGCAAAACATTCTACATAGTCCGGTAGTGGGTGGGGATGAAACAGGTGTTAAAGTTAATGGCAAAAAGGCTTGGTTTTGTCCCGATAGCTATCGGGATGGCAAGACCCGAAAAATACGTTTATTACCCTTGATCCAAGCAGAGGTTTTAAATCTATAGAACAGCTTTTTCCAGATGGGCTGACAAACAGTATTTTGGTAAGTGATTGCTGGGCTGCACAATTAAAAACGCCGGCAGCAGGCCATCAGTTATGTATTGCCCATTTGCAACGAGAGCTCAACTATTTTATAGCGCTGTATGACGACTGTTGGTCTAAAAAATTAAAGAAACTGTGCTATGGATTTTGCTATTATTCGATCTGTAATAGATACAGCCATCAAGAATGGAGCTAATGTTTTTAATAGCCTCAAATTAGGTTGGCATGATCTCATCGAAACCTATCCTTTATTCGAAAACCTCAGGGATGACCCTGAATTTAAAGCCATAGTCAAACGTGCACAGGATGAAAAAGCAGCATTGAGGGCGCAGGTCAGGGAGATGGAGGAACGGGGATTTGTGATGGACTTAGGCACAACAACTCATTGAACCCCTACAGGATGAGATTATCTCTAATTTATAGAAGGAAATTCAAGATTGTTATGTGTCTGAAGTCATTTTTACTTTTTCTGCAGACATTCTCTTTGTTTGCTCAAAATCCTATACAGCAAGAGATTGACTCAATGTTTTACCGTTATCTGAATTTTTCGGAATATGTGAAAGGAGGGACTGTAGAAGCACACTGGATGAATGATGGTAATAGTTTTTGGTACGTCGATGAGTTGTCTGATAACAAAACCATTGTCAAAGTGGATCCGGTTCGAAATGAGGTCAATCCTTTTTTTGATATCAAACGTCTAAAGGACTCCCTCAACGTGATTATTGGGGATCCATCTAGAGACATTAATTTGATAACAGAAGATTTTCGATTAACTGATGATGAAGAAAGTGCTATTTTCAAATATGGTGAACAAAGAATCCTCATAAATCTGAATGATTACAAGATTGTAGTTTTAAAAGATGATAAAACCAATTCACCTGAAATAGCCCC
>SMVA01121367.1_pt1 | contig 19271 bp, 34 predicted proteins | sample 2456451 | NCBI WGS metagenome assembly SMVA01 (sample SAMN11095933, study PRJNA526329) | marine sediment metagenome | biome: Marine sediment; feature: Surficial sediment; material: Deep marine sediment; isolation source: Hadal surficial sediment | place: Pacific Ocean | collected 2014-05 | depth... | reverse complement strand
CTTGTAGCCGACGCAAACTCTCAGCTCGAGGTTGGCACTCACCGCATGGTGACGATCAGTGCCACGCGGGCGATATTCATCTACAAGTCGGGCGGGGGCGCCGGCCACAACATCGTCAAGTCCGAGACGCTCAACGGCGGGGCGAGCTGGACTGCCGGCAGCGTCATCGATGGCACCGGCAGCTTCCATGAGAACATCGCCGTGTGGTACTCCAGGTGGTCGAGGCTCAACACCAACGAGAGGATCCACATCGTCCACACGAACCAAGGGTCGGGCAACGGCCTGTACTACTCACGGCTCGATGTCTCCGGCGCCACCTCGGTGGACGTGTCGCATGTGGAGATTGAGGCCCCGCCGCCGCAGCCACACGGCGCCACTACGGACAGCCTCCAGATCGTCGAGCTTCCCGGCGGCCAGCTCTGGGTCATGCACTTCTCGCGTGGTGGAGCGGGCAAGTTCTTCCGGCTCTGGTCTTCGGACGACAACGGTCAGAACTGGGATCTGATCCTGAGCGAGTCAGGTACGAGCTGGACAATCGGAGGGCATGATCCCGACGCGATCCTTCAGATGCGCATGGTCAGCGGACCCGGCGGATTCGAGGACGACTTCCCGTGGTTCATCTTCTACTCGCCGGGCAGCACGAACGAGGTGTGGGCGGCGGTCTACCAAGCCTCCAACAGCAACTGGCATGCATGGAACATCGCGACCGCCGCCGCCGGGGACGGGGATATCGACAGCACCAGCAATCGTCCCATCATCAGCGCGGTGCATCGTCACACTGACGGGCTGCTCTACATCACGTTCTTCCAAGACACCACCCCCGCACAGAACGTGCTGCAATGCTGGACGGTCAACGAGATCCTTCAGGCGGGCATCCGTAAGACTGACGTGCTGACGACCCCGATCACCGGCCAAGCAGAAGGCTGCGTGATGTGCATCGACCAGAGCGTCGGCAGCATTCTGGTCGCCTACCTGCGTGGCAGCTCCAGCGTGAACCAGAGGGCGTTCTACAAGATCTCCCGCAACGGTGGTCAGACGTGGTCGGCCGAGACGGCAATGACCGAGGGCGCCGAGGATCAGGTGTCGATTGTGGACGGCCCTCCCAGTACGCCCGGCATCAGCAAGGGCAGGTTCCAAGTGATCACATGGGAGGATCCCGGCAACGAGTACCGCAGCTCCAGCGTGAACAACCTGCCGATCGGTGGGTACACGGTCCACCGGGACGGGCCGGGCGGCGGGATCGTGGACTGTCAGACAGGTACGGCAGAGTCGGCGGGCGGGGCGGCTGAAGCTCTGGCCCCGCTGCGGAGAGGCTACGGCGACTACCAAGGCACGAAGAAGTCGATCTGGCTCGACCTCGGCACGTCGAAGCGTGGCTCCTTCGTCGCGGGAGAGCTGCTGATCGGATTGAAGTCCGGCGCGACCGGCACGTTCATATCGTGGAACGAAGACATCAACCGCATCCTGCTGGGCAACGTGAAGCGAGGCCACAAGATCCACAGCAACACACCGTTCCTGCCCGGGGAGACGATCCAGTCGCTCGACGGGTCCAAGGAGGTCACGATGGCACTCAGGCCGGCGGCCGGGGGCGAGACTTCCACCGACTTCCAAGACACCACATGAGCAACCGCTTCTCCTCGGTCGAGGAGGCCCGCACCTACGTCTCCCAGAACTTCCGACGCATGGTGGCGCACGGCGCGGCGCTGCGTAGCTACCCGAACGTGCCGGACCACCACTGGTACATGGCCGACTTCCTCGAAGGGACGAGGCCGAAGTGGATCAAGCGGGCGAAGATCATCCTCGGCGGCAGGTTCCTCGCCAAGACGTGGCTGGGTGCCCGGCAGTATGTGAAGTGGCGTCTCATCCGCTGCCCGTGGATGCAGATCATCGTTCACAGCTCCAACGACAAGATGGCCGGGCGGTTCGTCGGCGCGATGAAGGCCGAGATGCGCGAGGACATCCTGACCAGAGACTGGATCCCGGCCACCCACACGTCCGACTACGAGTTCACGCTCAACGGCATCGTCCATGAGCAGGGCAGCTCGATCGTGGCGGCCGGCATCAAGACCTCGATGACAGGCGCTCGAGCTGACGTGTACATCTTCGACGACCCGGAGCCGGACACCGAGCCGGAGGCGTTCCACGACCGCATCCTCGAAGCCTTCGGTGAGGCTGGGGACATCCTGCACAGCCCGGCGCGTCACCTGCACCACATGGTGGGGCCGGACGGCGAGCCTCTGACCGAGGTGGCGTACCCGGAGATGACGCAGCTCGTCGTGCTGGGCCAGCCTCACTGCGTCACGTCGGCGTACATCCCCCGTCCAGAGGACTTCGAGGACGATGCCGAGGGCCACCCTCTGATCGACGCTGCCTGCATACGCATCCCTACGACCGTCAGGGGCAAGCCTCTGGACACACTGGAGGCGTGGCGGTGGCGGGACATGGCCGAGCAGAAGTACCGCAACTTTGCCGAGGGGCGGCCGTCGTTCCCTTCGGAGGTCAAGAGGACGATGCCCACCAGCAGGTGGGAGCTGCAGCACCAGATCAACACCGACTTCATGATCACCTCCGGCCCGGTCCTGAGGATCAAGGAGATCGAGCAGCTCGTCGTCAAGCCGGCACACAACATCCTGGTGATCGACCCAGCCGACTCCGAAGAGGGTTGCGAGTGGGGCATCACCGTCATCGGGATGCACAACCACAAGGTTCACATCAGCTACCTCTCCGGTGAGCAGGGCGAGGCCTACGAGGGTGACGACTGGGAGTCCATGGCGTCGAGCGTGTGGCGCCGGATCTTCGACATCGCTGCCGAGCTGGGGTGCCGGGAGGTTCACATCGAGAAGAACCTCAAGGCCTGCATCTCTGCCTGCCGGCGGTACGTTGCCAAGCAGAAGGGCCGGGGCCTGCTCAAGGGCGTCGTGGTCGTGGAGTTCCACGCGGTCGGGAACAAGAAGCGGCGCATCCCTGAGGGCTTGGAGCCGATGATCAACAACGGCATGGTCAGTGCCCACCCCTCGGTCCTCGAAGACAAGATCAACCGAAGGCAGATGGTGAAGCTACGATGGGACAAGCTTCCGAAGCCCAACGACCGCATCGATGTTCTCGCGCACGGCTTCGATATCCTTGTGGAGGAGCCGGCTCTCTTCGCTCTCGGCGGCAGTGGACAGTCGTACCCTGACGTTGGCGACCGGGACGCGAGCAGTGGCTTCGGGAGAGTTTCTGCGATTGGATCAAATGGCTTCCAGCGGATCGCTGGATAAAGGAGCATACGATGCCGAGCAAGAACGCGAAGACCGGCAAGCAGAAGAGCATGCGGGTCAACAAGTACAGCTCCACCGTCCTGAGTCAGGCAACGCGCACGGCTCAGAAGTCCCCGGGCACACACCCGACGACCCCCAAGTCATTGGGCAAAAACGCACGATGAGGTGAAATCATGGGTTCAGACAGAGAGAACATGGCGTCGGTATCGAAGCCGCCGCACACGCTGGTGAAGAAGGTCAGGTCGAAGACCTTCACCCAGAAGACAACCGAGAAGGCCGGGGCTCGCGGTCCCACGTCCAGCCGACCTGCCATACGCCCGTAACGCCCGGCGATGGCTTCCCCGTCCACCGCCCAACTCAGGCGGCTGATCCGCAATGAGATCACGCGGCTGGTGCGCCTTGTCCCTTCCGCCACGATCCACGTTGCGCCCGGGGACCACCCACTGCAGCCATCGGTGATCGGTGGCGGCGGTGGCGGTGGTGACGTGTCGGGTCCAGCCTCGGCGGTCGACGACAACATCGCCACCTTCGACGGCACCACCGGCAAGCTGATTCAGGACAGCGGCTCCGCGATCTCCGACTTCGGTGACGTGGATGGTCCGGCGTCGGCGGTTGACGAGAGAGTCGCCGTCTTCGACGGCACCAGTGGCAAGCTCATCAAGGACGGCGGCGTGACGGTGCCCGGCAGCGGGTTCGGTGACGTTGTGGGGCCGTCGTCGGCTACCGACAACGCGATCGCAGTCTGGGACACCACCACTGGCAAGCTGCTTCAGGACTCCTCACTCATCATTATCGACGGCGGTGGCATTATTGTGCTGTCCACGCCTGACGGCGCACCGGCCGATGAACTCAGCATCGAGCCGGGCAACTCTACCTCCGGTGCCGGTGCCGACCTCGACCTGCGTGGCGGGGATGCCGACGCTGGTGCTGCTGGCGATGTCACGATTACTGGCGGCTCACAGCTTCCCGGTTCGTCACCGACCGGCGGCAACATCGATCTGTTTGCAACCAATGCGAGAGCGGGCAGTGCCCTGCCGGGCGGGATTATCAGGCTTCAGGGCGGCACGAACGACGATGGCAGTGGCCCTGCGTTCGTCCACGTTCGGACCTCCGACCTGAAGGTCGACGGCGACGTGTTCGCCAACGCCTTCATTGCGACAGCGTCGTCCATGACGTTCACCGCCCCCTCTGGTCAGACGGTTGACACCATCGTCGATGTCACCACGGTGCTGGAGGTCGCGGAGGCGCTGATCACTGTCAACGTCGACCTCGACATGGACGGCAACGACATCGACATGGGCGGGGGCAGCCTCATCGACTGCATACTGGTCACCAGCACCTCTGCGTTCTCGCTCATCACAGCCGCCGGCGGGCTCAACAGCATCCTGTTCATCGGTGGGTCCAACGCCGGGGCCAACGGCAGCAACATCTCCTTCAATCCCGGTGCTGTGACCAGCGGCGATGGCGACGGCGGCAGCGTCACCATTGCCCTTCCAGCCGGCAGCGGTTCGGGTGATGACGGCGAGTTCCGCGTTACCGACGCCGGGTCAGTGGTGGCGATCAGGGTCACGGGGGCCTCTACCCCGGTCGTCGAGATCGGTCGGTCGCTGAACCCGCTCGCCAACATCGTTCTTCAGAGCGGCGATCGGATCGGGCCGGGCACCAGCGACAGTCTCATCTTCCTCACCGGCTCGTCAGCGACGTTCAGGGTGAACACTCAGACCGCACTCTTGATTACCGACACAGCCGTTGAGATTCCCGCCACACACCGCCTCTTGTTCGACGGCGCGGACACTTCGATCAGGGCCTCTGCTGCCGACACGCTGGTGGTCGAGATCGACGGCAACGATGAGGTCGTCTTTACGGCGATGAAGCTGACGCTGGGCGATGATGGCACGGCCATCTACGAGATCGCAGGTGTGACGCGAGCAACGGGCGACGTGTCGAACCTGGAGTTCGTCGGGGCCGACGCGACCAGTGCCGGTAACGGCCAGAGCTTCCGCTTCCACTGCGGCAACGCGGCTACGACCGGCTCACATGATGGCGGTGGGTTCACGATCGACCTCGGAGCATTGGCGGGTGTTGGCACTGGTGGTCAGTTCGTCATCAATGCCTCTGGCGGCTCGGCGCTACTCGCCGTCCTGAATACAGGAGGGGTCCAGTTCGGTGCGGGCACGAACATCAATTCCGCTGGCGTACTGGACATGGACGGCGCGAACATCATCGACGCCGACAACATCCTCGTCCTCGACGGTGGCATCATCGGTTCGGGCGTCAACGACAACTTCGTCATCAATGTCGGCACCGACATCACCTTCACGGTCAACAGCGTCAACTGCCTCGACATCACCCCCACGACCCTCGACGGCAAGAGCGTCCTGCGTCTGGTGAACTTCGCCGGTCGCCGTGAGGTCCGTCAGTGGGGATTCCCAAGTTCCAACACAGCCACGAACCGCAGTCTGGAGGGGCTGACGAGATCCAACCACGGCAACGGTGGCGTATTCACGCCGAACCGTCCCGGCTCCATCGTCGGCATGAATGGCTGCATCGACGTGAACGTGATCGGCAGCGGCGGCGACATTGAGTTCCAAGTGCGGAAGAACGGCTCGACGGTCTACACCGTCACGCTGGTCGCGCCGGGCGTTGCCAACAAGCACCAAGTCCACGACACGCAGGCGGTCGGGGTTGACACCTTCGTTGCCGGTGACATCATTGAGGTGCGGCGTGTTCTGGTCAACGGTGGTGCGGGCCAGATCACGACCGACGATACTGAGATGGACGTAGAGTTCGAGTTCGACACCTGATGCCACTGTTCAACGTCAATGCGTGGGTAGAGCAGGCCAGAGGGCCGGGCCAGTCCGACCTGATCGACACGATCCTGACGGACAAGAAGCTCTTCGCTGCCAATCGCCCTGCCGCTGTGGCCTTGGCGACGGCGGATGTGGTTGCGGTCCTGCCGCAGTTCGATCCACCGTATGCTGTGAGCGACGTGACGATCTCGGTCGACCAGCTTCAAGGACAGCCCTTATGAGCGACAGCATCAGCAGCGTACAGGTGATCAGCATCGAGATCGGAGAGAAGCTCGTCGCCCAGCTCCTCGCCAATGGGATCAGCATCAACTGGCCGAACCAAGGGCAGCCCACCCACCAGTTCCAGATCAAGCTGGACGACGGGGTGAAGGAGATGCTCAAGGCAGTGGTCGACGAGCCCGACGTGCCGGGGCCGGACCCCATCGAAGACCCGCCTCCACCGAAGATATGAACAACCCAGCTCGGATCCGGCTCGATGTGAAGGACATGGGCCTGCTGCTCGCCGGCAAGCCGGTGCCGGTCCCGTTGTTCAACCTGGACATTGTCATGGACGAGGACGCCCGCATCGCGTTGACCGGCGGGGTCACGCAGGTGAGGAAGAAGCCGTCGTTCAAGACTCGGCAGCGGGTGAGTCGCTGACGAGCCCCAACTCATGCCGGATGCAGGCAATGGCCTCTTGGTCGTACACCCGCACCCGGCCGGCTCTCGCCGTGGGTTGGATGTACTTCCTCGTCTTGAGGATGTAGGTCACTCGGTGCAGGGGGACGCCGAGCTTCTGGGCGATCCTTCCGGTGGTGTCGAAGTGGATCTCAATGTGTGTCACGGTAGATACGCCGGCTTGTAGCCCCTGTCCACCCCGATGCTGCGGGACTCGTAGCCGGCCCAGTAGGACGCTTCCCGATCGGCATCCCGTCTGACGACCATCTGTTCGAGGCAGTCGTTGGCGACCATCAGCTCCTCGATCCACTGCCGCATCCGTATGGTGCTTGCCACCAGTTGGACGTTCGACCTGTCCCTGAAGATCTCGTCGTGCAGGATCGCAATGACCTTGCCGACAAGCTCCGGCTTCGACAGATCCAGCACCGTCTTGAGCCCCTCAGTCTCAACCGTCACCTTCCGGCCGCACGTTGTGATCTTGCTCAGTGTTGAGGGTGGAATCATTCAGCTTCTCCTTGAGTGTTACAACAGTCCCCTCCAGCATCAGCACCCGGTCCCGCACCGCGATCATCTCACGGGCGACGATGAAGTCGTTCTCGATGGAGTTCTCCCGCATGTCACGGTAGTGGACGAGGGTGTTCTCGATGCGGTTGACCCTCTTGACGAGGGACTCAACCTCCGGCGCCAGCGTGAGCAGGTCTTCGAGTTGTTGCTTGACGATCCCGGTGGCCTCGAGCGCCTTGACCCGCTTGTTCATCCGCGCGAACGCCTGCGCCGTGCGATGCTCCAGCTTGCCGCTGGCGTCAGCCACGGAGCCCGTCCCCCCATTCACGGGGCTTGTCCCCGTTGCAGTAGAGCCTCCCACCATCTCCGAACGCAAGGTCTACCTGAACCTCGTCGAAGCAGTCTGGGCAAAGGTGTAGCTGCCAGAGGTGATACTCGGCAACCGGCGCGTTGCGTAGCTCTGGGCTCCAGTGCCTGCAGGCGAGGTGCCTGTCGTGGCAGTCGATGCCATTCTCGTCGCACTCGGCCGCCAGCCGCTCAAGCGCTGCACACGCACTCTCGCCCGGCTCCTTGTCGAGCCCGCAGTGCAGGAACCGTTCGGGGGTGGGCATGAGTCTCCTCGCGCAGCTTCGCTACAGTCCAGCTTCCATGTGGATTCGAGACTGGCCGCGCCGTCTGTTGGCCGATATCGTAGTTCGTCGTCGGTTCACAGCCCGACGCCAGTTTCCAATCACCGGCCGCCTTATCGGGCCACCTCTTCGAGGTGGTTGGGGCGGCTTGCGCCTCCGGCATGTTGCCATGCGGGAGTAGTACCGTGCGACGAGCTGTCAAAGAACCGCCGCGCCGGACCCATCCATGAGTGACCGGCGCAGCGGCAAGGACGAAATGACAACGCACAGCCGTAAGGGGCCGTGCGTCGTCTTGTGGGGGGGTAAGAGAAGCGCCCGGCGCGAGTGCTACGCGCCGGGCGTTCGAGGTTGCCGCAATGAGCCTTCCCAGATGCACGGCGGCACGAAGATGTTATCAGAGCGGGAAGACTCAAGATCACCAAACTACAAACTCTTTGCAGTTGGTCAAGGGGGGGATCTGGGGAATGTGAATAAAAAGTCCCGCGCCACTCCTGACGCGGGAAGGAGACTCAAGGAGAGGGACGTGGCTGGGTGCCTCTGCTCGCAGGCCTTGTACCCGGCGGCTTGCAATCGCGAACAGGCGGTCCCCTTTGTTGAGTATCAGGATCGTAGCATGTCCGGCGGCACGTTCCATCGGTTGGCGGCAACTCGGTCAATCATTGCACTGGCTTCCTTGAAGCCCACGTCGATGGGCAGCCCCAACTTGGCGAGCAGTTTGGCCTGCTTGTAGCTGCACAGGTCTTCGCGGATGCGTGTGATCAGCGTGTCCATGAGCTGGCTGCCCTGCTGGAACGTCATCCCTGAGATCCGCTTCTCGTCCACGCCGAACTTGATGAGCGCGGCGATCATCTTCTTGGTCAGTGCCCTGCCGATGTGCCAGCCCTTGATCCGCTGGGTCGCCATGTCGTAGACATCGAACGGGTCCACGTCGCGTGTCTTCCACTGGGCCGCGATGCGGACCTGCTTGCGACGCCGCTCGCCCAGCTCACCCACCTGCTGGGCAGCCTCGAGCAGCTCCTCGTCCATGTCCACGTCCATCCCAGCAAGGCCCTTGGCCCGAGCTGCAGCCTCGGCAGACGCCAGCACGTCGTCCTCGTACTTCCCTCCGAGCAGGTCACCGACGTGCATGAGCTTGTGCCGGCCGCTGTTGCCGACGAAGTCCAGCACCAGCATGTTGGGCTTCTCGCTCTCGCTGATCGTCTCCCGCCTGATGGCGTCGGCGTTGACGAGGTCGGTGTTGCGGTTCAGGGCCTCCACGATCAGCGGGTGCGGGCGTGTGCCCCGGCCCACCATCTGGGTGTAGAGCGGGCGGCTCTTGGTCGGGCGGGCCACGGCGATGACCTCGGCCGAGCAGTCGAACCCCTCGGTGGCGATGCCCACGTTGCAGAAGTACTGGTAGTCGCCAGCCTTGAACAGCTTCACCAGGTGACGCCGCTCCTCCTCCGGTGTCTTGGCGTGGATGATGAACGCGGAGCCGTCGCGGTGGCGGTTGAATATCTCGGTCGCACGGGTGGCCTGCTTCACGGTGGTGCAGAAGAAGATGACCTGCCGGTCGCCGGCAATATCAATGGTCGGGCCGACCATGGCGTGGAGCTGCCTCTCGTCCTCTACGATGTTCGCCAACTCACCCTGATTGAGGTCACCGCAGGTGGTCTTCACCCCGGACAGGTCGAGCCCCGTGCATTCGACAAACTGCTGCCGGATCGGGACCAGCCACCCGTCGAAGATGGCGGCGGGCAGCTCGTAGTCGTAGGCGACCGACTCAAAGACACGGCCCAGTGCCAGCTCGTCCGCGCGGTCGGGCGTGGCCGTGTACCCGGCGACCCGGAGCCGTGGGTTGGTGCAGAAGTGATCGATGAGCCGCTGGTAGGTGTCGGCCACGGCATGGTGGGCCTCGTCGATGATGAGCAGGCCGAACTCGTTCGGATCGAACGTGTGCATCCGCCGCTCGTCACCCTTGCCGGAGTTCATGGTCTGCACCGAGGTCACGACGACCCGCTTCTTGTTCAGGTGCGGGTAGATGGACGCCTCGTAGTCGGCGTAGTCGGCGGCCTTCTCGACGCCGGGCTCCTCATGGGTGATGTCGAAGACGGCCTTGAAGGACTGCCGGATCAGCTCGTCCTTGTGAGCCACGACCAGACAGCGGTCGCCGTTGACGCAGACCCGGTCAATCAGGTGGCAGAAGGTGACGGTCTTGCCGGTGCCAGTCGGCGCGCAGATCAGGGTCCGCTGGTAGTCAGCGAACGCCTGCATCGTGGCGTCGTTGCAGTCACGTTGGTACGGCCTCAGTTGGAGCAGTGTCATTGTGAGTCTCCTTTGGTGGCGCTTGCTTCGTCATGACCTCATTGAGCCAGCGCCTGCCCTTGCATGCGCGGCACGGCTTGCCGCCCTTCATGCCGGTGGCGTTGCAGTAGATGCACTCCGCGAACGGACGGCAGAACCTGACGATCTGGTACATCTTCGTTCGAGCTGCCTCGATGTCGATCACCTCCACCTGCAACAGGCCACCTGCCGGCGTGGATGCCAGCTCCGCAAGGCTGGTCTTCAGACGAGCGAGGATGCCCAGCACGGTGTCGAAGCCCGTGGCCCCTGACATAACGTCCTCGCTCTCACTGTTGCTCACGGGCGTCCCACGGGCGTCTGTGACGGGCAGGCTGGCCTTCACCTTCTTGACCGCAGCTTGGACGTGCTTGAGCTTCGGCACCACCGTCTCGCCCTCGTTGCCCTCGTTGGCGAGGTCGACAGCCTGCTGGTAGGTGTTGGCCTGCCGCTCCTCGGGCACGGTGGACACCGCGAGCAGGCTCCGCGACGGGATCTCCTCGTCGTGCGGTGGTCCCACCTTCGTGATCCGCTTCTGGACCCTGCCCTCTTCGAGGAGCTGGTAGCAGCGGGCCGCCGTCCACGGCATGCAGGCGATGGCCCACGCCTTGAAGGACTTGTAGTTCATGAGATGCCAGCCGATGTTCTCATCGAACAGCAGCAGATGCTCACGCAGGTTGGACACCGCGTTGTCGGCGTCGAGGAAGAGCTTCTTGATGATGCCTGTCTCGGTCTTCGCAAGGGAGGGGTTCCACTTCTTGGTGATGCTCTTCTTCGCGTCCATGCGTCAGTCTCCAGGTAGAAGTGAGGCCCGACCGGGCGCGTCAGGGGGGCGCCGTACCGCCCAGTCGGGGCCTCGATGCTCAGAAGGGAATCTCGCTGTCCTTGACACCGGGGATGATGTCAGGGTCGTCCTTCTTCGTCTTGGGCTCGACTTCCTTGTCGGCCTTGCGCGTGAGCTGTCGGATCGTGCGGTCGAGGTCGTCGGGGCCGAGGCTGTAGATGGACTGCACCTTGCGACCGTAGTGCTTGCCCCAGCCGGTTGCGATGTCACGCAGTGCTGCATCGGTGTCGGAGACGCCCTCATCGGCGTCAAGGATACCCCGGATCGTGGCGACGCGGGCCTCGATCTCGGCAGGAATCTGTGGAGACAGGTCAACCGGTGTCAGGTCGGGGTCGTCGCCCCTGCCGAGGTTCATGATCTCCATCAAGGCGTACTTCTCGGCGTAAGTCATTGCCCCACCAGCATCTTTGGCCTGCCGATCGAGGCCACGGCTGACCACGATCACGTCCTCATGCTCAAGGACTCGATCCCCCTCGACCATGTGCATGTCTGGATCTTCGGTCCTCTTGAACCGGAACGTCCAGCGGAGCAGCTCGGTGAAGATCACCACATGCTTGCCGTTGGCCTCGTACTGCACCACGTCGTGGGCCATCAGCTCGCAGGCCACCGACTTCCAGCGGACGCCCCACATGATGAACAGCGGGCGCACCACCTCCAACAGGTGGTCGTGCGTGACGGCCGAGTGGCCGACGCTCTTGATCATCTCCTTCTGGATGTACCCACGCGCCTGCCTGATGCGCTCGAGCCGCTCAGCCAGTGACAGGCCGGCAGTTTCGGAGTGAACGTCGTCAGGCAGCACGTCGGTGAAGCCCTCGCTCACCTCCTCGGTGTCCATCGGCGTGTCGTCCTTCGTCTTGGTCTTCGTTGTCATCGATTGCTCCTCTTGTTCTTCCTGATCTTTTCCACAACGCACACGGTTCCCAACAGCACGACCCAGAAGGCGAACACGGGCCAGATCTCCTCCCAAGGCCGAGTCTCAAACTGGCCTGCCCGCCACAGAAAGTAGATCGGGATGGATGCCACAGCAAGGACGAAGATGAAGATGCCGATCACGTCGTCTCCTCGATTGAGATGCCGTGGTCCGCCAGCTCCATCGCACTCTTGGCGATCAGGGCCGACGTGTCGTTGTGCATCGTGTTCAGGGCACTGAGTGCCACGTTGGAGGTGAGCTGCACCGTGTGACTGCCGAAGATCTGGAGTATCGCCCCGCCTGTCTTCGGTAGCTCTTGGATTGCCCGCGTGATCTCGCGGAGCTGTTGCTCTCTGGTCCGGTAGGCGTTGATCATGCTGAGAATCTCGTTGGCGGGTCTGGTCTTCATGCCTTCTCCTTCCACTTGAGTTGTTGCACCATGGCGTTGGCATTGGCCCGTGCCTTGGCCTGCTGTCGCTGGGAGTGTCCCTCCCACATGTCGAAGTCGTCACCGATGCAGGCCTGACTCAGCACGATGACGCGGTAGCTCCACCACGTCCCCAGCTCGTCCTTGGTGGTACACCAGCCGTAGGCGTACCGCACGTCGGTCTTCGAGCCGTCGAAGCAGACCATGTTCTCGTTGGGTATCCGCAGCGCGGTGATGGGCAGCGGCGGCTCGCAGTTCGGGCCGGCACCACAGGCGTCACGCCATGAGTTGATGTAGTTGGTCGTGGTCCGCTCCGCGACCCTGTCCCCGATCATCTGGCCGAGCATTCGTTCTGCTCCGGTCGTCATGATGATGCCCCTTCGGTGCTGATGTTGTACTGCTTCAGCGCCCAGCTCGGGGCGTTGATGTCGATGATCTTGTCGTCGCCGTAGCCGGGCCACTGGTCAGTGCGGAGGCACTCGGCGTAGCGGTCCATGCCGGAGCGGGTGCGGACCCAGCCGAGCCGCATGGTCGGGATGTCCACGCGGTAGATGACCGGCTTGAACGGCGGCTTCTTCTCGATGGCCGGGATGATCATGTTGGGCAGCGTCTTGTCCGGCTGCAACGCCCGCGCACCCATGCAGTAGTGAGCGGCACCGATGTCGTAGCCGTAGTTGTAGACCTGCGTCCCGAACACGTCCGGCTTGGAGTTGGCCGTCGTCTTGTAGTCGATCAGGGTGGGATGCTCGTCGTCGATCAGCACGTCGGCGCGGGCCTTGCACAGCATGCCCGTGTGTTCGTCCACCCAGATGAGCGTGACCTCGCGGAAGATCGGGCGGCGGGCGAGCAGGATCTGCATCTCAGGGTGGGAGTGCAGGGCCTCGGCCATCTGCTGGATGGAGTTGTAGTCCTTCTCGCGGATCACCTTGCGGGGCAGGTGCGTCTGCTGGAACGAGTCCCACGTCTTGCCGCTGCGGCGACCTCCAGGTGGAAGGGGATCGCCCTTCTTCATCTTCACGTCGGGTCGCTCATCCGGCCACAGGACGAACCGCTTCGGGAACTCAATCGCCTCGAGGGTGGCGCAGTGGAAGCCCTCCCCGAAGAGCAGCTCGTCGCTGACCTTCTCCTCCTCCTGCCAGTAGCGGGCGTGTGCCGGCGACTGCGTCTCCATCGCCTTGATGGTGGTCGCGTTCATCGCCGGGATGCCCTCGTACAGGTCACGCGGGATGTCGATGTACCGGCCCGGCTTGAACCACTTCGCGGCGTCGATTGTCTCCCCGTCCGAGGCCTCGACCTCGGCAAGGAACGCCAGTAGCTGCTCGCGCAGCCTGTCAGAATCGGATGTCGTCTTCTTCGTCTTGACCATTGTGTGAGTCTCCTTGATGCTTGCGGAAGAATGCCGAGTCAGTGTCGGCGTCGGTTGACCTCAGAAGAAGTCCTTCGGATCGTGCGGCGGCAGGGTGAGCGTGAATCCACGAATGACATGGGATACAAACGGCGGCTTGGAGAGCCGGATCATTCGTGCCCCCTTGGGACCGCCGTCGTATGTGATGTACATCCATGCACTGGGTCGGCGTCTCGCACCGTTCGCATCGACCTCGGCAACGTGCAAGTACAACGTCTCGCAGGTGTCGTTGTCGCTGAACCCGTTGCCGCTTCTTGTCAGCTTGCACACGCGGATCTTACGTCGTCGTCTCATCGGTCGGGCTCGTCAGGTGGGCAGAGGATGCAGTCGGGGCAGATGAGCGACTCGGCGGGGTTCTGTTCCTCTGCGAAGCGGGTGGACACGGTGACGAGGTCGCTCTCCAGCACGAAGACGCCGCAGCCGTCGCACTGTAGGGCGGCCACGTCGGAGAGCTTGCGTTCGACCTGATGGATGAAGTGCTTCATCAGGTGGCGGGCGGGTGCGCCAAGCGTGAAGTGGAGGTCGCGGTCATCCCCCTTGGCCTTCTTGAGAATGTCGTCCAGCAGGGCGATGTGCTGACGGCGGGCTTCAATAATCTTCATGAGTGAGTCTCCTTGACAAGGCATTGTAGCAAGTTACGGTCCCGGTGTCAAGCTACGCTTGAGCAGCTTCAGGCTCTTCGCCTCCTCGAAGACCTGACTGACCCGCTGGCGTGTGACCTTGGTTCGGCGGGCGATGTCCGCGAGGCTGGAGGTCATGACCATGCCCCTCAGGGGCACGGCCCGGTAGATGGCGGCGAGGATGACCAGCGGTCGGCCCTTGTCGCTCATGGACACCTTGTTCACTGCCATGGCACCTCGGATCGTCCGCTCCGAGACGTTGAAGAATCGGACGGCATCAGCGACCGACAGGCCGCCCTTGACGGCGTCGGCCATCTGCTTGTGTTTCTTCTTGGTGCTGGATCGTGTCTCAACCACGGGGTGTTCCTCCTCCGGCCGCGCGCATGATGGCGGCCAGCTTGGGTGCTTCGACTTCGGTCAGAATCTTGTCCATCTCATCGACGGTCAGGAAGATGTGCGGACTGTCGGCGGTCATGCCGATGTAGACGATCCGCCACCGGGGCTCGGCTCCGTTCTCTTCGAGCTTCGCACCGACAATCGTGTCGGGGTTGATCACCAGGTTATCGTTGGCTTGGATGAGCATCAGTCCCTCCCAGTGTGAGGGCAGGTCCGGTTCATCCGGTAGCCTGCCTTGAAGGCGGCGGTGGCGAACATGACGCCGCAGTTGTAGGTGCAGAACAACTGCGAGTAGGCGTCGTAGATGCCGGTCCAGTAGTGGAACCATGTCTTGTCGAGGAACCGCTGCCGCCGGTACACGCGGTCGGGCGAGTAGCCGGAACCGTCACCAAACTGGGGACGGTTGTTCGGGAACGAGCGGGGCGGGACCGTCCGGTCGCCGTCCACCTCCACGAACGATGTGTCGGGCCGCAGCTTCTTGCCGCAGTACGGGCAGCACGGTCGCTCCTCCATGGGGATGATCTCGATGAGCCTCGGCCTTCGAGTTGTCGCAGTCACCGGCCAGCCTCCCGCATGTCCCGGTACAGCACCTCGGAGCGTTCGGTCGCGCTGGATGCGTCGAGGTCGGGCTCGCCGGGGCCGTCGTAATTGTCGAGGCACTCCTTGCACCAGACCTGCTTCGCTGGGCCGACCGCCTGCGCGCCGGAGCCGACCGGCTTGTCGCACTGGGAGCAGTCGAAGATCCCGATGGCCCGCTGGCCCTGCTCGGTCAGCATGAACTCGTCGCGTCCGGGCTGCGGGTAGAGGGGCTTGTCATTATGCTGGATGAAGCCGCCCGTGAGCAGGCTGTAGAACGTCGCGAATCGCACCGTGCCGTTGCACTGGCAGCGGGTCTTGTTGGTCGCACCGAGGGTGCAGACGAGGCTGGCGGTACGCATGTCCAGCAGGACGCCGCGCTGCGTCTCGGTCAGGCCGGTCTTGTTGTCAACGATTTCGGGCTTGGGGAGCTTGGGTTTCGCTCCCTGACCTCGTCGGCGTAGCTTGGTCATGTCGTCTCCTTGTCGTGGCAGACGAAGGCGGCGGCATCCTCCGGCTTGCGTGTCTTGAGTTTCAGCGTGTACCGCCAGCCCATCCCAATGTCCTTGTGGTCCGGGGCGCGGCTCTTGTTCAGGATGCCGCCATCCCATTGCTTGTCATCGAAGCAGAGCGCGACCCGGTGCCCGGGCCGGCTCGAGCTGAGATCCTGATTCTCGAACACGCCGATCCACGACTCTTCGTCAGCCATCCACGCGGCGAACGTCAGCAGCATCCCGGCTCGGTCATTCGGCTTCTTGTCGTCGTTTGGCATCCTGAGCCTCCTTGGTGGTGACGCGGACTTGGAAGTCGATCAGCCGCGCGAAGACCGGCGGCTCCAATACGATCTTGGTGATGGGCAGCGTGGCCGCCTGCGCTCGCAGGTCGAGCGTGATGTTGTAGCCGTCGTAGCTGGCGTACACGCCGTCACCGATGTACTCGGTCACGACCGTGCCCTCCACTCGATCAGCCAGTCCTGCACCTGCTCGCCGGTGACCGTGAAGGTATCTCCAGGAGTGGGCGGGAATGCTTCGTGGAAGTCTTCGTAGGCGTCCAGCGCCTCGTTCTCGGTGGTGAACCACGCCAGCACCGCCAGCGCCACCCGCTGGTGCCCTGCGACGACGAGGTCGTCGCGGAACGGGAGCTTGCGGTTGGTCGTGCGCTTGCCGTTGAGCCACTTCCAGACGACCGGCTTGCAGTCGGGCCGCATCTCCACGACATTCTCAATGTCGGTCACGCCCACGACCTCGATGGCAGCCCGTTCAGCGGACCGCGCCTCACCGAGGTCACGCCGGAGCCGCTTGACCAGCCCGTGCATCAGTGTGCAGCACGGGCAGTTGGCTACCTCGTTGTGCCGGATGATGTTCTCGATCTGATCTGGGATCTGCATCAGTTCTCCTCCAGTGTGATCTTGCCGACCTTGTTGCCGTCGATGCTGAAGAGCGGGCCTTGGAAGTCGATGGACGGCTTCGAGCCGCTCATGGCTTCGCCTGTCTTGGCGAGGATGCGTCCGAACTCGCCGGTCAGCCTGCCGTCCTCGTCCCAGAAGCAGGCGTCGGACGTGTCGATCTCGATGATGATTCTCATGAGCGAGTCTCCTTGGGGATCAGTGCAATGGCGATGAACATGCCGTCGTCCTGCCGGACCAGCAGGCCGCCCTTGGGAACGCGGTCAGCCGCCGTGGAGCGTCGGAAGTACGCGCGGGGCGTCACGGCCTCGCACCTGCAGCCTCGCCTCTCAGCCTCTCTCAGGGCGTCACGGGTGGAGCGGGCGATTGTCATCGTGCCGCCTCCCTCTTCGCGTCCCGCTCCCGCCGGAGGTCGTCGTTGTAGGGGCCACGGTGCTGGGTCGGCTTGCCCTGCCTGAGCAGGGTGGTGAACCGATACCGCATGTCATCCCAGTTGGTGGCTTCGTCGTAGCGACGCGCGTCCTGCGGCAGCCACTCGATGAACCGCAGGCACACGTCGTGTGCGTCAAGCCCGTTGCCGTCCGGCTCCGGCAGGTCGTCCTCTTCGTGGAAGAGCGGGCCAAAGACGATGTCGGTGGTCGAGCAGAACATCACCGCCATCTGGATGTCGCTGCCGCCTTCTGATCCGGTGAGGATTCTTACGCCCATGGGTTGTGAGTCTCCTGTAGATTGACAAGGTAGAGTAGCAAGATCAAAGCCCCCCGTCAAGGGGGCGGTGAAGGTTATGAGTGGACGCCGTCTGGGAAGGCCGCGTAGAAGGCGTCCACGACCGGCTCGATCTTGTCGATCCACTCGGTCTGCGCCCGCGTCAGTTGCAGGTGTTCGACCTCGCCCTCGCCCTGACAGCACCAGTAGGTGCTGGAGCAGTCGTCTTCGCGCAGGCCCCGGCAGAGGTAGACCATTGCCGGTGTTCCATTGCCGGGGTCTTCAGGATAAATCTCACTGGCGTCAAGCACCAGGACAATGCCACCGGGGCCAGAGTGCCGCTGCTTCGCTCTCATCGCATCACCGTCTCGGCCTCGGCCACGCCAGCGGCGAGGTCGTTGAGCAGGTCATCGTCGGTCCTGTCTGACTGCCCCGATTCGAGGACGGCGTGCGCCGCCTCGACCAGTGTCCGCAGCGCCGCCAGTGGCGTCTGGGCGTCGGCCACCGGCTGCTCGACCTCGCACACATCGCGGTAGCAGTCCACGCCTTGGGCGTGTTGCAGCATCGACACGATCTTCTCGAACACGCCCGGCGCGTAGCACCGGGGCAGGTGGTGCGCGACCACGCCGAGGTTGGACAGGGCCTCGATGCCGAGGCAGTACTTCATCGCGCCGCCGTCGATGGCGTCCACGACCAGCAGGCTCTTGTTGCCCAGTGCGTCCACCATCTTGATGGCTCCGAGTCTTCTGAATCCCATCAGTCGTCCTCCTTGGTTGGTGGCGCGATGCTGGCGGCGCGGTCGGCGTCGTCACCCATGAGCTTGCGGTCGAGGGCACTGGGCTGCTCCCGCTTGTAGCGCCCGTACCCACCGAGCGTCACGTCGGTCAGGATGTAGGGCTCGCCGTGCTGGTTGCGTGGAGCGACGGTGCCGTCGAACTCCTCGTTCTCCTTGGCGTTCTCCTCGCTGATGTACGTCTTCACGACGCACTTCAGCCCGGACAGGCCGGGGATCTCGATGTTCCTGAAGTCGCCGTCACTGTCGCTGCTGTCGATGACGATCTCGCCCACCGGCTCCTCCTGGTGATCGGTGCCGAGTCGCTTGCCGGGTGAGATATCGTCCTTCAGGTCGATCTCGGACAGGTAGTGCATCCGCGCGGAGCCGAGCAGTTGCCCGAAGTCTTCGCCCTCCAGATCGCAGAGGTGCATCAGGTCACTGAGCAGGTCAACCGCCTCGGTGTACCCGCCGCCGTCCAGAGCGCCCATCGCCTTGCCGGCACGGTCGTCGTTGGTCTGTTCCATTGTTGAGTCTCCTTGTGAATGAGTGGAGGCTCAGGCAGGTCGGCCTGCCCGGCCCTCCGCTCACGCGCGACCGCTGGCGACCGTCGCCTTGGTGAACAGCACGTCGCAGACGGCCCGCTTGAACTCGGGCGTGTAGTCCGCGACGACCTCCGAGACGGTGCAGGCCTCGATGGCGTTCCAGTCCCCGGCGGCCATGCGCTCGAGGTCTTCAAGGTCACCGGCGGTGGCGTCCAGCCGGTCGGCAGCCTCGGCCACGGCCACGGGGCAGACCGTTGGGCTGACCTGACCGCCGATCTGGTACGCGGCCACGACGGCCACGTCACGGTCAGGGCCTTCGAGGATCGAGGGCCAGTCCCAGCCCTCCGGCCCCGGGCCGTCGCTGGGCCGCCAGTTGATGCGGAGCGTGATCAGCGTCGTGACCTCGCCCAGCCCGCCCGGTGCATTGTGCAGTGTCGTCGGCATGGGTGATGTCGTCGGCATGGGTGATCCTTCTGCGTCGGCGTCG
>SMVA01133332.1_pt1 | contig 19273 bp, 20 predicted proteins | sample 2456451 | NCBI WGS metagenome assembly SMVA01 (sample SAMN11095933, study PRJNA526329) | marine sediment metagenome | biome: Marine sediment; feature: Surficial sediment; material: Deep marine sediment; isolation source: Hadal surficial sediment | place: Pacific Ocean | collected 2014-05 | depth... | reverse complement strand
GAGACTGCGGCGCCTCCGGCGGCGCTGGGGGTGAGCGTCGATTAGTCCCCGCGCGGCAGGCGATCGATGCTTGGCTCTCGCGTGCAGCGCCAGCGCCGATTCGGAACGAGGCGACTACTCGTCGAGATAGCCCAGATCTCGGAGCCGTTCGAGGGCCTGCGGATCGTCAGCAAAGGGTTCAAGACCGGCGTCGGGGACCGGCGTCAGGTCGGTTATGGCGCGTTCGAAGCGCTCGCGCAGCGCGCTGAGCCGGTCGGGCTCTTCAGCAGCGACGTTACGCTCCTCGCCGGGGTCGTTCTCGAGATCGTAGAGCTCTTCGGCGCCGTCAGACTCGCGGCGCAGATACTTCCAGGTGGGAGACCGGACTCCGAGGTACTTGTCCGGATAGCGGTCGGAGCTCTCGACCACGATCAGCTCGTCTCGAGCGCCTGCGGCCAGCAGGTTCCGCCCGCGAGCGTTGGCGTCGTCCGAGACGCGGGCCAGCGCCAGCAAGGTGGGTCGAAGGTCGAGGTTCGAAACCGGAGTGGAGACGCTGCGTGCCTCCGACTGGCCGGGCTCACGGATCAACAGTGGGATGCGAAGGCTGGGATCGTAGGCGAACCAGCCGTGCTCGAACCAGTAGTCGTGCTCGCCCAGGCTTTCGCCGTGATCCGACGTGAAGACGACGGCGCTGCGGTCTTCGAGATCGTGCTTTCGGAGGAACCTCAGGACCAGCCCGAAGGCGCGGTCGACAGCGAGGATCTCGGCGTCGTAGCGAGCCACGTAGGCGGCGGCGCGAGATTCTTCTTCGATGCGCTGATAGCTCGGAACGGCGCCGAGGAGCTTGCTGGGATTGAAGTAGTGGCTGCCCCTTCCGAATCGGACCTGCTGCTCACTCTGGCTCCACTCGTCTTCGAGAAACGGTTCGAGCAGGTCCTGGGGGGGATCGTATGGACCGTGGGGGTCGATGTAGTGAAGCCAGACGAAGGTCGGCTGTTGCCAGCCCTCGAGCTCCCGTCCCCACCGCAGGAATGCGTGACTGACGGCCGCCGGACCGCTCTTCTCGTCCAGCAGGAAATACGTGTCGAAGCCGCGCGTGTAGCCCTTCTCTTCGCGCAGCACCGGATTGCTGACGAAGGCGGCCGTACGGTAGCCGGAATCCCGAAGTCGCTCCGCCAGCGTGGACAGGCTCGGCGGAATCGCGTTTGCGTTGGAGCGCACGCCGTGTTCGCGCGGATGACGACCCGTAAAGAGAGTGGCAAGGGACGGGCCCGTCTTCGGGATCACCGTCACCGCCTGGCTGAAGTTCCAGGCGGCGCTCGCAAAGGCGTCGATCTCGGGCGAGGTGTTGCGCGGGTAGCCGTTGATCGAGAGATGATCCGCGCGCAGCGCATCGGCCGTCACCAGCAAGATGTGGGGACGGGCCCCCTGGGCTTCCGGATTCGTGTCGGCACAGCCCGCTGCCGTCGCGACCACGAGGGCTCCGATGGCCCCAAAGACTGTCCGGTAAGGCTGATTCACGCGATGAGAACGATAACGAAGCTGGGCCGTGGCGCGGTCGGTGCGCCGTGGTCACGGTCTTGTGGCGCTCGCACCGGCGCTGGAGGTTGCGCGCAGATGGCGGGAGAAAGCGTGCGCGCCCACCCGTCTGTGGCCGGAAGTCTCGTGGCCGCAAGACCGGGTCCAGGTCTCCGTTGCATTCCGAAGTTGCTCCGGGCGGCGCCGCCGTGTACTCGATGGGCGTGGGAATCTCATTGCCGGACTGCGGTGTTGCCGCCCACCGCGGCGGCGCCGCCCATGCCCCGGAAAACACCTGTTCTTCGCTTCGGGAGGCGGTTCGGCTCGGCGCCCATCAGATCGAGTTCGATCTCCGCCGCAGCGCCGACGGGGCCGTCATCGTGATCCATGACCCACGGGTCGACCGGACCAGCGATGGTCGCGGCGCCGTCTCGAAGCTGACCCTCGCGCAGTTGCGCAAGTTGGATGCCGGTGCCTACTTCGGTGCCGACTTCGTCGGCGAACGGATTCCCACGCTCGAGGAAGCCCTCGATGAACTTCCCTTTGACGTCTGGATCAATCTGCAGATCAAACGCGGCGAGGACATTGCGGCCCAGGTGGTCGAGACCGTGCTTCGTCAGGGCCGCCTGCAGCAGTGCGTGCTCGCCTGTGGAAATGCAGCCGGGCGCGAGGCGCGCCGGGTCGTTCCCGAGGTGATGCTCTGCAATCTGGTTCGACAGCGATCACGGCTCGACTACATCGCACATGCGATGGAATCGGGATCCCAGTTCGTTCAGTTCCACTATTTGCGCGGCCTACCCTCGGAACTCGAGGTGAAGCGGGCTCACGAAGCTGGGCTGCGCATCAATTTCTTCTGTACACCCGATGCCAAAGACACCCAGGGCAAAGAAGTCGACGCGCTCTTCGCGGCCGGCGTCGACTTCGTCCTGGTGGACGATGTCGCCGGCGCTCTGGCCGTTGCGGCAAGGCACGGAATCTCGGCTCTTCAGAGGAATTTCTAGAGCGTGAATCGCTTGATCCAGGACTCGACGTAGCCCCGGAGGAGATTCATCGACTTCTCGTTGACATGGCTGAATACGACGCCCATGCCGTCGGGGACGTCGGCCCGCCCAGCGATGTCAGCGGTCTTGGCACTGCGCACCTCGCCCTTGGCCAGGAAGGTACCGTCGGGCAGGGGGATCTCGATGCTCAACTGGCTTGCCGGCAGGAACGGATGCGGGCTGGCGAAGTAGACACCACTCAGCGAGAGATCCCGGACGGTCACGTCCTGGCGGTGGCGTCCCATGAAGACGGTGGTGGGAATCTCGGTCGGAATGCGCAGCGATTTTCGGCGCTCGTCCGCGTATTCCTTGGACATGGCCAGGCTCAACACGAAGCGCAGGTCTCTTTCCTCGTACGGCTCGCTGAGGCGCCAGCTAATGCCCAGTTTCCGAAGGGAGCCTGCTTTCTCCTCGGACATTTCCGGTCCCACCAGGACGAGGCTGCTCGCGCCGGCGTCGAGGCCGGCACAGACACGGTTCACGATGTTCTCGATCTGGCTGAGCGGGCCCTCGGACGAGGTGAGCACGGCGCCCAGCCGACCCACCTCCTGGCGTGACAGCAGGGCGGCCTCGTCGAGATCGTTCGCGTACATCGTGTCGATCCCCAGCTCGAGCAGCCGTATGGCCAGGCCGCCGAACTCGGTTTCCTGGGAATCGAGGAGTAATGTGAAACGCTCGTATTTCGGCATGATGGAGCCTCAATGCACATCGGTTCGGAAGTACCCATGCATGAAGTCTGTGCAAGGGAAGGTCGTGGCTCGTCCAGTGGCACCACAATCCTGAAAGCAGGTCGGAAGCGTGCTCAGTCGGCGGGCTGGGTTTCCGGCTGCCGCCGCAGCAGGTAGCGCCGGTAGGCCACGGGCGGCGAGAAGGCCAGCAACATGCAGGGCGTTGCGATGAAGCCGATCAGCGAGATCGTCAGGTTCAGCACGTCTCCGGCGGCCAGGGTACGGATATCGATGATGGCCGATACGAAGGCCATCAGAGTGATGATGCTGGCAGCTCCGGTCGCCGTTCCCCAGAGTGCGAAGCGGTTGGTGAGGACGGGCTCCGACAGTCCCAGCCGCGAGCGTTTTTGCAACATGGCCCATTGGCGGAACGACTCGGCGCTCGTCCAGCTCAGAATCGTCGCCCGCAGCAGGATGTTGAGCTGGCCGGCCAGGCTGACGCCGTCACGCAGGTCGAAGCCCCCCCCGGCGCCCGAGACGGCGATCCCGATCGGAGCGAATCCCACCGGGCCGAGGCCCAGGATCGAGACGCCCACCAGCAGCTCGGGCTGCTTTCCGTTCGGGAGCAACAGGCGCACGAGCCAGGCCCCGACGAACAGCCCGACGAGCAGGAACGCAGCGAGCACTGTGACCGCGATCAAATCCACCGCAGTCTGATCGGTCCCGCCCTGTCTGGACGGGGCTCTTCACAAAAATTCCATGAATTCAGTCGGAAGAGGCGTCTTTCGAGAAGAGCGACCGAAGCGAGACTCGTTGTGATTTACCCCCGTCTAGCCCGTCCTGGAGGGCCGCGAGACGACCTTCGTAGGGACCGATCAGCCAGACGTCGTCAGCGTCGAGCCCCTCGATCGGAGGACCGTCCAGGTTGAGCTCGCAGATGTCCCGCTGTTCCTGGATTTCGCCGCTCGGGGATTCGCTGAACCAACGAAGCGGCAATCCCTGGGTGCGACACACGTAGGGACGATCGGCGTAGATGCGACAGGCCCCTTCCGCGTCGAGAAACGCGCAGGCCCCGCTGGGACCCGCCGTGCCGCTGGCCAGCAGCCTGGCGTGGCCTCGACGGATGCGCTCAGCTTCGATTTCGAGGACGCTGAGATCGTCGATGCAGCAGGCCGAACAACCTCGGCCACAGCGCAGCCGGCCGACGTGACGGACCGCCAGCTCGGCGGCCCGTTCGTCGACCTCGGCATGTAGCGAGTGCAGGGCCGTCAGCGCCCGTTCGAGTTCCGTGTCTTGGGTCGAGGTGTCTCGCACGTCCACGACAGGATCCCACGGATTCCGACGCAATGCGAGGGGCAGGCGCGGACCCGAGGTTTCCAAGAGATCGCGTCCGTGGCGTGTGCGGGCCGACATTGGTGAGCTGCCGCCCCGCGAGGGCCGATCTCGGAACGCCCTGATCAGGCCAGGGTCGGCAGCTTTTCGGCAGCGAAGAAGCGGCGCGGGTTGTCCACCAGCAGGCGATCGATCTGTTCGTCGGTTGCGCCGCCGTCTTTCAGCATCGGCACGATGCGTGTGCTGAAGTGACTCGGGTTCCAGACCTTCTGCATGCTCGCGTGGATCTCGGGCGGCATCGGCTCGCCGCGCCAGCACCAGACGGAGTCATGGGATACCACGATGCGGTCCCCGGCACCGGATTCGAGCAGACGAAGCAGCGCGGCGACCCGCTCGGTGTCCGGCTGGATCACGTCGAGCCCGAAGCGGTCGAACCCCAGATACGAACCCTTCCGCGCGATTCTCAGGTGGTAGGCGGTGTCCGCGGTTCCGCAGGAGTGGCCGATCACGATTCGGTGGGCCGGAACGCCCTTCGCAGTCAAGAGATCTTGCTGGAGATCGCCCACGGTTCCCTTGTCGGTGTGGGTCGTGATGGGAGCGCCGGTTTCGACGGCAGCCTCGGCCGCGGCCTCGAAGAGTGTGCGCTCGTAGTCCGTCATCTTCCCGGGACCCGTGGCGACCTTGATGATGCCGGCGCGGACGCCGGTCTCGCCGATCCCCACGGTCAGCTCGTGCACGAAGAGTTCGGCCAGTTGCTCCTTGACAGAGCCCAGGTTCGACTTGAAGTGCCAGTAGGGCACGCCGCCCTCGCTCTGCTTGTAGAGCCCGGTGGCGCAAATGATCTGGAAGCCGGTCTTCTGGGCGACCTTGGCGATGAATTCGACGTCCCGGCCGAGGTCGTTGGGACAGGGGTCGACCATCGACGTGAAGCCCAGCGCCTTGATCTCCTCGATGCGATCGACGCAGATCGAGAAACGCTCCTCGGCGTTGGGACCGGGGTGGTTCGAGTGTGCTTCCCAGCCCGGATAGCCGATCACGAGGTGTTCGTGCATCAGCGTGGGGCCGAGTGCATCGGGCGTGGTGGTTCCGGTGACCGTCTGGATCAGAGTCTGGATCGGGGGATTGCTCACGGGTCTTGCCTCATAGCGGATTTGCGGTCTCTCCATTCTGCCAGAATGCGGACTGCGTGGGTGTCCGGATCTTGCGATGGCCGCCCGAGCGCTGCCCAAGACCCTGCTCGCCTGCGGCTCGCCCGTTCCAGCTTGTGGGACGCTGCAAGCATCGACTGCTTCCGGAGCTGGATCTGCCGGACGCGGCCTTCGCTGCCGGGCTCAGCGGGGCAGGGTCTGCGCCGACTCCTCGAGCTGCCGCAGCAGCTCGCTCCGCACACGGGCTACATGGGTCAACGGATGGCTTCGATGCTGCGCCACCTCTTCGGCCGTGTACGGCTCGAACGTTGCGGCCACCTGGGCGGGGCCGAATTTGCGGATCATCCAGTTCAAGACGGCGGCCAGCCTGGTGTCGTCGAGCGCTGACTGGGCGCTGCCGGGTACGCGCACCAGGAAGCTGCGGCCAGCCGGGACCGTGACGAAGCGCCCGACCGAGTCCAGCAGCGAGGGGACGGAGCCCTGGGAGGATCCGGAGCCGTCGGGGAGATGACAGCCCTGGCACTCGAGCATGTAGTCGATCTGGGCGACGGACTGCACGACGGACTCGGCGACCGACTCCGCGGCTGCGCCAAAGGCCAGCACCGCGAAGCTTGCGGCCGACGCTGCGATCGTCCGCATCGCGCTACTCGGTCTCGGTCGCCACGCCGATGACGATGGCCACCGTCGAGTTGTAGATCACGCCAACCCGACCCATGCACCAGTCGATGTCGTTGCTCTTGCTCGGGTAGTAGACGGGCTTGTCACCCTGGTTGCGATTGCAGAAGCAGCGGCCACAGGCGTCCTTCCCGCAGCAGTCGTTGTAGGAGATCACGTAGTCCTTCCCGTCGGCCGGATTCCGACAGCTGCCGATCCAGGTCACGGGCGACATCTCGGTGCCGGGCGGGCACGACCGATGGGTGCCCCCGCAACAGCTCGAAAGGAATCCGTCGATCGAGCAGTAGCGCCAGTAGTCACAGCTGTCCGGATCGCCTGTTGGAGTATCGGGCGACGGCTCGCCCGGGGCGCGCAGCTTTGGCGCGTCTGACGCGCGCGCCACAGGAAGCAGCGGCAGGCTGGCGCCTCCGACCAGCAGCGTTCCGAGTCGCGTCAGGAAGCTGCGACGCGACGTGCGACGAGCCACGTTCCGTGCCAGCTCGCTGAACCACGCATCGATCCGACTCATGGGTCCTCTCCCTCAGGCGACACGTTGGTCGTCGTCGCGCTTCTCGAGATAGTCCTGGATGGATGCGACGCCGCGCTCACCCGCCTCGAGCAGGCTCTCCAGATGCTCGCGGGAATTCACCAGTCCCCGAGCGCGAACGACGCCACTCGGGTCGACGAGGACCGCGTAGGGCAGCCGTGCAACCTGGTAGGCGATGCCGAGCGGGCCCGATAGTACGTAGCGATCCGGATCGAGACGGTGCTCGAAAACGAACGATTCGTGCTCGGCGCGAGGTCCATCGCTCGCCAGTATCACCCGGAGCGCGTTGCCTTGGTCGCGCCGCATCGAATCCACTGCGGGAAGCAGCTCCTTGCAGACGGGGCAGGTTGGCGACAGGAAGAACAAGAGGGTAGACGCGCCTTCCGGGTTTGGACCGCCCAGCGAGATTGGGCGACCCGACCAGCTTTCGACCTCAACGACGGGCGCCGCCTCGCCCACCCGCGGGCCTTCGGCTCCCATCAGTGCGCCGGCCGGCGCAACGCGTTCGTGGAGGACGCCGATTTGTCGCAGCAAGGCCAGCACGATGCCGGCGAGCACGACGACCACGATCCAGAGCGCGATGTTGGACGCAATCAGCGCGTCTTCCATGCCCGGTCCTCCAAGGCCACCTGCTCGAAGGCGGCGTACGTGATCACCAGCACAGCGACACCGCCGAGGACGGTGGCGGCGTCGGGCCAGACCAGGGCGCGTGAGGTCGCGGGAATCGCGGCGGAAATGGCCAAGGCGATCAGCAGCCCGTTTCGCAGCAGCAGGCCGCCGTCGATCGGTCGCCGAGCGGTTGGCCCGAGGCAGCCACAGTCGATGTGGCGCCGCCCGCGCAGCAGATTGATGGCAATGGCTGCGGAATAGACGCTCAGCAAACTGCCGCCGGCCAGCGCTGCCGGAATCGAAGTCGCGGGGACGAGCAGTGCCGCAGCGATCGCGATTTCGGTCAAACTGACCAGCGCCGCCAACGGTCGGACCGCTGCCGGCGGCACGAGCTCGTAGGCGTCCAGCGACCGGGCGAACGCAGCCGGGTCTCGCAATTTGTGGATTGCCGACACACCGAACAGCAACGCGCCTGCGCCCAGCAGAGTCGTCCGAAGCGCCGGGTCGAGGGCGAACTCGATCATTGCGAAGCTCCGCCCCAGGGCGCCTGGATCAGCAGCGTGGTCATGTTGCCCGTGACCACGCGTCCGCGGAACTCGCCAGTGCGTCCATCGTAGATGGCCAGCATGCCGGTGAAATTCGAGCCGGTGACGATGAGGGGTTCGTCATCCTGGGTGACGGCGATCTGTCCGATTCCCAGATCGGGCACCAGGTAATCGAGGATGAATCCATACAGACCGTTGAAGGGCCAGATCCAGTCCTGCCCGAACTCGATCGGCACGCCCAGATAGGTGAAGCCGGGGTTGTGCAGTCCGATTCGCTTCTCCCGTCTGCCGTCGGCGAGATCGTAGATCCACATCTCGCTCCCACCCTGCTTGTGGCTGTCCGGCGGGCCCTGGTGAACCAACGCGTAGAGGCGACCCGTGGCCTGGTGGACGGCCAGGTGCTGGTAGCCGCCCACTCTCCAGTGGTTCCGTCGATCGGAATCGGTGATCAGCGACCAGCGCTCGAGGAAGACGGGCGCGTCGCCAGACAGGTCGACGGGATGCGCCCAGCCTTCGAAGGAGACGAAGATCCAGACGTCGCCGTAGCGAACGGCCTTTTCGGTGACGGGATCCTTCAATGGATCAAAGAAGGGCTCGCTGCGAATCTTGGAGAGCTCGCGCCCGTTCTCGTCGACGGTCGTCAACAGCATCGCGCCGTTCGAACAGAGACTCGCAAAACGCCGAGGGCCGGCCGTGTAGGCGAGGCTGCAGCCGGGAATCGCGATCTCGCCGGCGAAGCTCCGCTTCTCCAGATCCACGATGCTGAGCGATGTGGCCGGTGTCATGTTGAAGATCGCAAGAAAACGATCGTCGTCCGAGAGCGCCATGTTTCCGACCGGGAGTGGATTGATCGCGCGCTTCGGTGAGATCACGACTTCGTCGACGGGCGCCAGGCTGGTTGCGTCGTAGATCGTGACCACGTCGGTCCGCTCGCCGCGGCTGCCGCGGGAGTAGTGGGTGGAGGCGACGTAGATCTCGTTGCGGGTCTTCGGATACGCGCCGGTGGTGACGCCGAAGCCGCCGTCGAGGATCCCCAGCATGCGGCCGCTGTCGAGATCGATCAGCGTCAAGCGCTCGTTCACCGCGTCGGAAGCGAAGACCCAGTGTGGACTCGGAGGAACCGAGAGCTTCTCGACGGAACCGATCGTCTCGAATGGCAGATCGGCGTGGCTCGTTCCGCACAGGATCGCTGTTGCGACCAGGGCGAGTCGAAGCTCCACCCCCTGTCTCACGCGATCGGCCCGACCGAGGAGACCTGGTACTTCTGGACCTTCATCTCCTGGATGCCCAGACCGCCGAGGGCACCCTGAAACTTCGCCATGTGCGGAGTCTTGAAGTGGAAGTCCAGGGCGTCCTGATCCTTCCATTCCTCGAAAATGTAGAAGAGACCCGGATCCGACAGGTCGGCCGAGAAGGTGTAGGAGATGTTGCCCGCTTCCGAGTGGGTCTGCTTCATCATCTCGCGGGCGGCCGCTGAGGCGGCGTCGCGGTTGGCAGCGTCGAAGCGGATGTGTCCTGCGATCACGATCATTGAGGGCTCCCTTCGAATCAGAGGCGAGCTTACTCCCGATGCGACCCCGTTGCCTAGACGATGGCGTAGACCAGGTAGCTGCCGAAGGCGAAGGACAGGGTGGCGGAGACCCGGATCAGGGCCGGCGACTGGTTGCTCCACCAGGCGATCAAACGCCCGAGTCGCTCGTTTCCAACGAAGGGAAGGAGGACGGCGGCCACGATCGCGATCACACCGAGCACTTGGAACACCTGGGGATGGCGCGCTTCGGGTGCCGTCAGCAACAGCAGGACGCCCATTGCGAGGCGAACCAGCACCGCCGTGATCATGCCGGCGCCGGTCTCCCAGAGCTTCTGGATCTGGCCGATCAGTCCCGCGGGCTGTGCCAGTCCATACAGGCCGATCGCGGCGATCAAGACACCGAACAGGAGGACCAGGATCGTCATCTGAGCAGACCTCCAGAAGCCTGACGCGACCGCAAACGATAGCAAGCGTCACAGTCCGAGAGTCGGGCGCCCAGTAAGAGGCACCCCTGCAGGCCGGCGGCAGCAACGTTGCAGCATCCGTGCTGCGTGGCAGCCGCGAAACGGCTGTGGCAGGGTATTCGTGCTGCCGATGGGTCCTTGACGCGCCCCGCTCATCCGGCGCAATCGAGGACCTCCATGTTGACCCGTACAAGCTCCGTTGAGGCTCCGACCCTCCAGCCCGGCGCAATTGCGAAGATCTGGGTCCGCCACCTCACATCGCTCTTCTTCCCGGTCCTGTCCCTGTCTTTCCTGTGGACGGGCCCCCATGCCTGGTATGTGGCGGCCCTGTTCATGCTGCCGGCCGTCGGAATCTTCGTCTGGGACACGACCTCGCACGACGAACGACGCCAGCCGGTGGCCGACCTTCCGGCCTGGCCCTTCGACGCGCTGGTCTACCTGCTGACGGGTCTCCACTTCTTGATCCTGTTCGAGCTGGTCCGCTTCTTCAGCGCTCAGGGTGTCTTCTCGGCGGACCTGGTGATGCTCTTCCTCGTGGTGGGAGCCAACTCGGGCTTCTCGATCATCACGGCCCACGAGTTGATCCACCGTCGCAAGCCGTGGGAGCAGTGGCTGGGCCGCTTGATGCTGTGCACGGTCCTCTACGAACACTTCTATACGGAGCACTTGCGTGGTCACCACGCCCGGGTGGGAACGCCCGAAGATCCCGCGACGGCGCGCTTTGGCGAGAGCTATTCCGCGTTCTTTCGGCGCACTTTGCCGGCCCAGTTCCAGAGTGCATGGAAGCTCGAGGCCAAGCGACTGGGCGACGAATCGATGAGTTTATTCGACCGTCGCATGCTGCAAAACCGTATCCTGCACGGACTCGTGGTCGGCTGGGGCATCGCCTTCGCAGTCCTCGCCTGGTTCGGCTATGCGGCCTTTGCTGCCTACCTGCTGCAGGCCTGGGTCGCGATCCGGTTGCTCGAAGCGGTCAACTACTTCGAACACTGGGGGTTGATGCGCCGTCAGGCACAGGTGTCTTTCGTCGATTCCTGGGACACCTATTCCTGGTTCACGTATTACGGACTCACCGGACTCTCGCGTCACGCTGACCACCACGCCTTCCCGGCCCGGCCCTACCAGCAGCTGCGCGTCTTCGAGGAAGCGCCCGTCTTGCCGGTCGGCTACATCGGAAGCGTCGACGCGGTGTTTGCGAAGAACGACGAGTTCATGACGACAGCGGCCATCGAGCTCGGTCGGCGTGGGCTCGGTCCGTTCGAGGAGCCTGGCGTCTCCGAGGAAGAAGCGCTCGCTCGTCTGAGTGAGGTGCGGCAGGAAGAGGACCGGATCCGTCTCGATCGACGCGCCGCCTGGAAGAAGCGACTGTCGCGGTCCTGGAAGACCGTACCATTCCCTGCGCAGCTCGCTCTCGTCTTCGCGGCCATCCTGGTCGGGACCACGGCCGGCGTTCAGTGGGAGACCGGCGGGGGCGAGATGGGCTTCTGGTCCCGGGCGGGACTCCACGCCTGGATCTTTGGTTCACTCGCGATCGTGATCCCCGCTCGACGCTACCTGAGCGAGAATGCCATCGGCGAGATCCCGTCCTGGGGAGTCGCCCTCGCGATGCTCCTCGCCGTCGGCGTCGGTGGCGACGCCATCTTCTACTAGCCCCGATCCAAGCCCCTATCGGTCTAGATGAAACCGAGCCTCTGGTCCATCTCGTCCGTGTCGAAGTCCTCGAACTTGATGATGTCCATTTCGGTGTAAGCCTTGCGGACCCTGGGCGTCAGCAGCCCGAGCTTCTTCAAGTTCGGGACGACGCGCATGAAGAGCATGGTGCGGAACTGTTTCCCAACCGGCGAGGCAAGCACTTCCTGCTTCACCTCTTCCCGGTTCCAGCCCATCGCATCGGCGATCTGGTTTCCGACCAGCCGGTTCTGCATCAGCTCCGACGCGTAGATGATGAAGTCCTCGCGGTCCTTCAACTCGCTTGCGGACATATCATCGTAGTAACCCTTGAGCGACAGGACGCCGAAAGCAACGTGACGGGACTCGTCCTTCATCACGTACTTGAGCAGTTCCTTGATGAGGGGCTCCTGGGCCATCTGGTAGAGGCTGCCGAACGCGGCCATCGCCAGACCCTCGATCAGGATCTGCATTCCCAGGTATTTGAAGTCCCAGCGACTGTCTTTGATGGTGGCGTCGAGCAGCTCCTTCAGGCTTTCAGTGATGGGCCACTCCCACTCGAGCTTCTCGTGGAGATAGCGGCTGAAGACTTCGACGTGGCGGGCCTCGTCCATGGTCTGGCTGCCCGCGTAGTACTTGGCTTCGATCCACGGCACGGCGCCGACCAGCTGGGAAGCTACGATCAGGGCGCCCTGCTCACCGTGAAGGAACTGCGAGAGCTGGAGCGACGTCTGAGCGTGGCGCATGCGCGCCTTCTCCTTGTTGTTCAGCTTCAGATAGGGCGCGTAGTTCGCCAGCGGGTTCACCGCCTGGGGAATGATCTCGCTCTCGGGGTCGACATCGGTGTCCCAGGGGAGCTGGGTCGTCGAGTTCCACTGGTCACGCTTGGCCTTCTCGTAGAGATCCCGCAGGCCCTCCTTCACGTTGCCATAGTTCCAGACATAACAGCTGTCGAAGGAAGTGAGGATCGTTTCCAGCTCCTGGTCGAGCTGCTCGAGGTGGTTGACGACGGGTTGGGTCATGGGTGTCTCCAGCAGGTGGGCGCGTCGGTGTGGGTAAGGGGGCCGGTCGAGACGACTGTTCGACACTACGGCGCGCCCGCAGGAGGGTCAATAGAAATCGACGTCGGGTTCATATTTTATTGATTTCTTCAATGATTCAAGTAGGATATCTCCATGCCTGTTTCTTCTGAAACCCAGAATTCTTCGCTTTCAGAAGGGATTTCCGGGCGCCGGACGCGCGTCCCGCAGCAGGCCCGCAGTCGCCGGACCCGCGAAGCCGTACTCGCGGCCGCCACGGAGTGCTTCGAGCGCAATGGCTTCGACGACACCACCACGGCCATGATCGCCGCCAAGGCCGGCATCGCGGTCGGAAGCCTGTACGGCTACTTCCAGGACAAGCGTCAGATCCTGCTCGAGCTGCTCGATGTCCACGCGGAAGAGGTGGCCGGCATGGTGATCGACGATCTCGCCCCCACGAAATGGCGTGGCCGCGATCCTCGCGAGCAGGTAAGGCAGCTGATCGATCTCGTCTTTCACTCCCAGCGGCTGCGTCCCGGCATGCAACGCATCATGTGGGAGCGTTACTTCAAGGACGATGGCTTCCGTGTTCCGTTCGAGGCGGTGCGCGACCGGATCCGTGAGGCGATCGAGGAGTTTCTCGACGCGGTGGCCGAGCAGGGCTTGCTGCGCGATCTCGATCGCGAGAGCGCCTCGTTCGTCGTCTTGAATGCCGTTCAATGGAATGCCACCCAGGCGTTCATGTACGGCTCGCCCGAAGAAATCGACGCCACGGCGGCCGCCACCTCCGATCTCGTCGCGCGCTACATCTTTCGCGAGTAGTTCGCCCACAACCGAGAGCTCTGATCGGGGTAGACTCGGGTCCAGCAGCTGAGGCCCCCATGCTCCCCGAGCCCATCCTCTACGACCCGCATGCCCCCGAGCTACAAGCGGGTCTCTACGACATCTATCGCCGGCTTCGCGACGAACACCCCGTCTACCACAACCCGGAACGCAAGCTCTGGGTCGTGACCCGCTATGACGACGTCCTCGACATTCTCCAGGATCCGGAGACCTTCTCGTCCGCCGGCGTCGAAGAGGCCCAGGCGCTGCTGCCCATGATGGTCTTCATGGACGACCCGCGGCACAGAGAGCTCCGGTTGCTGCTGTCGCGTGTGTTTACGCCGCGCCGCATCGACGATCTCGAGCCGCGCGTTCGTGCCGCGGCTCGCCGTCTGTTAGACGGTTTCGAGGGCGGGCGCTGCGAGTTCATGCGGGAGTTCGCCTCACAGCTGCCGAGCATCGTGATCTGCGAGCTGATCGGCGTACCCGAAGGTCGCCGCGAAGCGTTCCTTTCGTTTACCGAGGCCATGATCGAAACAACGCCGGCCGGGCACACCATCGAGGCGCCGGCCGCCCGGATCTACGCGGAATTCGAAAAGCTGCTGGCCGAGCGCCGTCAGGAGCGGCGCGACGACCTGATGAGCGCGTTGCTCGATGCCGAGGTCGGCGGCGAGGGATTGTCCGATCAGGAGCTGCTTGGCTTCTGCTTCCTGCTGGTGGTCGGCGGCACGGACACGACCATGAACCTGATCGGCAACGGCGCAGCACTCCTGGCTCAGAACCCCGAAAACCGGCTGCTGCTGCTCGAGGACCCGTCGCGCATTCCCGACGCCGTCGAGGAGATCGTACGGATCGAGTCGCCGACCCAGGCACTGCCGCGACGACCGACGCGGGCTGTCGAGATGCACGGCGTCACGATTCCCGAAGCGTCGCGCCTCACCCTCTGCTTCGGATCAGCCAATCACGATGAGCGCGTATTCGACGATCCCGACAGCTTCGACATCGATCGTGAATGCAAGCGCCATCTGGCCTTCGGTCTCGGCACGCATCACTGCCTGGGCTCGGCGCTGGCACGACTGGAGGGACGTGTCGCGTTCGAGGAGCTGTTGGACCGCCATCCCGACTTCAGCCTGGCGGCCGAGCCGGGCTGGGTCACGTCGCGCTGGGCGCGCTGTCACTCCGCCGTCGAGCTGATCCTTGATCCTTGAAACGAGGGGGCATTCGTGAAGATCGGCGCCATCTTTCCCACCACCGAGATCGGCACTGATCCGGTCGTGATCCGTGATTGGGCCCAGACGGCCGAACAGCTCGGTTACGACCACGTGGTGATCTACGACCACGTGCTCGGTGCCGAGCACGAGGGCCGCGACCCCCTGCTGACGGGCCCCTACACCGAGGCCGATCCGTTCCACGAGCCCTTCGTCCTGCTCGCGTACCTGGCCGGGTTCACCACGAAGCTCGAACTCGTGACGGGAATCCTGGTTCTGCCTCAGCGCCAGACGGTGCTGGTGGCCAAGCAGGCCGCCGAGCTCGACCTGCTCTCGGGCGGGCGTCTGCGGCTCGGTGTCGGCACGGGCTGGAACTTCGTCGAGTACGAGTCGCTCGGCATGACGTTCGAAGATCGGGGCCAGCGCTTCGACGAGCAGATCGGCTTGTTGCGCAAGCTCTGGTCCCAGCCCGTGCTGGACTTCGAGGGCCAATATCACCGGATCGATCGCGCCGGTCTGCTGCCGCTTCCGGGTCGCAAGATCCCGATCTGGTTCGGTGCATTCACGGAAGTCGCTCTGCGCCGGGCCGCCGCGGTGGGAGACGGCGTGATCTTCGGTACGAGTCCGACGCGCATGGCGCCCCAGCTCGAACGGCTTCGCGAGCTGCTCGAAAAAGAGGGGAGAAGCGCCGACGGGTTCGGGGTCGAGGCCATCGTCGATTTTGGTGCGGGCCCCGACGCGTGGCAGCGGGAGCTCAGGTTTTGGCAGGAGGCCGGAGGCACCCACGTTTCGATTCGCGCCATGGATACCGCGGCTGAGTTGGTGGGCGCGAAGCGGGTTGGGTATCGGGGCCCCCAGGACTACATCGACGCGTTGGAGAAGTTCCGTCAGGTCGTCGGCTAGCTAGCCCTCAGGCGGCTGGCGGGTCTCGAGCTCGATCTCCATGCTGAGCGCCCGGTGCATCTCGACGTCGAGGTCGTCGAAGGCTTCGACGCGTTCCCAGGTCGCGGTCGGCGGACCGCAGCCCGGGTGGGCTTCGAGCCAGGAGCGGCGAATCGCCAGGCTGTCGTAGCCGAGGAAGCGCACGAACTTGTAGCCCGCGGGCGTCGGGCAGCCGCGCAGGGCCCGGGTCAGCATGTTGTAGCGCCTCGGGAAGAAGCCGGAATAGCCGTTTGCCAACGGACGGCCGTGGGCGCTGGCCAGCAACATCCAACGGGCAGTGTCTTCGAAATCGGCGACGCCAGCGCTGGACGGGAACGGCAGGTGGACCAGACCCGAATCGGGAACGTTTTCGGTGACCCAGCTCGTCCAAGGCTGCCAGTGTTCGAAGTCCGGGGCGGGCGCCAACTTCTGGGCAGACGGCCAGAGCTCGACCGCCGCGAGCAAGCCGAGAACGGGGATGGCCAGGGCGATCCCGCGTTTTTCGCCCGTCCGTGCCTGGCTGCGCGCCCGCATGAACTCGAGAGACAATACGGCCAGCAGCACCACCCCGATCTGGGCCACGACGATGAAGCGCCAGAAGCTACGCATGGTGGAGAGGCCCGGGATGACGTCGCGCAATGCGCGGTACGGGCTCGTGTCGCCGAATTCCAGGCGTGGCAGGGTCGAGAACAGGGACGCCAGGACCGTGGCGGTCAGCAGGAACGCAGTCCAACGACGCAGGCGCGGGTCGCGCAGTCCGATGACGATGCCGGTCAGTGCCAGCAGCAGCTTCAACGTTCCGGGGAAGTGGGCCTGCATCCAGACTTCGCTGGCCATCTCGATGCCCGGCGCGGGGACGAGCTGTGACCAGGGAGTGAGTGTCCACGCCGTCGGGTGGCTCGCGCTCTTCGTCGCCGCCGACTCGCTGCGCCCGAAGCCATGTGCGTCGATGGTCTCGATCTGCTTCAGGATCAACGGCGCGATCAGGAGCGCGCAGAGCAGACCGCCCGCCGCCAGGGATCCCATCGCCCGCGCTGCCAGCCAGCGGCGGTCTACGAGACAGAGAGAGGCGGGCGCGATCACGAGCGCCAGCATGATCCCGTATTGGCCGCACATCAGATAGGTTGCCGCTGCCGCGGCGCCCATCAGGAGCGCCGGAACGGGTCCAGGAGTCTTCGCAAACTGGATGAGCGCCCACATGAAGCCGAGTAGGCCACCGAGCGGGACCAGCATCAGCACGCCCAACTCGTGATGGACATAGGGGAGCATCAGCAGCATCAGGCCGCCGAGCGCCGCCGGACCCCGTCGGATGTCCAGGCAACGCAACAAGCCGAACGTGAACAGTCCGTTCCCGGTCACGGCGAGCAGCAGCAAGAGGTTGTGTGCCAGCACGGGGGACGCGCCCATCCACAGAAGAGGCGCAGCCAGCATGCCAAGCAGGATCAACGGGTCCGAAAAAAGGAAGCTGTCGGGCGTGGGCGTGAAGATCGGGGCGGTCCAGAAACCGGTCAGGCCATCGGCCATACGGTCCGCCGTCCACCATAGGGACCACGCATGGAAGAGCGGAACGGTGGCCGCACGGTCGGTTCCCTGGGGTAGCGCGTCGCCCAGCTGTGTTGCCAGCGGCCAGCTGGAGGCGATGGCGAACAGGAGATAGAGGGCCGCGACGATCGAGAGCGTTGGCCCGCGTCGGGCTTTCTTTTTCACCTCGGAGTCGGTCACGCGATGATTGTAGACTGTCGGATCGATTGGTTGGAAACACGGGAGAATCGCGATGAAGCGCGCACTGGTTCTGGGTGGTGGCGGCGTAATCGGCGTCGCCTGGGAAACGGGACTGTTGAAGGGCCTGGCCCAGGGCGGAATCGACGTCCGCAGCGCGGACGTGGTCATCGGAACCTCGGCTGGCAGCATGGTCGGAACGCGTGTCGCGGCCGGTCACGACAGCGGCGAGCCGGCGCCGCGACCCGCCGGCGTTGGGGGAATCCCGCTTCCCGAGGGCGGACTCGATGGGACGAGTCTCACCCGGGTCTTCGCCATCTGGTCCCAAGTGGAGGTCATGACCGAGGAGACCTGCGCGAAGATCGGTGCACTGGCGTCCGCTGCGCGGACGGCCGAGCCGGCGAAATGGATTGCCAGCACCGGCGGCAGCACGGGTGTCGAAGACTGGCCCAGGACCGAGCTGAGGTTGACAGCCGTCGACGTGAAGACGGGGAAGTTCGAGGTCCACTCCCGGCTGACGGGAGCGCCGCTTGCGGCTGCTGTTGCTTCCTCGTGTGCCGTGCCTGGGATGTTTCCGCCGATCGAGATCGGTGGCCGTTGCTACATGGACGGCGGTGTACGCAGCGGCACCAGCGCGGATGTGGCTCTCGACATCGAGCCCGACGTGGTCTTCGTGATCGCGCCTATCTGCGATGCCATCGCGGGCATCGGTCCGTGGGCCCAGCGTTGCATGGACGACGAGGTCGCGCAGCTCCGCGCCGCTGGCAGTCGGGTGTGCGCCATCGTCCCCGAGGAGAAGGAGCTCGAGGCCTTCGGGGGTGACCTGATGGATCCGAGCCGGGTCGGCCCGACGCGGGAGGTTGCGCTGGAGCGCGGACTCGCACTAGCGAAGGGCGAGGCCCGGGTCTGGCTCGATTGAACCGCGGCCTCAAGCCTTGGCAATGCTGTCGAGCAGCGCGAAGGCGTCGTGGTCCAGCAGGGCGGCCGAGGCCCGCACCAGGGCACGCCGCTTGACTTCGTCCGGCTGGAGCCGCGCCATGCTGGCCGTCACCGAGCTGGCGATCCAGACGTACAAGCTCTGGCTGCGATAGCGATCCCAGAGCAGGTCCGGGTCGAGTTCTGCATCGGGGACGCCGCGGCTTCGAAGCGTTCCGACATAGAGCTCGACGAGCTCGCGTTCGTGCCCGCGGCGCATCTCGACGTCGACGGAGTTCATCAGGAAGTAGCCCACGTCACGGATTCCCTGACCGCGCTGTACGACCTGCCAATCCAGCAGCCCGACCTCGTCCTCACAGAAGAACATGTTGCCGACGTGGCTGTCTCCGTGAATCAGGGTGCGCGGTCCTGCCGACCAGTAGCGCTCCAGCGCATTTCGATGGACGTGAATGAGACCGGAGCACTCCCGAACTTCCTTCGGGAGGATGTCGGCGTAGCGTTCGATGCAGGGAGCATTGGAACGAGCGCTGATCCAGCGTTCCAGCGGAAGGTTCCGGTTGCGCTCAAAGCTTCGAAGCCAGCGCCACTCGGTCTCCAGGCGCGGTGATTCCCACTGGCTGGCGTGGAGCCGGCCGAACAAGCGCATGACGTTTTTAACGTCGTCCAGCGAAATTGGCGCATCGATCGTCGCGAAGCGAGCCCCGGCGATGGTGAGATCGTCGAGCAGCAGCACGAATCGGGGTCCGTGACGGGCAGCTCGTCCGCAGAAGGCATTGGGCGCGAGGATCGGAACGCAGGGGCGGATGTCGCGATAGAAATCAACTTCGGTTCGGCCGAGCTGCATCAGACCGTTGAAGAGCCGTGTACCCGTGTCGGGTGGCGTCAGCTTCACGAAGATCGTTTCCGGGACGCCCGGAGGTGCCGTCGCGTAGTCCACCCGCAGTC
>SMVA01309977.1_pt1 | contig 19308 bp, 18 predicted proteins | sample 2456451 | NCBI WGS metagenome assembly SMVA01 (sample SAMN11095933, study PRJNA526329) | marine sediment metagenome | biome: Marine sediment; feature: Surficial sediment; material: Deep marine sediment; isolation source: Hadal surficial sediment | place: Pacific Ocean | collected 2014-05 | depth... | reverse complement strand
TCGCCGCGCAGGGCCGGGGCGTCCGTAAAGTGGATGCCGTGGAGGCCGGCGGCCGTGGCGCCGCCGGCGTTGACCGGCGAATCGTCGATGAAGACCGCGTGCTCGAGGGCGAAGCCGTGGGTCTGGGCCAGGAGCTCGAAGATCCGCCGGTCGGGTTTGATCAGACCCACCTCGCCGGAGACCAGGATGGCCCGGAACCAATCCAGGAACGCGAAGCGCGCCCGGGCGAAGGGAAAGGTTTCCGCCGACCAGTTGGTGAGCGCGTAGAGCGGCACGCCCAGGGCCTTCAGCTCGGCCAAGACCGCCACCGTGGCCTCCAGGGCGCCGACCATCATCTCGGGCCAACGGGCGAAGTAGGCGGCGATCAGATCCCCCTGGTCCGGGTGCTCGGCCTGGAGCACGGCGACCGCCTCGTCAAAGGGCCGGCCGGCGTCCTGCTCCAGGTTCCAAGCCGAGGTGCAGACCGTCGCCAGGAAGCGCTCCATGGCCGCCTCGTCGTCGAACAGCTTGCGGTAGAGGTAGCGCGGGTTCCAGTCGATCAGCACCCCGCCCAGGTCGAAGACCACGATATGGCGGCCGGCCACCTCAGCCATCGGTCGCCGGCTCGCTTCGTATCAGGGTGACGCCGTGCCCGGCCAGTAAAATCCGCACCGTGGAGCCGGGCGGCGCTGGATGGTCCATCTGGTGGTCGATCACGAAGAGTTCGCCCAGCATGCAGTCGACGGCGTATTCCATGTGGCTGCCCAGGTAGGTCGCCTTCTTGACCTGGCCCTCGATGCCGCCGTTCGCCGGATCCTGGGACAGGATGATGGCCTCGGGCCGCACCGCCACGTCGACCTCGCCCAGCGCCAGGCCCCGGTGGGGCAGCCGCCGTTCGATGCCACCGATGTTGACCACAGCCAGCGAGTCTTCCAGCGCCACCAGCTCGCCCTTGACCAGGTTGGCGTCGCCGATGAAGTCGGCCACGAAAAGGTCGGCCGGTTCGTCGTAGAGCTGGTGTGGCGAACCGGTCTGGGCGATCTCGGCATTGCGCATGACGATGATCCGGTCGGAGACGGCCAGGGCCTCCTCCTGGTCGTGAGTGACGTAGACCGTGGTCAGACCCAACTTCTGCTGCAGGTCGCGGATTTCCTCGCGCATCCGGCGCCGGAGCTTGGCATCCAGGTTCGACAGGGGCTCGTCGAACAGCAGCACACTGGGTTCCAGCACCAGGGCCCGGGCCACGGCGACCCGCTGCTGCTGGCCGCCGGACAGCTCGCTCGGCAGGCGTTGGCCGTAGCCGCTGAGGCCGACCAACTCCAGCCCGTCCTCGGCGGTGGCGTGGGCCTGGGCCTTCTTCTGGCCGCTCACCAGCAAGCCATAGGACACGTTCTCCAGGACCGTCATGTGGGGAAAGAGGGCATAGGACTGGAATACCATGGACACGTCGCGCTCGGTGGCCGGCAGCTTGGTGACGTCTTCCTCGCCGATAAAGATGTTTCCCTTGGTGGCCATTTCCAACCCGGCGATCAGGCGCAAGGTGGTGGTCTTGCCGCAGCCCGACGGCCCCAGCAGGGTGACCAGGGTGCCGGGCTCTATGGTGAAGGAGATGCCGCTCACCGCCACCACGTCGCCGTAAGCCTTGGTCACGGACCGGAAGGTCACCGAGGCCGCTTTGCTCTTTATGGTCATATTCCTCGCCCTCCCGCAAATTGCGGCGCGCCCACGGCCTGATCGCGACGGCCAATGCGCCTTTGGCCGACCACGAGCTGGACCATGGTAATGGCCACAAGCATGACCAGAATCAAGACCGACGAATAGGCGATGGCCAGGCCGAAGTCGCCGTTCTCGACCCGGCCGATGATGTAGGACGTTGCCATGTCGTAGTTGGCGCTGACCAGGAAGATCACCGCGCTGATCGCCGTGATCGCGCGCACGAAGCTGAACACCAGGGCCGCCACGATGGCCGGGCGCATCAGCGGCACGACCACTCTCATTGCCGTGGTCCAGGAGCTCGCCCCCAGGGTCAGCGAGGCCTCGTCCAGGCTCTTGTCCAACTGGCTCATGGAGGCCACGCCGGCACGCACGCTCACCGGCATGTTGCGGAACATGAAGCACAGCACCAGAATCGCGCCGGTCCCGGTCAGCTCGATCGGCGGCACGTTGAAGGCCAGGATGTAGGAGACGCCGATCACCGTGCCCGGTATGGCGAAGCTCAGCATGGTACCGAACTCGAAGATGGTCTTGCCGGCGAAGCGCTGGCGGACCAGGAGATAGGCGGTCAGCAGTCCGACCGCGGCGGTGAGCGGCGCCGCGATGGCGGCGATCATCAACGTGGTCCAGAAGGAGTTCCAGGCCGCCCCGCTCCACACCAGGCCGCCGACCCCCGTGGTCACCGAGAAGGCGTCCGCGTAATGGCGCAGGGTGAAGCTGTGATCCCGGCCCCAGATCTCCACGAAGCCGCCGAACATGATCATGAAGTAGATCAGCACGGTGAGCGCCGCCCAGGGCAGCACCGTGCCATAAACCACCCAATAGAGGCGCCGGGGCAGCATGACCGGCACGCCGGCATCGCCCTTGCCGGTCACGGTGGTGTAGGACTTGCGCCCCAGCCACCGACGCTGGGCGTAGAAGGCCGACAGGGTGAAGATCAAGAGCACGATCGCCAATACCGCAGCCTGGCCCTGGTCGTTCTGGGCCCCCACGATGGCGAAGAAGATCTCGGTCGACAACACGTCGAAATTGCCGCCGAGCACCAGCGGGTTGCCGAAGTCGGCCATGGATTCGATGAAGCCTATCAGGAAGGCGTTGGCCAGGCCGGGCCGCATCAGCGGCAGGGAGATCGTGGTGAAGGTTTTCCAGCTGCTGGCGCGCAGGGTCTGGGCCGCCTCCTCCATGGAGGGGCTGACCCCTTCCACCACCCCGATCAGCACCAGGAAGGCGATCGGGGTGAACGACAGCAGCTGGGCGAACCAGATGCCGGTCAGGCCATAGATCCAACGGCCGGCCGGAATATCCAAGAGCCCGCTCACGAACTGGGTGACCACGCCCGCGCGCCCGAACAAGAGGATGATCGCCAGGCCGATCACGAAGGGCGGCGTGATGATCGGCAGGACGGTCAAGGCCCGGAGCAGGCGCTTGGCGCGGAAGTTGGTGCGCGTGGCGACCAGGGCGAAGGCCAGGCCCAGCAGCGTGGTCCCCGCGCCCACCGTGACCGCCAGGAACAAGGAGTTCCAGGCCGCGCCGCAGTTCAGGGCGCCGTAAAGGCAGTCGAGCCCCCAAATCTTGTCGTCGAAAAATTTGTCCAGGAACACGCCGAGGGAATAGACGCCCTCGTCGTCCCTGAGCGCGCTGGAGAGGATCTGGGTGACCGGGAAGAAGATGAAGGCCGCCACCAGGGCAATGATCAGTCCGATCGAACCGACCACGAAGGTATCGCCGTTGACGGCGCCCCGTGCCGCCATGCCACGGGTCAGGAAGAACAGGAAAGCGCCGCACACCAGAAGCGCGCCGTATCCCAGGCCGAACTGCCGGTTACCCAGGGGGCCGAAGGAATTCTCCAGGACTTCGAAGTTCCAGCCGCGGATCCCGATCGAGAAGCCCTGTAGCATCAAGTAGGCGAGCCCGCCAAGCCCGGCACAGATCAGCAAGGTGGAGAAGAAGGGGTCGGTTCGCTGGCGTCCGACCAACGCCAGGGGGGCGATCAGGAACAGCACGATCGGCCCGAGCCAGGCCTTGTCGTCGATGAACACCAATAAGATTGCCGGGGCAAAGTCGCTATCCGTTGGATAACCGCCCAATAACCATTCGAGCGACCAGAACCCGTCCTCTATGACGTACCACGGCAAAATCACGTAACCGATCAGGCCGACGGCAAGCCATAGAGCGACGGTTCGGTCAAACGGCCTCATATCCGGTGGACCGTTTGCACTCAGCCGTTCATTGCGGCAAGGACTTTACTTCATCGTCCCACTTCTTCAGCAGCCGCTTGCGTTCCGCCGAAGAGCCGTACTTCTTGAAGTCGTAGTCGATCAGCTTGATCTGGTCGAGCTTCGGCGCATCGGGCGACGGGGTCGCGTTCTTGTTGGACATGACCTGATAGGCCTTGGCCTCTTGGGCCCGGGATTGGATGTCGGCCCTGAGCGCGAAGTCGTAATAGGCCTTGGCGCTCTCCAGGTTGCGCGCGTCCTTGATGATGCTCATGGAGCCGATCTCGTAACCGGTCCCCTCGCAGGGCGCCACCACCTTGATGGGGAAGCCGTTGACCGCCTGGGTCACCGCGTCGTGCATGAACACGATGCCGATCGTGGTTTCGCCCCGGGCCGCCGCCTTGATCGGTGCCGAGCCGGACTTGGTGTACTGGTTGATGTTCTTGTGGAGCGCCTTCATGAAATCGAAGCCGCCCTCCTCGCCGAACAACTGGACGATGGTCGCCAGGGTGGTATAGGCGGTCCCGGAGGAATTGGGGTTGGCCATCTGGACCTCGCCCTTGTAGACCGGGTTGATCAGATCCTTCCAGCACTTCGGCACCGGCAGGCCCTTTTCCTTGAGCAGTTCCTCGTTGTAACCGTAGCCGAGCGCGCCGGCGTAGATGCCGATGGTGCGGCCGTTGGCCGAATCGGACTGGCTAATGGCCCAGTCGTTCAACTCGCCGCGCATGGGTGACATGTACTCCTGGGTCAGGTCTTCCTCGGCGGCCTGCAGATGCGGGTCACCGGTGCCGCCCCACCAGATGTCGCCCTTCGGGTTGCTGGATTCGGCCTTGATCTGGGCGAAGGTCTCGCCGGAGCTCTTGCGAGTCATGGCGACCTTGATGCCGGTCTCCTTCTCGAAAGCCTCGACCATCAAGTTGCACCATTCGATCTGCGGGCTGCAGTACAAGGTCAGCTTCTGCGCCGCCTGGGCTCCCGTTGCGCTCACGAGCGCCCAGCTCGCCGCGCCGACGAGAGCTAGGCCGATGTGTTTCAGTGATTTCATAGTTCAGGTCCTCCCCTGTTGGTTCATGGCGTCACTTAGGCGTCACAAAATCGTCACAATGGAGGGAGCCTAGCAGATGGGTTCCACCGGCACCATCGTCTCGATTCACGCCCACCCGCGCCCAGTCAGCCGCTGATTTACCAGAGGAATCGGCCCTGCCCGCGAAGTTTGCGTTGATCGGGGCCCAAGAAGCGTTAGCTTACAGTCACCAGCTTCGGACGATTCGGAGTTTTCTTTGCGCCGGTCCGAATCGGACGCGCCAACGGCGGGTGGCATCGGGCTGCGCCGGCCCCCAGATGGATCTCGGGTGAGGGCTATGAGACGGTTTCTGTACCTTTCGGCGATCGTGGCGCTGGCCTTGAGCGGCCCGCTGAACGCGCAGGAAGAGATCATCAAGGCGACCGAGAGCGAGGGCGTGCCGGTGCAAGAAGGGGGCCCGGAGACGGCACCGAAGCCGGCGCCCCAAGGCTACCCCGAGGATGCGGCCACGGACAACGAGGGCCGGGATATCGTGGAAGGTATCGAGCCCGAACCGCCGGCCGAGACGGCCGCGCCGGCCGCGGCGTCACGCGAGCCCCAGGTGGAGGCCCCGCCGACCTGGGCCCATTGGTATTTCATGACCGAGGCGGACCCTCGGTCCGGCGGCATTCAACATCTCGCTTTCGTGACCGAGCGCGACGACCCCTACGGCCGGATCTATGTGCAGTGCACCGGTGAAGGCCGGCTCTACGTCTTCATCACCACTCAGTTTCTCGGCCTCAAGGACAAGAAGCCGCCGATCCGCTACCGGATCAACAAGCAAAACATCGTTGCGCTCCAAGGCGTGCTGGCACAAGACGGCCGCGCGGTGTTTCTCGGCCAGAAGCGTGGGGCTTTTCTGCGCGACCTGCAGCGCGGCAACATCATGGAGATCGCCACCCAGCGCCAAGACGGCTACGCGATCACTCTCAGTTTCACGCTCACGGGCTCGAGCCATTCGATTGGTCGGGTGCTGCGGGCTTGCGATTACGACTCCAAGAGCGGCCGTACGGAAGTCGAGCGCGAGGCCGACGCCTATGCCAAGGCCCAGGCCGAAATCGATGAACAGATCAACCGCGAGTTCAGGAGGCCGAGAACCGGCATCCAGGTGGAAACGCTCTACTAGAATAGTTTATTTGGTGCGGGACCGATCTTGAGCCGCGCGGTCTTCGGCCGAGTGACCGTCTCGGCCGAAGACCTTTGGGCATTCGCGTTAGGACGAGCCGAAGGGTGCGCGCCGCGACCGATCTGGTCCCGACGGACGTGACGGTCCGTGGACCATGCCCCCTGCGCGGGCCTGGAGGTCAGGGTGGTGCGTCTTACCGGCGCGTCCTGGTCTCCATGACGGCCCCGCAAGAACTCAAGCGGTCGTCGGCATGGCCTGAAGACAAGATGGGCACCAAGGCTCACGGCATCCTCGCGGGAATCTCACATTTTCGTCACGAAACCGGTTTTTTTGGATCGGACGCCGGCCTATCTGGCGCTCGCCACCGGGAGCTGAAAGCTGAACCGGGTCCCGGCGCCCAGCCGGCTCTCCACCTGGATCGGGCTGCCGTGCAACTGCAGGATCCGCTTGGCGATGGCGAGGCCCAGGCCGGTGCCCTCGGGCTCGCCCGAGCGGTGCTTGGCCGCCCGGTAGAAGCGTTCGAAGATGTGCGGCAGGTCGGCCTCCTCGATGCCCCGGCCGGAATCGGAGATCGTGGTCACGATCCGCTCCGGCCCCGCGTTCAAGGCCAGCGCGATTGAACCGCCCTTGGGGGTGTACTTGATCGCGTTCTCGATCAGGTTTTCCAGCACCCGTTCGATCAACCCGATGTCGCCGGAGACGAAGGCTGGGGATTCCGGGAGCTCAACCTCCAGATCCAGGGTTTTGCGCTCCGCTTCCAGCTTGAATTTCTGTGCCACGTCCTGCACCAGCTCGGTGAGCGAGAAAGGCTCGAAATGGAGCGGCGGCGCCTCGGTCTCGAGCATGGCCAGCTCGAACAGCTCGTCGATCAGGCGGCTCAGGCGCTGGCTGTGCTGGACCGCCAGATCCAGGTAGTGGCGCCGTTCCTCGCCCGACAGCCCGTCGCCCTTGATCGCCAAGGTCTCCAGATAGCCCTGCAGGGAGGTCATGGGCGTGCGCAGGTCGTGGGAGATGTTGGCGATCAATTCCCGGCGCGAGGCGTCGGCGCCGCGCACCTGGCTGATCTGGTCGATGATGCGCCGGGACATTTGATCGATGGTGAGACCCAGCTGGTCGATTTCGTCGCCGCGCCGGCCGCGCCACGGCGGCAGGTTCATGGGCTGCTGGAAGTCCCTTTGCTTGAAGGCCTCGACCGCCGCGGTCAGCCGGCGCAGGCGGCGGGTCAGCCAGTTGAAGGATAAGAGCCCGGCCACCAGGGCGAGCAGCAGGCCACCGGCCGCGGCACCGACCGCCAGGCGCAGGATGTAGCTGGCCTGAACCATCTGGGCGACGGAGTCGTAAAGCTCGCCGCCCAGCACCGCGTAGACGTAGCCCTGGAGCCGGCCCTCGCTCATGACCGGCGCGGCGCTGAAGATCTTGCGCCGGCTCAGGTGCCGAGGATCGTCGCCCAGGATCGGCAGGGCCGCCTGGCCGTCCAGGAACGAGGTTATGGGCGCCAGGGAGATGCGCTCGCGCTTGACCTTGCCGGGCGGCGCCGAATAGGCCATCAGGCGGCCCTGCGGATCGACCAAATAGATCTCGATCCCCGGGTTGATCACCATCAGCATGTGGAAGATGTCCTCCAGGGCCGCCTGGTTCACTTGGCGGTCCTGGATCAGCGGCTTGGACTCGACGATGTGGCCGGCCAGGGATCGGTTGAGGCTCTGGTTGACCTCCTGGACGTAGAGCGGGGTCATGACCAGGGTGAGCCCCAGGTAGACCAGGCCGAGCAAACAGATCAGCGCCAGAAAGGCCGCCACCAGCTTGCCGTAGAGGGTTCGGAACATGAGTCCTAGCCGTCCAGGCGGTCGTTGAATTTATAGCCGACGCCCCAGACGGTCAGGATGTAGTTGGGCTTGGCCGGATCGCGCTCGATCTTGGCCCGCAGCCGGTTGATGTGCGAGTTGACCGTGTGCTCGTAGCCCACATGGCCATAGCCCCAGACCAGGTCGAGCAGCTGGGAGCGGGTGTAGACCCGGCCCGGCCGCTCGGCGAACTTGAACAAGAGGTCGAACTCCTTGGCGGTCAGGTCGACCGGGGCGCCGCCGACCGTGACCGCGCGCTTGTCCACGTCGATCGCGATGTCGCCCGCCCTGAGGCGCTTGGCACCGCCATCGCCCTCCCTGGCGAAGGCCTCGATGCGCCGGAAGATCGCCTTCACCCGGGCCAGGAGCTCGCGCACGCTGAACGGCTTGGTCATGTAATCGTCGGCGCCGACCTCGAGCCCGACCACCCGGTCCACCTCGGACGTCTTGGCGGTCAGCATGAGGATCGGCGTGTAGTCCACCTTCTCTCGCAGGCGTCGGCAGACCTCCAGCCCGTCCACCCCCGGCAGCATGAGGTCCAGGATGATCAGGTCGTAGGCCCTGGCCGCGGCGGCGCGCAAGCCGGCCACGCCGTCGCCCGCCACCTCCACCCGGCAATCCAGATCGCGCAGGTGCAGGCTCAGAAGCTCGGCGATGTCGTGATTGTCCTCGATGATCAGTATGCTGCGCGACATGTCCTGTGAATCCGCGACCGAGCCCGGATCTGTCGGACCTAGCCGAAGACTATCACATAACTATCACGTGGCCGGCCGGCGCCTGGCGCCCGGCAGGAGCACGATGGCGAGCGCTCCGCACACCAGGGCCAGGGACGCGACGTCCTGTGGGCCGACCGTCTCGCCCAGCACGACGGCACTGGAGAACACGCCCACCACCGGAATCGCCAGGGTGCCGATCGCGGCCAGCACCGCGGGAAACAGGCGCACGACCTTGATATAGGCCCACTGGCAAAACAGCATGGGCAGAGCGATCACGTAGGCCAAGGAGATCAGGGCTTCCGTGCTGAGGCTGGTCCACACGGGCGGGGTCTCCAGCAGCAGCGCCACCGGAAAGACCACCGCGAACCCGGCGATCAGCTGCCAACCGGCCAGCACCAGGGTCGAAAGGCTGAAAGCGAAGTACTTCAACGAGATCGTCCCGGCGGCCCAGGAGAGCGCCGCGCCGAGCATGAAAAAGGCACCGAAGGGGGCGGCCTGGGCCGCGCGCAGGTCCGGACCGATCAAGACGGCCAACCCGGCCAGGCCGACCGCCAGGCCGAGCAGGCGCCGCCGGGTCAGCCGGTCGCCCAGGACCAGGCTGCCGAGCAGGGCGGCCCACAGCGGCATGGTAAAGGCGATGATCGAGGCCCGGCCGGCCGGCATCAGGCTGACCCCGTAGCCCGCGAAGATATGCCAGCCCACCACGTTGAAGACCGTGCAGATCAGCAACGGACGAACTTCGTGGCGCGGCACCCGGAGCCGCTGTCCCGACGCCCAGGCCAGGCCCAGCAAGCCGCTCCCGCCGCAGAACAGGCAGATGCTCCGAAACCACCAGACCGGGATCTCGTTGAGCACCAGCTTCATGGCCGGCCAGTTGGCGCCCCAGAACAGGGTCAGCGCCGCCAGCAGCAGATAGCCGGCCCGGGGCAGCTCCGGTCCCTTGGCGCTCTCGGGGCGGTCCGTGGCGCGCGCGCTCATCTGTCGAGGCCGCGCGTACCTCCTGGGGACTCGGCCGGGTGCCGCCGTTCGGCGACCCGTGCCAGCACCGCGGTCTTCTGCTCCAGGGTCAGGATCGGCCAATCGCGGATCTCGTCGATGGAACGGAAACATCCGAGGCAGAAGTCCGTCGCCCGGTCGATCTGACAGACCTTGATGCAGGGCGAGGGGATCGAGGTATCGAAGACCACGGCCCGGGCGCGCTTTCGGGCCCGGCGCCTTTCGCGCCGCAGATCGCGCGGGTCTTCAGAGGCTTGGCTCACGGCGGCTCTCGCTCCTGCTCACCGCTCATGCTGGCGGATCCACTGCACTAGTGGAGAGCACGGGCGTTTGCAAGCCTTCGTCGAGCCCCTATCATCGCCCGTCGGTCGACGGACAATCGGACGGGATGAGCCATGGTTCGCCGTTTGCGCCTGGGAAGCGGCCTCGTGCTTCTGATCTTCGTGCTCACCCATTTCCTGAACCATGCCCTGGGCTTGGTTTCGCTCGAAGCCCTGGACGCCGGGCGGACGGTGTTCCTGGCCATCTGGCGCAGCCTGCCGGCGACCATCTTGTTCTACGCTTCGCTGCTGGCCCATCTGGGGCTGTCCCTGTGGGCGCTCTTTGTGAGGCGCCGCCTGGCCATGCCCACCTGGGAGGCGATCCAGTTGGTGCTGGGCCTGGCCATTCCGCCGCTCATTCTGCTGCACATTCTGGGCACGCGCTTGGCCCACGAGGTCCTGGAGGTTCAGGACTCCTACGTCTACATGCTCTTGCTGTTCAGCTTCGATCCCGCCGAATACGTCAAGCAGATCGTCGCGGGACTGGTGATCTGGACCCATGGCTGCGTCGGCTTGCATTTCTGGCTGCGGCTCAAGCCGACCTACCGGCGGCTGGTGCCCTACGCCTACGCGGTGGCCTTGTTGCTTCCGGTGGTGGCCCTCTTGGGGGTTCAGACGGCCGAACGAGAGGTGGTGCGCCTGGCCGCCGACCCGGCCTGGATGGCCGCCGCCCAGGCCGAAATCCAGTTCGCCGATGCCCAGGGCGTGGCGCTGATCAAGAGCTTGGAGGCCTGGATCCTGAGCGCCATGGGCGGGCTCCTGGTGCTCACCCTGGCGGCCCGCGGGGTGCGGGCCTGGTGGGCTCGGCGCCAGGGCATCGTGGAGCTGACCTATCCCGACGGGCGGCGGGTCACGGTCGCCGCCGGCACCACGATCCTGGAGGCCAGCCGGGGCGCCGGCATCCCCCACGCCTCGGTCTGCGGCGGGCGCGGCCGCTGCTCCACCTGCCGGGTCCGGGTCGGCGAGGGGCTCGAGGCCCTGACGCCGCCCAGCGAAGCGGAGCTGAAAGTGCTGGCCCGGGTCGGCGCCGCGCCCAACGTGCGCCTGGCCTGCCAGACCAGCCCCAACGTCAACCTGGAGGTGACGCCGCTCCTGCCGCCGGCCGCCTCGCCGCGCGACGCCCGCTCCCGACCGATCTACCTCCAGGGCCAGGAGCGCGAGATCGCGATCCTCTTCGCCGACCTGCGCGGTTTCACGGCCCTGTCCGAGGACAAGCTGCCCTACGACGTCGTCTTCGTGCTGAACCGCTATTTCGCCGCCATGGGCATGGCGGTCGAGGAGTCGGGTGGCCGGGTCGACAAGTTCATCGGCGACGGGGTGATGGCACTCTTCGGGATCGAGAACGGCGGCAAAGAGGGGTGCGCGGACGCCTTGTCTGCGGCCCGGCGCATGGCCGAGCGGCTAATGGAGATCAACGTCGCCCTCAAGCACGACCTGGACCAGCCCCTGCGCATCGGCATCGGCATCCACACCGGCCCGGTGATCGTCGGCGAGATGGGCTACGGCCGGGCCACCTCGATCACCGCGATCGGCGACGCGGTCAACACGGCGAGCCGCCTGGAGGCCTCGACCAAGGAATTCCAGGCCCAGCTTGTGCTGTCGGAATCGGTGGCCCAGCGCGCCGGCGTGGACCTGAGCGCCTTCCCCCTGGAGGAGATCCAGGTGCGCGGCCGCCAGGCGCGGCTCGCCGTCAGGGTGGTCAAGTCCGCGCTGGCCCTGCCGGTCACCGCCGACCGGGAGGTGGCGAAGTCCTAGTGGATCGAGTTCGCTAGCTGCCGTTCTTCGCCTTGTAGTCGGCGATCTTTTCCTTCAGCTCGCTATACTCCTCGCAACCGAAGAAGCAGGCCTTATCGAGCACGGTCAGCCGCACCTCGGCCTTGGAGACGTCGCCCATCAGGAGATAGAGCTCGCCCAGGTATTCGTTGGCGCCCAGGTGCTTGGGCTCCAGGGACAGGGCCTTCTGATAGTAGCTCAAGGCCTGGTCCCGGTCGCCCAGCTGGCGGTGGCTGTAGCCCAGGTAATTGAGCGCATCGGCGTTGGTGGGATCGTCGGAGACCGTGGTCTCCAGCAGGGGCACCGCGCCGGCATAGTTCCCCGCCTTGACCAGTTTCACCGCTTGGCCATAGGCCGGGTTGTCGGCCTGCTTCGGGGTATCGCTGCCCCCGCCGCCGGCCCCCAACACGGGACCGCCGGTGACTCCCCCGATGAATCCCAGGGCGAAGATCACGGCAAGAGCGAGCTTTCTCATGGTCACGGCCTCCATTGTAGCAAGCGGTCTCGGGGATCTTTATTAGGAGATAGGGTCCCCAGGTCAAGACAAGCTGTCGTGAAATTTTGGCTGCGGGGGGTTGCAGGGGCTAGGCCGGGAGTTCCGCGGCGGCCCGCTCCAGGTCATCCAGGTCGTCCGCGTCGATCACCCGGCGGGCGGTGTCGTAATCGAAACCCTGGCGGCCCAGGGCGGCCAGGTCGCGGTTGCGGGCGGCGCCGCGCGCGGCCGGGGTCCGGTAGGGGCCGATGCGCCGGCGCCGGGCGTAGGCCAGGGCCGCGGCCAATTCCGGGGCGCCCAGGTCCCGGTCCAGGCGGTCCAGGGCCCGTTCCACCAGCGCCGGCGCCACGCCCTTGGCCGCCAGCCGGCCACGGATCGCCCGGCCCGAGGCCCCGCGCCGGCGCAAGGAGCGGGTCCGGGCCTCGGCGTAGAGCGCGTCGTCCACCAGCCCCCGCTCCACCAGGCGCTGGACGATCGTCTCCACCGCCGCCGCGCCGGCCTCCCGATCGGTGCCGTGGAACCAGGCCGAGCGTTCGACCTTGGCCAGCAGCATCCGGCTGAGATGGGCGGCCGGCGCGGCGTAGCGTCCCTGGTAAGCCAGCGCGGCCTTCTCCAGCCGCTCGGGCGTCGCCTTCATCGGCTGCCGCCGCCGCTTGGACCGAGAGTGTGTGTCGCCAGCCATGACCCATAGCATGGCACGGGCAGCCGCGAGCCGACCAGCGCCTTGCGCGGCCTGGGTGCCGGGGCTATCTCAAGGGGTATGCAGAACCCCCCACTCGGCGCCCGGCCGCCGGAGCCACGGCTCATCGGCCCGGTCAACTGGCGCGGCCTCTGGACCCTCTACCTGAAAGAGGTGCGCCGCTTCGTCAACGTCTTCACCCAGACCCTGCTGGCGCCGGTGATCACGACGCTGCTGTTCCTGGCGATCTTCACCCTGGCGCTCGGCCGCGCGGTGCAGGAGGTGGGCGGCGTGCCCTACGCCCTGTTCCTGGCGCCCGGCTTGATCATGATGGCGATCCTGCAGAACGCCTTCGCCAACACCTCCTCGTCCATCGTGATCGCCAAGATCCAGGGCAACATCGTCGACCTGCTCATGCCGCCCCTATCGGCCGGCGAACTCACCTTCGGCATCGCGGTGGGGGGCATGACCCGCGGACTGGCGGTGGGCGCGAGCGTGGGCCTGGCCATGGCGATCTTCGTGCCGATCCGCCCGCACGACCTCTTCATCGTGTTCTTTTACGCCGTCAATGCCGGGCTCATGCTGTCCTTGCTGGGCATGATCGGCGGAATCTGGGCGGAGAAGTTCGACCACATCGCGGCGGTCACCAACTTCGTGATCACGCCGCTGTCGTTCCTGTCGGGCACCTTCTACACGATCGAGCGGTTGCCGGAGAATTGGCGCCTGGTGGCCCAGATGAACCCCTTCTTCTATCTGATCGACGGTTTCCGCTATGGCTTGATCGGTTACGCGGACGCGTCCCTGGTTTTCGGGGCGCTGTTTGTCATGGCGGTCAACGGGGGACTGTGGGCGCTGACCCACCGCATGCTCGCCACCGGCTATCGACTCAAGGCCTGAGCGAGGTCATGCCACCGGCCGCCATCCGCGATTTCGGCGCCGTCAACGGCCGCGGCCTGTGGACCCTTTACCGGCGCGAGCTGACTCGATTCTTACGCAACTCCTGGGAGAGCCTGGGCGGACCGGCGGTCTCCAGCCTGCTGTTCCTGGCGGTCTTCGTGCTGGCCTTCGGCCCGGCCGAGGGGGGTGCCGACTTCGCGCGCTTCGTGGCCCCGGGGATCGCCATGTTCGCCCTGGTCCAGAGCGCCTTCGAGTTCGGCGCCATGCCGATCGTCCACGACAAATACGAGGGGGTCATCCAGGACCTGCTCATGGCCCCCCTGACGCCGCTCGAACTGCTGGCGGGCTACGGGTTTGCCGGCGCCACCTGCGGGTTCTTGACCGGGATCTTCGTCATCGGACTGATGGCGCTCTTCGTGGACCTGCCCTTTTCCAACCCGGCCACGGCCCTGGGCTTCGCGGCGGCGGCCGCGGTGCTCTTCGCCTTGATCGGCGTCTTGGTCGGCCTGTGGGCCGAGCGGTGGGATCACTACAGCGCGGCCACGAGCTTTCTGGTGCTGCCCCTGGGCGTGCTGTCCGGCGCCTTCTTCAGCCTGGAAAGCGTGCCGGAGGCCATGCGCGGCCTGATCGCGCTCAACCCGGCGTTCTACGCCGTGGACGGCTTTCGCTATGGGATCCTCGGCCAAGCCGAGGGCGATCCGGCCCTGGGCATGGGGGTGTTGGTCCTGCTCGATGTCATCCTAGGGGCCTTGGCCTGGCGACTCTTCGCCAGGGGCTACAAACTGAAGCCTTGAGGGCGCAGGCAACCGAAAGCGGGAGGATCATGGGGTGATGTGGAGCTTGAATGGAATCAACGGCCTGGCCCGGCGCCGGACGGCCCTCGTCGCGCTCGCCGCGGCCTTGGTCGTCGTGGCCCGGCCGGCGCTGCCGGAAGAGCCCCTGCGTCACGGCCAGGGCCTCTTGTGGCAGATCGAGGGCACCGCGGCCGCGCCCAGCTACCTCTTCGGCACCATGCACTCGGCGGACCCGGAGATCGCCACCCCGCCGGCCCCGGTGGCCGAGCGACTCCACCAGGCGCGCAGCCTGACGGTGGAGGTGGTCATGAATATGGAAACGGTCATGAGCGTGGCCCGAGCCATGGTGTTCACCGACGGACGGACCCTGGACGGCGTTGTGGGCCCGGAGCTCTTCGAGCAGGTGACCGAAGTGGGCGCCGGCTACGGTCTGCAGCCCCGGCAGTTGAAGCTGTTCAAACCCTGGGCCCTGATGGCCATGTTCTCACTGCCGCCGGCCGAGATCGCCAGGGCGGCCCAGGGCGGCAAGGCGCTCGACGAGGTGCTGCAGATCGAAGCGAAAGCCCGTGGCACGACGATCCATGCCCTGGAGAGCGTGGACGAGCAGATCGCGGTGCTCCAATCGCCGCCTGAATCCGATCAGATCGCCCTGCTCCGGGAGGTGGTCGTCGGCTACAGCGAAGTCGAGGCCCTCTTCGCGCGCATGCGCAGCGCCTACCTAGCCCGCGACCTGGCCGCCCTCTACTGGCTCACCCAGGAGCAGGTCGCCACCTCCGACTCGCAACTGATGGACAGCTTCGTCGACAACCTGATCGACCGGCGCAACCGGCTCATGGTGGAGCGCATGGCCCCGCGCCTGGCCGAGGGCAACGCCTTCATCGCGGTCGGCGCCCTCCACCTGCCGGGCGACGAGGGCATCCTCCACCTCCTGGAGCAGCAGGGCTACACAGTGCGGCCGCTGTATTAGGCCCCGTTCTCGATCTCGATGTAGACGTCGATCGGATCGATGACCGTATGCTTGGCCTTTGCTGCCGAGGCCTCAGGTGAACTCAACGTGGCATTCATCTTCTCCAGGTCGACCCCCTCAAAAATGAGCGAGACCTCGTCTCTGTCAACATGCTTGGAGATCCGGTAGCTCGAGCAAAATGTCTTGAACAGCTCCTGGCGATCCTCGCCGCCGGCAAGCCAAGTTTCCATGTCCCCCACGCCGTGGGTCGCGACCACTGTCGTCATGTCGGTCCTCCTGCCTCTGGTGGTCTCAATGTGGGGCCAGTGTACAGTGTCCGTCCTTGAACGCCAGTCGGGTCATGTGTAGGACCACCGGGCGCCAGTTGACAGCCGTTGGGTTTGGGAGAATAGTGCCGGCCTTTTTCCAGCGGTATTTTGCACATTCCAGCCTGAGGAGCGCGCCGTGAGCGAAGCTATTATGCCGACCTATGCCCGGGCCGAGATCGCCTTCGAGCGGGGCGAGGGGCCTTACCTTTTCGACCTGGACGGTCGGCGCTATCTGGATTTCGCCGGCGGCGTGGCGGTCAATGCCCTGGGTCACGGCCATCCCCATCTGGTGGCCGCCCTGCGGGAGCAGGCCGGGCGCCTGTGGCACTGCTCCAACCTCTACCGGATTCCCGAGGCCGAGCGCCTGGCCGAGCGCCTGGCGGCCCGGTCCTTCGCCGACAAGGTGTTCTTCTGCAACTCGGGCGCCGAGGCGGTGGAAGGGGCGATCAAGGTGGCGCGCAAGTACCACCACGCCAAGGGCCAGCCGGAGCGGGTGCGCATCATCACCTGCGAGGGGGCGTTTCACGGGCGCACGCTCACCACCCTCTCGGCGGCCGGCAATCCGAAATTCCTGGAAGGCTTCGGGCCGGCCTCCGGCGGCTTCGACCAGGTCGCCTTCGGCAACATGAACGAGCTGCGCAATGCGGTCACGGCGGAGAGCGCCGCGGTGCTGGTGGAACCGATCCAGGGCGAAGGCGGCGTCCGGGCGGCGTCGCTGGACTATCTGCGCGCCCTGCGCGCGGTCTGCGACGAATACGGGCTGCTGCTGGTGTTCGACGAGATCCAATGCGGCATGGGCCGCACTGGCAAGCTCTTCGCCCACGAGTGGGCCGGGATCGTGCCGGACGTCATGGCCGTGGCCAAGGGCCTGGGCAGCGGCTTCCCGGTCGGCGCCGTGCTGGCCAGCGAGGCCGCGGCGGCGGGCATGACCGCCGGGACCCACGGCAGCACCTTCGGCGGCAACCCACTGGCCATGGCGGTCGGCAACGCGGTCCTGGACGTGGTCCTGGAAGACGGTTTCCTGGCGCAGGTGGTGCGCACCGCCGAGCTGCTCCGGGGGCGCCTGGAGGACCTGGCCAAAGGCCATCCGGGGATCATCAAAGGACTCAGGGGCCTGGGCCTGATGATCGGGCTGGAGTGCGTCGTGCCGGCCGGCGACCTGGTCGCCGCGCTGCGCGCGGAGGGGCTTTTGACCGTGCCGGCGGCGGAAAACGTGGTCCGCCTGTTGCCGCCGCTCACCATCGACGAGGGCGAGGTGGACGAAGCTCTGGCGATCCTGGAGCGGGTCTTTGCCGCCTGGGCCAAGGCCGCCTGACATGGGTGAGCCCCGGCATTTCCTCGATCTGGACCGCTTCGACGGCACCACCCTGCGCCACATGCTCGACCTGGGTGCCGCCTTCAAGCGCGGCGAGGCCGTGGGCGAGGATCCCAAGCCGCTCGCCGGCAAGGCGCTCGCCATGATCTTCGAGAAACCCTCGACCCGGACCCGGGTGTCCTTCGAGCTGGCGATCCGCCAACTGGGCGGCGAGGCGGTGGTCCTGGAGCAGAGCGGCAGCCAGCTCGGCCGGGGCGAGACCGTGGCCGACACCGCCCGGGTGCTGTCGCGCTACGTGGACGCCATCATGATCCGCACCACCAGGGAGGAAAACCTCCTGGAGATGGCGGAAAATGCCAGCGTGCCGGTGATCAACGGCCTCACCGACCGGACCCATCCCTGCCAGCTCATGGCCGACGTCATGACCTTCGAGGAGCACCGGGGCCCGATCGAGGACAAGGTGGTCGTCTGGTCGGGCGACGGCAACAACATGGCGACCTCCTGGATTCAGGCGGCGGTGAAATTCAAGTTCGTGCTCCGTCTGGCCTGTCCTGAATCCCTGGTCCCGCCGGCCGATGTCCTGGCCTGGGCGGACTCCCAGGGCGGCCGGATCCTGGTCACACCGGACGCCGAGGCTGCGGTCCGCGACGCCGACTGCGTGGTCACCGACACCTGGGTTTCCATGGGCAGCGAGAGCGCCGACGACGACCGGCGCCACAACCTGCTGCGGGCCTATCAGGTGGACGACCGGCTCATGGCCCTGGCCAAGGACGATGCCATCTTCATGCACTGCCTGCCGGCCAAGCGGGGCAAAGAGGTCACCGCCTCGGTGATCGACGGTCCCCAGTCGGTGGTGTGGGACGAGGCGGAAAACCGGCTCCACGCCCAGAAAGGCATCCTCCACTGGTGCCTCGGCTGATGGTCGAGGCCCAGTCGCTCGGGCCGCAGCCCACGCAGGATTTCATCCAGCCCTTCATCCTGGAGGTGCCGGGCCTGCGCGGACGCCTGGTGCGCTTGGGTGCCCTGGTGGACGACATTCTGAGCCGCCACCCCTATCCGGAGCCGGTCGCCCTCCAGTTGGGCCAGCACCTGGCCCTGGCCGGGGTGCTCAGCAGCCTGCTGAAGTTCGACGGCATCTTCACCCTGCAGACCAAGAGCGACGGGCCCCTGCGCATGATGGTGGCCGACGTCACCACCGCGGGCGAACTGCGGGGCTATGCCGAGTTCGACGGCGACGCCGTGGCCGCCCTGCCTCCGGAGCCGGGTGCGCGCCATCCGTCGTGCCGGCAGCTCTTGGGCGCCGGCTACATCGCCTACACCGTCGATCAGGGCGGCCAAAGCGAGCGCCATCAGGGCATCGTGGAACTCACCGGCTCGACCCTGGCCGACACGATCCATCACTACTTTCGCCAGTCCGAGCAGCTGAAGACCGTCGTCGAGCTGACCGCCTGCCGGGTCGAGGGTGCCTGGCGCTCGGCCGCGCTTTTGCTGCAGCAGATGCCGGATTCCGAGCCGCGGGACGCGCCGGCCAGCGACCTGGAGGACGACTGGCGGCGCGCCGTGGTGTTCATGGCGACCTGCCGCCAGGCCGAACTGGTCGGCGTCGAGCTCGCCGCCCACGACCTGCTCTACCGCCTGTTCCATGACGAGCGGGTGCGGGTGTTTCACCCCCGGCCCCTGTCCCTGGGCTGCCGCTGTTCCCGAGGGCGCATCGAGACCATTCTGCGCTCCCTGGACCAGGAGGAGATGGCCGAGCTCAAGGTCGACGGCGAGCTGGTCATGACCTGCCAGTTCTGCAACGTGGACTTCCGTTTCGACGAAGTGGCCCTGGAGGCGATCTACGCGCCTTGATGGCGCCCCAATCGCGGGCTAACGACTGTCCGATACCAGTGGAGTAAGAACGTCATGCCTTTTCGACGGTCCGTCCGCCAAGCGCTTGTCTTGGTCTTTGGCGTGCTGGTGGCCGGGGGGTGCGAGACCCCGCCCACCGATGGCGATTTGCCCCAGATCACCTATCGCCACCAACCCAAGCTCACCTTGAACGTCGGCCGGATCGAGATCGAGCAGACCTATAACTCGCCCCTGGTGCCACCCAACGTGGAGCAT
>SMVA01344192.1_pt1 | contig 19315 bp, 21 predicted proteins | sample 2456451 | NCBI WGS metagenome assembly SMVA01 (sample SAMN11095933, study PRJNA526329) | marine sediment metagenome | biome: Marine sediment; feature: Surficial sediment; material: Deep marine sediment; isolation source: Hadal surficial sediment | place: Pacific Ocean | collected 2014-05 | depth... | reverse complement strand
ATACCAGATGCCGAAAACGCCATCGACTTGTTTATCGGCATCGCCTTCGACCTGCTGCGAACCCAGAATCGCAGTTGCCGCCAGTTCCTCATTGACCGCCGGTAAAAAACGCACGTTGCTTTCTTCGAGAAACCTGGCGGCTCTCTAGAGCTCGGTGTCGTACGATGCCAGGGGAGAGCCCCGGTAGCCGCTAATGAAACCCGCAGTATTGAGTCCGGCGGCACGGTCCAGTGTGCGCTGCATCAACGGAATGCGGACCAGGGCCTGGGTGCCGGTCAGGAACACACGCCCGGACTCGCGCCGGTAACGATCTTCGAGCTCGTAATTGTCGAGCGGATAATGAGACTGCTGCATTCGGTCCGCGCCAGAGTTTGCTGATAGCCGCCTATACTGGCAGATATGTGCCGCAAGCGGGTGCCAAATCATCCCGAAATAGGCCTATAAGTTGGAAAATTATACGAAAATACGACTAAATACGGTAGAATATCCCGAATATTACAAATAAGTGATATAGATGATGTTGGATAGAAGCGATCGGGCGATACTCAGGGAGCTGCAGCTTGATAGCCGCCAGACCATGCAGCAACTGGCGGCAAAGACGGGCATGTCGAGTACAGCGTGCTGGCGACGCATCAGGAGCCTGGAAGAATCCGGCGTAATTGATCGCTACGCGGTAATAGTCGATCCGCGCAAAGCTGGTTTTGCATTGTCTTCGATGACTTTGGTGTCGTTGGCACGACACGAAGAGACCAATGTGGAAAATTTCGTCAGGGAGGTAATGCGCCACCCGGAAGTACTGGAGTGCTTTGCGACCAGTGGTGAGGCTGACTTTCACTTGCGGGTCGTCGTTGAGGATATGGACGCCTACAATAAATTTCTGGACGACTTTATATTTCGTTTACCCGGTGTGTCGCAGGTTCGTTCGAATATCGTTTTGAAAGAAATCAAGATGGATACAGCGTTGCCGTTTAAGGCTTGATTCGACAATCGCGGCCAATTTGCCTGCTTTTTCAATAGTAGCGAACCGGGTCGGTGCAAATTGATCTTTAGTGCAATAAATGTCAGTTCTCACCCACCACGATCTACAGTTCAAAACATGTGGACGAACTGGCCGCGAATGCATGTCTACGCGCTAACCTTGCGCCATTCCGCATCAGTCGCAACCATCGTTAAAACATCATAAGTCGCCACAATCTCATCGTCCTGATTAGTAACCTCTGTATCCCAACGCACTTCGCCATAACCTGAGTCGATACGCAAAGTCTTTTGCTTGCACGTCAGCCGAACCTTCAGCGTATCGCCGTAATTAACAGGCTGCGCAAAGCGCAAATCATCCAGGCCGTAGTTCGCGAGCACCGGTCCGAAATCAGGATCAACAAACAGACCTGCTGCGAATGACACAATCAGGTAGCCATGCGCGACCCGGCCATCAAAGAAGGGATTTTTCTTTGCGGCCTCTTCATCGGTGTGTGCATAAAAGTTGTCGCCGGTAAATTCCGCGAAGTGGTCGATATCATCCAGCGTGACCTGCCGGCTGTCAGTATGCAAAGTGTCGCCAATTTCAAGCTGTTCGAAGGTCTTGCGAAATGGATGACTACCCGGATCGTTCTCGGCCCCACCACGAATCCAGCGATGACTGATCGCGGCCAGCATTTCCGGCGAGCCCTGCAGTGCCGTTCGTTGCATGTAGTGCAATACGGCGCGTACGCCACCGAGCTCCTCGCCGCCGCCGGCACGACCCGGTCCACCATGAACAAGGTGTGGTAACGGTGAGCCGTGTCCGGTCGATTCGGCTGCACAGTGGCGGTTATTGATCAGGATGCGGCCGTGCCAGGCGGCCGTGCCAAGCACCAGTTCACGGGCGACATCGTTGTCGTTGGTAAATATCGATCCAACCAGGCTGCCCTCACCAAGGCGTGCCAGCTCGATCGCCTCGTCAAGGTTGTCATAGGGAAGAACAGTGCTGACCGGTCCGAATGCCTCTACCGAATGCACGGCCGTAGCTTGTATTGGCCGCTCGCAAAGCAACAGAGTCGGCATGAAAAAGGCACCCTTTGCTGCATCGGCACCGGTTACCGTGAAGTCGTCGTCATTACCGAAGACGACTTCAGCCTCGCGCGAAAGCTCAGCCACGCGAGCGCGAACTTCGTCACGCTGAGCATGGCTTGCAAGCGCACCCATATCCACGTCCTTGTTGCCCGGATGACCGACGCGAATTTTGCCCAGCGCACTCGAGAGTGCTTTGACGAGATCTGCCGAGACGTTTGCCGGCACAATAATGCGGCGAATCGCGGTGCATTTCTGACCGGCCTTGCTGGTCATCTCCCGGGTCACCTCTTGAACGAAAAGCTCAAATTCCGCTGTGCCGGGAACTGCATCCGGGCCAAGTATCGATGCGTTCAGCGAGTCGGTTTCAGCCGTAAAGCGAACCGAGTCCGCGATGACACGTGGATGCTGTTGTAACATTTCCGCCGTATTTTTTGAGCCGGTGAAGGCGATGGTATCCTGGCAATTCAGGTGCTTGAACAGGTCACCGACACCACCGCAGATAAGCTGAACTGACCCTTCCGGCAGAATGCCGGATTCAACCATGCGGCGAACGACAAGTTCGGTCAGGTATGCCGTGCTCGATGCCGGTTTTACAATACACGGCACGCCGGCAAGGATGGCTGGTGCCAGTTTTTCCAGCATACCCCAACAGGGAAAATTGAACGCGTTGATGTGTACAGCAGCGCCGAGTCGCGGCGTAAAAACGTGTTGCCCAACGAACGTGCCCTCTTTGGACAATGGCTCGTACGCGCCGTCCAGGTAGACCTTGTCGTTTGGCATTTCACGGCGGCCCTTGCTCGAGAAAACGAATAACGTCGAAATGCCGCCGTCAATATCAATCCAGCTGTCTGCGTGCGTGGCGCCGGTCGCGGTTGACAGTTTGTAGAATTCTTTCTTGTGCTCAGTCAGGTGTTTGGCCAGCGCCTTGAGCATGTTGGCCCGTTCGTGAAATGTATATTGACGCAGGTTGGCACCGCCGGTGTTGCGGGCGTAAGCAAGCATTGCTGCGAAATCCACGCCCTTACTGGTGATGGTCGCTATCGGGCTGCCGTCAACGGCGCTGCTTAGCTGCTGGCCCGCGCCGCTGCCATCGATCCAGCTGCTGCCGGCGAAATTCTGAAGTTTCATGTGTCATTCCCCGTTTTGGAGTTGCGGTGCCATTTTCGACCTGCAGAAGTAAGATACACAAAAAAGAGTAAATTGTAATATTTCGTGTCGCAATGTACGGTCTGACATTGGTGATTGTCAGGAACGCTTTTCCCCGGGAATATGTCCACGAAATCTGCAGCGAATGACTTGCTTAGGGAATTTCGCTCGCGCCCAACGCTGCGTGCCGGCTCCCTTATTATCACGGTATTCGGTGACGCCGTGCAGCCGCGCGGCGGTACGGTCTGGATTGGCAGCCTGATAAAGGTGCTGGCCGATTTTGGCGTCAGCGAAAGACTGGTCAGAACCTCCGTTTATCGCCTGATGCGAGATGACTGGCTGAAAGTCGATCAGCTTGGCCGACGTAGTTATTACAACCTCTCTCCATCCGGCGCGCGAAAATTCGAGCAGGCGACCATTCGTATCTATGGTGAGCCACGACAATCCTGGTCTGGCGACTGGTGTCTTGTCTTGCTGGCTGGTCTGGATGGTGAGCAAAAAGAAATGGTGCGAAAAGAGCTTGGCTGGCTGGGGTTTGCAGCAATTTCGAGCAGTGTGCTGGCGCATCCGGCGCCCGAACAATCGGAGCTGGAGTTGGCAATGCGACAGCTTGGCATGCAGGATCAACTGGTCATCATCCACGGCAGGACACCGGGCAAAAAACAGGATGATGCGATGCGTGCCCTGGTGCACAAGAGCTGGAACCTGGACGACCTGGATAATCGCTATGAGAAATTCGTGAGTCAATACATTCCGGTATTAAGAACGCTCAGGAAGAGTAGCAGTTGTGATGGGCGAACGGCATTCCAGATACGCACGTTGTTGATTCAGGAGTATCGCAGGATCTTGCTGCGTGACCCGTTGCTACCGACAGAGTTGTTGCCGCCTGGCTGGCATGGTAGGGCAGCCTATGCATTATGTCGCGACCTGTACCAGCTGGTCCGCAGACCCGCGGACGAATACATAACGAGCGAACTGGAAACAGCCGATGGTCCTCTGCCACCGCCGCTGCCTGAATTCTTCAATCGCTTCGGTGGATTGGAAAACTGACCCGGGGAATACGCATGGACGAAAACGCCATCGCGCAGCGTTGCGCTGCGAAAATGTATGCGGACGATCAGGCATCGCAGGATCTTGGAATAAAAGTCGACATCAAAGCGCCCGGCAATGCAGAAGCTCGTTTCGAGGTTAGGTCGAATATGCTGAATGGCCACAATGTTTGCCATGGAGGGCTTATTTTCACGCTTGCCGATACGGCATTTGCGTTCGCTTGCAATTCCTACAACAAGGTGACGTTGGCAGCAGGTGCTTCAATAGAGTTTCTGCGTCCGGCAAAATTGGGAGATCGGCTTACGGCGACTGCGACTGAGCGGCATCGCGGCCGTCGTTCCGGACTCTATGATGTCGTAGTGACTAACCAGGACGACGTGGATGTGGCCATATTTCGTGGTCGGTCGCACATGACCAGACATTCGATTTTGTCAGGAAATGACACATAAATACTTGAAAACCGCAAAAAAGCGTGACACATTGGTGGTTCGCTTTTGACCGTAGTTGCCCGGGTTATTCATGAATAGTTCGGCTTGGAGGTGTGCCATGTATACACAAGGCCTGGACCAGCACGCTAGCAAGGTCGGGTACGACGCTGATGCGGAGACCGCAGAGCAGCTGGCCGCGTTCCAGAAACGCATCGATGCGGAAGAAAAAATTGAACCGAAGGACTGGATGCCAGCGGCTTACCGCCGCACCCTGATTCGGCAGATCGCCCAGCATGCGCATTCGGAAATTATTGGCATGCAGCCCGAGGGCAGTTGGCTCACCCGGGCGCCGACGCTGCGCCGCAAATCCATACTGCTGGCGAAAGTTCAGGATGAAGCCGGTCACGGCCTCTATCTGTATAGCGCTGCCGAGACGTTGGGCATTTCCCGGCAGCAAATGGTTGATGAGTTATTGAGCGGCAAAGCGAAGTACTCGAGCATATTCAACTACCCGACCCTGAGTTGGGCCGATATCGGCACCATAGGTTGGTTGGTCGATGGTGCGGCCATCATGAATCAGATCCCCCTGTGCCGATGTTCATATGGCCCCTATGCGCGGGCGATGGTACGCGTGTGCAAAGAGGAAAGTTTTCATATGCGCCAGGGCTATGAGATTTTGCTCGAACTCTGTCGTGGCAGTGTGGCACAGAAGGAAATGGCCCAGGACGCACTGAATCGCTGGTGGTGGCCTTCCCTGATGATGTTTGGACCGGGAGATGCCGACTCGACGCATTCAGCACAGTCCATGGCCTGGAAAATAAAACGCTTTTCCAACGATGAACTGCGGCAGAAATTTGTTGATGCAACCGTTCCACAGGCCGATTTTCTGGGCTTGCAGATGCCCGATGACGATCTCGCATTCGATGCAGACTCAGGGCATTACAGGTTCGGCGAGATTAACTGGCAGGAGTTTTATGACGTGCTCGCGGGAAACGGGCCGTGCAATAAGGAGCGCATGAGCGTAAGGCGTGCCGCTCAGGATAATGGGGCATGGGTACGTGAAGCAGCACAAGCCTATGCGCAAAAACAAGCAGCCCGCGAGGCTGCTTGATCCAAATCGTGCAATTTTAGGAAATTCTATGGGTAACGACTGGCCCCTCTACGAAGTATTCATTCGCGCAAAATCGGGTTTAAGCCATCGCCACGCCGGCAGTGTGCATGCAGCCGATGACGAGATGGCGTTGAACCATGCCCGTGACGTTTACACGCGTCGCAACGAAGGTGTCAGCATATGGGTTGTCAGGTCGAGCGAGATTGTCGCCTCCGACCCGCAGGATTCAGCGGAGTTGTTCGAACCGGCGAAGGACAAGATTTATCGCCACCCGACTTTCTATGATATCCCGGACGACGTCGGGAATATGTGAGCATGGACAAAGATCAGGCACTGCTGAAATACGTCTTGCGGCTCGGCGACAGTGCGCTCGTCCACGGCCAACGTCTCATTGAGTTGGTCGCACACGGGCCGGAGCTCGAGGAAGAACTCGCGAATGCAAATTTTTCGCTGGATCTCCTGGGCCAGGCGCGCATGTTTTACACCTACGCAGGCGAACTCGAAGGCAAAGGGCGCACCGAGGACGACTTTGCGCTGCTTCGCGCAGAAAACGAATACGAAAACCTGTTGCTGTTAGAGCAACCGAATGGTCACTTTGGTGATACGGTCGTGCGTTCTGTTCTTTTCGAGTCGTTCTATCTGTTGCAGCTTGAGGCTATGGTGCAATGTAATGCTGCGGGCCTGGTCGAGATTGCTGCCAGGGCAGTCAAGGAGATTCGCTATCACCTGCGCTTTAACTCGCAATGGCTGATCAGGCTCGGTGACGGTACGCAAGAAAGTCATCGGCGGGTGCAGGAATCGCTGAACGATTACTGGCAATTCACGGGCGAATTTTTTGCTGCGGATGAAGTTGACAAAATCGTACAGGAAAAATTCCAGGGTCCGGATCTCTGGAAATTGCAGCCTACCTGGCGCGACAACGTTGCTGCGATCGTAGCGGAGGCCACGTTGCTGCTGCCGGAAGACCAAAGGATGGAGATCTCCGGGCGCGAGGGTCAGCACTCGGCGCATTTCGGTCCCATGATTACCGAAATGCAGTCCGTGCAGCGCGCCATGCCGGGATTGAACTGGTAGGCGCGATGCAAAGTCACGAGTACAAAACAGCCGATAGCGCGTTGCAGCAGCGCATCCGGGACTGGCTTGCTGACGTGCCGGATCCGGAAATTCCGGTTCTCAGTGTGCTTGACCTCGGTATTGTTCGCGGCATCAATCTTGGCCCAAACAGCGTGGAGGTAGAGGTTGCACCGACTTACTCAGGCTGCCCGGCAACCGAATTCATAGAGCACAGCATTGTCGCGCAGCTGGAGGGCCACGGTCTGCAGAACGTGTCAGTTACCAGGGTTCTTTCCCCACCCTGGACGACGGACTGGATCACCGCTGCGGGTCGCGAAAAGCTGCTTGCCTATGGCATCGCGCCACCAGCAGGTAGTGCAGGCAAGATGGCACTGCTGGCAGAAACTAAATCGATAAATTGTCCCCGCTGCGGTACCAGCAAGACCTCGCTGGTCAGCGAATTTGGCTCAACTGCGTGCAAGGCATCCTACAAGTGCGATGAATGCCTGGAGCCATTTGAATATTTCAAGTGTATTTAGTAGTCCAATAATGCGTAAATTCCACTCACTCAACATAGCGCGCCTGGAAAACGAAACCGCTGACTCCGTGCGAGTCGCGTTACAGGTCCCCGATGATATCGCGCAGGAATTCGATTTTCTGCCGGGCCAACACCTGCCGATACAAACCACGCTGGATGGCAAGATCATTCGTCGAACTTACAGTATTTCATCGGTGCCTGGTCAGATGCCCCTCGAAATCGGTGTACGTGTACAACCGGGTGGAAAGTTTTCAGAATTCGTCGCAAACGAACTCAAAGTTGGTGATGCTCTGGAGGTCATGCCGCCATTTGGCCAGTTTCACGCGTCAGTTGATCCGGGCAATTCTAAAACCTACCTGGCGTTCGCAGCTGGCAGCGGCATCACGCCAATTATTTCCATATTGAGATCGACGCTGGAAAACGAACCGGACAGTCGCTTTCTGCTGTTCTATGGCAATCGGCGCCAGCGTACAACGATGTTTATTGATGATCTGTACGCGCTGAAAAACAGGTTTGCGGAGCGGCTGCAACTCTATTTTCTGTTCAGCCAGGAAGAGCAGGAATTTCCAATCTTCAGCGGCAGGATGGACAAGGACAAAGTCACAGCGTTATACCAGGCATTCTGCGTCGGACTTGAGCCGGACGAGGCATTCATTTGCGGGCCGGACACAATGATCGAAGGCGTGCGCAGCGCGTTGTCTGATCTTGGTCTGCCGGACGATGTGCTGCATGCCGAGCGATTTGGCGCCGCGAAGAAAAAGGCGGTTCAGCGGGCTGCGGTAGCAATGGCCGATGAGCATGATTGCGAGGTAACGGTAATCATGGACGGCCACAAAAAGTCTTTTTCTATGGCAGCGGGAGAGAACGTCGTCGCGGGCGCAGCTCTGCAAGGCATCGAGCTGCCTTTTTCATGTAAAGGTGGCGTTTGCGCGACCTGCAGGACCCATGTGCGTGATGGCGAGGTCAGAATGGACACAAATTACGGGCTCGAAGCGTGGGAGGTGGAGCAGGGCTATGTGCTCGCTTGCCAGTCTCACCCGCTGAGCGACAAACTTACGCTGGACTACGACAAGACTTAGTTGTGAATTATGTGCAGGATGTTTCCACGAATGCTCCGTATCGCTGCTCCCGCTTTGACGCAAACTGACAGTCTTTTAGCGGCCCGTAAGCGGCAAAAAAATGCCGCAATGCGGCAATTTCCCAGCAGCGACTGCAGTTGTTCGGTAATATACGCGTCCATTAATGAGCTGACCAGGTAGGTATGGTTGCGCCATCACTTCTTTCGAAATACACGCCGGAGAGCGTATGACCAATATTGATAAAACCAACGGTCCGGTCGGCCTCCCGCCCGGGCGGAAAAACTCCTATGACCGTGAGGAGTTGCTGCAGTGTGCACGCGGAGAGCTGTTCGATCCCAATAGCGCCAAGCTGCCGCTGCCGGATATGCTGATGACGGATCGGGTGACGCTGATTACCAATAGCGGCGGCAAGTTCGGCAAAGGTGAGGTCAGGGCGGAGCTGGATATCCACCCGGACCTGTGGTTTTTCAAATGCCATTTTCAGGGTGATCCGGTCATGCCGGGCTGCCTGGGTTTGGATGCATTGTGGCAACTGGTCGGGTTTTTCCTGGTCTGGTCAGGATTGACTGGTCGTGGGCGCGCGCTTGGTGCCGGCAACGTGAAATTCAGAGGCCAGATATTGCCTACCTCAAAACTGGTAACGTTTGATTTGCAAATCAAACGTATGATGACGCGCAAGTTGTTTCTGGCGATCGCGGATGGAACGGTATCCGTTGATGGCCGCGAAATATACAAGGCCGAGGATCTTCGCGTTGGCCTGTTCTCTTCCACTGAAAATTTTTAAGGAGCCAACGTGCGCCGCGTAGTCATATCCGGTCTTGGGGTCGTTTCGTGTCTGGGGAATTCTCAGGCCGAAGTCGTCGAATCGTTGCGTGAAGGTCGTTCCGGTATCACCTTCAACGAGAATTATGCCGAAATGGGCCTGCGAAGCCAGATCAGCGGCCGGGTCGATATTGACACCGCCGAGCACATCGATCGCAAGGTACGGCGATTCATGGGTGATGCTGCGGCGTATGCGCACATTGCAATGCAACAATCCATCGACGACGCCGGCCTGGAAGAGGGTGACGTTTCCAATACACGCACCGGCCTGATTGCATCGTCCGGTGGCGCCTCGAGCGCCAATATTGTCGCCGCCGCTGACAAGCTGCGCGCAAGAGGCGTGCGCAAGGTTGGCCCCTACATGGTGCCACGAACGATGAGCAGCACAGTATCGGCCTGCCTGGCAACGCCATTCAAAATCAAAGGGGTCAATTACTCAATCACTTCTGCGTGTGCCACCAGCGCCCATTGCATCGGTGCTGCGATGGAACAGATTCAGTTGGGCAAGCAGGATATCGTATTTGCCGGCGGTGGCGAGGAGGACGACTGGTCGCTTGCCTGTCTGTTCGACGCGATGGGCGCATTGTCGTCCAAATACAATGAGTCACCGACCACTGCATCGCGACCTTATGATCAAAGTCGTGACGGATTCGTCATCGCATCCGGTGCCGGCATGGTGGTGGTTGAAGAATATGAACACGCCAAAGCACGCGGCGCCAAAATATATGCAGAATTGACTGGTTATGGCGCTACTTCAGATGGCTTCGATATGGTTGCGCCCTCCGGTGAAGGTGCTGTCCGCTGCATGCAATTGGCGCAATCAACTGTGGATTTGCCAATTGATTACATCAACACACATGGCACCAGCACGCCGGTTGGTGACAGCAAGGAACTTGCAGCGATGCAGGAAGTGTTTGGTGCTGACGTCCCCAGATTCGCCTCGACTAAATCATTGTGTGGTCACTCACTGGGAGCGACGGGTGCACAGGAGGCCATACACTGCCTGCTGATGTTGCAGCACGACTTCATCGCACCATCAATCAATGTCGTCGATCTCGACCCCGCTGCCGAGGGCATGCCCCTGGTCACGACAAGAATCGATAACGCCGGATTGACGACAGCCATGACCAACAGTTTCGGCTTCGGCGGCACCAACGCGACCCTGATTATGCAAAAAATCTAATGAATGCCAGGCCGTGCGACGGCAAAATCTGGCGAAACTTTTCGCCTATTCGTCACAAAAAAATTGTAGAAAACAATCGTAGGAGCCCGCCAAGCGGGCGACAAACATTTCAGGGCATGTTGAAAACATGCCCTGAAATGTTTGCAAAACATCGACCCACCACACCCGCCCAAACGAAGCCACCCGTCGAGCGGGCGATCGGCCAAAGCGAACTCGCCCGTGCCGATAGACGGATAAACACGAGGATCCAGAACGCATGTCTATCATACGGCGGGCTCTTACGACATTAGCAGGCACCCCATGACCATCGAAACACTCTCCGAACACACCGTCTTCAACGGCACGATCGGCTTCTACCGTCACGACTCCACCAGCAACAACTGCCCCATGCAGTTTTCCGTTTTTCAGCCGCCGCAGGCGGAATCCGGATCAGTCCCCGTCGTCACCTACCTCGCTGGCCTGACCTGCACGGAAGAAACTTTCATGATCAAGAGCGGAGCGCTTCGCGTCGCTGCCGAACTCGGTCTGATGCTGGTCGCACCAGATACCAGCCCACGTGGCGAGGATGTGCCCGATGATCCGGATGGCGCATATGACTTCGGTCTCGGCGCCGGCTTCTACCTGAATGCGACTGAGGCACCCTGGAACCAGCACTTCAATATGTATGACTACCTGACGAAAGAACTGCCGGAAGTTTTGTCGTCCTCGTTTCCTGCAGATCTGAATCGACAAGGAATCACCGGTCACTCGATGGGCGGGCATGGTGCATTGACGATCGGACTGAAGAATCCACAGGCGTACCGGTCCATTTCGGCATTCGCGCCGATTTGCAGCCCGAGCAATTGTCCGTGGGGCAAAAAGGCTTTTGAAAATTACCTCGGCGAAGATCGAGCAGCCTGGGCGGAATACGACGCGACGGCGCTGGTTGGGAAATTACAGTCGATGCCGGAACACAAGATCCTGATCGACCAGGGGCTGGCCGACCAGTTCCTGGAGCAGGAACTGCATCCGGACCTGTTCGAGGCAGCATGCGCCGCAAAGGGAGTGACCCTCGAATTGCGCCGACATGACGGCTACGATCATGGCTATTTCTTTATTTCGACATTCATGGAAGATCATTTGCGACACCACGCGGGCGTTCTGCAGAAATAACAGCTAGGTATAAACACGAATTTCTGAATTCGCCGCCGACAGGCTTCATAGCCAGGGTGAAGGCAGGCCGATGTCACTACTGTCCCATAAAGACGAGTTTCCTGACCGTGGGCTGGAGCGTTGGCGCATTGTCACGCCTGTGACCAGTAATCTGTAGGCGACTAACTTGTGAACTACGTCACAGAAATTTCAACAGCAAGTTTCCGTTAAATCCATTCTGTGACTCATTCTTTGGCGTCTGTACAATTTTTCGCGCAAACTGACTGTATCGCAGGATCCTGCCTGTATCGTTGGAAGTCGCCATGCGTTTACCAAAACCAGTTTATGAAATCGTGCCGTATTTTCTGGTTGCCGTGGGCAGCTTGTTTATTGCTCTGGTGCTGCATCAGTACCGGTATGCGCCGATGTTATTCATCTGGTTGCTCGGCTTGTTCTGTATCCTCGCCGGGCTGGCAGTGATAATGACCCGTTTTATTGCTCGCCGATCACGACGAGCCGCCGCAGACGACGAATAGGCGAAAAACCCAGGTCATTAACTCCCTCGGAATCCCCCAGGTAGTTACGTCAGAGGCTCTCTGTGAACTCAAGCAGCTCTTTCGTCGGATATGTCGGCCGGTATCTGGAACCAGTCGGGTTTGACGATCAGAAGGTCGCAGGGAAGATATTCCAGCGTTCGTTCAGCGGTTGCACCGATGAAGAGTCTTTTCCAGCGGTTTCTGGAAACGGCGCCCATCACTACGACCGCAGCATCTTTCTCTGCAGATAGTTGCGGCAACTCCTCGTGCGTCAATCCGGCTACCAGGTGCGACATTTCATTTGCGATACCGTGGAATTCGACCACTTCGACAAAACGTTTTTCGTGTTGTTCGCGCATCTGCTTCTCGATTTCATCGAATGGCAGGGATACGGGTATATAGGCGTTCGCCGTGGCTGTTGCCACTGCAATACGTGGGTCATAGGAATGAAATGCATGGACCTCGCCAGCAGAGGCTTCCGCCAGTGTCTTGCTCAGCGCAAGGATTTCGTCATCCAGCGCTGCTGGTTTGTCGTGCTCATTCATGGGGTCAATCGCGGCGAAGAAAACCCGTCTGACGCCGGTTCTCTATTTCCTGTTTATGGGCTTCGCGCTGGACAATGTAGGCGTCCTGCCGGTCGAAAGTGACCTTTTCATCCGTGAATTCGCGGAGCTGGGCATCATTTTTATCATGTTCTCGCTCGGTTTTGAGGAAACGACCAAAAACTTCATGGCGAGCAAGCGCAAAAGCTGTGGAATTGCGCTATTTGGCGCGATCGGCCCGTTCTCAATTGCCTAGGCAATTACCAACGCTATCTGGAATGACCGGCTGCCCAGATGCGCAGCTAGTCAAGCCGTTTTGTGAAACGGATGATTGCGCCAGACAACGCGATGCTCGTAAATACACCCAGCGCGAGCAGTTCCTGTTGCATCTCACTGAGCGATGCACCACGCAACATGATGCCGCGTGTCAGGCGGATGAAATGAGTGTTCGGCAGAATTTCACCGATGTACTGAACGACCTTTGGCATGCCATCAAACGGAAACATGAATCCCGTAAGGAGGATCGATGGCAAGAGGATGAATATCGTTATCTGAATCGCCTGAAACTGGGTTTTGACCAGGGTCGATATGAACAAGCCGAGTGCTAAGTTCGCTGCGATGAAAAATGACGCTGCCACATAGAGTTCGAAGATGCTGCCACGAATCGGGATATTGAACAAGAGTTTGCCGACGGCAAGTATCAGGGCGAGCTGCACCAGACCGATAACGATATATGGCACGACCTTGCCAACCATCAGTTGCGTTGTACTGACGGGCGTATTGATCAGTAGCTCGAGATTGCCATGTTCACGTTCGCGCACGACCGAGACCGCGGTAAACATCATCATTGTCAGGGTGAGAATAATGCCAATCAGTCCGGGTATAACAAAAACGGCGGAACGTCTTTCCGGGTTGAAATACGGCCTGACTTCGAGTGTTGCGGCTTCTTTGGGTTTGAGCGCTGTTGAATCAAAGCGCAGCGGCGTATTGCGCAATTGATTGGCAACGCCAACGATCGTTGGATCAACGCCGTCAATCAACAGCTGGGCGGCAGATCGTCGTGAATCGATGGAACGCCGGTCGAAGTCCGGTGGGATAAAGACGCCGATCGATATCCGGCCGGTTCGCAGCAGCTCTTCCAGTTGCGCGGCAGTGTCAACGACGTGACGAAAATCCAGTACCTGGGTCTGGCCGAGGTCGGCGATGAATTGCCGGGATAAATGGCTGTCCGCCTGATCGGCAACGGCCGCCGCGAGATTGCGCACATCTGTATTGATCGCATAGCCGAACATCAGCATCTGCATAATCGGAATGCCAACGATCATGGCGAACGTAACCCGATCACGTTTGAGCTGGCGCAGCTCCTTGCGCATCACTGCCATCAGGCGGGTTGCAGATTTCACGCTGCCTGCTCCGTGGTATAGCCTTTCTGCGTGACCGCGACAAAAACATCCTCAAGGGATGCGTCAACGAGCTTCGTCTGCGCGGTAATCGCGTTTGACGAGAGCGCTCCGTCTACCAGCTGCAGGGGTTGCGAGACGATTTCAGGGATCAATACTCTAAGCCTGACGCCCAGTTGGGTAACACTCATTACCTCCGGCAACTTGCTTAGCTCGATCTGCGCTGCAAACGGGTTTTCAGCCATGACCTCAACGATAGACATGCCAGTCGATCGCTGTAGTTCGGCAGGTGAGCCGTCCGCCACTTTGCGCCCGTGATCGAGTATGGCAAGGCGGTGGCAGCGCTCAGCCTCATCCATGTAATGCGTCGACACCAGGATCGTGGTTCCGGAGTCAGCCAGTGCAAACAGCTCCGACCAGAAATCCCGACGACTCTTTGGATCTACGGCACTGGTTGGTTCATCGAGTAATAAGAGTTCCGGCTTGTTCAGCACGGCACAGGCAAGTGCCAGGCGCTGTCTCTGTCCGCCACTCATGGTACCGGCGAACTGTTTGCGTTGCTCCACCAGGTTGTATTTTTCGAGTAACGTCTCAATACGCGCGCGTTTGTCGTTGCGTGGATAGGTGTATATGTCAGCGATAAACTCGAGATTTTCCCACACGGTAAGATCGTCATACAGGGAAAACTTTTGTGTCATGTAACCGATTTTTGGTTTCAGAGCGTCGGCGTCACCGGGCACATCGAAGCCGAGCACAGTTGCGCTGCCTTCAGTTGGCGTAAGCAGGCCACACAGCAAGCGAATCGCCGTCGTTTTTCCGGAGCCGTTCGGGCCGAGGAAACCGTAAATTATCGAGCGCGGTACCTCCAGGTCGAGATGGTCGACTGCAGTAACGGATGCAAAGCGTTTCGTCAGCCCACGCGCCTGAATGGCGAGATTAGTGTTGTCAGTCACGCTGCGTGCCGGCGTTATCAAGCAGCAGTTCTACCTCAACCGGGATTCCGTCCGGCAGTCGTCGATCGCTGTCCAGGATATCTATCTTTGCAACAAAGCTGAGCCTGCCTCGATCGTGTTCCGTCAATGCGAAGTAGGGCGTAAACGCTGCTTCAGAGGCTACCCAGCGCACCCTGCCGGCAAACGGCTGATCGAGGCCATCGACGAAAACCCGCGCGTTGGTACCGGGGCCTACCAGGACACGCATGGCTTCCGGGATAAAGACGCGGGCATAAACCTGAGTACCGGACAGCAGGATCGCCATCGGCTGGCCGGGGACCGGACGTTCACCGACTTCAAACAAAAGCGAGTCGACAACGCCGGCTGCGGGAGCAAATGCGCTATGCCGCTCGAAATCAATCTGTAATGCTGCCAGCCTTGCGCCCGCCTGCCGGACGCCTTCTTCCGCTTGCCGAAGTTCTTCACGCGTCGTACCGCTGAGCAATTCCTCTAGGCGCGCCTCGAAATTTTCAAGACTGGCCTGCGCGGCGTCTCTGGCGGCTTGCGCACGATCGCGCACCTCAGGCGAGGCCAGTTTTTGTGTAAGCAGCTGTTCGGCCCTTACAAGGTTTGTTTCGGCAAATTCAAGTTCGTGCTGCCCACCGCGGACGCTGGCCCGGGCAGCCAGGATCTGTTCCTTTCGCGGGCCACGAATCAGTTCATCAAGCCGGGCACGTGTCTGCAATTCATACGCTTTAGCTTCCGCAATCGCTGTTTCGATACGGGAGGTGTCCTGGCGGATCAGTAACTGGCCACGCTCGACCCTTTGCCCTTCAATAATCGCCCGTTCGAGTATTGGCTCAGACACCTCTGCCGAAATCTCGATGCGATCAGATTCCAGCTGCCCGACAATGCGTTGTGTCTCCTCCGTGCGTTCACAAGCGACTAAAGCTGGGAGAGACACCACTAACGTCAATACAATTATTCGCTGCATACTGTTTCTGCCTTGATCGAGGCAAGCACCATGTCTACATGGGCAGCAATAAATCGATCGGTATCAAGCTGTGCATGTGGTTGAAACAACAGCGTCCAGAGCAGCGAAAAGAAAACCGGCGTTACCAGTAGTTGTGGAAACTCATCGAGTGCGGACTCGCGGAATTCACCGTTCTTCACGCCACGTTGAATGATCGTGTGTAGCGCCGTTATGCCGCGCGAGACTACGTTGTCCCAGTACCAGGCAATCAGCTCCGGGTGTTTCGGCCCTTCTGCAACCATCAGTTTCAAGAGGATTTTGGCCGGTGACCTGGGAATGAAGCAGGCGAATTCCAGAAATGGGCCACGCAGAAATTCTTCAGCGGAGAGCTCTGTTTTCTCAATATTGGAAATCAGTGCGTCTATTCGCGGTGAGATAAAACTGCGAATTACCGCTTTGAAAAGTTCTTCTTTGGTTTTGAAGTAGAGGTAGAGGAGACCTTTGCTGACGCCCGCCCGTTTTGCCACTTCGTCAACGCGGGTTGCCGCATAGCCATTTTCGGCAAATGCTTCGAGGGCCGCCGCGGTGATTTCTGCCGGTCGGTTTTCTTTACGGCGCTGGAATCGGGGTTGGGCCATCGAAAGTCTTCCTTACTGACTGATGAGTCAGTAATATAACTGATGACTGGCTGGTCAGCAAGAGATTTCAGCCATCCCGCACGATGCCTTGCGGCCGCATGACCACTGGCTCCTGGAGGCACAAATGCGGTGCCCAGAGATGATAGGCTCTCGCCATGTTTACCTACATCGACCCAACAGTTCGCGAGCGGCTGATCGCACAGGGCAAGCTCATCAGGATTGATGAGGCGGGACAGGCCATGGATGCCAGCGAACGTCCGGAATCTGGTGACAAGGCGATCAGTATCCTGGGGCCGATTCCCCTGCCGTTGGAACGCCACGGCCGGCAATACGCCGTGCAGTGGTATGCCAGCGTCCGTCACTCCGAGCTCAGCAAAGCGGAGGAGCTGGCGGATGAGCTGCGGGAGCGCGATGGCCAGCAATCGTTCGCCATTCTTGCCGCGTCAATGGCGGTGAACAGCGTGCTGATAATGGGGGATCCACAGGGCTGGAAGAATCCGCTGGTGCGGGTGCACTCCAGTTGCCTGACCGGTGATGTATTCGGCTCGCAGCGTTGTGAATGCGGGCCACAGTTCATCTCGGCGCTGGAAAGAATCGACGCGGAGCCGGCCGGCGGGATGATTATCTACATGTCGGGTCATGAAGGCAGGGGCATCGGCTTATGGGCCAAAGCTGCTACCTATTTGCTGCAGGATTCGGGCGAGGACACCTATCAGGCAAACCGGACATTGGGCCTACCGGATGATTCGCGTGACTTCAGTGATGCTGCGGCCTTACTGAAATATTTTATCGGTGACCAGCCGTTTCGCTTATTGACTAACAATCCGAAGAAGGTGAAGGATCTTACAAGATTTGGGCTCACCAATATTACGCGGGTGAAACACGTAAGTGGTGTGAGTGATGAAAATCGTGATTATCTTGCGGCGAAGCGGGAATGGGGGCATGTGTTTGATCCGGACGATCTTGCGAAACCTTAGTAGTCCATCAAACCACCCTTGTTGGGCTACCAGCTGAAAAAACCCAGAAGTTATCGTACAGAGGCAGCAGTGGATGCCCGATAACATTGATGTCATTGCGAGCCCGAAGGGCGCGGCAATCTCTTGACGCTGTGGTCCGCCTTCTTTCTGCGCTGCGCCAACCTGATGGAGGTTGCTGCGCCCTTCGGGCTCGCAATGACGTTGGTTCTTTTCGACGTTGTGCAGGAGCGGAGACAGCGCGAAATGTTACAGGCCTACTGTCGCCACAACCTTACGTTCTCAACCGATTCTTCAAAATCCGAGCGAAACGGATTGATATCCAAACCGCCACGCCGGTTGTACCGGGCATACACCGTCAGCTCGGACGGCTTACAGTATTTCCTGATGTCGACGAAAATGCGCTCAACACAACTTTCGTGAAAGTCGTTGTGTTGGCGGAACGACACGATGTAGGTCAGCAAAGCCTGTCGATTTATTGGTCTGCCGCGATAACGAATTAACAGGCTGCCCAAATCCGGTTGATTCGTGACCGGGCACTTGCTGCGCAGTAAATGCGAAAAAAGCGCTTCTTTTACCTCAGGCCCCGTATCAGTCATCAGGACCGCAGCATCTACTGATGTTGGTACATCGCCAATATCAAGGGCGTCTATACACTCACCCGAAAATTGACTGACGGTTGCGGATTCACCAGCTGGCGCTATGCGCACGTCGATCTCAAACCCGGCAATGCGCGAAAGGTCGCGCGTGATCGTATCGGTCAGTTCGCCCCGGCTGGCGTAGCGAGTCATCGCCAGTGAATTGAGATAGAGCTTCAGAGACTTCGACTCGACCAGGTTTGGCGAGGCGGCACTGATGCGGATCGTAGCGGTCGCCACGATTGGTGTGCCAGTGGTCGCGAGCCAGGTCAGCTCCCAGGCGTTCCAGATGTCCTCGCCGTGAAATGGCAGGTCATCGCCAAGCCCCAGCGCAGAGCGCGATTCGGCCCGTGGAATGGCGCAAAGCACCTCGGGAGCATATTCTTCCGGATATTCGACTGGATTACCGAGCGGAATTTTGTTCATTTACCGCGTTGCGTCATCTGTTGGGGGCTGACCGGTTAGTGTAATATAACGGCCCTTTTTTTGTGTTTTGACGGAGGTCTTATTCCTTGTTGAAACTTCTTTGCAATGCCCGGGTGTTCGCGCCGGAGGATCTGGGCATTCGTCATTTGCTGATCGGTGCAGGCAAAATCCTTGCGATCAGTGACAAAAAAGACGAACTATCCGCATCCGTAGCCACGGAATTTGACTTGCAGGGTCGCAGGCTGGTGCCCGGCTTTATTGACGGCCATGCGCACGTGACCGGGGGTGGTGGTGAAGCCGGACTAAAAACACGCGTACCGCCCGTTATGCCGGGCCAGTTTACGACCGTTGGCGTGACCAGTGTCGTGGGCGTGCTCGGCACCGACGACACGACGCGCGATACGCGCTCATTGCTGGCGCAAACTTATGCCTTGCGTGAAGAAGGTCTCGGCGCCTGGTGCCATACCGGTGGTTATCATGTTCCGCCAGTGACCTTTACCGGCAGCATTCGCGACGACATAGTCTTTCTGCACCCTGTGATCGGCGTTGGTGAACTCGCGCTGAGTGACCACCGCTCCAGCCAACCGACCCTGGATGAGCTGCTGCGCATAGCAAGTGATGTTCATGTGGCAGGCATGATTTCCGGCAAAGCCGGAATCCTGCATT
>SMVA01470906.1_pt1 | contig 19321 bp, 17 predicted proteins | sample 2456451 | NCBI WGS metagenome assembly SMVA01 (sample SAMN11095933, study PRJNA526329) | marine sediment metagenome | biome: Marine sediment; feature: Surficial sediment; material: Deep marine sediment; isolation source: Hadal surficial sediment | place: Pacific Ocean | collected 2014-05 | depth... | reverse complement strand
TTATTGCTGTGCAGATTCTGTTGTAAAAAACCTGTCCAGTCATGGCCTGCCATCTGTGCGCAATGCCGGGTCGGGAATGCTCTCAGCGCAACGATTTTAAACACCCTGTTGAGTGTGGCCAGGTAGGAATGCGGATCTTTTTGCGGATCAACGGTGGCGTTCAGATGGTCGATCCAGCCCAGCATCTGCTGCCGGCGTTGATGAATTCTATAGCGGCTGACCATGCGCCTGCCAAACCAGAAAAGCAGCGTAAAGACCAGCAATGCGAGCAACCACCACCCCGGTGCGGGTGGCCACCAGGGCACTGTCGGTGCGCTGTGAATATCCTTTAATTGTGCCAGTAAATCCGGATTCACGCGGACCGTCCAATCAATAGTCGCAACTCACGTCCGAGTGTCTCGACCGGGTCATCGGTGGTCTTGAGCACCATCCAGCCACATTGATGCCGCTGGAACATCCTGCGCGGCATGTCTGCATGCTCTGTACTCATCGAGTCATAGCGCTGGCGCGCCTTCTGCTGATGGGTATCAAGCATGGCGCTGTGCTCGCCATCGGATATGGGGAACCGGCCTGCAGGCAGTGACTGCTCGGCTGGATCCATTACCTGGCAGCCAATGACATCGTTATGCTGACGCAGACGTGACAGATGGCGATGACATTGCTCGTCCAGGTTAAAGAAATCACTGATGATCAGCACCAGGCTGCCGGGGCGGACGGTGTGCCGAACCCGTTCAAGCGATGCTGAAAGCGGTTCACGTCCTTGCGGCGGTGATTCAGGATTTAACCAGCCGACCAGGCCCTGGATAACCCGCATGGCACCACGCCGGCCACCGGCGGGGCGTATTTCACGATGGCTGCCCGGTGCAAACAGGAACGCGCCAATGCGGTCACCGCGTCGCACTGCCGCCCAGGCCACGGCAGCGGCAAGCTGACCTGCTGCAACCGATTTCAGTTGCTTCCGGGTACCGAAATAGAGGCTGGAACTGGCGTCAACCACGACCAGCACCGGTCGTTCGCGCTCTTCCTGGAATATCTTGGTGTGCGGTTTGCCGGTGCGGGCCGTGACACGCCAATCCATATTACGAATATCATCACCGGGCATATAATTTCGTGATTCGACAAAATCCATACCACGACCGCGAAAACGCGACCGGTAGGCACCGGCCAATGCCGAGGCTGCTGGTCGGTGCATCGGCAGGCTCAGAGCATTACAACGGGGTTTTAATGCGATTAATTCGGAGGCGGTTAAATGAATGCCATCGCCCTGCCAAAAATCTGTCATGGAACAGGCACCAGATCGAGCAGACGGTTGACCAGTTCGTCGACAATGACCCCATCAGCTTCGGCTTCGTATGAAAGCAATACCCGGTGACGCAGAATCTCGTGGATAACAGCGTGGATGTCGTCCGGGGAAACGAAATCACGGTCATCCAGCCAGGCTTTGGCGCGCGCGCAGCGATCAAGACCAATGGTTGCACGTGGGCTTGCACCATAACTGACCAGGTGCCCCATGCTTGCATCCCACTTGCCCGGATCGCGGGTTGCCAGCACCAATTGCACAATGTATTCCTGCAGCGCCGGTGCCATGTGCAGGTCCAGCACCTGTCTTTGTGCGGCAAAGACCTGTTTTTGGGTCACCAGCATCTCGGGCACCGGCTTCTTTCCCAGTTCCTCACGCGCCTGGCCGCGGGCCAGTTCGAGGATGTCCTGTTCGGCCTTCGCGTCCGGATAGCCGATGGATACATGCATCAGGAAACGATCCAATTGTGCTTCGGGCAGCGGATAAGTGCCCTCCTGCTCGATCGGGTTTTGCGTCGCCATGACCAGGAACAAGGGTGCCATCGGGTAGGTCACCCTGCCGACCGTTACCTGGTGTTCACCCATCGCTTCCAGCATGGCGGACTGCACCTTGGCCGGTGCACGGTTCACTTCATCGGCCAGGATCATATTGTGGAAAATCGGCCCCTGCTGGAATTCAAATGTGCCTTCCTGTGGTCGATAAATCTCGGTACCGGTCAGATCGGCGGGTAACAGATCCGGGGTGAACTGTATGCGGTGAAAATCGCCCTCGATGCGCTCGGCCAACACCTTGATGGCGGTTGTTTTGGCCAGACCCGGCGCACCTTCGACCAATAGATGGCCATTGCACAACAGGGCCATCACCAGGCGTTCCATCAGGCGTTCCTGCCCGATGATCAGCTCGTTGGCCACTTTGCTGAGCGCCCTGAAGGCCTCTCTTTCCGGGTGCGTAGCCACGCTCATTGGTTGTTTTTCTTCGACTGAATCCATTTGCTAAAACCTGTGGTTGCTACTTCAATCTTGAAGCTGTTTGATTTCTAGGTGCTATGCCACTCTTTTTCAACCGCTTATCGTCTCTTAGATGTGTGTTGTCGCATCAGTGTCATTGGTCACGAACGGCATCAGATTCATAGGCTATACTAATAAACAGGTCACAATCCAGAGAGGACCTATGCAAGCGTTACCCACAAAAGTGCTTCCAGCATTTGCGTGTATGTTTATCGCCTTGTTGCTGACAGCCTGCGCAGCACAAACATCCGGGGCGCCTTTTGCGGAGGCGAGTCACACCGCCAAGTATATGTATTATACCGAACGCAATGCGCAGTCGCGTATGGTGACGATTTACTGGGTACACCCACCCAAAAGTACTGACCTGGCCAGAAGCGCCCAGCATGCAAAAGCTGACGAAGACGAAAGCTGACACGTAAGATCAAGCAGGATTATTAGTAGTCCTGTGGATCCACATCAACTGCCCAGCGCACCTTGCGGGCAGCAGGGAGACTTTTGAGTTTTGCCACCCACTCATCCAGTTGCCGGTGAAGGTCTGGCCGCGTGCTTGCCTGTGCCAGCAAGTACCAGCGCGTGCGACCGCTACGGCGCTCCATCATGGCCGGGAATGGGCCGTAAATGACGGCTTCCCCAACCGGAAACAGTTTTTTTGCCTGCTCCAGGAACGCCCTGACATCTTGTTTTTGATGCGCATCCGAGCGCAATAATGCCTGGTAACTGAACGGCGGCAGGCAGGTTGTCTGTCGATCTTTGCTGATGCCTGCAGCGAATGCCTCGTAACCTGATTCCAGCAGGGTTAGCAATGCTTCATGCGCGGGATAATGTGTCTGCAGAATGACCTCGCCAGGTAATTTGTCACGGCCGGCGCGACCCGCTACCTGCACCATCAGTTGCCCCATGCGTTCCAGGGCACGGAAGTCGGCACTGTATAAAGCCTGGTCCAGGTTGACGATGACCACCAGGGTTACTTTCGGAAAGTGGTGCCCCTTGGCCAGCATCTGGGTTCCCACCAACAGACAGGCTTCGCCTGACTTGACCTGTTCTGAAAGGCGCTCAAATTCGCCTTTCCTGCGCACGCTATCACGGTCGAATCTCAGCAGGGGTACATCAGGAAAGGCATTGCCGAGCATTTGCTCAAGTTGTTCCGTTCCCTCACCGGCACCCTGTAGTGCATCGGCACCACATTCCGGACACATCGCCGGTACCGGCATGCCACCGTCGCAGTGGTGGCATAACAGACGGTGGCTGGCCTTATGCCAGGTCAGGTTGGCATCACAACGCTGGCAGGCCGCATGCCAACCGCAGTCATGACACAGGATGACCGGCGCATAACCACGCCGGTTCAGAAAAACCAGCGCCTGCTCGCCTTTTTCCAGCGTTTCGCCAATGGCATCCATCGCTGTGGTTGAAATGCCGCCCTTGATGGTCTGCTGGCACAAATCCAGCACGCGCCAGCGTGGTTCAGACGCACCGGTGGCGCGTTGACGCAACCGGTGCCACTGATAACGACCGCTTGCCGCGTTGTGAAAAGTCTCCAGCGATGGTGTTGCGCTACCCAACACCACCGGAATACCGAGGTCGGCGGCACGTTTTACCGCCACATCACGCGACGAATAACGGAAGCCATCCTGCTGCTTGAAAGAGGCGTCGTGCTCTTCATCGAGAATAATCAACTGCAACTCGGGCATGGGCAAAAACAGGGCCGAGCGCGTGCCGATCACCAACCTGGCCAGCCCACTTTTTGCCATCGCCCAGGCCTGTAGCCGTTGACCTTCGCTGAGGCCAGAGTGGGTAACCATCGGCTCAAAACCCAGCCGTCGCTGGAATCGGCTGAGCAACTGCGGTGTCAGCCCGATCTCCGGTACCAGCAGCAGCGCCTGGCCTCCCTGTTGCAGGATCTGCTCCAGCACGCACAGATAGACCTCGGTTTTACCACTGCCAGTGATGCCATCGAGCAGGTGGCAATGGAATTCGCCCAGGCTTGCATTGATGGCAGCAACGGCTGTTTGTTGTTCATCGATTAATACCGGACCCGGGCTCGGATTCAATTGCGCAGCTCGTTGAGTCTCAGTGCGGATCCAGTCCTGTTCTGCCAGGCGTTCCAGTGTCTTGCGCCAACTGTTTGATAACGCACGTAACTGTGCTGCCGTGGCTGGGTTCTCGCGCATTGCCTCGAGCATCCTGTACTGGGCTTTTATCCGACCGGGCGGGTCTGATAGACGGGCCTGACCGGCAGTCGTCAGGTGATATTGGACTGGTAATGGCGGGATCGCACCATCTGCCTTCCTGAGTAACGGCGGCAACGCATTGGATACCACCTCACCTGGTGCATGTTTGTAATAACGCCAGCACCATTTGAGCAGGGCCAGAGTCTCGGTGGTCAGCACCACCTGATTATCATCCGGAAACGCAATCACACGGGCCAGCTTTTCCAGTGGCAGATCACTTTTGTCGGTTACTTTGACAATAACCCCAACCATTTTGCGTCGTCCGAACGGCACCAGCACACGCATTCCGGCCTGTTCAACGTTTAGGCCATCAGGGGGTAGATAATCAAAAAGTTGCCTCAGCGGCAACGGCAAAGCGACCTTTAAGATCACAGGGGGAGGAGAGGATTGCATAGCGGTGAATTTTAGGGGGCGTTCTCAATTTTTGCTAATGAAGTGAGTTTAATTCAGACCGTCGGCCGCCTGTTGCTTGCCAATCAACGAGAATTGGATCGCCAGGGCCGACATATCGCCATCGAGTTCAACCATATCACCGACGATCCGGGCTGATTCACGCAATAACAGGTCGGGGAGGTCTTCATCCTCGTCCTCCTCTGTATTGGCATCGTCGTCTGCCACTGTTATTGCCTGGATGGGTTCAGCGATTTCGGCGAGAGCATCACCTTCAAGCAGCGGACCATTGTTTTTACGGGCAGCTTTGCGCGCCTGGCGCTTGGCTTCATCCTTATCCATCTGTTCGCGGCGTACCGATTCAAGTAAGGATATTTCTTTCTTATCCTTGTTGAGATTGAATTCTTCTACATCACTGATCAACCAGCCAAACTCCTGGTTGTCTGCAATTCTCTGGGCATAACGAAAATCGGCGACGGCCATCATCTGACTTAAATCACCTTCGCGCTCAAAATCAGCGGCGGCAATTTCAGTCCACGGTAAAGCGTTATCCAGCGAGCGTTCACCGTACTCTTCAGGGTCGCCAGCGGATGGAAAACGGATGTCGGGTTCTACGCCACGGTTTTGCGTGGAACCGCCATTGACCCGGAAAAACTGTGCCATGGTGATCTTCAGCTGACCCATTTTCCCAGCTTCACTTGAAGGCGCGTAATCATCCAGATCCACCAGGTTTTGCACCGTGCCTTTACCGAAGGTGGTTTCGCCGATGATCATACCGCGACCATAATCCTGGATCGCGGCAGCAAAAATTTCTGACGCAGAGGCGCTGTAACGATTGACCAATACGGCCATCGGCCCTTCCCAGGCCATACCGGGATCGATATCTTCCTCGGTGCTGACCCGGCCACTTGAGTTGCGCACCTGCACCACCGGCCCCTCATCAATAAACAAACCGGTCAGCGTGGTGGCTTCCAGTAAGGAGCCACCGCCGTTATTGCGTAAATCAACCAGCAGACCCTGTATGCCTTCCGCCTTCATCTCATCGATCAGATTCCTGACATCGCGGGTACTGGATCGATAGTCCGGCAGATTTTTCGCCCGGCCATTGAAATCAAGGTAAAACACCGGCAGGTCAATCACGCCGATCTTGATGGTTTTATCATCTCCGCCGGGTACTTCGATGATACGGCTCTTGGCTGCCTGTTCTTCCAGTTTGACCTCATCCCGAACGATGTCGATGATCGTAACCGGGCCGACAGGACCGGTATCTTCATGAAATACTTCCAGCCGCACGACGGTGTGTTTCGGCCCGCGAATCAGGTCGACCACATCATCAACCCGCCAGCCGATGACATCAACCATTTTGCCTTCAAGGCCCTGGGCGACACCGATCACACGGTGACCGGCCCTGAGACGGCCATCCTGGTCAGCAGGACCGCCCGGCACGACACTGGCAATATTGGTGTACTCATTTTCACGCCCAAGCAAGGCACCGATGCCTTCCAGCGACAAACGCATTGATATTTCGAAATTAGCCGAACTGCGAGGTGACATATACGCCGTATGCGGTTCAATTGATTGCGCGTATGCGTTCATGAAGAACTGGAATATATCGTCTGAGTTCAATTCGGTGATGCGCCGATCCAGGTTCTTGTAGCGATTGTCCAGCGTTTCGATGATGTCCACGTCTTCTTTGCCGGTCAGACGCAAACGCAGGAAGTCATTTTTAACCCGTTGGCGCCAGAACTCATCGAGTTGTGCCGTTGACTCGGCCCATTTAACCTCACTGCGGTCCCAGGCGTAGTTCTCATCGATGGTAAAATCCATCGGTTCAGTGACTTGCTCACGGGCGTAAATGACCCGTTGCTGCACACGTTCGACATAGACGTTAAACATGTCGTACGCCGGTGACGGATCAGCGTGTTGCAATGCCTCGTCAAGATTCAGACGATATGGCGAGAATGTTTCGATGTCAGTGGCAAGAAAGAAACTGTAGTTTGGATCAAGTAGTTGCAGATAGCGGTCGAATATCTTGACTGAAAGCTCATCATCAAGCCGTGTTTCCTTGTAATGCCAGTTAGACAGGAGCCTGATGGCCAGGTTGCTGCGTAAACGCTGCTCAAGGCTGGGTTTGAACTGCACCTGCACGGTTTGCTGAGACGTTGCCCAAACCGAGGTGCTGATAATAAATACCGCAAATATTCTGATTAATCTCAAACTCTCTTACTCCAATACCAAACTGTATTCTTGGTTGTTTCCGCACCCGTTAACTGACCACAAGTCGGGTAAACAGTTGCCTTTAACGTGATTCTAGCGGCAATTAGGCGTTACGCCGGTTAATTAAGCAAGGGTCAAAAGTTTGCTTGCAGCCATCATGTGACCAAACCGGATTCTTCCGCCATCAGATCGGCATGATAGGACGAACGCACCAACGGGCCTGAAGCCACATGGCTAAAACCAAGCCTGTAACCCAATTCGGCCAGGTCATCAAACTCCTGCGGTGTCCAGAAGCGCAGTACCGGGTGATGATATGGGGTGGGTTGCAGGTACTGACCCAATGTGACCATATCGACATCATGTGCACGCAGATCCTGTAACACCTGTTCTACCTGCTCCAGGGTTTCACCCAGACCCAGCATAATACCTGATTTGGTCGGAATATCAGGGTGTTGGGCCTTGAAGCGTTTAAGCAAATCCAGCGACCAGGCATAATCGGCGCCGGGCCGGACGTTTGGATACAGGGGCTGTACCGTTTCAAGATTGTGGTTGAACACATCCGGTGGTGAAGTCGCCAGGATCTCCAGCGCCCGCTCCATTCGGCCTTTGCCACGGAAATCGGGCACCAGTATTTCCAGCTTGATACCCGGGCTCAACTGACGAATCCGGTCCAGGCAGCGGACAAAGTGTCGCGCACCGCCGTCACGCAAATCATCGCGGTCTACCGAGGTGATAACGACGTAGCGCAGTTGCATATCCCGAATGGTGGTCGCCAGGTGGTCAGGTTCGGACTCATCCGGCGGCTTGGGTCGCCCGTGGGCAACAGCGCAAAACGAGCAGCGGCGGGTACAGATATCACCGAGGATCATGAAAGTGGCTGTGCCCTTGGTGAAACATTCGTGAATATTCGGGCAGGACGCTTCTTCACAGACGGTCACCAGGTGGTTATCACGTAAGCGGGATTTGAGCTCGGCAACCGCATTGCCGACCGGCAAACGCACCCGTATCCACGGTGGTTTGCGCAATACCGGCGCATTCTGATCAAATTTGGCCGTATTACGCGCGAGTTTGTCTGCGCCCTGCTGTTTAATGCCCGCTGACATCATGCCTGCTTTTAGGGGGTCGGCAAGCTGGATTGGAATTTTCTGTTGTTCATTCACTGGTTAATTAGTCCGTTATGGCCGTCCGTTTAGGCAAGCTGGTTGCCATCTGACGGAACCTGCCATTGTAACCCAAAACCCGGCTCAGGCTGGTAATAAGACGTTGCTCCACTGCGGAAATACTGACGTCGGTGAAAGCAGACAAATGGGTCACTTGCATACCCTGCAGTCCACAGGGGTTGATCCGCTGGAATGGTTCAAGGTCCATATTTACGTTGAAGGCGAGGCCATGAAAGGATTTCCCCTTGCGAACCCGCAAACCCAGCGAAGCAATCTTGACACCTTGCACATATATACCCGGTGCGCCTGCGAGGCGATCCGCTTTGACACCGTAACCCTCGAGCACGGCTAGTATTGCGTCTTCGATCGCCGTAACCAGTTCGCGCACGCCGAGTTCAAGCCGGCGAATATCGATCAGCGTGTAGGCGACAATCTGCCCGGGGCCATGATAGGTGACCTGACCACCGCGATCCGCCTGGATAACCGGAATATCTCCTGCCGCCAATACGTGCTCAGCACGCCCTGCCTGGCCCTGGGTAAATACCGGTGGATGCTCGACCAGCCAGATTTCATCGGGCGTGTCGGCATCACGCTCGTCGGTAAAGGTCTGCATGGCACGCCAGACAATCTCATAATCCATCAACCCCAGGCACCGAACCCGTAGGGTGGACAATTCATTGCCCAGCATTTCATCACCGCTGGCATTCTGTTTGTCAGAAACAACAGCCATGATGTCTACAACGCAATCAAGACTTGCTTGCAATCGGTCAAATCCTGGTAGATGCGATCCAGTTGGGCCTTTGAATGGGCTTCAATCGTAATCGTAACCGCAAGATAGGTACCTGACCCGCTCAAATTGGTCGTGACTGGTTCATCGCTATGAATTTCAGCATGCGCAAAGACGATCCTTTCCACCATTTCCTGAAAACCAAGGTCGTTTTTACCCATGGCTTTAACCGGAAACTTGCACGGAAACTCAAGCAATGTGTCGCGTTCGGTATTTTCCTGGTCAGGCGGATACTTCGAAGCCATCAGTCGTCACCAAACAGGCCGCCAACCCACATGCTCATGCCATCCCAGGCTCGGCCAAAAAACCCGGCCTCGGTGATTGCTTCAAGCGTTATCAGGCCACGACTGGTGATCTCTTCATCACCGATGCGAATGGAAATACGCCCGACTTCTTCACCGTCAGCCAGCGGCGCGATCAATTCGGGCCGCATTTCGACCTCGGCATCGAGATCGTCATAACGTCCACGCGGAATGGTTACAAACAACTCGTCGCGGATCCCCAACCTGACCTGTTCCTTCTCGCCTTTCCAGACCTTGCCCTGGGCGAGTTCCTGACCTGCCTGGTATAACTGCACCGTCTCAAAGAAGCGGAAGCCATAATTCAGCAGGCTCTGGCTTTCGCTGACCCGTGAAGACTCCGAGCTGGAACCCATCACCACGCTGATCAAGCGCATACCGTCCCGCTTGGCGGAGGCGGCCAGACAGTAACCGGCAGCCTGCGTATAACCGGTTTTCAGCCCGTCAACCGCCGGGTCGCGCCACAACAGGTTGTTGCGGTTGTGTTGGCGTATGTTGTTGAAACTATATTCTTTTTCTGAATACCAGTGATAGTAATCGGGGAAATCTGCGATCAATGCCACGCTCAGCAAGGCGACATCACGGGCGGTGGTGTAATGCTCTTCATGCGGTAAACCGGTGGCGTTGGTGAAATGACTATTGGTCATACCCAACTGCACGGCGTAGTAGTTCATCAAGCTGGCAAAGGCTTCCTCCGTGCCCGCCAGGTGTTCTGCCAGTGCGACACTGGCATCATTGCCGGACTGGATCACCATGCCCTTGATCAATTGCTCGACCGTCACCTCCATACCCGGCTCGATGAACATCCGCGATCCAATGGTACGCCATGCAGTTTCACTGATGTTGACCAGATCATCCAACTTGATATTACCTTCAGCCAGTTCCATGAACACCACGTAGCTGGTCATCACCTTGGTAATACTGGCGGGCTCAACAGGCAGATCCGGTTTACTCTCAACCAACACGTCTCCGCTGTTGAAATCAACCAGGATATAGCTGTTGGCGCCCAGTGACGGCGCTGCCGGTGTCGGCATACCCTTGGGTGGTGGTGGCGGGCGTTGTGCCTGTGCGGCTGGCGCTACAGCCACCGCCAAAGCAATTGAAATAAGCAGCAGTATTTTTTTCATGATTTGGGGCCTGTTAACGATTTACCTTATGAGGGCGCTCATAGCCAAGTTCAACCACCCGGCGGACGCTGGCTTCAAGCTCCGTCTCATCAGCATACGGCCCAATCCATACTTTATACAATCCGCGGCTTTTCTGTACCGAAACCGGTTTGAGCTGGGCGGTCATCATTTTACCTGCCAGTTCTTCTGCAGTCTCCCGATTGCTGAAGGCTCCGACCTGCAAAAATGTGCCATCCGCCACTTTCACCGATGACTGCCGCGATATGTTTACATCGATGGCGCGCACATCCACCCGTGCCGTACCGGTTTTATCGACACCCAGCCTGATCGCGGCCGCATAGGACAGATCGATGATCCGACCCGCGTGAAACGGCCCGCGGTCATTGACCTTGACGATCATTTTGCGGCCATTGTCGAGGTTTGTAACTTCCACATAGGTTGGCAATGGCAGACTCCTGTGTGCAGCCGTGGCCAGGTGCATGTCATAGACCTCACCGCTGGATGTGCGCCGGCCATGGAACTTGCTTCCATACCAGGATGCGATGCCTCGTTCGTGGTAATCCTTGCTGGATGGCAAGACCGTGTAAGTCTTGCCCAGCACGGAATAGGGTGAGTGGTTGCCATACCGGGCCAGTGGCTCATCTCTCGGCACTGCATCACGCACGTCACCGGCCGATATCTGACGACTGGACGGCCCATCAGCACCTGACTTGTCCTGTTTCTTTGCCTTATCACCCGCACAAGCTGCCAGCAGCAAAACGCTGCATGCGAAAAGGGCAATCAGTTTCTTCATCAGGATTCACCCATGCCCTTGCTGATCGCCTGGCTCAGGTCAAACACGGCCATCGCATATTTCGGGCTGCGGTTGTAACGGGTAATCACGTAAAAGTTATTGAATGTCAGCCAGTACCTGACGCGATCTTCTTCCCGAAGCTTCAATACGGCGGCAGGCAAATCGGGAGCCAGGCTATTGGAGCTTTGAAAGCCCTTTTCCTGCCACTGCGCAACGCTGAGTGTGGGCGTAAAATCCCGGTTGGATATCTGCTCAAACGCAGCATCCTTTGATGCCAGCGTACGCATCGTCACGGGCTGGCCAGCCTGCCAACCGTGGCGGTGTAAATAGTTGGCCACGCTACCCACCACATCGGCTGTAGAACGCCACAAATCACGGCTGCCGTCACCGTCGAAATCCACCGAGTATTCACGATAGCTGCTAGGCATAAACTGACCCATGCCCATCGCTCCGGCGTACGAACCGGTAATTTCGGCAGCAGGCAATCCTTCCTCGCCGGCCAATATGAGGTAGTGCATCAATTCAGAGGAGAAAAATTCCGAGCGGTCTGAGGACAAATTCTGCGGATAATAAAAACCCAGGGTAACCAGTGCATCAATGGTGCGATAACCACCGGTGATACGTCCGTAAAATGTCTCGACACCGATGATGGCGACGATGATTGCCTCATCCACCGAGTATTTTTCTCCGGCGCCTGCGATCAGATCACGGTGCTCCTGCCAAAACTCAATGCCGTCGTCGATCCGCTCATCCGTCAGGAATATGGCCCGGTATTCCAGCCAGGTTTTTGCTTCAGCAGGGCGGCTGATGGCATCAACGATGGATTGCCTGTACTGCGCACCCTGTAACAGTTGCCTGACTTCGTGCTCGGCCATTCCATGTTCATTTGCAGCACGCGCAATGAATTCATCACTACCCGGGTGGTCGACGGCAAAGGCGGATGCACTGCATAGCATCAGCATCAGGAGTTTTCGCATTATTTCAGTCATTCTTACTAATCTATTAGGTGAATCGGCTAATTTTACCTGAACACCGGGCCCGGGCATTACTTAATGAATGTCCTGTGACCATAAATTGACATCATGATTCCAAAACCAGCCAATAAAGTCACGGCAGAGGTTCCACCGTAACTGATTAACGGCAACGGCAGGCCAACCACCGGCAACACACCCGACACCATCGCAGCATTGACCAGCACATAGACAAACAGGGTCAGACTCAGGCTTCCTGCCAATAAGCGGGAGCCGGTATCGCGAGCGGCATTGGCGATGTGCAGGCCACGCATAACCAGCAGCGTATAAGTCAGCATCAATAACATCACACCCAGCAAACCAAACTCTTCCGATAAAACGGCCAGGATGAAATCGGTATGACGTTCCGGAATGAACTCAAGATGTGATTGGGTACCATTCAGCCAGCCTTTGCCAGTGAGACCGCCTGAACCGACGGCAATCTTGGACTGGATTATGTTCCAGCCGTGACCGAGAGGATCGGCCTCGGGATTCAAGAATGTGCGCACCCGGTCGCGCTGATACTCTTCCAATACCAACCACAAGAGCGGAGCTGAAGCAGCGGCCATTGCGGCAAAACCCAACAGCACCCGCCAGCGCAAACCGGCCAGGTACAGGGTAAACATACCGCTGGCAGCGACCAGCAACGCGGTTCCGAGATCAGGTTGCCAGGCAATCAGAATGGCAGGTATCAACAACAAGCCCAGGCCCACCGCGACCGCCTTCCAGGCGGGGGGCAGGACCTTGGGATGCAAATACCAGGCAAGCATCATCGGTACTGCCAGCTTCATCACTTCAGAAGGCTGAAACCGTATAAAGCCAAGATCCAGCCAGCGTTGCGTGCCACGACCGCCACCCAGGAACCAGGTCGCTAACAACATGATGATTCCGATTCCATAAAACCACGGCGTCCAGATCCTCAGGATGTGGGGCGGAACCTGGCTGATGACCAACATCGCCACCAGACCAACACCCAGACGCACCGCCTGACGATATACCGTCGCCATGTCCTGACCGGATGCACTGTAAAGCACGACCAGGCCGAAACCGGTAATCAGTGCCAACAGGGCCAGCATGACCGGGTCCGGTCGGGGCAAACCTATCCACGCGGGTAACAGGCGCTTCATGGTATGGCTTCCCCGTCTGTTGGCCGGATTGGCGGTTGGCCGATCTCCTGATCCAGCCATGCATCCAGTGTCGCCCGTGCGACCGGTGCTGCCACTCTGGATCCCACGCCGCCGTGCTCTACCACCACCGCAATGGCTATCCTCGGATTTTCCACCGGCGCAAACGCAATAAACAAGGCGTGGTCACGCAGGTGCCGGGGGACCTCATCAAGCTTGTAGGTCTCGCCAGCACCCAGTTGATACACCTGTGCCGTGCCGGTCTTGCCAGCCACCCGGTAACGGCTGTCAACCGCAATGGATCTTGCCGTTCCGTGCACGCCATTGACCACGCGGTCCATTCCATCCAGCACAACCTGCCAATCCTGCGGGTCATTTTTTGCTATCTCAAGCGCCAGTGGTGCCCTGACTCGCTGCGCCCGGTCATCACCCGCCTGTTTTGTCGCATATAACAGCCTGGGTTCGTAACGACGACCCCCATTGACCAGTGTCGCGACCGCGTTGGCCAGCTGTAAGGGCGTTACCACGTTGAAACCCTGGCCAATGCCAGCAATCACCGTTTCGCCTGGATACCAGGGTTCTTCACGCGCCGTACGTTTCCATTCACGTGAAGGCAACAGACCCTTGCCCTCCCCCAAGACATCAATACCGGTGGCTGAACCGAAGCCAAACTGCGCGAGGTAATCGTGCATTCGATCAATGCCCATGTTCATCGCCAACTGGTAAAAATAAGTATTCACCGACTGCTCAAGGGCGGTACGCATGGTCACCCAGCCATGACCTGCATCTTTCCAGTCACGATAAGGCCGACTATAGCCCTCAATATAGAAGGTACCATTCGAGAAAACACGGGTTTGAGGCGTAACCAGGCCCAGTTCCAACCCGGCCAGACCGACAAACGGCTTGATGGTCGAACCCGGCTCATAGCCACCCCGCAGCGCGCGGTTAAACAAGGGGCGGTCGGGTGTATTGAGAATCCGGTCATAGGCCCGCTGGCTGATGCCATGGACAAACATATTGGGGTCGTAGCCGGGCTTGCTGACCAGTGCGATGACACTGCCGTCCCGCGGATCAATGGCGACCACTGAACCGGGCTGATCGCCCAATGCATCCCAGGCCGCCTGCTGCACCGCCACATCGATCGACAGCACAAGATCAGTGCCGGCAATCGCTTGCTGACGTTCAAGCACGTGCAATACCCGGCCGCTGGCGTTGGTTTCCACCCGTTCAAAGCCACTGGTACCGTGTAGTGAGGCCTCCTGAAACTGCTCGATGCCGATTTTCCCGATCATACGCGTGCCCCGGTAATTGCCCGCATCCACGCGGGCAATATCGGCATCATCCAGACGGCCGACGTAACCGATGACGTGGGTCAGTAGTTCACCATAGGGATAGTACCGGGACAGGTAGGGCACCACGTCAACGCCGCTAAAACGGTGCCGATTGACGGCAAAACGGGCAACCTCCTGTTCACTGAGGTTGAATTTGACCGGTATGCTGTCAAACACGCGGTAATGACGACGTGACTTGTCAAAACTTTTCCTGTCATCATCGCTCAGCGCTATTAACCCGGACAATTCATCGAGCAAGGCGGGGATGTCCTTGACCTTTTCCGGGACGATTTCCAACCGGTAGGCCGGCCGGTTTTCTGCGATCACCCGTCCGCGCCGGTCGTAAATCAAACCCCGGTTAGGTGCCAGCGGACGAATGCTGACACGGTTACTTTCTGAACGTGTGGAAAAATTTTCATGCGCAATAATCTGCAACCAGAAAAAGCGGCTGAGCAAGGTCAACATACAGACGATGATGACAATGCGTGCAAGCCTGGTCCGGCGCACGAACAACCGCTGTTCGTCACGCGGATCCTTGAGCGCCTGCTCGTTGCTGTATGCGATCACGTCTTGTGCCGGCGCACCCTGGCACGAAGGCTATCCAGCAGCAGGAACAGCCAGGGCCAGATCGCCAGCCCGATCATCGGCGGCAACCAATATTGCCAGGTGGGTAAAGGCTCACCCAATAATGCGGTAATCCAGATCAGGATGATGCGGTCATTGACCAGCAAGCCAAGAACACTTAACGCTTGCTGCCAGGCCGGGAAAAAACGTAAACGATTGCGAAACCGTTGTACCAGAAAGACCATCACCAACAGGCTCAGTGCATGCATTCCCAACAGGCTTCCACTGAGTATGTCCAGCAGCAACCCGATCAGAAAGGCCGTGCCCAGGCTGAGCATATCGCGCGTTTCCAGCGACCAGTAGATAATAACCAGTGCCACCCAATACGGTTTTAGTGGCGATAATAATTCCGGCATGGGCAATAGCGACAACGCCATCGCTGCTGCGACCGTCAGTAACATCAGGCTGCGGCTTTCGCGACGGGAAGTCATGGCTGCTGCGCCTGGATCGGGTCTGCGCCGACCTGTAATTCAATCAGTAACAATTCACGGCCACGGTCAAGCGCCGCAAACGGACGCAGATACACCCGTGCAAAGGTGCCAGTTCCATCGCGCTCAACACGCTCCACCTGACCCACCGGGAACCCAGCTGGAAAACGATCACCCAAGCCGGACGTTACCACCACGTCGCCGGGGCTGATATCAGCCTGCAGCGGCACATTGGGCATCAGTAAATAACTGGTCTTGCCACTGCCGTAGGCCACACTACGCAATCCGGTGCGGATAATCTGCACCGGCAAGGCGTGGTCAGGATCAGAAATCAGCCGCACCGAAGAAGAATGACGAAGGACATTCTCAACCTGGCCAACGATGCCAAGACCGTCGATAACGGCCTGGCCCACAAAGACGCCTTCGGCTGCGCCCCGATCGATCCAGACTTTGTGTGAGTACGGATCCAGATCGACTCGGATCATCTCGGCAAACTTGAAGCTGTAGGTCCGCCCCCGGGTGGCGTCGAGCAGATGCCTCAAACGCTGGTTCTCCTGATGCAAAGCGGCCTGGGTCTGCACCGAGCCTGCGGTATCAAGGAGCTGTTTGAGCAATCGTTGATTTTCAGTGATCAGTTCCTGCCGGGCGCTGGTATATTCTGCGAATGACTGCAAGGCACGTGCCGGCCAGCCGATCAGGTAGAAAACCGGCTCTAAAGCGAACTCCAGCGTGTTGCGAATCCTGGGAACGTACTGTCCACGTTGATCCATGGACATCAGCACAATGGCCAGCAGGATATACATCATCAGGCGCGCGGTGCGGGCCCATTCCTCGCCAAACCAGCGGCTGGAAACTGATGGTTCTGTATTTGCCACCTGCTTGTCGTCAGTCTCTAGTGTAGTGTGATCCTCACTGCCGGATGTGATTAGCTAGTCGTGAAGAAATCACCGTGGTTTTCGTCCATCAGTTCCAATGCCCGGCCACCCCCCCTGGCCACACAGGTCAGCGGGTCATCCGCGACGAACACTGGCAAACCGGTTTCTTCACTGATCAGTCGATCCATGCCACGCAACAGTGCGCCGCCGCCGGTCAAAACGATACCGGTTTCCACTACATCTGCACACAGTTCAGGCGGTGTCTGCTCCAATGCAGCCTTGACCATATCAATGATACTGGCGAGGCTTTCAGTTATGGCCTCCAGCACTTCATTGCTGTTGATGGTAATCCGCCGGGGCACGCCTTCAGCAAGATTACGACCGGATACCGAAAGCTCTTCGACCTCTTCATCGGGCCAGGCACAACCGATTTTGATCTTGATCTGCTCGGCAGTTGTTTCACCGATCAGGGTACCGTAATTGCGGCGCACAAAATTGATGATCGCCTCGTCAAACTTATCACCACCCACTCGTACCGAGGCGGAATACACCAGCCCATTGAGCGAGATGACCGCCACTTCCGTTGTGCCGCCGCCGATATCCAGCACCATCGAGCCGCGTGCTTCGTGTACCGGTATACCGGCACCGATTGCTGCAGCCATCGGCTCTTCGACCAGGAACACCTCGCGAGCACCGGCACCTTCTGCAGACTCTTTGATGGCTTTGCGTTCAACCTGGGTCGAACTGCAAGGCACACAAACCAGCACACGGGGGCTGGGGCGCAGGAAGCGGGTTTCATGCACTTTCTTGATAAAGTGCTGTAACATCGCCTCGGTCATATTGAAATCTGCGATCACCCCGTCTTTCAAGGGTCGAACGGTACGGATATTACCCGGTGTACGACCCAACATTCTTTTTGCCTCGGTACCGACGGCTGCTACGTATTGCGGACCACCGGGACCACGATCCATACGCAGTGCCACCACCGACGGCTCGTTCAATACGATGCCCTGGCCGCGTACATATACCAGTGTATTTGCAGTGCCTAAATCGATTGATAGGTCATTGGAAAAAAGACCGCGGAGACTCTTGAAAACCATGTTGTTGTATTCCGGGGGACAATGCCAGGATCAGGGCTGATTAATGTATCAGTCAGCCTGCTTTTCAGCAAGTAGAATGACCTTAAAATCGCAGGCATTAATGCAGCTTTTTTTTAAACCACGGGTTACGACCATGAAATCCGCTAGAATGCCGTTTCGCCCAATAGCATAACCTGAACAGGTACGGACCAACGCATGTCAGTATTAATCTGCGGTTCTATCGCTTATGACACCATCATGGTGTTCCCGGAACGCTTTAAAGACCACATCCTGCCGGACAAGATTCATATCCTGAATGTGTCCTTCGTGGTACCGGAAATGCGTCGCGATTTTGGCGGTGTTGCCGGCAATATTGCCTATAACCTGAAAATGCTGGGTGGTGACCCTTATCCGATGGCCACGGTCGGTGATGATTTCGGGCCCTATATGCAACGGCTCGAGTTGCTGGGTATTTCTACCCGCTATGTGCGTCATCTTGAGGGCGAATTCACACCGCAGGCGTTTATCACCACCGATATCGATGACAACCAGATCACCGCCTTTCACCCCGGCGCGATGGAAAAAAGCTACCTGAACAAGGTGGAAGATACCGAAGGCATGACGCTGGGAATCGTCGCGCCGGACAGCAGAAGAGCCATGCTGCAACACAGCCGCGATTTTGAACGACTCGGTATTCCGCATATATTCGATCCCGGCCAGGCGATGACCCTGTTTGATGGAGACGACCTCAGGATCCTCATTCGCCAGGCCAACTGGTTGGTGTGCAACGATTACGAATTTCAATTGATCCAGGACCGCACAGGATGGAGCCAGCAACAAGTCGCCGAACAACTCGACGCACTGATTGTCACCCGGGGTGGCGAAGGCTCAACACTGATCAATAATGGTCGTGAAGAAATGATTGAATCGGTAAAACCGGTGGTCATCAAAGACCCGACCGGCTGTGGCGATGCTTACCGGGCAGGCCTGATCTATGGTATTCAGAACAACCTGGATCTGGTCACCTCGTGCCGCATCGGCGCGGTGATGGGTGCTTTGAAAATTGCTGTGCAGGGACCGCAAAACCATGTGCATACGCTGGATGAGATCGTTGAATGCTTCCAAAATGCGTTTGGATATTCTTTTATCGGTTGATTGTGGGGAAACTTGCGTTATTTCGTGCAATCCGGATTAAATTTGCGGTTGACAACGGTGCGCAGGAAATGGAAAATTCACGCCCCCGATCACAATGGTCGGGATCGTTAAGTTTGATGTCTGAAGGTGATGTAGCTCAGCTGGTTAGAGCGCGGCATTCATAATGCTGAGGTCGGTGGTTCAAGTCCACCCATCACCACCAATAAAAACAATATGTTATATATAATCCAAATTATTGAATTATTGTCAGGGACACGCTGGGGACACCCATTCCATAGAATTTTCTCCTGTCCGGAACCGAAGCAAACCACCAAATCATCGTGATCAGAATGAAAGTGTCTGTTAATCACTAGGTCGTTGGTTCGAGTCCATCTCGGGGAGCCAAAT
>SMVA01423582.1_pt1 | contig 19338 bp, 15 predicted proteins | sample 2456451 | NCBI WGS metagenome assembly SMVA01 (sample SAMN11095933, study PRJNA526329) | marine sediment metagenome | biome: Marine sediment; feature: Surficial sediment; material: Deep marine sediment; isolation source: Hadal surficial sediment | place: Pacific Ocean | collected 2014-05 | depth... | reverse complement strand
GAAGAGATTGTACAGAGTGAAAAAGTCTGTTCTCCCAACACCATGGTCCGCGATGTAGTCGCGCATCCCACTTCGAAGCGGCCATAGTAAGTCCCGGAGGGCAGCTTGCGACGAACCTCTGACAGAGCAAATCGAGTCAATTCGGGATAATCAGGGAATGCCCTACGAGATCAGCGTTACCACGTTTCGACGATCGTTGAGCTTGTTTTTGTAGAGCCCCGTTTGGATACTGTGCGATCCCATCCCCATTACGGAGAACCTTATGAAACGGCGTCCAACCATCCGTTCTGAACACGCTTTGCTCTGGTTACTTGCTGTCCTTCTTTTGCCCATTCCGTCTTTTGCTCAAGAGAAGGAAAAGGAAGAGGAGGCTCCGCCCGAGCGCCGAACCGTTCTCCCCGCACCTGACAGAGGCGAAAATGAGGGTGATGGACCGTTTGAAAGATTAATCATTCGCGGTGTCACGCTTATCGATGGAACCGGAGCCCCTCCTCGTGGCCCGGTCGATATCATCATCGAAGGCGATAAAATCGCATCCATTCAAGGCGTAGGAACACCGGGCGTGCCCATCAATGAGGATCGACGCCCGGGAGACGCGACGTTCGAACTCGACGCGACGGGGATGTACGTCATGCCTGGAATCGTAGACCTGCACGCGCACGCGGGTGGAGTCCCCAAGGCTCCTGAGGCGGAATACATGTACAAACTGTGGCTCGCGCACGGGATTACGACTGTGCGAGGGGTAGGACTAGGCGGTTTTGAATGGACGCTATCTGAAAAGGAGCGCAGTGCGAAAAACGAAATTGTTGCACCACATATCGTCAATTACCAGCGCCCAGGAAGCGGGCCGGATTGGGACGGAGACACCAACACTCCGGAAGGCGCGCGAGAATGGGTTCGGTACGCCGCTGCGAGTGGAGTGGATGGATTGAAGCTCGGCTCGGGTCGCCCGGAGATCATGGAAGCGCTGTTGGATGAAGCCAACAAGCTCGGCCTCGGCTCAACCGCCCACCTTGGGCAATCAGGCGTCGCCCAGATGAACGCGATCGACGCTGCAAGACTGGGTCTGACGGGTATGACACACTTTTACGGGCTGTTCGAGTCACTCTACGACGGCTATGACATACAGCCGTGGCCTGTCGAAATGAATTACAACGACGAGCAAATGCGCTTCGGCCAGGTGGCCAGACAGTGGAAGCTCATTCATCCCCCGGGAAGCGACGAGTGGAACGCTCTTCTGGATGAATTTCTCGAGCTCGATTTCTATCTGAACCCGACCATGACGATTTATTCAGCGGGTCGGGATGTGATGCGCGCCCGAAATGCAGATTGGCATAAGAAGCATACGCTTCCCTCGCTTCAGGATTTTTACGATCCCAGTCGCTTGGACCACGGATCGTACTGGTACAACTGGACCACGTGGGATGAGGTGGCCTGGAAAAAATTCTACCAGGTGTGGATGCAATTCCTGAACGACTACAAGAATCGGGGCGGGAAGGTGACCGTCGGTTCGGACTCAGGCTACATCTATCAGACCTTCGGTTTCGGGACCATTCTCGAACTGGAATTGCTGCAGGAGGCCGGTTTTCATCCTCTTGAGGTCATTCGAGCCGCCACGATGCACGGAGCTGAGGAAATCTTCCAAGCCGCAGGAAAACCCATTGAGTACGGAGTCATTCGCTCCGGACTTCGTGCCGATCTGCTAATCGTGGAGGAGAATCCATTGGCCAACATGAAAGTTCTTTATGGAACGGGTGCCGTTCGTCTGAACGACGAAACGGGCAAGCCGGAGCGTGTCGGAGGCGTTCGGTACACCGTGAAAGACGGAATCATCTATGACGCGAAACAACTTCTTCGAGACGTAGAGGAAATGGTCGACAAACAAAGGCGCGAGCGAGCTCAAAAGGAGGCAGAAATCACGACGTCGGGTTAAACTCGGCGTGGCTCCATTCGACTCGGTTCAACTCCGCTCCACGAGACGATTACGCCTCGTCGTCTTTCGGTTTCTCCTGAGGAGTCAGCACATTATCAACGAGTCCATATTTCTTTGCCTCGGCAGCGCTCATCCAGTAGTCGCGATCGGCATCGGTTTCGATTTTCTTGGCGTCTTTGCCGGTATGATGCGCCAGGATATCGTAGAGGCTTTTCTTCATCTTGAGGATTTCCTTGGCGTGAATCTCTATATCCGACGCCTGGCCTTGCACCCCGCCCATCCACGGCTGGTGAATCATAACCCTCGAATTAGGAAGAGCTGCCCGTTTTTCGGGGGCTCCGGCAGCCAATAATACCGATCCCATGGACGCAGCGAGCCCCACACATATGGTAGCGACCGAACACGAGATGTACTGCATCGTGTCGTAGATCGCAAGGCCTGAATCGATCGATCCGCCCGGAGAATTGACATAGATGTTAATGTCTTTTTTAGGGTCTTCGGACGTCAGATAGAGCATCTGCGCCACCATCACGGTGGCAACCGCATCATCAATGGGCGTTCCCAGCATGATGATTCGCTCTTTTAAGAGGCGGCTGAAAATGTCGTATGCCCGTTCACCTCGGCTTGTCTGCTCGACGACCATCGGTACCAGCGTGCTGAGAGGTGCACCCCGACTGGGTCCGGAGTAAATGTCTGAAGGGAATTTGTTCAGGCTCTTGCTAAACTTCAGAAAATCTTCCACCATTGATTTTAAATAAGTCTTAGGTGCGATGAGAAATGCCGCGTGTGCAACCGAGGCCCAATAGCGATGGTTCCAGTACTCGCTCAGTCTCCGGCCGTTTCCGTTTCAGCTTCTTTCGTCAGTTCGCGATACGTTTCCAGGTCTTTTTCTTCGATCGTTAGTTGGCTTCCGATCCATTCGAATACTTTGTCGGACAGCAGCCGCTGATCCAACTGCTCCTGCATGTTCGGAACCGCTCTGTAATACTTCTTGATCGTATCCAGGTCCATACCATCTCCGGCAGTCCGTTCAAGGTATTCATCTCGATCGTGATCGGTTACCTCAAGTTTCTGGACTGCAATAATTTTGTCTCTCACAAACATCCAACTCGCCTGTTTCATCGCTTCCTCCTTGCGCAGCTCTCGAAATTGGTCTTCGTCGAAGTGCGGCGGGAGTTTTCCCTCGCCCTGTGATTTCAAATCGCTGACAAAGGAGTCTAAATACATGTCGACGACCGATCCGGGAACCGAGAATTCATGTATTTCGATGGTTTTGGAAACGATGTCTGACTCAAACAAATCCTTTCCTCGACGTTTCCATCCATCCTCCAACTGACGACGCATTTCCTCGCGCATTTCATCCGCCGTAGAAAGTCGCTCGCTGGTGAGTTCGGACACGAGTTCGTCATCAAATTCAGGTAGCTCGCGTCGCTTTACGGCAACCACAGATACCTGATAATGACGCGGATCCGGATCATCTGCGGGGCCCGGAAAAACGGCGTTTGTTGTATCTCCCGACGACTTCCCGAGAAGGGCGTCTTTTAGAGGAGCCAACACATTCTCGTCACTCATCAGAACGGATACACCGTCCTGCTTCTCTCCAACAACGGGTGTCTGCGAGTCGGCATCCAAGCGCTGCATGTCAACCGTGACGACAGAATCTTCCGTGACAGGGCCGTCCTCGGGTACGAGCTCGGCGCGCCCCGCGCGGACGTTGTCGATCTCTTTCTGAATCTCCTCTTCTGTGACCTCGTGTTGCAACTTGTAAATCGTCAGTGAAGAAAAATCGGCTAGCGAAATGTCCGGACGAACACCAAATTTTACGACCGCACGCAAGTCACCCTCGTACTCATATGTGAGATCCGTGATGGTCGGTTGACCGAGAACGTCATACTCATCGGCCTTCAGTATCTGGTCCTCGTACGTTTTTTGGACGGCGTTTTCAGCAACACCGTAGGCCAACGACTTCCCATAAACTTTCTTGACGAGAGAAATGGGAACATGACCGGGGCGAAACCCCTTCATGGTCGTCCGTCCTTTTTGTGCACGGATCGCTTTTTCAAGGTCCGGAGAAAGATCCTCTGCGGTTGCGGTGATCTCCAGTTCGAATTCTACTTCGGTGACCTTATTTACGCTTGTCTGCATGCCCGTGACATTTGGTCGGTGTGAGCGGGAAAATAGGGATCTGACCTGGAAAAACCGGCCTTGGACCCGAAGCGCTACTCAACCCGGAAACAGTCAGGAATGTTCGCCTGGGGGTAGACCCCGATCCTCATATTCACGAAAAACTGGAAGGGGTGCATGTCTCCGCTACCGAGCTGAAGGGCAGTATTTCACGCCAGCCGGCTGAAAGGGCCGCATGTCTAAGCCACGGAGCTGAATGTCGGTCCTGAGATCTCCCGTCTAAAAGTCGAATCCGATCGAAACATACGTTTGCCCATCACCGAATGTCCGTCCGTCAAACGGCCACGCGAAATCGAGCCGGATCGGATAACCAAGGAAAATCGTCCGAAAACCGAATCCCGTTCCAATCAACAGGTCATCCAGAACGCGTTTCCCTGATTCATTCTCGCGGTAAAAGTTAAACCTGCGATCCGAGCCCCGTCCTCCCCAGACCGTGCCGGCATCTACGAATGCCTGCCCGGAAACGTTGTAGAGCGGAATCAGCGGAATCGGTCCGGGAAGTAACGCAGCCACGAGTGGAAAACGGAATTCCACGTTGATCAGACCGAAATTGGATCCATTGCTGGAATTGATGCTGTATCCGCGAAGCGGGAGAATCGGAGTCGCAAAGATGAAATCTGTGACATCCGAAATGGGAAATCCGTTCAGCTGATCGAATTCTCTATTGATCCAGTTCAAAACTCCAGATGTGTAGTACAATTGCTTGTTCGGCCCCAGGGAAGTTCCGGCTGATGCGCGAAGGGCAATGACATAATTCCCCTTTCCGAAAGAAGCGTATGTTCTGGCATCGCCAAGAATGCTCAAGAATTGAATCGGATCTCTCGTGAAACTGAACGCACTACCGGAGAGACTGATGGCAAGACGGCTTCCATTCGTTGGATACACGAATCCGGGCGTGGTGCCGTCGCGTGTATAGGTCAGACGCGGTGACAAAAGCACGTGAGTTCGCGAGGGCCTCGTCACGTCGGTTACATCTGCCTGGCTTACCCCGATCAGGGAAAGGGAAATATCAAATCGCTGAAATTTGTCCAGTGGCCAACTGGCCTCGACACCGCCACCGTATTGTCGATATCGATAATAGGTCGGAACCCGCTCCTCGAAGTCGGCAAGCAACCGGGACATGTGAAACGTGCTGAAAGTCCAGTCAACGCGCTTCGGTAGATAGGTGTAGGAGAGGATGTAATCTGAGTTTCGGAGATCGATGAGGAGGTTTGTTGCAACCACGATTCGATGATCGCCCAGCATATCACTAAACATCATCTGCGTGACGCCTTGTACGCCATAGAGCGCGTCGTATCCGGCGGCTCCGTATACGATATCCGGCGAGAAGTCCAACTTGTACTTTCTCGGCACATAATTTCCGTTGGCATCCAGGAGAATTCGTTCGGTCTGGGGCGGCGCTATAGATAGGCTCAGAGAACTGCTTGCTCTGGCCGAGCGGTCAAACGCACTGGAGAACCGATAATTACGGAAATCGACCCGGTCAGTGGAATATGTCGTGTCGAAAGGGCTGATAATGGCGTCTCCTGTATTGCGGCCGACGGGTTGTTCGTCAGCTGAGGAGGGTGGACTGCCTACCCGGTCATCCTCTCCTCGAACTCTACGGGCTGCTGAAACCAGAGCAGTCAGGCGATCGACGTCAAACGTGCTCTGCCTTATTCTTTCGCGACCCCTTGCGTAACGAATACCGTCCAGAGCATCACGGATATACGGATTTTTTTCGCGCATGTGCGCACTTGCCACCGTCACAGCAGGCGCGGTTTGCGTGTCATTTCGACCGACTCTCTGCGCCCAGACATTCGGCCTGAGTATATCATTTTCCAAGATTCGAGCAGTCGGATTTCGCAGCACATAGATGGATGGCGTACCGTCCTTCAAGCTGACGAGCGCTGCCCGCCGACCGTCGGCCGAGAGGGACACTTGGGTAATCCCGATCATCACGTCGGTGAGTGGCCGGGAGCGCTGAAGATCCAGGTCCATTTCGTACAGGTTCAACACACCGTTTTCATCCGAAATGTAGACGATTCGATCGTTGTCAGGCCCAAAATCCGCACTTCGTTGATCCCAATCCGGATTGTCTGTGAGCCGTAAGACGGTATCACTTCCCAGCGAAAGCACGTACAAATCTTTACCCAGGACCTTGTATTCGGATAGTTCAAAATTTTCGACCGATGCCTCGCCGAGTTCTACGTGTTCACCGCGATCGCTGTGGAAGACGATCCGGGTGCCGTCCGGACTCCAGGATGGTTCGTGATCGCCGAAAATATCCCGGGTCAGATTAACGACGCTCGCCGTTTCGATGTTGAGGAGATAAATATCCGATTGAGCATGATAGACGCCCTCCAGTGCCAATTGACTCCCGTCTGGACTCCAGGACAGCGACAGGATCTGCTCGATATCCGGTACGTCAATTCGTTCAACGTCGGTTGTCTCGACATCGATAATCGCTATGGCATCCCTTGGCCCCCGCTTTACTGAAACCGCGATATGGGTACCAGCCGGATTCCATGTGATTCCAGGTGTCAGGATGTGCAGGCTTTCGAAGGCGGCGGAGGTCTGTCCTTCGACCAGTCGCCGGATAATCGTGCCGTCGCTCGAACTGGCAAGGTAAATATCGAATAGCCCGCTCGTCGTCGTTATAAACGCCACCCGATCTCCCAGAGGAGAAAGTGTGGGGCTCGTATTGTAGAAGCCCTGTTCCCGGGTAATGATGGCCCGGGCAATGTCATTGATGTTTTCTCGTGCTGCGACCTCTGGGAAGTAGATTTCTCGCAGTGACTGCTGCCATTTTTCCGAAAGCTCGTCGACGCTCAGTCCCGTGGATCGTTTGAAGCTACCCTCGATGGACCGGTTCAATCGAAGACGCTGAAGTATCTCCCCCACTTTCTCGGCACCGTATTGCTCTGCGATGTAGTCCCAGACACTCTGACCGCCTCGATACGCGTAAAAACCGCCCAGGTAATTGATGGGCGGCAGGTGATTTCCGAGAATCGCCTCACGCACGTACATATCTGACTCTGTATCCCATCCCTGGGCAGCGTACTCGGCCAGGCCCTCGTTGAACCACGCCGGAAGGCGCGTTCGAATATTGTTCTGGATGACGGCCTGAATAGATCCACCGAAATAGATATCGTTGATGACCGCGTGGACGATTTCGTGGTGGACGACTTTTCGATATTCCTGATAGTCTCCTGTAAAGGGTATCGCAATCCGGTTTTTAAAGAGCTCCGTTACGCCTCCAATTCCCTCTGAATACGTTGGAAGATCAACCGCGTTGGTAACTGAAAAATCGCCGTGACTGAGGTACGTGATGAGCGGAATTCGCTTCGAAATCCGGTATTGAAAGAGGCGCGAAATCTGGTTGTACGCTTTTTCGGCCTCCTTAGCGGTGTAGTTGGCCAGGTACTGTCCGCCCTCGTAGAAGTAAATCTTAAAGTGTTCCGACTGAACGTAGAACCACTCCTGGTCCTGGTAGTGGACTTTGTTTTTTCCGAATCGGAAATACTGCGCTGTAGCCGATTGCAGAGCTGTGGTCAAGAAGGCAACAGCAACAAGCAGGAATAGAACAGGTATTCGCTTCAGCGGGGACATATGAATCTACTCAGGTGGTCATCGTCTCAAGCCGGCCCCGGGAATGCTTTAGGGGGTAAACACCTGTAAAGCAGGCACATATGTCATGTTCCACCAAAGGCGGGCAAAACGACGTGTCACGACAGGCGCACCCATCGAATCAAGTCGCCGAAACTGGCCTTCTTTCCGTACATGAGGATCCCAACCCGATAGATTCTGGAAGCAACCCAGATGGAGCCAAAAAATGATCCAAGCAGAATTAAAAATGAAATACTGACCTCCCAGAATGGGACGTCGGTGATAGCGAATCTGACGACCATGGTTACGGGGGATGTAAACGGGACCATCGAAAGCACAACAGCGAGCGTTGAATTGGGAGCCTCGACTACGGATTGGAGAAAAAGGATGGAAAGAATAATCGGCAGCATGACCGGAAGCACGAGGCTCTGCGCGTCTTGCTGTTGCTCCACGGACGAGCCGATCGCCGCGAAAAGACTGGCATAGAGCAAGTAGCCTACCAGGAAAAAGGCTACAAACCAAATAAAGACGGATGCTTCGATGGCGGGTATCGTAAAGTCAGCGGCCGCCAAAAGTTCATCCTGGGAAGCCGATGCGGGTAGATTCAACGTGGCCGGATCCAGGAAGGTGGCGATGACGGTTCCGGAAAGTAATACGCCCCCCATGATCAGAATTGCCCAGAACGTCATCTGAACGAGTCCCATAGCCCCAATTCCGAGCACCTTTCCCATCAGCAAATCAAACGGACGAACGGATGAAACGATGATCTCAACAACCCGGTTGATTTTTTCCTGCATGACGCCTTGCATGACGACGGAGCCGTACACCAGCATCGCGACGTAAATCAGTAATCCCATCATGTAACCGACGACGGCAAAGGCCGCGGTTCCACCCGACGTTTCGCCGGTTTCCGAAAGCTTCACCATGTTGACGTCCACCCGCGCGTTCAAAATTTCGAACACTTCAGGAGGCACTTGTTGCTCCAAGAGCCGACGCTCTTCAACCGTACTGCGGATCAGGTTTCTTAATTTTCGAGAGAAGAACGAAGCCCCACCGCCGTCTTTCGAGAAGTACGTCGCTTCACCGCTTCCGGCGATGATCTCGGCATCGAGAAGCAGGTACCCGTCAAAAACGCCTCGAATGACTTCTTGCCGAATCGAATCTTCGGGGAGATTGGTGACTACGAATGTGATTTGTCCGTCGTCGTCTTTTAGGCCCTCGAATAGAATTCCAGTTTCATCGATTACGGCAACCATCTGATCCTCACTGGTGAGGGACGTAATCGACACCCACGCGACGATGCCGATAAAAGTAACCAGTGCCATCGGTCCCAGAAGTGTCGTTATGACGAACCACTTTGTTTTAACCCGTTTCAGGAATTCGTTTTTGGCTACAATGAAGATCTTTTTGGTCATGCGAAGTCGGGCAACGGATTGGGATTATGCTTCAATGGCCTCAGCGCCTTGTTGCTCGGTGACGGCCGTGACAAAAATTTCCCGCATGGACGGCTCGACGAGCTCGAAACGGGATATCTCTTGCGTATGCCGCAGGGCTTCATCCAACACAAGTCTCGGATTTGTGTCGTTCAGCAGTCGAATCTCTGCGTGGCTCTTGCTGCGGACATTGATGCGAACCAATTGTCGCGACTCGAGATCATCCAGAAACGAGTCCGGGCCGTCAAAATCCAGAAGAACCGTGTTTCGACCAAAACTTTTCTTGATGTCCTTGAGCGCTCCGTCGACTACTATTTTGCCCTGGGAAATCAAACAAATATCATCGCAGAGCTGCTCGACCTGCTCCATTCTATGAGATGCGAACAGGATGGTCCGGCCTGCGTCCTTCATTTCCATAATTATGTTCTGAAGAACCTCAGCATTGATCGGGTCGAGTCCTCCAAACGGCTCATCCAGGATGACCAGCTCAGGATCGTGAAGGACAGCCGTCACAAACTGGATTTTTTGCTGCATCCCCTTTGACAGTTCGTTCGTTTTCCTTCCATACCAATCGGAAGCATCGAATCGATCCAGCCAGTGTTTAACCCTCGACGTGGCGTCGCGGCGGGAGAGCCCCTTCAGTTCTCCAAAATAAACGAGCTGCTCACCGACCTTCATCTTCCGGTAAAGCCCTCGCTCCTCCGGCAGATAACCCATTCGCTGCTGACTCCACGGGCCCACTTCCTTTTCGCCAAAGAGCACCTTCCCAGTATCGGGAACGGTGATGTAGGCGATCATGCGGATGATGGTTGTCTTCCCCGCTCCATTCGGTCCGAGAAGACCGAGAATTCGACCCGGAGAGGCTGAAAACGACACATTATCGACTGCAAGCACTTTGCCGAATCGTTTCGTAACGCCTTCGACACGTAGTTCGGGCATGAATTCTAGAGGGATTGGAGGTGGAGGGTCTATCAGTCGCAGAGCAAGATAGTGCCCGGTAGGACAATAGCGAACGTGGCAGGGGTATCGGGAATGCTCTAGAGGAGCGAGAGTGTACCGGCGGGGATCGGGATGAGATATTGAGGCTCGAACACGTCCTCATGGACTCCAAATTGACCTGTACCCCGGAAATCCACGGCTACGAATCCGTCGAAAGTGTTCTTTACCTCGCCTATGCCATAGTACATCGGACTCGGGCCGTAATAGACCAACTCTCCCTGGTCCAGAGACGTTCGTTTCCGTGCGCGCCGATGAAACGCGGGAATGCTTGGAAGCAATTCGAGGCGATATGCGCTGACAAAACTTCTCACTTAATGAGTCTAGATATAAAGAATACGACTCCTGCTACGTCTGAACGTCCTTTCGGGTTCTACGTGTATATACGTATGGAATCCTGAATATGCTTGGTTCTGGCGCCCGATATCGGTATTTTGCGTATGACTTCTTCAGTGAGGACCGCTAGCGAAGTAATCTACGAATCACTCGCAGCCGCCCTTTTTCCCACCTGCGCTTTTCTAACAGCCATGACGTACGAAGAAAAAATCGTTGACCGACAGGTCGGTCGAAATGGGGATTTGTTTGCGAATTCTATCGGTGAGATGGAAACGAAAGAAGAACGTTATCCATACGTCCGAATTCTTGTCAGTATCGTAGAACAAGCCCATCCAGAATGGAATCAAGCTCCTACCAAGGACCAACAAATCTCCATGCTCGTTTTTCGAATGAGCCGTGGAGCCATTAATCGCGAAGAGGTAGCGGAAATCGTTCGACTCCGAGATGCGGAGAGAGGCTTCACCTACATTGAGCACAGGCCTGAGGAGAAAAAGCCGGAGGATGCAGAATCTACAGACGAGAAGCCAGAGGACGTAGATTCTGTTGATGAGAAACCGGACGAAGAAGCGTCCAGCGACGCGGGTCCAGAGGAGGAATCCGCTGACGAAAAGTCGGAGGAAGAAGAGTCGAACGACGAGAGTCCGGAAGAAGCACAGCCAGAAGGAGACGAGGACGGGCAGGCCGAAGACGAACCAGAAGAGGACGATTCCGAAAAGAATTAGGGCCTGCTCACGCGCCCTAAGTCACCCTGTCCGGATTCTCTCTGACAAAACTACTCCAACTCTTGTATTGGGTGGATTTGGGGAGTCTGTTTCGCTGAGCGTGACAGAGTCCGATCGCGAGGGCATCCGATGCGTCATGACCGATCTCCAGTGTGGGATCGATCTCAAGAAGCGAGCGGACCATAAACTGAACCTGTTCCTTGGATGCGTTTCCGTTCCCGGTCACGGATTTCTTGATTTCCTTTGGTGTGTACTGGACGACAGGAATCTCCAGGTTTAAAGCCGCGAGCATAGCGGCTGCCTGAATTCGGCCTAATTTGAGCATGGATTGCGGATTCTTCCCATAGACGGGCATTTCAACTGCGCATTGGTCCGGCAAATGCTTCTCGATGAGAACAACCAGTTCGGAGTAGACCATCTTGAGACGGTGTTGATGGCTCTTTTCGACGTCCAGTTTGATCACGCCACATTCCAGGAATCGTTCTCCCCGGTCCAATATTTCTATGAAGCCGTATCCGGTTATTCTGGATCCCGGATCCACGCCTAAAACGATCATCTTCGATCAGGTCAGGTTAGAGATTCTCCAATAATGCTTCGCTGAATTCGAGAGAAGTGAAAACAGCCTGCACATCCTGCAGATCTTCAAGTTTTTCAATCAGATCAATTACTCGCTGGGCATCAGAAGGCTCCAGGCTCGTGGTATTGAGTGGAACACGCTGAAGCGACGCATCTTCGACCGGTAGCCCCGCGTCCTCCAGGGCAGTATGAATAGAGCCGAACGCTTCGACCTCCGACGTAATTACATATTGATCGTTCTCTTCGATCAGGTCTTCGGCTCCGGCTTCCACGACAAGGTCAAACAGTTGAGCTTCGTCGCAGGCGGAAGTGGGTATCACGAACACACTTTTCCGATCAAACAGATAGGAAACCGACCCGTTCTGCCCCAAACTGCCTCCAGCCTTACTGAACACAGCGCGAATGTCGGCCACGCTTCGATTGGTGTTGTCTGTAAGGGCCTCGACGAATACGGCGATTCCACCCGGAGCATATCCTTCATAGGTCATTTCCACATATTCAGCGCCCTCGATCTCGCCCGTTCCACGTTTGAGCGCACGCTCTATGTTGTCTTTGGGCATGTTCTCGCCCTTGGCTTTCTCTACCGCCAAACTTAGACGCGGGTTCAGGTTGGGATCCCCACCATCACGAGCAGCCACCATGATATCTCGTGTGATCCTGGCCCATATTTTGGCCCTCTTGGCGTCTTTCGCGCCCTTTTTTCGCTTTATGGTTGACCATTTACTGTGGCCGGACATAGGGTTCTCGATCCTTATCTTTTCTATATCGTCCATGGCCAATATACGCCCAATCAGCGGGATGATTGCCGCCTGTATTCTGGGATGAGCATCGTGTAGTTCGGGCGTGAAGGCCCCCGGGATTCTGACTTTACTGCGAACCCAGCTCGACCATGATCGTTTAGTGGCCAATGAATTCTTTTCTCGACATACCCCTTCTAGACGACCTGGACGAAGTGAAGAAGACGCGCGAGTCTGCGGGCCGAGGTCATCTGGTCTATCTCGAGACCTACGGTTGCCAGATGAATGTGTCCGACTCAGAGATCGTCGCGTCGTTGCTGAGGGCGAACGATTTTGGCTTAACGCACGATATAGAACGGGCGGATGTCGTTCTTATCAACACATGCGCTATTCGAGAAAATGCCGAGCAAAAGGTTCGGCGACGGCTCGTAGAGATTCGCGCTCATAAAAGGAAATCATCCCGCGACATGAAAATTGGTGTGCTCGGGTGTATGGCTGAACGCCTCCGGACCCGATTTCTTGAAGAAGAAAAGTTGATCGATCTGGTTGTCGGCCCCGATGCGTACCGCGATCTGCCGAATTTGCTGAGAACCACGTTCAGCACGGGTCAGGCCCAAGTCAACGTTCAATTGTCTCGGGAAGAGACTTATGCGGATATCGCACCCGTTCGTTATGCCAGCAACGGCGTTTCAGCGTTCGTTTCGATCATGCGCGGTTGTGACAACATGTGCTCCTTCTGCGTGGTGCCATTCACCCGGGGCCGAGAGAGAAGTCGGCCTGTGACAAGTATTCTGGATGAATGCAGACAGCTCATCGATTCCGGATTCAAGGAAGTCACCGTATTGGGTCAAAACGTGAATTCCTATTCGGTCGGAGAAAACGGGACCGCTGTCAATTTCGCCGAACTGCTTCACCGGATCAGTCTTCTTTCCGATTCACTTAGGATTCGGTACTCGACCAGCCATCCCAAGGATTGCTCGGACGAATTACTCCACGTTCACAACGAACGCCCCAACGTCTGCAATTTCATCCATCTTCCCGTACAGCACGGAAACACGAGCGTGCTCAAGCGAATGCGGCGGACGTATTCCCGGGACGAGTATGTCAGCCTTATAGAACGGGCGAGAATGATTGTGCCCGGTATTTCTCTATCCACTGATATCATCGCCGGATTCTGCGGCGAAACGGATGACGAACATGCGGACACGCTATCTTTAATGAGGGAAATTCGGTACGATCACGCATTTATGTTTATGTATTCGGAGCGTCCCGAGACGTACGCGGCCCGGAAACTCAGCGATGACATTCCCGAGAAGATCAAAAAGAAAAGACTGAGTGACATTATCGCACTCCAGAACGAAATCTCGTTGGAGAACAACCAACAAGAAATTGGGAGCCGGCACACGGTACTTGTGGAGGGTCCGAGCCGACGAAGTGATGAGCAACTCGCGGGTCGAACAGATACCAATAAAATGGTCGTTTTTGATCGCGAGTCATTTTCAGTCGGGGACTATGTAGACGTCCGCATTTCGAGTTGCACGTCCGCGACTTTGAGGGGCGAGGCCATTGCAGGAGCGGAGAAGAACGGTCGAACCGATTCTGAGTCTGCAGGTATCAATGAGTTCAGACAGCCCGTCGCGTACTGAGACAACGACTATCGGATAGACAAGAATTAGATGGATCGAGCTTCAGTTCAGGAGCGTTTCGGAATCATTGGGTCTTCGCTGGCTCTGCGTCACGCGCTGGATCGTGTTCGCCAGGTCGCCGTGACGGATATCACTGTCCTCATCCAGGGTGAAAGCGGTGTGGGCAAGGAATTGTTCGCGGAAGCGCTTCATCAGCTCAGCGCCCGAAGACACAAGCCTATTCTGAATGTCAACTGCGCAGCCATCCCCGAAGGACTTATTGAGTCTGAACTGTTTGGGAATGAGAAAGGCGCCTATACCGGAGCTACGGAGCGAAGGACCGGATATTTTGAAGAAGCCGATGGTTCGACCATTTTCCTTGATGAAATAGGGGAAATGCCTCTTACGGCGCAGGTTCGTCTTCTTCGCGTACTTGAATTGGGAGAATTCAGTCGCGTGGGTTCGTCGTCGGTTCTGAAAACTGATGTTCGCGTGGTGGCCGCAACGAACAAGGATCTTGCTCGTGAGGTGTCCCTTGGACGATTTCGAGAAGACCTCTTTTATCGACTCAGCACCGTCGTCCTTCAGATTCCCCCTCTACGAGAAAGGAAGGAAGATATTCTTCCCATATTTTCGAGTTTCCAGCATCGGTTCACGCAGAAGTACAACTCGACATTAAAACGGCTGGACGACTCGGCAAAAGACATTCTTCTGAAGTATCGATGGCCGGGAAACGCCCGTGAACTTCGAAACGTAGCAGAACAGATGGTGGTTCTCCACAAAGGGGACGTGATTTCGGCCGATGACATCCGGTCCTACCTACGGGGTACGGCCGTCGCGGGATCAGAGCATGGCCTTATGCCTGTCCCGCATGATTCGATGGGAGACGGCGCCGATTCTCGGGAGCGCGAACTCATCTACAGGACGCTCTTAGAGCTGCGAACGGAGGTATACGGGCTCAAAGAAAAAATTATTGAGATGACGGGGCGCCCAAGTGCTTCGTGGGAGAAGCCGGCGGAAGATGAGCCCGGTCGCTACATGATCGTGCGGGATGAGAATCAGGATCAGGTGCCGTCACTCATCGAGGATGCCGCATTTGAGATCGAGAGCGCCGGCGCCGATGACGGTGCGACATCAGAAGGCTCTTCGCACGCCACAGAAAACGGTGAGTTGCCGACTCTGGAAGCTGCGGAACGCAAACTCATCGAAGAGGCGCTTAAGCGATTTGACGGGAATCGGAGGCAGACCGCCGAGGCGCTCGGAATCAGCGAACGGACGCTCTATCGGAAGATCAAGGAATTTGAGGGCGAAGATGCGTAGGGCATCAAATAATTGGTCGAAAACATTTGTCATGGTTCAGACTGTCCTGATCTGGGTTTTCGTGATACTCTTGTCAGGCTGCGGTTATTACAGTTTTTCTGGCGCGACGGTGCCGGATCATATCGGCACAATTGCGATTCCTCAGGTGGAAGACAATAGCATCAGCACGTTCGCCGGACTCGATGAACAGATGACCCAATTGCTGATTCATCGATTTGTACGGCAAACCCGTCTATCTCTCGAACCTCGTGATGAGGTGGCGGATGCGCTTCTCCAGGTAGTAATTACACGATATGTGAACTCTCCCACCTCAGTCAGTGGCGACGAGCGAGCCACTCGAAATCGAGTAACAATTACGGTCAACGTAACATACAATGATCAGGTGGAGGACAAACCATTTCTAAACCGCACATTCTCCAGCTTCGAAGATTACGATCCATTCGACCCGGCGAGTGAAGAGGAGGCGGCTGCCGCTTCTCTCGAGAAAATCGCCGACGATATTTTTACGGCCGCCACTTCGAATTGGTAATTCCACAAGCCACTTAATGAAGGCCGACATTCTGTGCATTTCTTTAGTGAGTTAATCGTCTGGCTCTATGCCGCTTCGATTATCATCCTCTCCATTTACGGGTTAAACCTGCTCGTACTTTCACTGATTCAGGCGTTTCGGGAACTTACTAAAACGGGATTACCGTCGGCAGGAGAGACCGGAGAGCCTCTCGGCCCGGACCCGCCTCACGTAACGATCCAACTCCCGATTTACAACGAGGCACACGTAGTTCGTCGAATAATAGACGCCTGCGCGCGACTTTCGTATCCCCGGCATCGGTTCGAAATCCAGATTCTGGATGACTCCGATGACGAGACCTCAGGAATTATTGCAGATTGTGTGCGGAGGTGGAAGCACGAGGGAATCGATATGGTCCACGTACAGCGAAACTCGCGTGACGGGTTCAAGGCGGGTGCGCTGAAACATGGAACCGCGTTGGCAAAAGGTGATCTGATCGCCATCTTTGACGCTGATTTCGTGCCCCAGACCTCTTTTCTGGAGCAGACTATACCTCACTTTAATGAGCCCAATGTGGGGATGGTGCAAGCCCGATGGGGCCACATCAACGAAGACCACTCGTTACTGACCCGCATCCAGGCTTTTGGTCTCGATGCTCATTTTGCTTTGGAACAGAGGGTCCGATCAGCTACAGATTGCTTTATCAATTTCAACGGCACGGCCGGCGTCTGGAGAAGGACCTGCATTGAAGACGCGGGAGGGTGGTCGAGCGAGACGCTCACGGAAGATCTTGATTTAAGCTACCGAGCTCAGCTTAAAGGATGGAAATTTGTCTACAAACCCGATATCGAAGTACCTGCGGAGTTACCCGTATCGATGAACGCGTTTCGCGATCAGCAATTTCGCTGGACGAAAGGAGCATTACAGACAGCCCGGAAGACCCTCGGACCTCTCTGGAAATCGTCTCATCCACCGCGGGTAAAATGGGAAGGAACGATCCATCTCTCCGCAATCGCCGTTTTCCCGGCCCTTGCGCTGGCCGCACTTTGTCACCCGGCGCTGATTGTTATTCGGGAGTCGGGTCACGGGCCAGGTCCCACTTATTTTGGATTTCTATCCGTGGGAATGATTGGGTTGGTCGGATTTTTTCTCGCCCAGGTAATCGCTCAGCGATCCCTCTACACAGATTGGGCGCATCGTTTATGGAACTTCCCCCTGTTCATGTCCGGTGGGATTGGGATGTCGCTCAACAATTGCCGGGCTTTTCTGGATGTGATCCTCGGCCGTCAGACGGAATTTGTCCGAACACCAAAACACGACGTATTAAGCGAGGTAGGACGCGATCTGTGGCTACAATCTCCCTATACAAAAAACCAGATACCAGTTATCGCCTATGTAGAAGCAATCTTTGCGCTTTATTCCATCATCGGTTTGGGATACATGATCGCCGTAGGAGCATGGACTGCCATTCCGTTTCAGATAGTATTTGCAACGGGTTTCCTGTTCGTATCCGGAACCAATCTGGTTCAGTTCGGTCGGGCTCGTAGTCGACCGGTTGGCTTGGCCTCTGGGCGAGCCATTATGTAATTTGCTTCCTCTTTGTATTCTACGTCGCTCGAACGATGACGGTCTCAGATCTTAGATCTACTGCAGCACTTCTGGAACAGGGTCGTGCTGATGAGGCGAAACGTGTCCTGATTCAGCTCACTGACCTCGATCCAGCCTATGTGGCGGCGCATGTGTTGCTGGCGAAGATTTACGAATCTGAAAAGGAGTTCGTCGATGCTCTAAGGCACTGGAATCGAGCGTATTCGCTTAGTCCGTTGAGCCGGGTAATCGAGACAGGATTGAAGAAGGCCGTGCTTCGGTCCTTGATCACGGAAGAACAGGAAAAAGACGTCGCCCCGGATGATGTGGCTCTTGATGTTCTGATTCAGGAATTGGAATCGGTCCGAATTGTGCCGAATCCAGATGTTTCGGAGATATCGGATGAGGAACTGGAAGACGATATCGAAGACCTGGTCTCTGAAACGTTGGCGCGTATCTACGCCACGCAGAAGTACTACGATGAAGCGCGTCAGGTGTACGAAACACTGGCTCGTCAGAATCCCGATCGTCAACACGAGTTTGAAACGAAAGCGATCGAGATGCAGCATCTGGCCATTGAAAGCGGCTAGGTTGAACAGAATCCCGATGGTATGCCGGACACGGATGGTATGTCGAACCCGTTTCACTCCTTGTTTAATTCGGACGATCGTATCGTCGTAGGCGTTATGTCTGGCACATCGGTTGATGCTGTCGACGTGGCTACGGTGCGGGTTAAGGGCAGTGGGTTGGACCTTCAGTTCGACGTTCTAGGGATGTTTTCATCTCCGTTCGAACCAGAATTGGCAAAGGAGGTCCTGAAGAATTCTGCGCCCGAAACGTCATCAGTCCGATCGGTAACCCTTTTAAACGTCCGACTCGCCCACTCATTTGCACAGGCCATAGGAGAAGCCCTGGAAGCGATCGATCAGTCGATGGATGACGTGGATGCCATCGGATTGCACGGCCAAACCCTGTATCACCAACCTGAGGGTGTGACTGTTGCGGGTCTATCCATTTCCAGTACCCTACAGGTCGGAGATCCTTCCGTTCTCGCCAACCTGATCGGATGCCCGGTCGTAGGCGATTTTCGACTGGCTGACATGGCGCTCGGCGGACAGGGAGCCCCGCTAGTTCCATACTTCGACTACGTCTCTTTTCGTCACGAGACGGAAAGCCGATTGTTACTGAACCTGGGCGGAATCGCCAATTTTACCGTTCTCCCGGCGAACTGCGGTATGAATGACGTGACGGCGTTCGATACGGGTCCGGCGAACATGGTGTTGGACGGCCTATCTAACCAATTGTACGGGGAGAGCTTCGATGAAAACGGATCACATGCGGCAAAGGGAGATGTAGACGAGATATGGCTGTCCGAATTGACTACGCATCCATATTTCGATTCGGTGCCGCCCAAATCGACGGGTCGAGAGCTTTTTTCATCCGACTACACCGATCAATTTATTCGAACCGCCGAGAAACGAGGACTTTCGAAATCGGATATGCTTGCGACGGCATCGGCGCTGACAATTCGATCTATTTTCGAAGCCTACGAAAGATTCGTTGCGCCATCCACGACAGTAGACCGGATAATTGTCTCAGGTGGAGGCGTATACAACGATGTACTTCTGAGCGGCCTTCAGAAAATATTCGGTGGGATCATCGTAGAGACGACGGCCGAGCACGGCCTGGATCCGGGCGCCAAGGAAGCCGTCTGTTTCGCCATTCTTGCTCACGAGACCCTGAACGGAGTCGTAACGAATCTCCCATCGGTTACGGGTGCCCGGCATTCGACG
>SMVA01090862.1_pt1 | contig 19338 bp, 17 predicted proteins | sample 2456451 | NCBI WGS metagenome assembly SMVA01 (sample SAMN11095933, study PRJNA526329) | marine sediment metagenome | biome: Marine sediment; feature: Surficial sediment; material: Deep marine sediment; isolation source: Hadal surficial sediment | place: Pacific Ocean | collected 2014-05 | depth... | reverse complement strand
ATCGGTTTTTAATGTGACTCAGCGCTTGGCAGGCGGAAGTGTCTATTTGAAGGCTCAATATTTACAACCCTTGAACTCAGGCGGGCGTGGAACATTTCAACGCTTGCCTGAAATTGGCCATCTGTATACCAGCCCGGCTTTGGCCAGCGGGACTTTCATCGTGGGCATGAATTCCAATTTTGTTCATTTTTGGCGTGAGCAGGGTTTTCAGGTCAGCCGCCTTGATTTGATGCCTGGTATTTCCACGCAAGGGCTGCATCTTGGACATATCGTGGGCCTTCGTCCGCAGATGAAATTACGCGAAGTTATCTATTCGCATGGCCGAACGTCTACCCAGGATGATGCTCGTGATCGAGGCACGTTCTGGTTGGGATTTGAGGCGATGACCAGCCTGTCTCGTCGTATTCCCCTGGGCCAGGGTCGTCGGCTTCGTCATACCATCGAACCTCGTCTCTTTTACGAATTTGTGCCCAATACGACACAATCCGATTTAGTGCAAATTGACGCCGTGGACAATCTGCCCGAGAAAAATTTGGTAACCTATTCCTTGAGCACCCGTTTGAAAGGTGAGCGTTCGGGAGGCAAGTCCACCACCTTATTAGATCTCTTTTTTGCCCAAAGTTATCACTTGGGCAAGACACCGGGGGAAGCCAGTATCTTTTCAGATGTGTGGGGACGTGCTATCGTGGGCCTGCCAATGGACCGCTTGCCGCTGTTTTTGAATAAAGCCTCGGTCTCATTCGATACGTTTTTTGATCCGGGAGAGTCTGAATTCAGTCAATTCAACACCGATATCTTGTTGCAGGCCAGTCAAACAGCGTATATACAAGTCGGATATCGACATACCCGTGCCGGGACGGTGCCACGGCGAGGAGATATTTGGAATCCGCTTTCGTTTAACGAGGTCTTGGCTCCGCAATCGGAAATTGATTTTCTGACCATGGGAGGGGCGATTCGTACACCATTTGGATGGACCATCGGTACAAAGGTGTATCATGACTTTGCCAATGGGCAAACTCCGGAATGGGATGTGGTGGGATTGTACCAGAACCCTTGCCGGTGTTGGTCCTTAGGGTTGTATTACATTCGCTTGGGTGGGGGAGATGGACTGCCGGAACGAAACCAGTTTAATTTTGTCTTGACCCTTCGAGGCCTCGGATCAACTCAAGGGAATGGCACGACCCTTCTCCAATCGATTTTGGGTCCCTTGCTTGAGAATGAGTCGGGGGTGCCTTGGTCTTTGAATTAATACCAGACAAAAATGGATTAAGGGATCGAAGGGTAAGCCAATCGGGTACCTGTGGGAATGTGGAAACGGAAATTGGCTGAAAAATAATAAGGGAGGCTAATTGGACGATAGGGTATTTTGTGCTTGCGATGTGCCGGTGAGTCCAGGGTAGTCCAACCCAATAGGAATGGCCGAGCAATGGGAGCTCCACCATTCAAGCATATCATTTAAAAATGGATCATCTGGGCCAGAAGCCATCAAGTGGCCGTACAAATAGCCTGTTTTACTATCAAACAGAATAAACAGAGGCAATGTTGGTTTTTCAGGAGGCATGGAGACTCTCCTTGCATGTCGTCCGGGATAAGAGAGAAATGCTCATAGTGATGATGATGAACAAGCGAACCGTCTATACTGTATATTGTTCGGTGATCCTTACGAATACTTGAGGGTGTAACCGCGAGTATGTGAATCAAACGGAAACAAGATTCAGTGAACGTGATGAGGGTGAGCACAACCGGGGCTGTTAAGAATGGGACAATTGAATAATTGAAAAATTTCTCTTGCGCTTCATCGTGTGACTCATCTTATGAACCGCCAAGAGCAATAGGGGATGTTGAAAATGGTGCGCTCAGCAAGGCCGCAGGCGCTTTGGCGCGCGGAGCGTACTCCTGTACGTGAGCACGACAAAGGGCCGAGAACGCCGCTGACGCCCATTTTCAACATCCCCTAAGCAAGGAGCGACTGATGGCTTCCAGGGAAGGAAGGGAACCTGACATGGTCAATTCACCTGCGCATATTCTGATCGTGGAAGACGAAAGTGATGTGCGAGAGGCTCTGCTCGCGCAACTTCAGGTCGAAGGGCATCAAATCGTTGAAGCCCGTTCGGGAAGTGACGCACTTGAATTGGTATCCCAGCAGTCCTTTGATGTGGTGTTGACCGATGTCCAAATGCCCGGGCTGAATGGGATTGAGCTGCTCAAACGGATTGCACCAATGCCTTCTGCACCAGCGACTATCGTGATGACGGGATATGGGTCTATATCCATGGGCATTGAGGCTATGAAAGCTGGGGCCCATGACTTTTTGGAAAAACCGTTTAGTGGCGAAATCTTACTGGCTACCGTTGCCAGTGCTCTTCGCATGAAGCGGTTGCGAGATGAAAACGTAGAATTGCGTCGGACCGTACAAGGCCAATTTGGCTTAGGAAAATTGGTGAGTCAGAGCGAGGTCATGAAAGAAGTCTTTCGACTGATCGAATGTGTGGCTGATTCTGAGGGAACCGTTCTGCTTCTCGGAGAAAGCGGAACCGGGAAAGAACTGCTTGCGCAAACGATTCATTACAACAGTTCTCGGCGGAAAGGACCATTGGTTCCGGTGAATTGTGGTGCGATCCCTGAATCGTTGCTCGAAAGCGAATTGTTTGGTCATGAAAAGGGCGCTTTTACCGGCGCAATAGCGACAAAAGTTGGGCGGTTCGAATTGGCGGAAGGGGGCACCATTTTTTTAGACGAAATTGGTGACCTCAGTCCGCCGCTTCAGGTGAAAATACTACGTGTTCTTCAGGAACGAACCTACGAACGGGTCGGTGGCGTGCGAACGTTAAAAACGGATGCCCGAGTCGTGGCGGCGACGAATCAGGACCTGGAAGAACTCGTGAGTACCAAGCGATTTCGTGAAGACCTTTTTTATCGTCTCAATGTTGTTCCGATTGTGGTGCCTCCGCTTCGGCAGCGGAGCGGGGATATTCCGTTGTTAGTCTATCACTTCATTGAGCAACTCAATGTACGGCGCAATGCCTCTTTGTCCGGTTGTTCAGAAGACGCCTTCAGGTTAATGTCAGATTATCAATGGCCAGGGAATGTTCGGGAGCTTGCGAATTTAATAGAACGGATTGCCATTTTGAAGCGAAAAGGTCAAATTGAGGTCTCCGATCTTCCGGAAAAATTTCGGAGACCCAGTGTGGTTCCTTCGCTCTCGGCTTCTCCCTCTATTCCTGGCGCGGGTATCGATCTGGGCCGAGTTGTTGAAGAATTCGAGAATCGGTTGATTCTGGAAGCGCTCGAGCGGACGAATTGGGTCAAAAGCCGAGCCGCACAGTTACTTCAGATCAATCGCACCACGCTCATTGAAAAACTTAAAAAACGATCGTTAGCTACCGCCGCCGCTCAACGTCAAGGCCCAGCTTCTCCATCCTCCTAACCCCCGCTCTCTGGTTGACAGTGAGACTGTTGAAAATCCTGCCCTCCCCAGCCCCCACCCTAGTAGTGTTGTGAGAGACGTGAAGTGTGGAAGAAACCCACGTGGATCTTTATCTCACCTATCCTTCACGAATCTGGTTTTCCTTGGTCCCACACCGGGAATGTTGAAAAAAGCCGCCAGCGGCGTTCTCGCCCTTTTGCCGTGCTCACGTACTGAGAGTACGCTCCGCGTGTCAAAAGGGCTGCGGCCTTGCTGGACGGACTTTTTTGAACATTCCCTCCCACTGGTGCGAGCAGGCTTATCTGAAGCATCTATGGGCATTGAACCTGAAATATTCTACAGACCCACACCGCAAGGGACTGTTAAATAATTGAAATATTTTCATTATCCCGTCCGCATGTGATCCATTTCGTAAACTTCAAGAGCAAGAGGGGATGTTGAAAAAGGTGCGCTCAGCAAGGCCGCAGGCGCTTTGGCGCGCGGAGCGTACTCATAGTACGTGAGCACGACAAAGGGCCGAGAACGCCGCTGACGCCCTTTTCCAACATCCCCTGCTAGGAATTTTGACCCTCGCGTCAATGCACTGACGGATTTCCCCTACCGTTCACTCTGGCATTCGTTGATATTCTTCTTAGATTCCCTGTGTTCATCAGATTAAATAGTGTCCAGTGAGTCCAGGAAAAAATGGCCCAAAAATTGCTCAAGGTTTGTATGGGCAAAAAAGGATGTGGTGGTGTGGTGCGTCTTCTGACGATTTATGGATTGGTCCTAATGCTGACACTTGCCTTTTCACAATCTGGTGAGGCTTCGTCTTGCCACACGTTTCCCTGGGAAGATACTGGGACAACCGAGACCCTTCCCCAGGCATTGTTGCAAGGGCGGCAGGCCATGGAGGATGGGTTTGCCAAAGAGGCTGTTCAGCAGTTTCAGACTTTTATTCGTGAACATCCTCGGGATAAGAAAAGCATTGGGGCCCGGTTCGCCTTAGCGACCTTGCTGGCCTCGCGAAAAGACCAGGATGACACGTTTTTGGAAACCATTGGATATCTGCAGTCCGTGCGTGGGCGATATCCTGATAGCGAGTATAGTGCGTGGGCGTTGTGTCAGATCGGGAATTTATACCTTCAAGCGGGTTGGGCCCCTGAGGCCAAGGGTTCGTTTGAACAATTTTTGGGATCCTACCCTGATCATCCGTTAACCCCTGGTGTACTCATTGGGGCAGCCACAAATTTTCTGAACAACCAACAAAGCCTTGAAGCCGCACTCATCTTTCGTCGCGTCTTGAACAAGCCTGCGTGGAATGAGTTTTATCTTGAAGCCGCGCTGGGGTTGGCGGATGGTGCGGCGATGTCTAAGGCCTGGAAACAAGCGCAGTATTGGTATGAAACAGTGGTGTCGGAAGCGCCCGAATTGTTACGGGCCTCAGCCCCCTCTTTGTATCGGCGGGGACTGACCCAATTGGCTGTGGGTCAAACCGAAAAAGCGATTCAACAATTTCTCAGCGTATTCAATTTACATCCCTTTCACCACGATGCAGGACGGGCACTCAATCGTCTGGCGGAATTGCTGGGGGAGCAGGGGAAGGATGTTCCCTCACTCTGGTTTGCGTACTTGGCCGTGAAACGATTTCCTGGAGAGGCACAAGCCTATGCGGGGGAGGCGGCGATTCTTCGATGGGCGCAAGCCGATCTGAAGAAAGGGCCGGATGCGGTGTTTAATGGCGAGGTGCGTCCACGATTGGCTGAATTAGGAGTCCCTCTTCCCATCACATGGAACGAATTTCGGCGGCAGGCTGCTCGATTAGTCATGGTGGCAGGAGCCGACGTGAGGGATGAGGCCTCATTCTGGATTGCGGAAAGTTATGAGGTTGAAGGCAATCGTGAGGAAGCCATGAGGCGATATATTCATTTAATGGGTTCGCGAAGTGGAACGAAATGGGGAATGCAATCCAGGGAATCCGTCAAGAAACTTCTCTTGATGTTTGCCGATCAAGAGGATTGGGTTCGGCTTGCTTCGTTTTTCGACGTGTATCCGAATCTTTTTGCGGTGCTTTCTCCAGGCCCACGGTTGATGTACGTGATGGGTGAAGCCTACAGACACTTACAACTTCCTGAGCAAGCTCTGGAATGGTACGACCGGGTGTTAACCAAACATCCATCTGCCTCGATTCGGGAGGACGCCTTAGCCCGGAAAGTCTTGGTCGCTACCACAATCCATGATGAGGCTGCGACACAAGAAGCAGGGCAATTATACGAAAACGAATTTCCCGAGGGCCGATGGATTATCGATGTGGCCTCTCAATTAGGGGCTCTGGCCATGCGGCAACACGCGTTTCAGGACGCTCACATGCACTATGCGATTGTCCTGGCCCATGCCACGGATGAAAAAACCCGTGTAGAGATACGGCGACGCGTGCTCCGTATTCACTATCAGGCAGGCGACATCGACAAAGCCATTCAAGGGTATCAAGGGCTTATTCGCGACAAGGTCGCGACGAATAATGATCGGTTGGTGTATGCCGATCTCTTGTTTGACGCGGGACGAACTCAGGATGCGAGCCGTGAGTATACCCAATTAGTCGAGACGCTCGAATCCTCCGATCGGCGAGTGTGGGCCCAATACCGTTTGGCCATGAGTTACCGGGCGCAGGGACAGGTCGAACAATCGAAGCAATTGTTCGCACAAATGGCCACGTCTCAAGAACTCACCGGAGCATTTGGTTCAACCATTCGAGTAGCTGCGGCTGCACAGAATATGGCGTTAGACCTTGTCGCCACAAAGGAGACCCGTGAGAAAAACCAAAAGTAGGTTTGCGTCACTCGTGGTTCCCCCGTTGGGCCAGGAAATTGGTGCGACGAACATCGGCGTTCGGGAACCGAGTCATGTGCGACCGCAAGACCTGGAGTTAGAGCTTCGGGCGAGCGCGCTTGCCTTGGAATCAAAACTTCAAGAAAACGCCCGCTTGAAACAACAAGGTGAAGTGTTAATTGGAAATCTTGAAGTAGGAGTGATCGTCACGACTGCCACCGGCTGCGTGACAGTTGCGAACAAAATGGCGGCGGATCTGCTGGGAACCACGCGAGAGAAACTGTTGGGTGTCCCGCTTGATCACATATGGGCCAGCAGTGGTTTGCCTGCGGTGCCGTGTTCCTCGATTCGGCATCGCGACCGTTTTCTCACGTGTTATAACCAAGTCATCCCTACGTCAAGGCCTCGGGGAACAGGGGTGATCCGAATCATCAAAGACGTGACTATGGTGGCGACGCTTCAGAATCAACTCGCCAATCAACAACGTCTAGCGGTTATGGGAGAAATGATTGGCACGATTGCCCATGAAATACGCAACCCCTTGGGGAGTATCGAATTATTTGCATCGTTGTTGGGTACGTCAATTCAAGATGATACCGAACGGCAAACATTGGCCAAGCAAATTACCACCGTGGTGCGAAGCCTTGACCAGGTGTTGTCCAATCTCTTGGTCATGACGAAGAACCCGGCTCCCAATATTCGAGGCGTGAGTCTCGATTCGATGGTTCATGATGTCATCATGATGGGCATGCACGTGATTCGGGAACGGTCGATTTCGGTGCGCGAGGACCTTCAAACGTCGCCGCGAATGGTCTGTGTGGATGAACCCCTCTTGAAACAGGCCTTGCTGAATCTGCTTCTCAACGCGATCCAAGCTTCACCGGAAAACGGGGTGGTTGAGATTTCGAGTCGATGGGCGCCTATCGACTCCTCTCCTCAGGGTTTGCCCGGGAAGAAGGCTGACATGCTGGGTCGGGAAGCGGTGGTCCTGAGTGTGCGAGACTTCGGGTGTGGAATACGAGAAGAAGATCAGGAACGCATGTTTGAGCCATTTTTCTCGAAGCGAAGAGGGGGGTCGGGTTTAGGATTAGCCATTGTGCGTCAGATTATGGACGTCCATCAGGGATGGGTGGAATGGACCAGTACACCGGGAGAAGGAACGACCATGACATTGTGGGTTCCTCAAGGGCTCGCGCAAAAATAGCTTCCCCTGTTTGGGCGTCGATCCATTCCGTCTGGCGGCGTTGCTCCTCCTTTCCATACGAGGAGTATGTGCAGTCCTCGCGCCTTGCCAGACAGGTGTCTCAGCACCCAAACAGGGAAAGTTATTCTTGCGCGAACCCCAAGGAAGGGAGAGGTCATGAAGGAATTGAGTGAGTATGATGAATCGGCCATTCTCGTGGTCGAAGATGATTCGAACATGCGGTTGGCCCTATCCAAGTCTCTCGGGGGACAGGGCTATCCCGTGGTGCTCGCCCATGATGGCTACGAGGCCTTGGAGTGTTTGGAAAAACAGCCAGCGTGGTTGGTGATTGCCGATGTCAACATGCCGGGAAAAGGCGGAATCGAAATGTTGCGTGAGATTCGGGCAGGAGGGAATCCGGTCCCGGTGGTCCTGATGACGGCCTACAGTACGGTTGAGACGGCGGTGGAGGCGTTGAAACTTGGTGCTGCGGATTACCTTCAGAAACCGTTTCCATTTCAGAAATTGGAAAGCATGATTTCTCGAATACGTCATGAAACATGTGAATCTGACAAAACGGCGCCACCTCATGAGAAGAAGGATCCAACCGTCAGGTTTCTCACTTGTAATGAGCGAGTCCGCCAAATCTTGAAAATGCTCGAGGCTGTGGCACCCAGTAATGCCACCGTGTTGATTCAGGGAGAAAGTGGAACAGGCAAAGAAGTCTTGGCTCGATATGTTCATAGCATCAGCCCCAGAGCCAACCGGCCATTTGTGGCCGTGAATTGCGCGGCCTTACCTGAGGGATTGTTGGAAAGTGAGCTGTTCGGCTTTGAAAAAGGCGCCTTTACCGGGGCACTGGCCCGTCGGTGCGGAAAATTCGAATTGGCGCATCAGGGGACGCTGCTCTTGGATGAAATCGGAGACATGAGTATGGGCTTGCAAGCAAAACTACTTCGGGTTCTCCAGGAACGCGAAGTGGATCGGCTTGGCTCGCGCCAGCCAATTTCCATTGATATCCGTGTGTTAGTCACTACCAATCGACACTTAAAGCTAGAAGTCCAAGCCGGGAACTTTCGCGAAGACTTGTACTATCGATTGAGTGTCCTGCCCGTGACCCTTCCTCCGCTCCGTGAACGCCCGGAGGACATTATTTTGCTTGCTGAATATCTGGCGGAGCAATCGTTCAAAAGAAATCAGCGACCTGGCAGTGGGATTACCCCGGAAGCCCTTGCCTGTTTGAAATCCCGTCCTTGGCGCGGCAACGTCCGCGAGTTGGAGAATGCCATTGAACGAGCGGTGTTGTTAGCAGACCGGGGACCCTTACGAATTGAGCATTTTGCTTTTGATGCAGACGCTTCGCAGGTCACGCTGTCTGTGGAACCAACGGGTTCTATCTGGGAGATGGAGCGGGATTTGATTTTGCGAACATTGGAACGTCACGAGGGAAACCGTACGCATTCGGCAAAAGAGTTGGGCATTAGTATTCGGACCATGCGAAATAAGTTGCGGGAGTATCGTCAATTAGGGATCCACGTTTAGGGGACGTGATGCGTCATGCGTGAAGCGTGAAGCGTATCTCGTTCTTTTACGCATCACGGATTACGCATGACGCATCACGCAATAGGCAAGGATTGCTTGTCGGCAAAAATGGACTGGTTGTTTGTTCCTGGTTTAGCAGGGGAGACGATGAAAAACTCAGAACAAGCTAAGAAAGAGCGTCTGGCACTGAGGTTGCTATCTTTCTGGTAGGGGACCGTTGAATAATGGAAACTTTTTCATAATGCCGTTCACAGGTGGCTCATCTTATGAAACGCCAAGAGCAAGAGGGGATGTTCAAAAAGGTGCGCTCAGCAAGGCCGCAGGCCCTTTGACGCGCGGAGCGTACTCATAGTACGTGAGCACGACAAAGGGCTGAGAACGCCGCTGACGCCCTTTTTCAACATTCCCCGGTAGGGAGGGGAACGCCATGGTCATTACGCCTTGGGATGGGGGAACAAAACTCTATGAGCACGCGCTCGATGTGCGAGGTGCGATTCATGAAACCGTAGCCGCGAACATTGCCAATGAAGAAACCCCAGGGTATCGCGCTCTGCATTTACCGTTTCACAAGGCTTTGCAGTCCGCGGTTCAAGGGAATGGCCCTCTTCTACCCACGAAGACCCATGCTCGTCATTTGCCGGTGATCAATGAGGCTGATCGTCCGTTTCTTTCAGTGACGACGACCCTCAATGGAGGGGGAGTCGATCAAAATACCGTCAACCTCGAGGAACAACTGACGCTCATGGCAGAAAACAATATCCTGTACATGGCGGTAGCCCAATTTTTGGCCGGCCGGTTCGATGGATGGCGGAACGCGATTGATGAAGGGCGATAATTAAAAAAGGTCGTTTGTATCTCGTTGGTCGTATTTCGTCAAAGACTGAAATGCACACGACGAAATACGAACGACGAGATACGAGAAACGAAACTAAGGAGGCATCATGGATATTGATCGATTATTTTCGATAGTCGGATCCGCGCTTACTGCGCAGCGTCAACGACTGAACATTATTGCGGGAAATCTGGCGAATGCGGGATCTACCCGTTCCCCGGATGGTGGTCCGTATATCCGTCGAGACGTGGTGTTTCAAGCTACTCAGCAGGGCTCACCCTTCAACCAGGTTTTTTCGGTAGCATTTGGAGGGGTCGCTGAGCCGAGTGGTGTGCGGATCTCGCGGATCATTGAGGATCAACGGCCTCCACGGCAAGTGTACGACCCCAAACATCCGGATGCCGATGACAAGGGGTTCGTGGCCATGCCCAATGTGAATGCTATAGAGGAGATGACCAATCTGTTGTCCACCTCACGATCCTATGAAGCGAACCTTGCGGTGCTGGATGCGGGGAAACGCATGACCCTGAGGATTTTGGACTTGGCTCGATAACACGCGTTGTGCGTGAAGCGTGATCCGTGAAGCGTAGGGAAAAAACGACTTCCATATTTTTCGCATTACGCATCACGGGATACGGGTCACGACTTTTACACACCCATGTTGAAATCAGGATAAGGAGTTCCAATGGATGATCTCACGATTCGAGGGTATGAATCTCTGGCCGGGATTAATGAGCGGGGAGTGGTCACGCCAGGCCGTCCGGTGGAGTCACAAGGGTTTGTGGAGTTATTGAAAGGCGCCATCGACAATGTGAATCAGATGCAGCATGAAGCGGGCCGCTTGGAAGATGCCGTGGCGCGTGGGGAAAATATGAATATTCATCAAGCCATCATCGCTGGTGAAAAGGCTGGATTGTCCTTTCAGTTGATGATGCAAGTGCGAAACAAACTGCTTGATGCGTATCGAGAAGTATTACGATTACAGCTCTAAGCGTGAAGCGTGAAGCGTAACAAACTTGTCGCCCCTCATTGTGTATCCATCACTCATTACGCATGACGTGCTTGAACAATGAAGAATAAAGACTTTTCGGTACGTATCACGCATTACGCATCACGAAAAAGGTAAATGCAAACGATGGCTGAGAACGAAGAAGGCATCACATCTATTCTGGATAACGTCAAGCAAAATTTTCAGCGACTCACTTCTATTCAGCGTATGGGATTGCTGGCCCTGTTGGCGTTAGGTCTTGCCGCGATTCCCGTACTGATGCTCCTGGGGAGTGAGCCGGAAATGACCGTGTTATTCTCGAACCTCGAGGATGCTGATATCCAAGCCATTGCGGGTCGTCTGGAAGCCCAACAGATTCCTTTTTCCATGGTGGGCAACGGGAATACCATTCTGGTGCCTACTAATCAGGTTCATAAATTGCGCATGCAAATGGCTGGGGAAGGGCTGCCGGAAGCCAGTGGCGTGGGGTTTGAAATCTTTGATCGGATGAGTCTGGGAGTGGGGGAGTTTGCCCAAAAGGTCAACTTCCGTCGTGCGCTACAAGGGGAATTGGCGCGGACCATTGGGCAGATGCCCAGTGTGCAACGGGCTCGAGTTCATATCGTGATTCCTGAACGTCGATTATTTACGAATGATCGAGAACCCGCTCGGGCTGCAGTCGTGGTGACTTCGAAGCGCGGAGGAACGTTGACTCAGGCCCAGGTCGAAGGGGTGGTCCATTTAATCGCCAGTAGTGTGGAGGGACTGGACCCCTCTCAGGTGACGGTTGTGGATAGCCGTGGTCACGTATTGAGCCGACCCGAACAAGAGGGATTCGTGGAATTGAGCGGGTCTCAGTTGGAGATGCAACGAGCGATTGAAACGGATTTTGAACGTCGAGTGCAGACGATGTTGGATCAGGTCTTGGGTCCGGACAAGTCCGTCGTTCGCATTACCGCGACGCTAGATTTTCGACAGGTGGAGGTGACCGAGGAGCAGTTTGATCCTGAAACGCAGGTCGTGAGAAGCGAGCAACGGAGCCAGGAAAAGGTGACCGGCAGCGATGGGCCTGCCGGGGTTCCTGGTACCCGGTCGAATGTGCCAAACGAAGAGCCCCCCGAAGGGTACAATACCAACAAAGAGGCCAAGCGAAAATCCGAAACCATCAATTATGAGATCAATCGAAAAATCAGCAAAGTGATTGAGCCGAGCGGGACGATCCAACGCCTGTCCGTGGCCGTCTTAGTGGATGGATCCTATGAGACAGTCGTGAACGAGGAATCCGGAGACACCACCTCCCAGTATGTGCCACGCGGTGAAGAGGAAATGGGGAAATTGGAGGAAAGTATCAAAAAAGCCATCGGGTTTTCAGAAGACAGAGGGGATCAAATTGATGTCGTCAATTATCCCTTTGAGAAAGCCACGCCCGATGCTGACGAACTATCGACGATTCATGGGGTGGAAGATTTCCTTCACGTGTGGGGCGGATACCTCAAGCCGATCGTCTTCTTGTTGCTGGGCCTGTCCGTGTTGCTGCTCGTGGTGAAGCCGCTGGTCAAAAACCTGATTGAACCGCTAGTGTCCTCAAGGGCCACGCCCTTGCCCTCAGGGTTGCCGGCGACGGTTGCCGAGATAGAGGCTCAGGAAGAAGAGAAAGTGAAAGTGAAAGTGATCACTCCCGAGCAAAAGGCCCTGACCCTGGCCGTTCAAAATCCACAAGCCGCGGCCTATGTCATTCGGGAGTGGATCAAGGAAGAGAACCAGGCCGAGACGGCGGTTGAGGCGAAATAATGGGCCACACTTTATCGGGTTCTGAAAAATCCGCGATCCTATTATTAGCCATGGGGGAATTGCCCGCAGTCGAAGTCATGAAAATGCTTGACCCCAAGGATATTCGCCAGTTGGGCCAGGAGATGGGCGGCATGGCCAGTGTGGGCGCTGATGATCACTCCCTGGTCATGTTGGAATTTACCAAGCTGGCTTCGACCGCAGGGCTGTCCGTTGAAGGTAAAACCTTTCTGTCCAAGGTGTTGAATAAAGCCTTGGGTCGGGATAAAGCCCGCCGAATCTTGGCTTCCTTGAATACGTCTGGCAATGCGGGCTTCGAAGCGCTCAAGGTTCTTGATGCAGCGTCTATTGCCAATATGCTGACGCACGAGCATCCTCAAACCGGGGCCTTAATCCTGGCCAACTTGGACGCCGATCAGGCGGGGCAAGTGCTCGGGTTGTTACCTGCGAAAAAACGTGAAGAAATCGTCTATCGGCTGGCGTCTACCGATGATGTCTTGCCGAGCGTGTTGGAAGAATTGAATACCGTCATTGAAGAAGAATTGCGGGTTGGGGTGGGCCGGAATGCGGTGCCGGTTGGCGGTGCTGGGATGGTGGCGGAAGTCCTGAATTCTGTTGGCAAGGATGTGAAGGATACCATTCTTTCCTCGATGGAAGCCCGCAATGAAAAACTGACCGAAGAAATACGGGCGAAGATGTTTGTCTTTGAGGACCTGGAATATGTGGATGATCGTGGCATGCAGGAATTGCTGCGTGAGGTGAGTAAAGAAGATCTCATGATTGCCTTGAGAGCGGCGGATGAAGTGTTGCGCGATAAATTCTTCAAGAATATGTCCAGTCGTGCGGCAGAGGCCTTAAAGGATGATATGGAGGCGAAAGGTCCAGCGAAGATCAGTGATGTGGAAGCCAGCCAACGCACGATTTTGAAAGTGGCCCAAAAACTCGCGGCTGAGGGACGAGTGGTGCTTGGAGGCAAGGATGGCGAACAGATGGTCTAGGATTATTAAAGAGCCTGAGGGGGTGTTGGCAATTGAAAGCTGGGAAGCGCTGGATTTAGAAGAGGAGCGGCTGGCCCAAGAGCGTGCTGAACAGGAAAAGGAGCCCCCACACGATTGCTCGCAGTTGCAACAGGACGCCCGTGCGGCCGGGCGAATCCAAGGACGGGCTGAAGTGCAAGGCTCGGCTGACGCTGAAATACAACGAGCCTTAGGCATGGTGGCTCAAGTTGAGCAACTCCGTATACAATCCGCCAAGCAATCGGAATCCGATATTGTCGAGCTGGCGTTGGCCATGGCCCGAAAAGTCATTCATCGCGAAGCATCTCTGGACCCAGATATTGTTGTCGTGCAAGTTCGGGAGATTATTTCCAGCATCGTCGAGAAGGGCTTGATTCGTGTTCTCGTTCACCCCGGTGATGTGGAGTATCTCCTAACCTTTCGCCAGTCGTTTGTTGGCGCCGATGGCACACCTGTGCAGCTCAGTATTGAACCGGATGAGACGATCCAGCCAGGCGGATGCATTATCGAGTCCAGTCAATATTTCATTAACGCCACGATCGAAAAACAACTCGAAGCCATCTGGCAGGAAATGATTGCGTCTGATGTCGAGATCGACCCTCCTTCAACGTCTTGACGAAATTCGTCCCATCAAAATTCATGGTCGTGTCTGTCGAGCCGTCGGGCTGACTATTGAAGGGACAGGACCAGTAACCTCTATCGGGCAACGGTGCCAAATTTTTTCTCCTGCCGGTGACCATGTTGAAGCGGAAGTGGTGGGGTTCCGTGACAATCGGGTGCTGGTGATGCCACTGGGAGAGGTCCGCGGCATTGGGCCTGGCAGCCGTCTGGTGTATCACCCCGGCAGCCCCAGTGTGAAGGTGGGGTCTGAATTATTGGGCCGGGTCCTGGATGGGTTAGGTCATCCGCTGGATGGCAAAGGACCTGTGCCGTCAACCGTCTCCTATCCCTTGTTTTCACCATCCTTAAATCCATTGCATCGGGCCCGCATTACAAAACCGTTGGATCTAGGCATTCGTGCCATTAATGGGCTGTTGACCTGCGGACAGGGCCAGAAAATCGGTATTTTCGCTGGGAGCGGGGTAGGAAAAAGTGTGTTGCTCGGCATGATGTGCCGACAGACAGCCGCGGATGTGACGGTGCTGGCGCTGATTGGAGAGCGTGGTCGTGAGGTGAAGGAATTTATTGAAAAGGAGTTAGGGGAGGAAGGGTTGAAACGGACTGTGGTCATTGCCGCGACGTCCGATCAACCGCCACTCGTACGACTGCGTGGAGCGTTTATCGCGACCGCGATTGCAGAGTATTTCCGAGACCAGGGCCAGCACGTGCTCTTGCTCATGGATTCGTTGACGCGCGTCGCCCATGCCCAACGGGAAGTTGGCTTAGCTGTGGGAGAACCTCCTACGTCAAAAGGATATCCACCCTCGGTTTTTACCGTGCTGCCACGATTGTTGGAACGAGTGGGGCCTACGACAAGCGGGTCGGTAACAGGGCTATACACGGTGCTGGTGGAAGGGGATGATTTAGCTGACCCCGTCGCTGACTTCGTACGGACCATCCTGGATGGCCATATTGTGTTAAGTCGAGACTTGGCTTCTCGTGCCCATTTTCCCGCGATCGATGTGCTCCAAAGCGTGAGTCGCGTGATGCCCGATATCGTTGAGCCTTCACAAATGGACTCAGCACGTGCGTTGGTGGAACTGATGTCTCTCTATCGCAATGCAGAAGATCTGATTAATTTGGGGGCGTATCGTAGCGGATCGAATCCTCGACTAGACTTGGCGGTCGCCATGATGGACCCGATCACACAGTTTCTTCGCCAAGGGATCGGCGACCGCGCTGACTTGGCAGCGAGTTTGCAAGGCTTGGATCAACTAGTCGCGCAAGCGCAGGAACTGGGGGGACAAAAAACGTGAAGCGTCATGCGTGAAGCGGAACGCGGGAAAATCATTCTCATCCCATAACTCATCACGTATTACGCTTAAGGAAATCTACCATGCGAAACTTGGCAACCAAAAAACGAGGCCCTTTCAGTGAGTGGTTTTTTCCAAATGGGAAAAATTTTCATAGGTAAATTATGAATTTGGGCAACATTGTACGGTTTCGGACGCAAGTGGAAGACATGATCAAGGAAGAGTTAGCCCTTGCAGAATGGGGAAAAAGCCAGGAAATCACGAAATACGAGATACTCCAGGAGGATCTGCAAACCATTTCTGCAGAGTTGGAACGAAACTTGCCTCATGGCATTGCAGGAGCGTTTATCGAGGAGCGATATCGATGGTTGGAAGAAACCAGTCAACGGATAGAACGTCAAGCCCACGTGCTCGGAGAACGAGAGAAGAAAATAGAGGCATTGCAGGATAAGTTAAAGGATGCGCATTACCAGAGACGAATCATGGAGATAATGATGACGAAACAACAGACCGAACGCCAACAACGAATCCAGAAGCACGAACAACGTGAGCAGGATGAGCTGGCGGCCTTACGTGTCTTCGCGGGCAGGGAAGGGGTCTAATTGATGTTCCCATCGCGTATCCTGACAGTGTGGATCGGGTTGGCATTAGCCTTGGCCATGTTCGTGGTGATACCAGTCTACGGAACAGGCAGTGAGAAACAGGCTTCCCCATCTGGCACTAAGGCTGAGAATAGCCATCCATTTGATGCTCAGACTGATGCTACGGCTCATGCATTAATGGCTTCTTCCCAAGCGGCGGAACCTCAGGCGTCGTTGCCTGAAATGACGTTGGTGGAGAAGCTCCAGGCTCGTTTGCAACAGCTCGAAGAACGGGAACAACGTATCCAAGATGACGAACAACGGCTTGGGGTTTTGCGTCGAGACCTTGAACAAATGGCGACACGGCAGGAAAAGGCGATTGCGGAAGCGATGGCAATTCGCGAAGCGCACAAAGAAACAGGAGGAGAAGACGATGGGTCCCAAAAATCGTTGAAACACTTGATCAAAGTGTATGAAGCCATGGACTCTGACGAAGCGGCTCTGCGGATTAGCAAGATGAAGGAACCGTTAGCGTTGGATATTCTCGCGGGCATTAAAGAGAAAAAGGCTGCGGGGATGTTGGCGGGGATTGAGCCAGTGAAAGCTGCGAAGTTAACAGAAGGGCTACGGTATTACTATCAAAGGAAACGAACGACGACTCCTTAACCTGATGATGTGTACATCGTCGTAAGAGCGTGATGTGATATGAGTATCTTTCCTACATCTGTGTTGCCGGAGTTGTCAGCCGCTGACGCAAAGCCCGTCACTGGGGGGGCACCCTTTTCAAAGAGTGGAACCGCCGACAAGATCACGGCGACCTCCTTTCCGGCGGTCTTGGCCCAAGCCAATCAACAAGGCCCAACATCAAAAGCTCAGCCATCTGGGAAGGATCAATCGGGGAATCCCACGTCACCATTCATCCCACAAGGAGAGCCTCAGAGTGAGGTGCCGAGTGGCTCAGATGGCATAGAAAACTTACCGGCAATCCTTCCATCGCCCCTGCTTGCTCAGCTAAGTGGATTGGAAGGAGCACCATTGTCTTCGGAGAATGCTTCGGTTCTTCTCTCTTCCACTCGTGTGGTGAAGGGCGCACTTCCCAATGAGGTCGACTTGGTCGCGACCCAGGTTTCCCTAAACACCAGTAGGTCTGTCGTTGGCCACATTCCTCAGGGCGTACCACTGCCAACGGTGGTTGACCAAGACGTCCCACCGACGGCATTGACTCGCGAGCCACTCGGACGGGTGCCACCCGGAAGTCCTCTTCCATTGCCGAACGTGCCCCTGTCATTTGTGAATGGGGCGTTCCGGCAAGGGCAGGTGTTTGGAGAGCCCGTGAATCCGTCCAATCTTTCCACAACGGTCCCTCAGCATATTCAAGGAATCCTGGCTCCTTCATCAGGAACCCTCAGCACGACGGGCAATGAGTCAGCTGGTCATGGCACATTGTCTGTGTTAGGAAAAGGAGAGGGAGAGACGGGAGGAAGTTCTCTTGGGTTTGATCAGCGAGGCCAGCAAGAGAATGGCGCAGCGTTTTCTCACAAACAACATGCCTCGGGTCACACATTGGGTGGTCAGGCAGTTGTGACAGAAACGGGGAGTGAGTTTCGTGTGAGTGAATCACAATCAGCCGTTCGTCCGGACACGGTCGCCGATCGCGGGCGTGCGATGAACCTCTTATCCCCGCAACGGTTGCAAATGGAAGTCATGCTCGCTAATGAGGGTAAGGTTCTCGTGGATGTGTTCGTCAAGCATCAGCAGGTGTCGGCTCAATTGATGACGGACCAATTGATGCTCAGAAATCTCCTCCTTCAACATCAACCCCAACTCGATGCTCAACTGTCCTCGGTTGGCCTCGAGTTAAAGCAATTTGGTGCGGAGGTCGGTGAACAGGGGTTGTTTGGGCAGCATCTTTCAGATTCATCTAACCAACATTCCACAGAAAATTCCGATGGGAGCGAGGTCGATGATGCCTCTGTTCTCCAAGCGTCTGACGTGTTGGTAGGGGCAGGGGTTGAAGCAGATGGGCGTTTCCACTTTGTGGCTTGATCACTATGTCACTACTCAGGTGGATAGACTGAAGGCCGAAGGCTGTTAGGCGGCAATCATGCATGATCATACAACACGTCAGGTATTTTGAATCATAGCCTTTAGCCTAAATACCTGAGTAGTAACAACACAATAACCTGGTGAGGTCAACATGGAAGTCAATAGCGTTCTTGATAATCTTGGGCTGAGACGGGATTTTACGGAGCAAGCGGACGCAACCAATGAGTTGGATCAAAATACCTTCCTGCGGTTGTTTATTGCACAGCTTGAAAACCAGGATCCTTTGAATCCATCCTCCAGCGAAGAGTTTGTAGCCCAACTCGCGCAATTTTCATCTCTAGAACAAGCGACTCAGACAACCTCACTGCTTGAAGAACTTCTTGCACAAGGGACTGAGCGCGGCCGCTTTGAAGCCGTCGCACTCATTGGCCATGAGGTGCTCGCCACAGGAAATACTGTCGAGCTTGATAGTGATGGGGTGGGAAACTTGGTGTATCAAATAGCCGGTAATATTTCCTCCGGAACCATTACGATCACTGATTTGACGGGAAAGGTGGTGCGATCCCTCATCTTAGAAACGCAAGCTGCAGGTCAACAGACCATTGAATGGGATGGGCTTGATAATGAGGGAGAACCGGTTTCTCCAGGTGTCTACCAATTTGCGGTGAATCCCCTCAATGCAGAAGGTGCCACTGTGTCGGTGATCACGTTCTTGCGGGAATCTGTCAAGAGTGCAGTGTGGGAAAATGGGCAATCCGAATTGATTTTAGCCAGTGGAAAATCTTTGTCCACGGATGATGTGTTGTCGGTCTTTTAAGACAGTCGCTGGTCGTTAGGAACTTGGGATCTCATGCGCGCTCTTTTTTCTAGCGACGAGCGACGATTCCTCAGTTTGAAAAAATGGTGAATTATTCAACAAACTCTCTTATGAAGTGAGGTGAATCATGGGACTCCAATCAGCATTTTTTACGGCCATCAGTGGAATCAACGCCACAGGTCGCGCGCTTGGTGAAATTGGTAACAACATCGCTAACGCGGAAACGACTGGGTACAAATCACGACGTGTATCGTTTGGCGATTTGTTTGGAGCTTCCATTGGGGGGGGGGGGATGTCCACCGCCCTAACGGAAGGACGGGGTGTCAGTGTGACCGGGGTCAATGCCAGTTTCACCCAAGGCTCATTGGTAAGTACCTCTAACTCACTGGATTTGGCT
>SMVA01135743.1_pt1 | contig 19340 bp, 14 predicted proteins | sample 2456451 | NCBI WGS metagenome assembly SMVA01 (sample SAMN11095933, study PRJNA526329) | marine sediment metagenome | biome: Marine sediment; feature: Surficial sediment; material: Deep marine sediment; isolation source: Hadal surficial sediment | place: Pacific Ocean | collected 2014-05 | depth... | reverse complement strand
GCAGTTCCGGGCCGGCCCAACGGTATGGTCACGGTCTGCGGCACGCTGGTAACCACGGACTGAGGAGGAGGAAGGAAAACGCCGGGGACGGTTCCCCGTCCCCGGCGTCCGGTTCCTGATTCAGCGGGTCTTGCCGCCGCCATCCAGATAGCGGAAGAAATCGCTGTCGGTGGTCATCACCAGCCACGCATCCTTGTTCAGCGTGCTGGGATAGATCTCCATGGTCTTGTAGAACTGGTAGAACTCAGGGTCCCGGTTATAGGCCGCCGCGTAGATATTGGTGGCCTCGGCATCAGCCCGACCCTTGATCTCCTCCGCCTCACGGAATGCCCCGGACTCGATGAATTTGAGCTCCCGCTCCTTCTCACCGCGAATGCGGGCGCTCTCTCCCAGTCCTTCCGAGCGGAAGCGCTCGGCGATGCGTGTGCGCTCCGCGATCATCCTCTGGTAGACGGTACGCTGCACTTCCCGGTTGTAGTTGATGCGCTTGAAACGCACATCCAGGATCTCGAGCCCCAGGTCGGATGTCCGCTTCTGGGATTCCTTGAGAATGATGGCCTGGATGTCCAGCCTGCCGGTCTTCACGGGTTCCAGCGTGGTGGTCTGCTCGTCGTCGGTCAGATCACTGTCCATCTGCACTTCCCGATTGGTGGAGCGCACGATCTCCATCACCACATGATTGGCCACGGCGTTGCGTGTCTCGCCATCGATGATGTCGTCCAGGCGGGAGAGGGCACCGCGCTCGTTCTGCAGGCGCTGAAAAAATTTCAGCGGGTCGGTGATGCGCCAGCGGGCATAGGTGTCCACCAGGAGAAACCTCTTGTCCTTGGTGGGCACTTCGTTGGCATCGCCGTTCCACTCCAGGAAGCGCTTCTCGAAGAAGTGGGCCTTCTGGATGAACGGGAGCTTGAAGCGGAGGCCGGGCGTCAGGATCGCCTCTCCCACGGGTTTGCCGAACTGGGTGAGGACAACCTGCTGGGTCTCACTGACGACAAAAACGGTGCCACTCAGCACGATCAGGACGACGACAGCGGCGAGAAGAACCATGACTCCGGGCTTCATGAGCCACCTCCCTTTCTCGGGGTAACCGGCGATCCAGCGTCACCCAGATGCAGCAGGGGGATGATATTCCCCGCGTCCTTGTCCACGACCAGTATGCGGCCGATGCTGGGGAGAACGCGCTCCATGGTCTCAAGATAGAGGCGCTGGCGGGTCACCTGGGGCGATTTACGATACTCCTGGTAGACGGCGGCAAAGCGGTCCGCTTCACCCTTGGCGCGGTTCACCCTGTCCAAGGCGTATCCTTCCGCCTGCTGGATGGTCTGCAAGGCGACTCCCCGGGCCTGAGGCACGGCCCGGTTGTACTCGGCCCGGGCTTCATTGATGAGGGTTTCCTTCTGCTGCTGGGACTGGTTGACTTCGTTGAAGGCCGGCTTGACCTCGTCCGGCGGCGTGACATCCTGCAGTATGACCTGTTCGACGCGGATACCGGTCTCGTACTGATCGCACAGTGCCTGGAGCTGGATCTGAGCCGTCATCGCCAGTTCGGTGCGGCCCACGGTGAGGACCTCGTTGATGGTGCGATCCCCCACCAGCTCGCGCATGACGGCCTGGGCCATGTACCTGAACGTCTCGGTCACGTCCCGCACCCGGAAGAGGAAATTTTGCGGCTCGACGATGCGGTACTGGACCGTCCATTCCACCACGGCCACATTCAGGTCACCGGTGAGCATGAGCGACTCGGCATCGAAGTTGCTCTGCGAATAGCGGGTATTGACACCCGCCTGCAGGGTGCGGAAGCCAAACTCCTCCTTGAGCTGCCGCTGGGTCTCCACGATGTAGACTGTCTCCAGCCCGAATGGCAATTTGAAGTGAAGCCCCGGCGGAACTTCACGGTTGTAGGCCCCGAGGCGCAGCACAACAGCCACGCTTTCAGGGCCGACCTGGAACCAGCTCGTCAAGACCACCAGGATGAACGCTGCAACCACGCCGATGCGCATGAGCGACCGGGGATTGATTCCCTTCATCTGGGGCAGACGGATCTTGCTCAGGTCAAAAGGCGTCGGATCCGACACGTCACACCTCCCAGCCGACGGCATGCCGGCAGCGGCATGATAGCCGTTCCAGCTGCCGGCGGTAGTGCCCCCGGCCACCCCTGATCTGACGGCCCGTGTTATAGCCTTCGCCCATGAGTCCACCCCCCTGGCAGATCGGCGACCGGCTGATCCACCGCGTGAACACCGACCTGGGGCCCGGCCGGGTCACGGCGGTGAAAGGCCGCACTCTCTCGGTGGTCTTTCCGTTCGCCGGCACCAGCCTGAGCCTCATCGCCGACCCGGAGGTACTGGCGCCTCTTGCTCTGAGCCCCGGACAGCGCGTCGTCGTGGAAGATGACGGCAGCCGCGGACGCCTGGAGAAGGAATGCGACGATGGCCGGTGGCAACTGGAGGACGGCCGCACTCTCCCGGCGGCTTCCCTGTGGCCGGTGGCGGTGGGCATCTCACCGCTGGAGCGGCTGGCGGCCGGGGACATCGACAACGTGGAGGACTTCGCCAATCGCCTGGACGCCCTGCTCCTGCGGCGCATCCGTGAAGCCCGCGGCCTGGGCTCCTTTCTGGGCGGACGCATCCGGCTCTTTCCCCACCAGCTTTACGCCGCCGAGCAGGCCACCCGGGCCGACCCGGTGCGCTGGCTGCTGGCCGACGAGGTCGGACTGGGCAAGACGGTGGAAGCCTGCCTGGTCCTCAATCGACTCCTGCACACCGGCCGGGCCCAGAGGGTGCTGGTGGTGGCGCCCGCCACCCTCACGGTGCAGTGGCTGGGGGAACTGTGGCGCAAGTACCACCAGGTGTTCGTCCTTCTGGATGACGACCGCCTGCAGGATGTGGCCCGGGAGCACGGCTCGGACTTCAATCCGTTCGATGTCTACCGGCGGGTGGTGGTCAGCCTGGAGAACCTGGTGGCCAATCCCCGCCTGACCGAACAGGCGGTGGCCGTGGGCATCGACCTGCTGGTGGTGGACGAAGCCCATCACCTGCGCCGGCCCCGGGGACACCCCGGCAATCCGGCCTGGCGGGCTGTGGCCCCCATCGCCCAGCAGAACAACCATGTTCTGCTGCTCACGGCGACACCCCTGGAGGAAGATGCCCACGGGTTCCTGCGCCTGATCCAGCTCCTGCACCCGGCATCCTTCCCCGGCGAGTTTGATGCCGCGGAGCGGCTGGCCTCGGGGCTGCCCCTGCCGCCCTGCACCACCTCGACCCGGCGCGTCGATATCGGTGGCTTTCCCCCGCGCCGCCATCTGCCCGTGACCGTGAACGACCCGGCCGGCTGGGCGGCACTGGATGCTCTGGTGGAGTCTCAGCGCCGCCTCCCCGTGGGAGCCGGCGGGCTGCGGCGCAAGGCCGACCACGTGCGCCGGGCCCTGTCATCGCCGGCGGCTCTGGCGGCGGTCCTCACCGATCTGGACCAGGACCTGCGTGCGGCGTGCCTGCAGGCCGGCAGGGACGACCCCCGGGCCCAGTGGCTGGCCACCAAGGCCCGGGAGTGGAAGGAGGCCGGCGAGAAGACGCTGGTGTTCGTGGCCGACCGGGAAACTCTCATCGCTCTGAAACAGACGCTGGAAACGGTCGGGCGGATCCGCGTCGGCGTGTTCCACGAGGACCTGGCGCCGGGCCGGCGGGACATCGAAGTCGCTCAGTTTCGCATGGGAAGCGGCCTCTCCCTGATGATCTCCACCGAGTGCGGCGGCGAAGGACGCAATTTTGAATTCTGCCGCCGGCTGGTGCTGTTCGACCTGCCGTGGAATCCGGTGATGGTGGAGCAGCGCATCGGCCGCCTGGATCGCATCGGCCGGGACCGGGACGTGGAGATTGTGACGTTCCGGCCTCCTGGCGGCCTGGCGGCGGCCATCTCACGCCTCTACGAGGAGCTGGGCCTGTACGCCGAGCCCATGGGCGGCCTGGACCGGGAACTGACACGCGTCGAGGAAGGGATTCGCGAAGCCGCGCTGGCGCCCGAAGAAACGGTGGATGCGGCCCGCTTCCTGCCCCTGGTGCGCGAGGTGCGTGCCGCCCGGGCGCGCGTTCGGGACGCCGCCTATCACGAACTGCACCGCGAGCCATACAGCGCGGAGATGGCCGGGTCCATCCTGGCCCGGGTTCCGGCCCGGCTTGATGAACTCACCGAGGAAGTCGTCGCCGGCGGCTGCCGGCGGCTTGGCTTCGACACCGAGCAGGAGCGAGGCGAGCGGGTCTGGGCCCTGGAGTTCGGCTCCCGAGCTCTGGTGGACCACCTGCCGGGGGTGGTGCCCGGTACCCGCTTCCTGGGCACGTTCGACCGGGCCTGTGCCGTGACCCGGGAAGAACTGGACTATTTCGCTTCAGGCCATCCCCTGGTGGAGGGCCTGCTGGCAGAACTGGAAGACGGCGTCCGCGGGACGGTGGCGTTGCTGGAAATGGACGGGGCCGGCTTCGCCGGCTTCGGCCTCCTGGCCCTCTACCAGGGCGAGGGAGACGACGAGGAGGCCGGATTTCGCGCCCTGGCGGTGGACGCCCAGGGACGGCCCCGGCCGGAGTGGGCCCAGCGGCTGATCTCGCCTCCCCTGCGCACCCGGCGCGTGCGGCCCGAGGCCTGGACGCGGCGCCGTGGCTGGCGTGAACTGGTGGAGAAAATGGCGGCGGCCCTGCCGGAGCACACGGTGCCCACCGCCTGCGCGGCCTTCCGTTTCACCCGCCAGGACAAAGAGCCGGCGGCCTGACCCGGCGGCCGCGCCGGCGACGTCAGGCGGTGGCCAGAGGTCCGTCGACGTCGGGCACGGGAAAAGCGGCCTCCAGGCGGCGCCGATCCTCGTCATCAAGGTGCAGACTCACGGCGGCGACGTCATCACGAACATGGTCAGGCCGGGTCGCCTTGGGGATGACCACCACATCGTCCCGACCGAGCAGCCATGCCAGCACGACCTGCTCCCCTGAGACCCCGTGCCGGGCGGCCGTTTCCGCCAGGCCCGGCGGCCGGGACAGGCGCCCCTCGGCCAGAGGCGAGTAAGCCATGACGCCCATTCCCCGGCGCCGGCACCAGGGGATGACACGCCGTTCAGGCCCCCGGCAGGCGGGGTTGTAAAGGATCTGATTCACAGCCACCTCGTCGCCGCCGGCCAGGGCTGCCAGTTCTTTCATATCGCTCACATCGAAGTTGCTCACACCATAGAACCGGATCTTCCCCTGCCGGCGCAGGTCCAGGAAAGCCGCCAGGGTCTCGGCCAGCGGCAGCCGGCCTCGCCAGTGCAGAAGATAGAGATCGATTCGGTCCGTCCCCAGCCGCCGCAAGCTCGCCTCGGCGGCCTGGACTGTTCCGGTCCTGCCGGCATGATGGGGGAGCACCTTGCTCACCAGGAACAGCTCATCCCGGCGGCCTGCCACCGCTTCGGCCACAAGCTCCTCGGCCCGGCCATCCCCGTACATCTCGGCCGTATCGATCAGGGTCACGCCCAGATCCAGGCCCAGCCGCAGAGCGGCAACCTCATCCCCGCGCCGGGCGGGATCCTCGCCCATGCGCCACGTTCCCAGGCCGAAGGCAGGCATGACGCAGCCGGCGGCGAAATGCCTTGCGGGAATCATCGGAACTTCTTCTCCAGGAAAACCGCGGTCTCGGCGATGCCGGCCGGCTCGAGACGGTAGCAAGGGACTCCCACCAGAAGACCCAGGAGTTCCATGAGAGCCGACACGGCCCGGCCGCCATGGCGGACCATGAGGGCGGCACGGGGCTCCCTGTTCAATGTCTCCCGCAGGAGGGCGATGGCCGCCTCTCGCAGCGGCATGGGGGTCAGTCGCGGTTCGCGGGCCCATCGGCGTTCTTGTCCGTGGTGATGGCCGTGGAACAGGATACCGGCATCGGCGGCATCCATTTCGGCCATGACCGCGGCCACAGCAGAGCCATCGATGACCGTCACCGAGAGCAGTTCCACACCCCCGTGGCCGGGCGTGGAAGTCACCGTGACACCGGGAAGGGCGGCCAGCCGACCGGACAGGAAGGCAGCGGCGGGCAGCACACCCACTTGCAGGCGCAGCGGCGTTTCCCCGGCCCCGACATAGGGATTCATGATCACCACGCCGGCCGGCCGAACCGGCTTGCCGGGCCCGGCCAGGCCCACGTCAGCGGCGGCGACAAAATCCTTGGATCCCAGACGGACGTAATCCCCCGTCGCTTCCCCGGCCCCCCGTGCCAGTCCCAGACGGCGGGGAAACGGATGCAGGCGGCCATCGGCCACGGCCAGGGGTGCCAGATCGTCCGTCAGCAGGGAAAAACCACGTTCGGAAAGCGCCCGGCCCAGAGAGGTCTTGCCGGAGCCGGAGGGACCACTGAGGATCCAGGCCCGGTCTGCCCGGGCCACCACTGCGGCGTGGAGCAGGTAATAACCGCCCAGGGCACGCACCAGCGTGGTGTAGAGAAGATTGTAGACATGGGCCTGACGCAGCCGGCCCTCTGCCAGAGCCACCCGACGCGAACCATCATGGTAGGTTCCGGCGGCACCATCCACCCGCACCTGCACGGGACGAGCGCCGGCAGCCTCACCGCTCCCTTCTGATTCGGAGAAAAAGGCCGAAAAAACGCCGAGAAAGGGCTCGATCAGGGACTTCTGATCGCTGCTGATCTCGAGCCGGACATCAAGGATATGCAGAGTCTGGTCCACCCCGGTCCTCCTCAGGGCACCGTACCGCAGGGCCGGGATCCCCGCAACCACCCGGCGAGGCGAGAGGTCCCCGGAATTGTTGTTGCAACCCAAAAGGGGAAGGCGTATAGTGGTGGGCATAGCTCGATCAGATCTTCATCAGTACTGTTGCGGGAAGGCTCATCAGCTTTTCGGCGGCAAAGCGGATTGACGTGCCGGCAGGGGAACCAGGCGGCGCGTTCTGCGTTTTTTCTGATGCGAGAGGGTGGAGCGGGAGAAGGGGGGACCCGAGCACCCCGGCGTGATGATGCTCAACTTCGTCGGGTCTTCTCCTCGTGGTGATTGCAGGGAACAGCGAGTGATGGAGATTTTGGTGAATGCGGCATGATGCCGTCTTCCCGTGAAGGAGCGGCACATGAGTCACCCCATAAGCTCAGCATCTCTGGGCAGACTGCCAATGGCAGGCAGCAAGAAAGTTGCGGCCAACAAACGGGCGCAGTACCAATCCCCGACCGTGCGCACTTACACCGATGACCGGCTCAGGAGAGAGTTGGACCTGGGGAAAGCCGTTCAAGATCTGCCCCCTAAGAACGCCTGAGCGGTACACCGCAGCACAGGATCTGAATCACCCGCCTGGTCGCGTTTCACGACGGCCGGGCGGGTTTTTCTGTAGGCAGCCACCCGGAGGCTCACACCATGCGCAGATTCGCCCTCGTTGTCGTGAGTTGTCTCGCCATCAGCCTCTATCCGGGGCCATCACCCCGGGCAGCCGCGCTGGAACCGGATCAACGCCAGGAACTGACGCAGTGGGTCGCGACCCACGGCGACGACATCCTTGAAGAGCTGACAGCCTTTCTGCGCCTGCCCAACGTCAGCGCCGACCGGGAGAACATCGCCGCCAACGCCAGGGCTCTCCAGGCGATGTGGGAGCGACGTGGCGCTCAGGTGCGCCTTCTCCCCGGCGATGGCGGCCCGTATGTCTTTGTCCACCTGCCCGCCCAGGGCCCGGCGACGGCAGCGCCCCCGCTGACCGTGCTCTTCTATGCCCATTACGACGGGCAGCCCGTGGACCCGGCCCGCTGGCGCGTCACGCCACCGTTTCAACCGAAGCTTGTGGGCGCACCCGACGACCCTGAAAGTCGGATCTATGCCCGCTCGGCCTCCGATGACAAGAGCCCCATCATCGCCATGGCCGCGGCGGTGGATGCCCTGGCGGCCCTCGGACTGACCCGGAATGTTGACGCGAAATTCATCTTCGACCCCGAAGAAGAGGTCGGCTCACCCCACCTGGAGGCGACTCTGGCCGGACATGCCGGCCTGCTGGCCGCGGACCTTCTCATCTTTGCCGACGGCCCGGTCTACCCCACCGGCGCGCCGACGGTTGTGTTCGGGACCCGGGGCATCATCACCGTGGAGATCACCGTCTACGGCCCTGCCGAACCGGTCCACTCGGGGCACTACGGCAACTGGGCGCCCAACCCGGCGGAAAAACTGGCCCGCCTCCTGAGTTCGATGAAAGATGCCCAGGGGCATGTCCTGGTGGATGGTTTCTATGACCAGGTGCGACCACTGAGCGCCGGCGAGAAGCGAGCCCTGGCCCGGGTGCCTCCAGTGGAGGACGAACTGCGCCGGCGCCTGCTCATCGCCCGTCCCGACGGCGGCGGTCGCAGTCTGCAGGAGCTGATCAACCTGCCGTCCTTGAACGTGCGGGGGTTGAACTCCGGGTGGGTCGGTGCCGAGGCCCGCACCATCGTGCCAGCCACGGCCACGGCGGCCATCGATCTTCGCCTGGTGCGCGACATCGTGCCGGAAGATCAGGTAGATCTCATTCGTGCTCATGCCCGCAGGCTCGGGTTCTTCGTGGTCATGGATGAGCCCGATGCCGCCACGCGCCGCCGCCATCCCCTGGTGGCGCGCATCACCCAGGGCGCCGGCACACGGGCGGCCCGCACGCCCATGGACACGCCCCTGTCGCAGGCCATCATCAAAGCGGTGCGTCGTGCCGCGGGCTTCGAGCCGGTGCTGCTGCCCACCCTGGGCGGCACCGGTCCCCTGTCCCGTTTCGAGGACCTGCTGGGGCTGCCCACCTACGGCGTCCCCATGGTGAACAGCGACAACAACCAGCACGCGCCTGACGAGAACCTGCGCCTGGGAAACCTGTGGGACGGAATCCTTCTCTACGCCTCGTTGCTGCGTTTCCCCGCCGTCACGCCGGCGCCCTGAGATCACCTATCCTCCCGCAGTCATGACCCAGCCCGCATCGACTTCCCCTGCGGCGGCGCCGCCGCCGGGCCCCTCCCTGCTCGCCATGACGGCGCCGCTGGTGCTGTCGTTCTGGATGCGGTCGGCCTTCAGCTTCGTGGATACGGCCTACGCCGCCACCCTCGGTGACGCCGCCATCGCGGCCATCGGCCTGGCCGTGCCGCTGGATTTCCTGATGATCGCCTGCTGGGTGGGCCTGTCCAACGGCCTCACGGCCCGCCTGAGCCAGGCCATGGGGGCAGGCCAGGGAGCCAAGATCCGCCAGCTCGAGTCCGCGAGCTGGCGCCTGATCACCATGGTTCTCCTGCCGCTGTTCCTGGTGACATCAGCCGCGGTCTGGCTGGCGGCGGACCACCTGGGCCTGACGGCCGAAGTGGCGCGAAATTTCGCCATCTATGGGAGCGTGACCCTGGCCGGCTCGGCCCTGACGTCGTTCTGGTCCATCGTGCCCGACTCTCTCATCAAGGCCCATCAGGACACTCGCGCCACCATGTGGGCCGGCATCTGGTCCAATGTCATCAACCTCATCCTCAACACCCTGTTTCTGTTCGTGTTCCACTGGGGGATCTTCGGCATCGCCTTCTCCACCGTCCTGGGACGATTCGGCGGCCTGATCTATGCCGTGAGAAAAGCCAGGCTCCACGAGGCCGCCCGCAAGGCCCGGGGTACCGACACCTCCAAGGCGCTGGACCCTCATCCCACCTGGTCCATCCTGGCCCTGGCGTTGCCGGCGGCGGCGGCTTACGGCCTCATGGCACTTGAGTCGACGTTCATCAACGCTCTTCTGGCCGGCACCCGGAACGCCACCGCCGCCATTGCCGCATTTTCCATCTACTACCGGGTCATGATGTTCGCCATCATGCCCATCATCGCCGCCAGCGTAGCGGTCCTCCCCTACACGGCACGGCAGTTCGGCCTGGGCAACCTGGACGCCATCAGGAAGGGGTTCCGGCAGATCAGCCTGACCATGGTCGGCTACAGTCTTCTGGTGGTGGCGCCCCTGACCTGGTTCGGCGGCCCTCCCCTGGCCAGCGCCATGGCCGAGGAGCCCCTGACGTCTGCCCTCGCCACATTCGCCCTCCGCCTGACCCCGCTGGCCTGCCTGGTGGGCATCCCGTTTTTCGTGTGCAGACCCGTGTTCGAGGCCATGGGACGCGGCCGCCCCGGCCTCATGGTGGCCCTGCTGCGCTACGCCGTACTCACCGTGCCCTCTGCTCTTCTCGGCGTGCGGCTGGCGGCGGCCTGGGGCTATCCGGCGTTCCACGGCCTGCTTCTCGGCCTGCTGGCGGCGACCGCCTTCTCCTCGGCCATCTTCCACGGCTGGCTGGCCGCCTACCTGCGCCGGGCGAGACCGGAAGTTGTCACCAGCCCGGCGAGATGAGATCATGCCGGTCTCATGCAGCCCTACCATGACCTCCTGCGGCACATCCTGGATCGCGGCGTTCCCAAGAGCGACCGCACCGGCACCGGCACGCGCTCGGTGTTCGGCTATCAGATGCGCTTCGACCTGGCCGACGGCTTTCCCCTCCTGACCACCAAGAAGCTCCACCTTCGCTCCATCATCCACGAGCTGCTCTGGTTCATTGCCGGCGACACCAACGTGCGCTATCTCAACGAGAACAAGGTCACCATCTGGGATGACTGGGCCGATGCCGACGGAAACCTGGGTCCCATCTACGGGCACCAGTGGCGGTCATGGCCAGCCCGGGACGGGGGCACCATCGACCAGCTCAGCCAGGTACTCGAGCAGATCCGGGAGAACCCCGACTCACGGCGCCACATGGTCAGCGCCTGGAACCCCGCCGACCTGGACCGCTGCGCCCTGCCTCCCTGCCATGCGCTCTTCCAGTTCTACGTGGCGGAGGGGCGCCTTTCGTGCCAGCTCTACCAGCGCAGCGCCGACGTGTTTCTGGGGGTGCCTTTCAACATCGCGTCGTATGCGCTGCTCACCCTCATGGTGGCGCAGGTTTCGGACCTCAAGCCGGGTGACTTCATACACACCTTCGGCGACGCTCACCTTTACATCAATCACCTGGACCAGGCCCGCCTGCAGTTGACGCGGACGCCGCGGCCACGGCCGCGCATGCGCCTCAACCCCGACGTGTCGTCCCTGTTCGACTTTCGTTTCGACGATTTTCACCTGGAGGGGTACGACCCTCACCCCCACATCGCAGCAAGCATCTCGGTATGAGAATCTCGCTCATCGCGGCGGTGGCGGCAGGCGGCGTCATGGGCCGGGACAACGATCTTCCCTGGCGCCTGCCCGCGGATCTCGCCCATTTCAAGCGCCTGACCATGGGACATCATCTCATCATGGGACGGCGCACGTTTGCCTCCATCGGCCGGGCCCTGCCCGGGCGCACCACCGTGGTCCTCTCTCACGGGCAGCCGGACCTGCCCACAGGCGTCCTGCTGGCCCCATCCCTGGACGCGGCCCTGGCCCTCTGCGCCGGTGACGATGAGGTCTTCCTGGCCGGCGGTGCCGCCGTCTTTCGTGCAGGATTGGCGCGGGCCGACCGGGTCTACCTGACCCGCCTCCACGCCACGTTCCAAGGTGATGTTCACTTCCCGCCGTTCGAGGAGAGTGCCTGGGATCTGGTGGACCGGAAGGACCACCCGGCCGACGAGAAGAACCCCTGCGCCTACAGCTTCCTGATCTACGATCGCCCGGCTACGACCCGTTCAGGGTGAGGGTGGCCTCGGCCTCGAACTGGATGCCGGTGATGACGTCGGAGCGGGAAAAGAGGCGGCGCTAGCCGTTCGCTTCGCCGGGCTCGGCCACCGGGCAAATGGGGCTGTCATCTTCTTCGCCGCCGTCGGACTCAGGCGGCTTCACCAGCAAGCGGAAGGCGGGGAAGCGGCGCAGGGGCGCCATGTCCTCGTCGTCACGGGCGCCGCCGGCGAGACCCGGGTTGGCGGCCACGGCTTCCTTGAGGGTGACCAGGGCTTCCTCTTCATGGGCGGTGTGCGCCTGGACGATGGCCAGGTCGTAGAGCACCTCGGGCAACACGTCAGAGTTGGCCGCCCGGGCGGCGCCAGCGGTGCGCTCCATGAGAGGGAGCGCCTCGGCGAGGCGCTCCTGGGTGTAGGCCGTCCAGGCCAGATTCCACAGACCGTTGACCTCGGCGATCTCCAGGAGGCGGCCCAGTTCAACCAGGGGATCCTCATGGTCATCCACACGGATATCGATGTAGCGATCGGTGTAGCCGCCATAGCCGCCCTCCGGGCGCGCCACGACCAGCGCCGCCGACTGGCGGCCACGGGCATCACCGCCGGCCGCATCCCCCGCTGTGAGCGCCGCATAGAGACGTTGCGCCAGACTGCCGGGGATATCCAGGTAAGCCTGCTCCATGGCCTCCACAACTTTCTCTCCCGCCAGGATGTTGCCCTGGATGGCGTACCCCGGTCCTGTGCGATGTCCTGCCCAGGGTGTGCAACCCGAGCCGGTATGGGCCGCGGCACCGCCGTCTGCGGTGACCACTCCCAGTTGGCGGCGCTGCGGCCGATCGTCCCCGGCCAACAAGTTCTTCACGATGGTCCTGGCGTCAAGACCCTGCTGCATGAGGACCAGGCCGTAGGGCCCGAATGACGTGTTGGCGAAAGCCTGGGTGGCCAGAGCGCCGGCGCCTGCCCTGGCCCAGGGGACCACGCTGCCCACCGCGAAGAAGCGACTGGCCACGGCAACACCCACCTGCTGGGTCTTGGGATCGGCGGCCACGATGCTGAAGGTCGCCACCGGTCCGGGCCCGTGACCGGGGAGATGGGAGGGGGCCTCGACCCGCGACGGGCAGGCGGCGGGCGGACCGGTGGCCTGACCAGGGCCAACGGCGGCCAGCAGCAGGATGGGGACGAGCAGGGCAGGCATGAATGTCCTCCGACCGAACAGGAATCGCTCTTCATCGTACATGGTGCTGGGTGGGACACGGCAAGCGGGAGCGGCTTTGACCCTGGACAAAGAATATATATTCTTGTATAAGAATATATAGATATGGAACAGTTAGCCCGATCCCTGAAAGTCCTTGCCGACCCCACCCGGCTGCGGATCCTGCGCCTGCTGAAGGCCTATGCGCTGAGTGTGGGCGAGATCACGGCCATCCTGGGGGCGGCCCAGTCCACCATCTCCAAGCAACTGGGCGCCTTGCGCCGGGCCGGTCTGGTGGCCGAAGAACGCGACGGCACCTTCGCGTTTTACCGGCTGGTGAGCAACGGGGATCCTATCTGGCCCACGGTGGCCGGTGAACTCGCCCAGGTCAAGGATGAGGAAGGCGATCTGGCCCGCCTGGCCGAGGTCGTGCGCCGCAGGATCGAGCGGGGCTCGCGCCCCGGCGGATTCCTGGAACCGGGCCGCTCCTGGCCGGCCTGGGCCAGAGCCCTGGGACATCTGCTGCCACCCCTCAGGGTGGCCGATCTGGGCTGCGGGGACGGTGCCCTCACCGCCGAGATCGCACGCTGGGCGCGCTCGGTGGTGGCCGTGGATCGGGACGCAGCGCGTCTGAACCTGGCCCGCAAGCGCCTGGCGCGCCAGGGCGGGAGGAAGGTCCGCTTTCTCTGTGAGGATTTCACCCGACTGTCCCTCAAGCGCGCCAGCGTGGACCTGGCCATCCTGTCCCAGGCCCTGCATCACACCGGCGATCCGCTGGCGGCTCTGCGCGAGGCCGGCCGGATCCTCGCTCCCGGCGGGCGCCTGCTGCTCCTCGATCTCGCTCCTCACCGCGAGGACTGGGTGCGGGACAAGCTGGGGCATATCCACCTGGGCTTCAAATCCGAGAAGCTGCGCGCCTGGCTGCGCCGCGCCGGCTTCATCCGGATAGGCTGCGAAGATCTGCCCCGGGGGCCGGGAGATCCGTTCCGGATCCTGGTGGTGACCGCCTTGAAGGGCAAAGGAAAGAGAATCCCATGACGCGCGAGGAAAGACTGGCCGCCCTGCGGAAGGCGTTGGGAGAACGCATCCTGGTCCTGGACGGGGCCATGGGGACCTCTCTGCAAGACCGCGACCTGACCGCGGAGGATTTTGGCGGCGTGGCCTACGAGGGCTGCAATGAATACCTGGCCGTGACCCGGCCCGACGTGATTCGCGACGTCCATGCCTCCTATATCGAGGCCGGGGCCGACATCATCGAGACCGACACCTTCGGCAGCATGTCCCTGGTCATGGAGGAATACGGTCTGGCGGAGCAGGCCGAGGCCATCACCGAGACCGCCACCCGTCTGGCCCGGGAGGCGGCCGACGCGGTCACAGGGCGAAGCGATCCCGTCTGGGTGGCCGGCTCCATGGGGCCCACCACCAAGGCCATTTCCGTGACCGGCGGCGTCACCTTCGACGCCTTGCGGCAGACCTATCGGGGCCAGGCACGGGGTCTCACCCGGGGCGGGGCCGACTATCTCCTCATGGAAACGTGCCAGGACACGCGCAACATCAAGGCCGCGATTCTCGGCTGTCGCGATGCTGCCTCCGATCTGAAGGTGGAACTCCCCCTGGCCATCTCGGGCACCATCGAGCCCATGGGCACCATGCTCGCTGGCCAGGCGGTGGACGCCCTGGTGACATCCCTGGAACATGTGGACCTGCTCTACCTGGGACTCAACTGCGCCACGGGCCCGGCCTTCATGGCGGATCACATCCGCGCCCTGGCGGACCTGGCGCGCACCTTCGTGGCCTGCGTGCCCAACGCCGGCCTGCCCGATGAAGACGGCAACTACCTGGAGACACCGGCCATGATCGCCGCTGCCCTGGGCCGCTTTCTCGACAACGGCTGGCTCAATCTGGTGGGCGGCTGTTGCGGCACCACGCCGGCTCATATCCGCGCCCTGGTGGACGCTGCCCGGGGGCGTCCACCGCGCCCGGTGCCCTCTTATGCCCGCAACTTCATCTCAGGCATCGAGAACCTGGAACTCGAAGAGGACAACCGCCCGGTGCTGGTGGGCGAACGCACCAATGTCATCGGCTCCCGCCGCTTCAAGACTCTCATCCGGGGCGGCAAGTTCGAGGAGGCGGCCGAGATCGCCCGCCGCCAGATCAAGGGAGGCGCCCAGATCGTGGATGTCTGCCTGGCCGACCCGGACGGTGATGAAGAGGGCAACATCCATCTCTTCCTGGACCGGTTGATCCGGGTGGTCAAGGCACCCCTCATGATCGACTCCACCGAAGTGGCGGTCATCGCCGCCGCCCTGCCCTGGTGCCAGGGCAAGAGTGTGATCAATTCCATCAACCTGGAGGACGGCGAGGACCGCTTCGCCCAGGTGGTCCCCCTGGGGCGCACCTACGGCGCCGCCTTCGTGGTGGGCTGCATTGATGAAGACCCGGAACAGGGGATGGCGGTGACGCGGGCGCGCAAGCTGGAAGTTGCCCGGCGCTCGTTCGATCTGCTCACAGGCAAATACGGCGTACCGGCCACCGATATCATCTTCGACCCCCTGGTCTTCCCCTGCGGCACCGGCGACGTGACCTACGTCGGATCGGCGCGGGAGACCGTGGAAGGTGTGCGCCTCATCAAGAAGCATCTGCCCCTGTGCAAGACCATCCTGGGGATCTCCAACGTCTCGTTCGGCCTGCCCGTGGCGGGCCGCGAGGTCTTGAACTCGGTTTTCCTTTACCACTGCACGCGCGCCGGACTGGATGCGGCCATCGTCAACACGGAAAAGCTGGAGCGCTATCCGTCCATTCCCGAGGCGGAACGCGTCCTGGCCGAGGAACTGCTGTTCGCCCAGGACCCGTCAATCTCTGAAAAGGCAGTGGCAGCCTTCGCCGCCCACTTCCGGGGTGCTTCCTCCCGGGTCACCAGGCCGGTGGAGAATCTGCCCCTGGATGAAAGGCTTGCCCGCTACATCCTGGAGGGGAGCAAGGATGGGCTGGTGGCGGATCTGGAACTGGCCCGCAAGGAGAGCCGCCCCCTGGAGATCATCAACGGGCCTCTCATGGCGGGGATGGAGGAAGTCGGGCGCCTGTTCAACGCCAATGAACTGATCGTGGCGGAAGTGCTGCAGAGCGCCGAAGCCATGAAGGCCGCCGTGGCCCACCTGGAAACGTTCATGGAGAAATCCGAATCCGGCGGACGTGGCCGGCTGCTGCTGGCCACGGTGAAGGGGGACGTCCATGACATCGGCAAGAACCTGGTGGAGATCATTCTCAAGAACAACGGGTTCGACGTCATCAACCTGGGGATCAAGGTGCATCCCCATACCCTCATCGCCGCCATCGAGGAGCACAAGCCGGATCTGCTGGGTCTCTCGGGACTGCTGGTGAAATCAACCCGGGAGATGGTCATCACCGCGGAAGAACTGAAAGCGGCGGGACATGCGATGCCCCTCCTGGTGGGCGGCGCCGCCCTGACACGTTCCTTCAGCCGCCGGCGCATCGCACCGGCGTATGACGGCCCGGTGGTCTATGCCCCCGACGCCATGAGCGGCCTGGAACTGGCCATCAGGCTCATGGACCCCGAGCAGCGCCCCGCACTGGAAGAGGAACTCTGCCGCGATGACAAGCAATACCTGCGGCCCGAAAAAGAGCCGACAGCGCCTGTAACAACAGCCGCAGGCAGCAACGTGACGCCCCTGGATGAGTTGCCGGAGGCGCCTGACCTCGTGCGCCACCTCCTGAATCCGTTGAACCTGGACGAGGTATGGTCCTTTATCAATCCGGCCATGCTTTACAACAAGCATCTGGGGCTCAAGGGACGGTTCGAGCGCCTGCTGGCTCAAGGCGACGACAAGGCCCTGTTCGTCAAGAGTGAGGTGGATGAGGTCAAGGAAGAGTGCCGGGCCGGCGCCATGACCGCCGCCGCGGTCTACCGGTTCTTCGCCGCAGAACCCGACGGTGAGCGCCTGAACCTGTACCTGCCGGGCCGGGACGAGCCGGCCGGCGTGCTGTCCTTTCCCCGGCAACAATCGGGCGCCGGCCTGTGCCTGTCCGATTACGTGCGCCGGCCTCTGGCTGACGGACGCCGGGATACGGTCTGCCTCATGGTCACCGGGGCCGGCGCCGGCATTCGCGACCTGTCCACCCGCCGCCGGGAGGAAGGGGCTTACCTCAAGAGCCATGTCCTGCAGGCTCTCGCCCTGGAAACCGCCGAGAGCGCCATGGAGTGGCTCCACGCCCAGGTCCGCGGCCTGTGGGGTTTCCCCGATCTCCCCGGCGTCCCCATGAAGGATCTGTTCAAGACCCGCTACCGGGGGCGCCGCTACTCCTTCGGCTACCCGGCGTGCCCGGACCTGGAACAGCAGACAACCCTGTTCGCCCTGCTCAAGCCGGAGGACATCGGCATCACGCTCACCGACGGCTTCATGATGGATCCCGAGGCATCGGTGAGCGCTATCGCTTTCCACCACCCCCAGGCCGTCTATTTCGCGGTGAAGGCAGGGCTCTCAGAAGCCTGACCGCTCCTGCGGGCAGCGCAGGGTCACCTGCACCGCCTCCGGTGCGCAGTCCCAGCGCAGCGGCACACCGGTGACACCCATGCCCCGGCTGACCACCAGGTGCGATGCATCGCTGATGTAGCGCCCTTCATCCAGGGCATAGCGGCTCATCTTGACCACCGGCGCCAGTCCCGGAAGGCGGATCTGGCCACCGTGGGTGTGGCCCGCCAGCACAAGATCCACGCCGCGCCAGGCCGCGTCAAAAAAGATGTCCGGGTTGTGGGAGAGAAGAATGTGGGGCGGCGCTCCCGGTCCCAGGGCCGCCGGCAGGTCGGGACGGCCCCAGTGCAGATCCTCGATACCGGCCAGGGCCAGATGCTCGCCCTTGCTGGTCAGGGTCACGCCCTGATTCTGGAGAAGCGCGATGCCGCACTCCTCGAGGAGCGGGATCAGGTCATGGACGTGGCCGGAATAGTAATCGTGATTGCCCAGCACGCCATGAACACCCAGGGGTGCTCGCAGACGGCGAAAGGCCTCCATGAACGGCTCAAACTCCTCCACGCTGCCGGTGGTCAGATCTCCGCCCAGGAGGATCAGATCCGGGCCTGAGTCCATGAGGCGATCGAAGGCGTGGGCCAGGGTCGCCGGGTGCAGGAACGGCCCGGTGTGGATGTCGGTCATGAGAAGAACCCGGGTGCCGTCGAAGGCAGCCGGCAGGCGGCGCACCTCCACCTCCGCCACGGTCAGGACGAGATTGCGCTGCAACTGGTAGCTGTACGGCAACCTCATGCCCGGGATGTGGGGATAGACCCGATTCCCCATCTCGAGGTTGAAGCGGCGCTCCAGACGGCGCAGCCAGTGGCCCACAGGCCCCATGGGCGGTCGGGGCAACGGGTGAGCCTCCCGGGGTGGAGCCAGCACCTCCCGCCGCAGCGGCAGGCGGAGGCCTGCGGCACTCTCTTCTCCCGGCGATGGGCCGACCGTTTCGGGCGGCGAACGGGGCGTGGTCAACGGCGCTTGCGGCATCAAGGACTCAACCGGGCTTCACGGCCGCCAGTTGCCTCGCGAAAACCTCCGGGTCGGTGGTGGGGAGCTGGCAGACGCCGTGCTCACAGACATAGGCGGTGGCCCGGCCGTCCTGGGCGACCTTCCCCTTGACGAGCGGCAGCATGTCTTCCAGGTCATGGGCGCGACCACGCTGGGGCACCACAGCCAGGATCCGGTTGGGCAGGAATCCGCGCCTGAGAGGCGCCAGCAGAGCCTCGCTCCCGTCCCGCCGACCGGCCGTCACCACTACCACTTCCCGCGGCCGGTCCAGACGCCAGTCGAGGGCCAGCAACATCTCGGAGACCGCGGCCGGCGAGCGGGTGAGCAGCGGGGCGAACCCCGTGAGCAACCGATCCGCCGCCAGACGAAACCTGTCGTCGGTGGTGAATGTCGCCAGGCGCAGAAGATTCAGGGCCGCCACCGAGTTGCCCGAGGGCTCGGCCCCATCCTGTGCCGGCTTCTCACGCGCCAGCAATTTTTCATGATCGTCAGCGGTGGCAAAGTAGCCGCCGCGATCCCTGTCGGCGTAATGAAAATCCAGGATCTCCTGCAGGGCCAGGCCTTCACGCAACCAGCGCGGATCGCCATGGGCCTCGTAGAGATCCAGAAGGGCGGCGATGAAGAAGGCGTAGTCCTCCACAAAGGCCGGATTCTCCGCCTTGTCATCCTTGTACGATCGCCACAGGCGCCCGTCTTCATCCCGCATGTTCACCAGGATGAAATCGGCGGCCCTGGCTGCTGCCTCGATATAGGGCGTGCTATCCATGGCCAACCCGGCGCGGGCGTAGGCCGAGATCATCAGGCCGTTCCAGGCGGTCAGGATCTTGTCATCCCGCAGGGGCGCCGGGCGTGCTTTCCGCGCCTGGTAGAGCGTCTCCCGGGCCGCTTGCAGGCGGGCATCCGTCTCCTCCACACTCAACCCGCCGGCGGCGGCGACGTCGGTCAGGGGCAGGACCACATGCAGAATATTGCGCCCCTCGAAATTGCCCGCCCGAGTCACACCGTAACG
>SMVA01267684.1_pt1 | contig 19355 bp, 21 predicted proteins | sample 2456451 | NCBI WGS metagenome assembly SMVA01 (sample SAMN11095933, study PRJNA526329) | marine sediment metagenome | biome: Marine sediment; feature: Surficial sediment; material: Deep marine sediment; isolation source: Hadal surficial sediment | place: Pacific Ocean | collected 2014-05 | depth... | reverse complement strand
CCAGCGCCAGCGTGAGCACTACGACGAGCGCGAAGCCCGGTGCCCGCACCAGCATCCGCAGCGCCTGGCGCAGGTCCTGCACCCATTCATCGAACAGGCCGCGGGCCGAGGGGCGCAGGGGCCTTGGATCGAGCCCGGGGCCGCCGTCAACGCCCCCATCGACACCGACGGACAAGACACCGGACGCGACGCCGGACCGCCTGCCGCGGCGCTCCGCACGCCGCTCTGCATAGGCCGCGCGCGACAAGTCCAATGCCTGGAACGCCCACATCCGTGCCACCCCGACAAGACCCTCGCGTTGCCGCACATCGGCGGCCCGATCGAGTAGAAGCTCGACCACCTCGCTGCCGTAGCGCGCCCGGAAGCCGGCAGGAAACATCCGCACCAGAACACCGGCGACGCGGCTCACGAGCCGGCCCCGGTCTCGCCGAGATTTGCTTCGTCCGCCCAGGCGGCGATTTCCCGGAAGACACGCGCATCGGTGGCGGCGCGCTCGCGACCGGCCTCCGTCAATCGGTAGTTGCGCCGCTGTCGATGGCTGGCGTCGGCATCGAGCTCGGCCATCAGACCGGCGTCAACAAGCTGCTTGATGGCGCGGTACAGCGTACCGGCGCCGATACGAAAGGCGCCGTGGGTGCGCTCTTCGATCTCCTGCATGATGGCGTAACCATGGCGATCGCCCCCGCTGAGCGCCACCAGGATCTGGAACATCAACGGCGTCAACGTGGACCCTGCTGCAGTGCTTGCGCGCCTTCCCATTAAACGTCTCCATGTTGCACATGTGATTTATGCACATGTTAACTACGGAGGGACACACCAGCAAGTTTCGTCGCCAGGGCAACTGGCCGAGAAATCCGAACCGATCAGCTCAAGACCACGCCCAGGTCGCGCTCCTCCGCAACGACGGCGGCCGCGGCCAGCCCGGCAACGTCCGAGAGCGCCGTACCGACGGTCTTGAAGAGGGTGATCTCGTCGTCGCTCGTGCGCGCCGCAACCGTACCGCACACCAGTCCCTGCAGGTCGCCGGCGATGCCATCCCGCCCGGCGGGGATCAGACCCTCTTGCGCCGCCAGCAGCAACTCGCCGGCCTCTTCCATGGCGTTGTCGATGTCATCGACGTAGCGGGTGGCGGCAGCCACCGTGCGGCCGTCGATTTCACGGCCGGTGGGCGAGAAGTTGCCCACCGCGTTGATGTGCGTGCCGGGACGCACGGCACCGGCAGAGAGGACCGGCTGCAACGCCGAGGTGGCGGTGATCAGCACGTTGGAACGGGCGGCGATCTCATTGTTGTCAACGACGATCTGGGCGGCGAGGGCGCTGCGCTCGACGAAGGCGGCAGCGGCCTCGGGCCGTGCGTCGTTCACCAGCAGGCTCCCCACTTCGCGTACCGCCGCGACCCCGGCAACCAGGTCGGCGGCGATGCCGCCGGTGCCGATCAAGCCGAGTACCTCGCAGGAGGGCAGCGCCAGTATCCGGGTCGCCAAGCCGATGACCGCGCCCGTGCGGATGGTGGTGAGCGTGGACGCATCGACGATCAGCCGCGGCGAACCGGTCTCGACATCGAACAACACCCCCAGTCCCTGCACGGTGGCGCGCCCAGCTGCCGGATTGTCGGGCACGTTCGAAACCACTTTGACCGCGGCAACACCACGTTCTCCCCAGGTCCCGGGCATCACCAGAAAGACAAAATCCTCTTTGCCCGGGCGAGCGATGGATCGCACCGTGCGCGCCGGAGCCTCGGCAACGCCGTCCGCGGCGGCACGCATGACTCCCTCGATGGCCGCGATGGCAATATCCATGGGCAGCGCCTGCCGCAAGGCGGCGTCATCCAGATAGCGGAGCGCTATCGTCATGGGCTCCGGAGCGCGTCGATAGCCAGCACGCGGGCCCGCGCCATCGGCGCCAGGTAGGGCCCATCGTTGCTCAGGTATCGTGCCTGGGGGGAGTCGAGAACGCGCTCGAATGCGGCGCGCGCGGCAGCGGGATCTCCAGCCTCTGCCAGCGCGATACCGAGCCAGTAGTCCACCAGACCCTGTCCCACGCCCGCTCCTGCCGGGGCCTGGATGGCGCCCAGCAGCTCCGCGGCGGCTTGCCAGTCGCGCACGTGCAACAGGACGGCGGCCTGGTTGAGTTGCGCCAGCCAGGTCGGCGCCGGTGCGTCCATACGTCCCACCGCGGCCGCGGTCATCCCCCAAATGACCGAGTACAGGCGATCCGGCTCGGTCGGCCCCACCACCGTCGGTGTGGAGCCCATGCGCAACTCCACTGTACGATCGCCGGCCGGGCCGCGCACCCCAATCGCCACCATGGCGCCGGGTGCGAACGTCGATAACCAGCTACCAGCGCCGGCGACCGTCGCCACGTCGTTGCCGGCGACGGTGATCAAACTCTCGCCCAGCTGCACGCCTGCCGCCGCGGCGGGGCCTCCCGCGGCGATCGCCGCCACCACCGGGTTGGCGGAAATACCGGAGTCGATGAGCTCGAGGCCGGCCCAGGGGCGCGCAAAGCTCATCGGTTCCGAGAGGCGCCGCGCCAGACGGTCGAACTCACTGGCGTCGGAGAGGGAGATACGCACTCGCTCGGCGACCGCCGGACCCGGCGCGGCGGGCCAGATCCACAGGTCGGCGCGCGCCGCGAGCTCATCATCGTCGAGCACCGCGAGAACGAAGACCGATCCGGGGAGCTCGCGGCTCGCCGTCGCCTGCAGGCGCTGCCAATCGACATCGCTATCGACACCAGCGACGGCAGCCGACCGCAGCCGTTCGGCAGTGGCTCCGGTACGCTGCAGTAATCGTTGTGCTTCCGTGCTGCGATCCAGGAAGGTCCAGTAGTTCAGCCCACCGAAGGCCCGGGTGAGCGACTCTTGGAGGGCCTCGGCGCCCAGCCGATCGGCGCCCGCCACCCCCAGAAACGTCAGTCCCGGTCGCAGGCGTACGGTCAACGCGAGGTTGCGCCGGTCGGCCACCGTCACGGACTCCTCGAACACGCCGGCATCCGCCCGGCTCACGGTTATTCGATACTGTCCCGGGGGCAGCGACAGGCGGTAGGCGGTGGAGGCCATCTCGCCGCCGGCACCGCGGGACGGCGGCTCGGGCTGGGTGCGACGGCCGTCGATCCACACCTCCGCATCCGGCGATAGGTCGCGCAACAAGACCATCCCCAGGTTCCGATTCAACACGATGGTACCGACCTGGAAATCGGCCAGATCCGGGATGGAGATGGGCGCGCTGAAGGCACGATAGCCATCCATGAGGACTTCGACCTCGTGCCGCCCGGGCATGAGGCCTTCAATCTCCATGACGCCGGAGAACTCATGGCGCGGGTACCGCGCCAGATCTGGGGTGGGTGTCCAGTCGCGTGGAGCGGTGCCCACCGTTTGGCCGACGACGTTGCCGTCGACGACGACGGTAGCGCCGGCCGGGCGTGTCATGAGACGAATCACCGCCGACACACGCTGGAGAACCGGATTCACTTCGGCAGAGCGATCGGCACGCACTTCGATTTCCTCGGCATAGCGGGTGAATCCGGGCAGGAATATCTCGACGTAGTGGGTTCCGGCGAGCACCCGGTACGAGGTGGTCTGAGGAGGCACGTTTTCACCATCGACACGAACGCGCGCGTTGAGGGGGGTCGGCTGCAATGTCAATGTTCCGATGAGGTTGGCCTGGGCGCGCGAAAACCGATCGAGCACTCCGTCCGAAAGCGCGAAGCCGGCAATCGCCACGCGTGGATAGAGGGTCAGCAATTGCTCGAGGTCGGCGTCTCCGACACTGCGCTCGCCGTTGAAGATGTACGCGTCGGCGCGGTAGGCGAGGCTGCGAACCAGCAATGCCCTACCCTCGTTGTCGACCCTGTCGTTGAGCGCGTCCGCCAACAACGCATCAATGACAACCGTCAGGGGCTCGATCGCCAGGTCCGCTTGCCCGGTGCGGAAGAGTGTCTCGGCGCGGGCGAACGACGCGCGCAGGCGCTCGGAGACCTGCTGGGCGGCGACCGGCGAAGCGAAGAGAAGTACACAGGTGGCCAGGAGTGCCGTCGCGCCGGCGCGCAGCCCGACCGACGCGGACAACCGGCTTGCTGGCATGGGTCCATTCATTCGATCGTTCATTCGAGGAGTCATAGTCGGATTGGTCATTCGATGATTCATTCGATTACCAGCAGTACCGAACGCCCCCGGTCGGCCACGAAGATGCGGCCGCTACCGTCGACGGCGATGTCGCGTGGGTCATCAAGCTCGACGCCCCCGGGAAGCACCGGACCGAGAGACCAGAGAATTCCGCCATCCGCATCGAAAACGTCGATTCGCTTGTTGCCGCGGTCGAGCACGTAGATGAATCCGAGGGCGTCGGCAGCCACCGCGTAGGGCTCGCGCCAAGTCTGCATGGCGAAGCCGCCACGCAGCGCACCGTCGGTCTCGAAAACCATGACCTCACGCTGCCGCTTGTCGATCACGAACAGGCGACCGCGGGGTCCACGCACCAGGTCGATGGGCTCGCCCCCCCTCATATCCAGCGTGCCTTCAAAGGCGCCCGCGGCGCTGAACTTCATGATCTGCTTGGAGCGATTGTCGAGCAGGGCCCAACCCCCGCTTGCGGTACGCACGCCGGCGCGAATGTCGTTGACCTCCCGTTGGCGCGACCCGTCGACGAAGGTGAATTGGAAGGAAGCTCCCCGCAGCGGAGCTCTCACCGAGGAGCGCGCGGCCACGTAGGCGTCACCGCCGGGACTCCACCAGGGCCGGCGCGCATCGGGCATCCTGAAGGTAGCAGCAGTTCCGCTCGAGTCACGAAAGATGAGGGCATCGAGACCTTCGTCGCTCACCAGCACGCCGTTCGAGCTCGCCGCCACACCGATCGGTCGATCGAGCGGCAGACCGACATCGAAGCGCCGCGATTGCTGCCACGGCAGCTCCCCCACACTGGCACGCAACCACACCCGATGCAGCAGCGTAAGCCGTTCCGCCGCGACCATGGCAGAGCGCGCGTCGGCGCTCGGAGCCCCGGCACCGAAGGCGTCGACAACGTCCTGCAACAGGTTGGCCGCGGCGGGCCACTCGCGGCTCAAGAGCAGCACCGTGGCGAGGCCGAGGCGGGCTCGAGAAGTCCACGCCGAAGTCTCCTCGCCGTCGACGACGCCGACAAAGCGCACCGCCGCCGCCTCCAGGCGGCCCAGACTCGACTCGATCTCTCCGGCGCGCACGCTGGCGGCAGGGCGCCAAAGCGTCGACGGATACCGGGCGCGCGGATAGTCGGCGATGAGGGCGTCGAACATCTGCAACGCCGCCTCGGGGTCGCCGTCGGCAAACACGGTACCGGCGGAGGTGAAGCGTTGCTCGGCGTCCTCTTGCGACAGCGGTCGCACGCCGTCATTGGCAGCGCCGCCGGCGAAGGCTGCACCAACACAAAGAATCAGAATACGTACTGCTGCGGACGTAGCGCTCACGGTTTGCTAGTTTCGTTCCTGTCGGCGCCGAGCCCCGGGTTGGCCTGGATGACCTTGATGGCGACGCCGCGCTCGATCACCGGGTCGATGGCCTTGTATACCAGGCCCATCGCCCCCTGGCCGAGGACATCAATGACCTGATAGCGGCCGAATTTGTCGGGTAGGCTCATGGCTCCGAGGTGAGGACGTGGAGCTGGGAAACTCCGTTAGTTGCCCGCGGCGCTCGCCGTGCAGCGCACGACCACCGCCGTGATGTTGTCGCTGCCATCCTTTTCACGCGCCAGCTCGACGAGGTCCTTGCTGGCTGCAGCCGCGTCGGCTGCGGCGTTGACGGTCTCCTCCATGAGCTCCTTGTCGAGTGCTCCGGTGAGGCCGTCGGAGCCCAGCACGAAGACATCACCACTCTCGACCTCGCCGGTGAGTACGTCGACCTCGGGGTCGGGCTCACATCCCATGCAGCGGCTCAGCACATGCCGCATAGGGTGGTTCTTGGCCTCTTCTTCGGTCATCCCGCCTTCGCGAACCTGCGCGGCGACAATCGAATGATCTTCGGTGAGCTGCCCGATGACACCGTCACGCACGCGCAGGGCGCGCGAGTCACCGACGTGACCAATGAGATAGCGGTCGTCCTTGACGATCAGCGCGGTGAGCGTGGTGCCCATTCCCATGCGGTCGGGACGTCCGGAGGAATCCGCGATGATATTGCGGTTCGCAGCCAGGAAGGCGGCGCGCATGGTGTCCTCCGCCAGCCCCGCGGCGGGATCTTCTGCCTCTGAGAGGACGTCGTGCAAGGTCTGAACGGCGATGCGGCTGGCCCGGTCACCGGCGCGATGACCACCCATACCGTCGGCCACCGCGTACAGGAAGATATCGGGACTGACTTTGGCGGCGTCTTCGTTTCGCTGCCGAACGCGGCCCACGTCCGTGTAGCACCCGTAGTCGATATGCCAGTCGACGGTCATGAAATGCCTCTTATTGATGTGGTGAATAAGTGACCATCGCCCCCTAAACCATCAAGTCTATGCCAATAGCCGCCCCCGCGCCGACCGATTTTGGAGCCCCCGCGCCCCCTGTGTCAACAGGCCGCCGGCACACTCATAGCCTCGCATTCCATACCGTCCGCACGGATGAGCACCAAATGCTATGCTAGCGGGCCGAGTCGCCGGTTAGAAGGACAAACTGAGAGGCTCCGCCACTTCGATTCCGCCGATTCCCGCGAGACCCGAGCATGATGGCTGACAACGCGCCGAACAACGCCACCGAGGCAACCGAAGGCAGCGGCGAACAAGCCACCGCCGCGACGCCGGAAGCACCCACCAAGGAAGCCCCCACCCCGACACCGGAGGCGCCCGCAAAGGAAGCGGCCGCAACCGAAGAGGCACCCGCGAAGTCGGCGGCGGCGGCCGAGGAAAAGCCCGAACCGGAGCCTGCCCCGGATCCCGCGGCCTGCAAGGCGATTGCCATAGGGCTCGATGCTCTCTGGGAGGGTGTGCTCAGCGACGAGTGGGATGACACCGACCTCGAGTATTACCTGGAGCCCGCCGGGGTGCTCCATGGCCCGTTGGTGTGCACCCGCGCCGGGGAGGACCACCCGCAGAAAGCCGGGCTGCTGATGACCCGCGCCGGGTGGAAAGCCAAGATGCTGTTTCTGCACGACGACTTGAACCCGGAGACTTACGAGCTTTCGTTCCCCAAGGAATTCGGCTACGTCAAGCCGCTGGCGCACTACAAGCCGAGTGCGCGGGAGCACGCCAAGTTCCCCTGGTCGAAGAAGTACTAGCGCCGAACTGTTGGTTCCGAACACAGTTCTTGTCGAGGGGTGGTAGCCGGGCTTGGCGGGCACCGTTGGGCGGGCCGAGCGTCGCGCGCCGCTTTGAACGGGTAGCCGAGAACCCCATTTTTCTCACCCATTATCCACCTCTTCTATAAAGTTGACTTTTCTTTCAGGTTTTCCTACCATTCCCCTTATACGAGTTGGCGGGGACGTTCCCACAACGTGGCGTTCCCGCATCCCCAAGGTCACGCGAGGTTGTCGATTGAAGATCACGTCGATGGAGGAATATGGGCTCCGCTGCATGCTGCAGCTGGCGCTGGCACAGACCGACGACCCGGTCTCGGTGGCGCGAGTCGCCGACAACGAAGGCCTTTCGACGGAGTACACCGGCAAGCTGTTGAACCTGCTGCGCCAGGCGAATCTGGTGCAGAGCTTCCGCGGCCGCAACGGTGGCTTCGTGCTTGTCAGGCCGCCCCGGGACATCAGCCTCGCCGACATTCTCCGCGTCTTCTCACCGGACCTTTTTGACGTTGAATACTGCAACCGGCACACCGGCGCCGAGGACAATTGCGTACACACGACCTCCTGCGCCTTGCGTCCCGTTTGGTGGACGCTTTCCGACATGGTCACCAGGACGTTGGAATCGATCACCCTGATGGATCTGATGTGTGAGGAGTCCGAGGTCCAGGAAGGGCTCAACAATCAGTTGGGTATTTCGAACGCTTCGGGCCAGAAACTCTTTCAAATCAACGAAACCGCTTAACCGATCGCCGCAAGGCAGCGGCCGCCAACACCCCCATCATCCCTCGGCGGCGCGATACGGCACTTGATAAGGCATTTGACAAGGAGTAACGCAGCACCATGAGCGACAATGGTCAGCCTCTGTTCGAGGTAAAAAACTTGAAGGTTGCTATCGAAGGCAACGAGATCCTCCGCGGGGTGGACCTCACCATCAACGAGGGTGAGATCCACGCCATCATGGGCCGCAACGGCTCGGGCAAGAGCACCATGGCGAACGTGGTCATGGGGCACCCCGCCTACGAGGTGCTCGAGGGCTCGGTGAAGTTCAAGGGGGAGGACGTGCTCGCCCTCGACACCGACGAGCGCGCCCGCCTGGGCATGTTCCTCGCCTTCCAGTACCCCATGGCCATCCCCGGCGTCACCGTCGCCAAGTTCCTGCACTCGGCGCTGAAGGCGCGGGCGGAGGGCGGCGAGGTGCCGGTGCGTGAGTTCCGCACCAACCTCAACCAGGCCATGGAGCTGCTCGGCGTCGACCCATCGTTTGCTTCGCGTTACGTCAACGACGGCTTCTCGGGGGGCGAAAAGAAGCGCCTCGAGATCCTGCAAATGTTCTTGCTCGAACCGAGCTTCTGCATCCTCGACGAAACTGACTCGGGTCTCGACATCGACGCCCTCAAGACGGTCGCCGAGGGCATCAACGCGCTGCGCTCCGAGCAGCGCGCGATGCTGCTGATCACCCACTACCAACGCATGCTCAACTACGTGACGCCCGACGTGGTGCACGTGATGATGGACGGCAAGATCGTCCGCACCGGCGGCATCGAGCTCGCCGAGGCCCTCGAAGAAAAGGGCTACGAGTGGATTGAACAGGAACTGTTCCACGACACCGACGTCGCCACCGCTGAAGCGACCCAAGCCTAGGAGAATCCAATGGCACCCGAGACCGAAGTAACCCGTCCCGAGATCGACATCAACGACGACTACAAGTACGGCTTCTCCTATCCCGAAAAGCCCGTCTTCAAGGCCGAGAAGGGACTCAGCCACGAGCTCGTCGAGCAGATCTCACAGATGAAGGAAGAGCCCGAGTGGATGCGCGAGTTTCGCCATGAGGCGCTCGACATCTTCTACTCGAAGCCGATGCCGAACTGGGGCGACACCGAGCTCATGAACGGGATCGATTTCGACAACATCTACTACTACCTCAAGCCCGTCGAAAAGCAGGGCGAGACCTGGGACGACGTACCCGAGGACATCAAGAGCACCTTCGACCGTCTCGGCATCCCCGAGGCCGAGCGCAAGTTCCTCGCCGGCGTTTCGGCGCAGTACGACTCGGAGGTCGTCTACCACTCCATGAACGAGGCGCTCAAGGAGCAAGGCGTGATCTTCCTCTCTATGGATGACGGCCTGCGTGAGTACGAGGACATGGTCAAGGAGTACTTCGCAAAGATCATCCCGCCGACCGACAACAAGTTCGCGGCGCTCAACTCGGCGGTATGGTCGGGCGGCTCGTTCGTCTACGTGCCCAAGGGCCTCGAGGTGGACATCCCGCTGCAGGCCTACTTCCGCATCAACGCCCAGAACATGGGGCAGTTCGAGCGCACCCTGATCATCGTCGACGAAGGCGCGCGTGTGCACTACATCGAAGGCTGCACGGCGCCGACCTACGCGACGGACTCGCTGCACTCGGCGGTGGTCGAACTGGTGGCGCTGCCGGGCTCGCATCTGCGCTATACCACCATCCAGAACTGGTCGAAGAACGTCTACAACCTGGTAACCAAGCGCGCCGTGGCGCACAAAAACGCCACGGTGGAATGGGTCGACGGCAACCTTGGCTCCAAGCTCACCATGAAGTTCCCCTGCGTGTACCTGGTCGGCGAAGGTGCGCATGGAGAGATTCTCTCCATCGCCATGTCCAGCTCGGGCCAGCACCAGGATGCCGGCGCCAAGATCTACCACGCCGCGCCAAACACGACCTCGCGCATCACTTCGAAGTCGATCTCCAAGGACGGCGGCCGTTCCAGCTACCGCGGCATGGTGAAGGTCTACCCCGGCGCCACCGGCTCCAAGGTGCACGTCGAGTGCGACGCCCTGCTGATGGGCGAGAACTCCCGCTCGGACACCTATCCGACCATGGAAATCGCCGAGGAGCAGGTGCAGGTGGAGCACGAGGCGCGGGTCTCGAAGGTCGGCGACGAGCAACTCTTCTACTTGATGAGCCGCGGCCTGACCGAGGAGGAATCTCTCGCGATGGTGGTCAACGGCTTCATCGAGCCGTTCGTCAAGGAGCTGCCGATGGAGTACGCGGTGGAGCTCAACCGCCTGATCCAGCTCGAGATGGAGGGCTCGGTCGGCTAGAGCCCTGTCCGTCGAGACATCGAAAGCTCCGAAGCGACACCAGACGCCTAGAAACCAGACGCCTAGAAACCAGACACCCAGACACCTAGAGAAGAGACGAAGAGATGAGCACGTTGACAACAACGGGGGCCGATACGGCCCGCGCCATCGCCCGGGCCGGCAAGGAGCCCGAGTGGCTCGAGAGCTGGCGCCTGGCGGCCTGGGAGAGCTACCAAGGGGCTCCCCTGCCCGACCGTGTGCTGCACCTGTGGCGCTACACGGAGCCCGAGAAGTTTCTTATCGACAAGGTCGAGCCACTGGTGCCCGACGGCGCCGAGGGCCGCTCGGTCGATACGGCAACCGCGTTGGCGTTGTCGGACAAGTTCGCCCATAGCGATGGCGAGCAGCTCGCCGGGCTGCTGATACAGCAGGAGTCGCAGCCGCCGAATTATGCGCTGGAACAGCAATGGCAGGACGCCGGGGTGATCCTCTGCGACCTGACCAGCGCGGTGCGTCTGTACCCCGAGCTGGTCGAGAAACATCTCGGCAGACAGGTACCGATCGAGAGCGGCAAATTCGCCGCCCTCAACGCGGCGCTGTTTTCCGGCGGTGTGTTCCTGTACGTGCCCAAGGGGGTGGAGATCAGCACGCCGATCCACACCCTCTACCACGGCGGACGGGATCGCTCGGCGGTGTTCCCGCGCACCCTGGTGGTGCTCGAGGAAGGCGCCTCGGCGACCCTCATCGACGAGTACGGCAGCGCTCCGGATGCAGCCAACAACGGCGCCTCGCCGCGCATCATTGCCCACGCCGTCACCGAGGGAAGCATCGGCAAGAACGCCCGGCTCCAGTACGTCAACGTACAGAACTGGGGCACGCGCACACGCTCGCACTACACCCAGAACATCCACGTCGGTCGCGACGGGCGGGCGGTGAGCGTGGGCATCGAGCTGGGCGGTCTGTACAACAAGGCCGATATCCGCACGGAGTTGCGCGGCGCCAACGCCTACTCGGAGATGATCGGCGTGCTGTTCGGCAACGCCCACCAGCATTTCGACAACCACACCGAGCATGTCCACATACACGGGCGCACTTACTCGGATCTCGACTTCAAGGTGGTGCTCGAAGACGCGGCGCATTCCGCCTACACCGGGCTGATCCGCATCGACCTGGAGGCTGCCGGCTGCGAAGCCTACCAGGAGAACCGCAACCTGCTGCTCGATGAGAAGTGTCGTGCCGAGTCGATTCCCGAGCTCGAGATCCTGAACGAGGACGTGCGGTGCACGCATGGCGCCACGGTGGGTCCGGTCGACGAGGAGCAGGTGTTCTACCTGATGACCCGTGGTCTGTCGCGCCGTGATGCCGAGCGCACCATCGTCGAAGGATTCTTCACCCCGGTTCTCGATCGCATCGACGACGAGACCTTGCGCGACCGGCTGTGGAGCTACGTGCGCAACAAGCTGCACAAGAGATGACGCCAATGAACGAGACAATGAATAAAACAGCGACCGAAGAGAGAAAGTGGGTCGACGTCGCCCCCGTTGACGACGTCCCCGAGGGTGAGGTCAAGACCTTCACAATCGACGCCCACCGCATCGCCGTGGCGCGCGCCAACGGGCAACTCTACGCGGTGCAGGACCTGTGCTCACACGACGACGGCCCGTTGGGCGACGGAGGCTTGGAGGAATTCGCCATCGTTTGCCCACGCCACGGCGCCAAGTTCGACGTGCGCACCGGCGCGGTGCTGTTGATGCCCGCCATCGCGCCCATCGAGACCTTCCCGGTGATGGAAAAAGACGGACGCATCCAGGTCTCCGTGAAGAACCAGGGCGATGGCGGGGCCATCGCGGACGATAGCTGGTAGGGAAGACACCATGAACCCTGTGGACACGCGAGTCGACACCACGCCGCTCGATGTCGAGCGCATCCGCCAGGACTTTCCGATCCTGCGGCGCACGGTGCACGGCAAGCGGCTCGTATACCTCGACAACGCCGCCACCAGCCAGAAACCACAATCGGTAATCGATGCGATCAGCCACTACTACAGCAACACCAACGCCAACGTTCACCGCGGCGTCCACCGCCTCGGCGAAGAAGCAACCGACGCGTACGAAGGAGTCCGCGAAAAGGTCTGTCGTTTCATCAACGGCGACGATCCCAAGAGCATCATCTTCACCCGCAACACGACGGAGTCGATCAATCTCGTTGCGCACTCCTGGGGCCGCAAGAACCTGGGAAAGGATGACGAAGTCGTCCTCACGGTGATGGAGCACCATAGCAACCTGGTGCCCTGGCAGATGCTGGCGCAGGAAACCGGTTGCAAGCTCCGCTTCATCGACATCGACGAAGAGGGGCACCTGCATACCGACCACCTCGACGAATACATCACCCCTAAGACCAAGCTGGTGGCGCTGCAGCAGGTCTCCAACGCGCTCGGCACCATCCACTCGGTACGCACCATCGCCTGCGCAGCGCGAGCCGTGGGCGCGTTGGTGCTGGTGGACGGCGCCCAGGGTGCGCCGCACGGCCCGGTGAACGTCAAACAGCTCGACTGTGATTTTTACGCCTACTCGCCCCACAAGGCGCTCGGCCCCCTGGGTATCGGCGTGTTGTGGGCGCGGCGCGACCTGCTCGAGGAGATGGACCCGTTCCTAGGCGGCGGCGAGATGATCCGCAACGTCACCCTGGAGCGCAGCACCTGGGCGAGCGTACCGCACAAGTTCGAAGCCGGCACGCCGAGCGTCGCCGATGCAGTGGGACTGGGCGCCGCCACCGATTACCTGATGGACATCGGCATGGAAAACATCCGCGCCCACGAGAAATACATCGTCTCGTACGCCATGGACCGACTGCGCGAGTTGCCGTTCATCAAGATCTTCGGGCCGCACGATCCGGCCGATCGTTGCGGGCTGGTGTCGTTTATCGACCAGGACATCCACCCCCACGATCTGGGTACCATCGTAGATCAGCACGGCGTCGCCATCCGCGCCGGCCATCACTGCACCAAGCCGCTCATGCACCGCCTCGGCGTAGTGGCCACGGCGCGTGCATCGTTCTACATCTACAACGACCGCGACGACGTCGATGCGTTTATTGATGCACTGCTGGCGGCGCGCAAGGTGTTCGGACTATGAGCATGACGGGGCTCGATGATCTCTATCGGGAGGTCATCCTCGATCACTACCGCTACCCGCACGGTGCCGCCCCGGTGACCAACGCTACCGTCGAGGTGGAGGGCCACAACCCGTTGTGCGGCGACGAGTTGCACATGCACCTCGACATCGCCGACGGCAGAATCCGCGGCGTGCACATCGATCCGCGGGGCTGCTCCATCTCGGTAGCCTCGGCGTCGATGCTCGCACAGCATCTCGAGGGCGCCAGCCTCGAGGAGGCCATCGCACTGAAGAAGACATTTCAAAGGGTCATGAAGGGGGGCAGCTGGCCCGAGGGTTTTGACCCCGGCGACCTCGAAGCGCTCGAGGGAGTGAAGAACTTCCCGGTGCGCATCAAGTGCGCCTTACTCGCCTGGATGACGCTCGAGCAGGCGCTCGCCGAATTCGATGCCGATCTCGTGGGCGAGATCGAGTGCGACAGCGACATCGAAGTCATTACCAAGAAATCGTGAGGAAATAGCCAATGGCATTGCCGACCAAAGAAGAAGTAATCAAGGCGATCCAGCCGATCACCGATCCCGAGATCGACATCTCGATCGTCGACCTCGGTCTCATCTACGACGTGGAATTCGACGAAGCCGCCTCGCAGGTCAATGTCAAAATGACACTTACCTCGCCCGCCTGTCCGGTGGGGCCGCAGATCATGGCTTCCGTGCACAGCAAAGTTCTCGACCTCGACGAGGTCGAAAACGTCGATATCCAGCTCATTTGGAGTCCCCCCTGGGACCCCCGCACCATGGCGTCGGAAGACACCAGGATGATGCTGGGGATCTGGGAATAGCTCGAGGCGTCATTCGGCGCGCGATTTCCCTGCAAGACCGTCCGATCAGGTCGACTTACCTCCTCGCATCGAGACTGCGAGAGGCGCTGGAGTCTCTGGTGAGCTCGGGGTCGCGACGAGCACCGCACCTGCCGTTTATGATAGCCTGAAGCGGTGAGAGACTTACGCTCCAACTCTGCCCCCGCCCGACCGTCTCAGCGGGTCGCTGCTGCGCTCGCCGTCCTGATCACGGCGCTCGTACTGTGCCCGCCGGCCGTTTTCGGGTCGCCGGCGAGGCCGCAAACCGAGGCGCCCGCCGAACCCTCGGCGCAGGATGTCTACGTGGTGATGCGCGATATGGATCTCGCCTATGAGGACGTGGTGATCCGCACCATCGTGCCCCATGATGAAGGCGTCAGCGCCCTCGTTGGTCTTACCGACGGCACCTTGGTCGACGTCGTGCTGCGACAGGCGGCGATCGGCTGGAGTTTGCGCAATATCTACTACGTAGCCGGGAACGCCGACTCGTTCAGGACCTGGAGCGGCCCCTGGCGTACCCGCGTAGCGGAGGCCAGACGATTTCTTGCCGCCGCCAACAACGAGGACGGGCCGCAGCGTCGCCCTGAGGAGCTGGCGCCGCTGATTTGGTTCGAGGACTTCCAAGAGGGTAACCGGCTGTGGGGCTTGAACCCGACCACATACCGGATCATGCAGACCCTCAAGATGATGCCCAATCTCACCGGACCCATGGGCGGCGGTCGCTGAGCTTGAGCGCCAGCGCGCACCGGTCCCCCGCCCTCACCCGGATGTCGCAACGGATGGCCATTGCGCGGGCGTCGATGTTGCGCAGGGCTGCCGAGCCTCGCATTTTGATGGCGGTTGCCATGTCGGCGGCAACTTTGCTCGCCACCCCGGCCTTCGCCCAGCGCGAGGAGCAGATCATCTACCCGGCGTGCCGTGAAGTACGCAACCTCGATGCCATGCAGTATTGGTTCTGGGATGGGTACTTCGGCCTCGTCGACCTGCACGACTTCACCGATGAGCGATGGGGCCGCCTGGGACTCGATCCGGGCGTATGCTTCCGCATTGCCCTGGTGGTGGTCAACAACCCGCAGCTCAAATCCGCCGGCTATCGCCAGGCGGTCGGCGAGCTGCTGCAATGGGTCCCTGATGACGACAGCAGCCGTAACGAGACCGCCAAGCTCGCTATCGAGCGACTCGAGCGCATCACCGGCGAGGACTTCGACAACTTCCCCGAGTGGACCGCCTGGTGGGAGGTAAGTCAGGACTTCGTCATGTGGTCCGAGGAAGAGCAGCGCCTCGTCCTGGTTCCCGAGGCCCAGGCGGCCGGCGAGATGGTGCACACAGACGCCCTTACGCTGGAGCCCGAGGAATACTGGTTCTACGCTGGCCGCGGCTGGCTGTCGGAAAGGGAGCCGCTGGGAGATTTCGTCTTCGGTTCGGTACTGATCCCGCCGCACGACTTCAACTACCGCGTGCTCTGGACAGGGCTGCAGGACCGCGCCGCCAAGGAAAAGGGCTACCGCCGGGCACTCGACAACCTGTTCGTCGACGGCTTGCTGTCGCCCGCGTTGCCGGGTAACAGCATCGACACGCTCATCGACCAGATCTCCGGACTCACCGGAGAGAGCCATGACGACCGCGATGCCTGGGTGACGTGGTGGAATCTCAATCGCGAGAGCTTGGTACTGTCGGCCGCCGGTGACCGGCTCGTCGTTCGCCGGTGAAGCAGTGGCAAGAGACGCTTGAAATTCTCCACCGCCTCGCGGCCCTGACGGCTGCAGGACAGCAAGCCGCCGTCGCCTGCGTGGTACAGATCGCCGGCTCCGCTTATCGGCGTCCCGGGGCGCGCTTTCTGATCGCACCTGATGGCTCGACGCTGGGCGGCATCAGCGGCGGCTGCCTCGAAGAAGACGTCCGTCAGACCGGCCTTGCCACCATGAAAACGGGGCACTGCCGGCTGCTGCATTATGAGACCGGCGACGACGACGACGCGCTGTGGGGACTGGGGCTGGGATGCAACGGAGAGGTCGATGTGTTCGTTGTGCCCACCTCACGGCCCGGATTCGGTGACGCCACCGATCGATTGCGCCAGCTGCTGTCGAGCGACAAGGCCTTCTCGGTGATCACCATCGTCGCCGATCTCGACGGCGAAGACAGGATGCTCGAGGGTCGCGTCCTGATTCCGCCGGGAGTGGCGGAAACACCGCTGGGCACCGGTGACGCCGAGCTCGACGACGCGCTATGGGCAGCCGCCGCCGAAGCGCTCGAGGCGAGCGCGTCCCGCATCATCGAAACGCACGGCGTGCGCGCCTTTATCGAGACCTTCGAGCCACCTCCGGTGGCGGTGGTGTGCGGCGCCGGCGATGACGCCATGCCGCTGGTGGCCGGCGCTACAGAGGTGGGCTTCCGCGTCATCGTGGTGGATCATCGCCCCGCCTACCTGACAGCGGAGCGTTTTCCCCGCGCTTGGCGGCTCATTCAAGCTCTACCTGAAGACGACGCCGAAGGCATCCCCACGACCGACGACACCTTCGTGGTGCTGAAAACCCACAATCTGGTGCGCGACAAGGCCTGGGCACGGCGCTTTCTAGCCACCCCCATCCCCTATCTGGGCTTGCTCGGCCCGGGCGCCCGCTGCAGGGAAATCATCGACCAAGCACCCGCCGACCAGCGCCATCGCATCTACGGCCCCATCGGCCTCGACCTCGGCGCCGAGGGCCCCGAGCAAGTCGGCCTCTGTGTTGTCGGGGAGCTCTTGGCGGTACGATCGAACCGGCAGCCTCAACACCTACGAGACCGAAAGACGGCCATCCATGTCTAGCGCCCCCGCCCAGAAACGCGTCGCCGCGATCGTCCTCGCCGCCGGGTCATCGACCCGCATGGGGCAGAACAAGATGCTGCTCGAGCTCGGCGCAGAGAGCGTGCTGCGTCGCGCCGCCAAGATCGCTGCGGCAGCAGGCCTCGACCCGGTGGTGGTAGTAACCGGGCATCAAGCCGAGGAAGCCGAGGCCCAGCTCGCCGGCCTGGGCTGCGCTGTGGTCCACAATGCCGAACACGAGGTCGGTATTCACACCTCGGTCAGGGTGGGCATCGCCAGCCTTCCCGAGTCGGTGCATGCCGCTATCGTCATGCTCCCGGATATGCCCTTCGTGAGCGCGAAGATGCTCCGAGAGCTGGTGGCGAGCTACCGCGGCGGCGACGCCCCCTTGGTGATCTCGCGATACGGGGGCCAGGTCAATGCCCCTCCCATGCTCTATGACCGCGCCTTGTTCGGCGAGCTCAGCGTCATGCAACGGCGCTGCGGACGCGAGGTCATCCGCCGACACCGTAGCGAAGCCCTCGAGGTCGACTGGCCGGAAGCTCTTCTCGCCGACCTCGATACGCCGGAAGACTACCAACGGGTCGTCGATAAGCTGGCAGCAGACGAGCTGGCAACAGACGAGCTGGCGGGGGACTCCGGCGCATGAACACCTCGATGCGGTCGCTGGCGGCCGGTTAGCTCAGTGAATGAAGCCGATGTCGTCGGGGTCGGGAAAGGCGCCGCGGGGTTCCTCGATCTCACCGAACTGCGCCTCGTACTTCTCGAGGTTGTCCTCGAGCGCCGCGACGATCCGCTTGAAGTGGGGCGGGCTGGTTACCACGCGTGAAACCAGCGTGCCGCGCGCCTGACCACCGCTCGACGGCGTCACCGCGAAGAAATCCAGCACGAACTCCTCACCGGTGTGACTCACCGACATCAGGTTGGCGTAGCGACCCTTGAGGTCCTCGTCTCCGGCGATGATCTGGATGCTGGCGGCTTCTTCCGGCCCCATGTCGTCGGGATCGTTCATGTGCGGCTCCTTTTCGTGGGTCGAAGGTAGCACAGAGCGATTTGAGGGGCTCACGCCGTCGGAAACCGGCGCTCCGTGACCGTCCCATAGGTACGGGACCTGAACGCGCCGCCGGCCGCGGCCGGCACGCGAGCCACGAGGACATAATGACGACATCTGCTCTCGTCCCCAACTTCTCACCCGGTGCCCCAGGGACACCCGACGCACCCGGCGATCCGAGTCTGAACCCCGCCTTCCCCTGCCCTTGCGGGCGCGCCCATCCGCTCGTCGAATGCTGCCTGCCGGTGGCACAGAGGCTGCGGCAGGGCAGCGGCGCGCGCCCATCTCCCTTCGACGAGATCCGCGCCACCAGCTCCCTGTTGCTGTGGGGGCTACTGGCTCGCGAGCTCCCCTCGACGCCCATCATCAGCTCCTTGTCCGGCGCCGCGCATCGCTTCTGGGGAACCGTACTCGCCGCCTCCCTCGGCGGCGGCGGTAATACGACGCCCCCCGATTCCCCGCAAACCACAACTTCCAAGGGCACCCACGACGCCGAATACGGCCGGCGCCTCTTTGAACGCACCTGGGGAACCACGGACGCCGAGACCCGTACCTGGATGCTCGGTACGTTGCCCTCGTTCGTGCGCGGTGAGCCACTGCTGGGCGAGCTGGCGCTCGATTGGCTGCTGTGGGATCAGCCCTGGTTGCGCGGCAAGCCCGGCGCCTACTGGACGGCGCGCAGTGGCCCGCTTACCGGGCGCCGGCGCGTCCGCCGCACCTACGAGGCGGTGCTGCGTTCACGCCTCGGACTGTGGCGCCTGCAGGAAGCAGTTCCACGGTGGGGTTTCCGCCTCGTCGACCGCCTCACCGGCGACCGAACCTGGCTGCACACCCCCAGCGACCCGTGGCCCGACGCCGACGAGCGCCTACTGTTGGCCCGCGTCTACACCTTCGGTAACTGGCACCTGCTCGCCGGCCGCAGCCTGCTGCTCGATCCCACCGCCGTCGATGACCTGCTGACGTCGTTGCACGCCCGCGCCACCGCCACCAACGCCCCGCAACCCAGCGATCCGCGCTGGCGCGGCTGGCTCAAGGCCGAGCTCGTCCCCGTCGCCGCCGCCCAATGGGTCGCCACGCGGTTGGCCCCACCGCCCCCGGATCGGTATCATGGCACCTACTGCTGAGGTTTCCGTGTGACCGGCACCCCTCTCCCTTTGGTGGGCGCGTAACTCAGCGGCTAGAGTGCCATCTTCACACGGTGGAAGTCGCAGGTTCGATTCCTGCCGCGCCCACTCTAT
>SMVA01280370.1_pt1 | contig 19368 bp, 15 predicted proteins | sample 2456451 | NCBI WGS metagenome assembly SMVA01 (sample SAMN11095933, study PRJNA526329) | marine sediment metagenome | biome: Marine sediment; feature: Surficial sediment; material: Deep marine sediment; isolation source: Hadal surficial sediment | place: Pacific Ocean | collected 2014-05 | depth... | reverse complement strand
GCCGTGAACGTCGCGCCGCCGACTGCCGACAACACTTTCGTGATCGCCGCCGTCAGCGTCGTCTTGCCGTGGTCCACATGCCCGATCGTCCCCACGTTCACGTGCGGCTTCGTGCGCTGGAATTTCTCCTTGGCCATCTTTTCCGTCTCCGTCTTCTCAGTCGGCCGCAGTTACAATCGATGAGTTCTGTTCACGACTCATCCGAATCAAGCCAATTTGGCGAGCATTTCCTCGGCCACCATCCGAGGCACCTGCTCGTAGTGATCGAAGAACATCGAATACTGGGCCCGGCCCTGGGAAACCGAGCGCAAGCTGTTGACATAACCGAACATGGTGGCCAGCGGCACCATGGCGCGCACCAGTGTGGCGTTGCCGCGCGGGTCCATGCCCTGGATCTGGCCACGGCGGCTGTTGAGGTCGCCGATCACGTCGCCCATATATTCATCCGGCGTCACCACCTCGACGCGCATGATCGGTTCAAGAAGCCGCGGCGCCGCCTTCCCGACGGCCTCGCGGAACGCCGCGCGCGCCGCGATTTCGAAAGCCATGACACTGGAATCGACTTCATGGTACGCGCCGTCGAGCAAGGTCGCCTTGATGTCGATCATCGGATAACCGGCAACGACACCTGTCGCCATGGCGCCGCGCAATCCCTTTTGGACGCCCGGCACGTACTCGCGCGGCACGTTGCCGCCGACCACCTTGCTGTCGAACTCGAAGCCGGCGCCCGGCTCGCCCGGTTCGATGCGAAGCTTGATGCGAGCGAACTGGCCGGCGCCTCCGGTCTGTTTCTTGTGGGTGTAATCGCACTCGGCGGCGCGGGTGATGGTCTCCCGGTACGCCACCTGCGGCGCGCCAACATTGGCGTCGACCTTGAATTCGCGCCTCATGCGATCGACGATGATTTCCAGATGAAGCTCGCCCATCCCCCTGATCAGGGTCTGGCCGGTCTCGTCGTCCACCGCAACCCGGAAGGACGGATCCTCGGCCGCGAGACGTCCCAACGCCACGCCCATCTTTTCCTGGTCGGCCTTGGTCTTGGGCTCGACCGCGACTTCGATCACGGGATCGGGGAAATCCATGCGCTCGAGCACGACCGGATGGTCGGGGTCGGACAACGTGTCGCCCGTGGTGGTGTTTTTCAGGCCACACAGCGCCACGATGTCGCCCGCCCGGGCCTCTTTGATATCTTCCCGATGATTGGCGTGCATTTCCAGCATGCGGCCGATGCGCTCGCGCTGGCCCTTGACCGTGTTGCGCGTCGATTGGCCGTTTACGATGACACCGGAATAGATTCGCACGAAAGTCAGAGAGCCGACATAAGGGTCGTTCATGATCTTGAACGCCAGCGCCGAGAACGGTTCATCGTCGGAACTCCGCCGCGTCACCTCTTCCCCGTCGTCCGGTCCCAGACCCTTGATCGAGGCCACGTCAATCGGCGAGGGAAGGAAATCCACCACCGCGTCGAGCAGCGGCTGGATGCCCTTGTTCTTGAACGCGGAACCGTTCAGCACCGGCACGAAAGCGCCCGCGACGGTCCCCGCGCGAATGCACCGCTTCAGGGTGTCCTCGTCCGGCTCGACGCCTTCGAGATAGGCCTCCAGAGCGGGCTCGTCGTATTCCACCACCGCATCGACCAATTTTTCACGGTATTCGGCGGCCTGGGCCGCGTACTCGGCCGGAATGTCCGCCTCGCCGAATTCCGCGCCGAGGGTCTCTTCCCGCCACACCACGGACTTCATCTTGACCAAGTCGATGATGCCGGCGTAATCCGCCTCGCCGCCGAGCGGCAACTGCACGATCAGCGGATTGGCGTCAAGGCGATCAACCATCATGTCCACGCAGCGGAAGAAGTCGGCGCCGACCCGGTCCATCTTGTTGACCAAACAAATACGCGGCACGCCGTATTTATCGGCCTGCCGCCATACCGTCTCGGATTGGGGTTCCACGCCCGCCACGCTGTCGAATACGCATACAGCGCCGTCAAGCACGCGCAGACTGCGTTCGACCTCGATGGTGAAGTCGACATGGCCGGGCGTGTCGATGATGTTGATGCGATGGTCGCGCCAGAAACAAGTGGTCGCGGCCGAGGTAATGGTGATGCCGCGTTCCTGCTCCTGCTCCATCCAGTCCATGGTGGCGGCGCCGTCATGGACCTCGCCCATCTTGTGGGACCGGCCGGTGTAAAACAGGATGCGCTCGGTCGTCGTCGTCTTACCGGCATCAATGTGGGCCATGATGCCAATATTACGGTATCGCGCGAGCGGTGTGGTTCGTGCCATCGGTCGTAAATTCCGTTATCCGCTTCCGCCTTACCAGCGGTAATGGGAGAAGGCCTTGTTGGCCTCCGCCATGCGGTGTGTGTCTTCGCGTTTCTTGACCGCGGCGCCGCGGTTGTTGGCCGCGTCCGTCAATTCGCCGGAAAGCCGCCGGACCATGGTCTTTTCGGAGCGCTTGCGGGCGGCGGCGATAATCCAGCGTATCGCGAGCGCCTGGCGCCGCTCGAAGCGCACTTCGATGGGGACCTGGTAGGTGGCGCCGCCGACCCGACGCGATTTCACTTCGATCGTCGGCTTGACGTTGTCGAGCGCATCGTGAAACACCTTCAGTGTATCGTCGCCGGACCGGCCCGCGATTTGGTCGAGGGCGCCGTAGACGATGCCCTCCGCCACCGATTTCTTGCCGGCGTACATGAGGCAGCTCATGAACTTGCTCAAGACGACGTCCCCGAATTTCGGGTCCGGCAGGGTCTCACGTTTTTCAGCTGCGTGACGGCGCGACACGTTCGTGCTCCTCGATCAGACGGTTATTTGGGCCGCTTGGCGCCATACTTCGAACGACGCTGTCGGCGATCGCCGACGCCTTGCGTGTCCAAAATGCCGCGAATGACATGGTAACGCACGCCGGGCAGGTCCTTCACGCGGCCGCCGCGGATCATCACCACCGAATGTTCCTGAAGGTTGTGGCCTTCGCCGGGGATGTAGCTGGTCACCTCGAAGCCATTGGTCAGGCGCACGCGCGCTACCTTGCGCAGCGCGGAGTTCGGTTTCTTCGGCGTTGTCGTGTAGACGCGCGTGCACACGCCGCGCTTCTGCGGACACGCCTCCATGGCGGGTACCTTGTTGCGCGCCACCGGGCGCTTGCGCCCCTTGCGCACCAATTGATTTATCGTCGGCATGAACTTTCCTCGTCGTCGCCATCAACCAATGCGCACAACCGCGCATGGCGCGCTTGCGCGACAAAAATACAAACCCCACCTCGCGGACCACGATACGCCCGCCCGCAGTGGCAGGGTCAGTTATGTTTACGTTTAACCACCGGGGGCAGCGTCTAGGCGGAACACCTACCACCTGCCCCCCTAAAGGGAAGGCGCATATTATGTGCGACCCCCTGACCCGTCAAGACAATTTCATCATGGAAATTGCTGACGGGAAACGCCGTTTTTCCGGCTTGCCGGGCCGGCGCGGCGGCACGGGATCGCCCGGCCGCCGCCGCCGTCCGGGGGCGCCAAAAAGTCAGGCGGCGCCGGTCTCCTCGGTCTCCAACAATGCCGCGCGGGCCGCCTCCGCCTCCCTTGCCCGTTCTTCCAAGATCTCTTTGTCGCGCTCCGCGGCGACGCGCTTCATGGCGTTCATATAGCGTCCCGTTCCCGCCGGAATCAATCGGCCGACGATGACGTTTTCCTTCAAACCGTTGAGGGGATCGGAGCGACCCAGCGTCGCTGCCTCGGTCAGCACGCGCGTGGTTTCTTGGAACGAGGCCGCCGAGATAAAGGAACTGGTTTGCAGGCTGGCCTTGGTTATGCCCTGCAACACGGGCGTACCGACGGCCGGCTTGCCGCCCTCGGCTTCGGTCTTGGCGTTGACGGCGCGGAACTCTATGCGATCGATATGTTCTCCGATCAGGTACGTAGTGTCGCCAGGGTCCTGGATCTCCACTTTTTGCAGCATCTGGCGGCAGATCACTTCGATGTGCTTGTCGTTGATCTTCACGCCCTGCAACCGGTAGACCTCCTGGATCTCCGTGATCAGGTAACTGGCCAGCGCGGGGATGCCCAAAACCTTCAGGATGTCGTGCAGAACCGGGTTGCCGTCCATCAGCAGATCGCCCTTTTCGACAAAGTCGCCTTCCTGCACCGTGATGTGCTTGCCCCTTGGGATCAGGTATTCGACCGGATCGCCTTCTTTCGGGACGACCACCAAGCGGCGCTTGGACTTGTAGTCCTTGCCGAATTCGACGCGACCCGCGTTTTCACTGATGATGGCGTATTCCTTTGGCTTGCGGGCCTCGAAAAGCTCCGCCACGCGTGGCAGGCCACCCGTGATGTCACGTGCCTTGGAACCTTCCTGGGGCACGCGCGCGATGACGTCGCCCGCGTGCACCTTGTCGCCATTCTCGATGCTGAGGATCGCCTCCACGGGAAGCTCGTAGGCGGCCGTGCCGCCGTGCGGCAACGTTATCGGATTGCCCCGCCCGTCCAGCAGAATGATCCGCGGATGCAGTTCGGCGCTTTTGGCATCCTGCTTCCATTCGACCACGACGTTGCTGGAGATGCCGGTCGCCTCATCGACCAATTCACGCAGGCTGACCCCCTCCACCAGATCGGTGAACTGCGCGATACCGGTTTTTTCGGTGATGATCGGACGGGTATGCGGATCCCATTCGACGAGTTTCTGGCCCCGCGCCACCTTGGTGCCTTCGTCGGCAAGAAGCCGGGCGCCGTAAGGAACGCGGTACCGCGCGCGTTCGCGGTTGTTCTCGTCGATGACCATGATCTCGCAATTGCGACTCATCACGATGGGCGTCTTTTTGGAATCGATGACCACGTTGCGGTTCTCGACCCGGATCGTGCCGTCGATATTGGATTCGATGCTGGACTGCTGCGCGCCTTGTTGCACGGCGCCACCGATGTGGAACGTGCGCATGGTGAGCTGGGTGCCGGGCTCACCGATGGACTGCGCCGCGATGACGCCGATCGCCTCACCGATATTGACGATGGTGCCGCGCGCCAGGTCGCGACCGTAGCACTTGGCGCAGACGCCACTCTCGTTCTCGCAAGTAAGAACAGAGCGGATCTTCATCGTCTCCATACCCGCCATCTCGATCGCGGCGACCGCCACCTCGTCGATCAGGACACCCGCCTTGATCACGATGTCTTCGGTCGCCGGATGCAGATGGTCCACGGCGGCGGAGCGACCAAGGATGCGATCGGCCAACGGATCGATCATCTCGCCACCCTCGATCACGGCGCGCACATCCAGTCCGCGCGTGGTGCCGCAATCGTCCTCGACCACGATCAGGTCCTGCGCCACGTCCACCAATCGCCGGGTCAGGTAACCCGAATTGGCTGTCTTCAAGGCGGTGTCGGCCAGACCCTTGCGGGCGCCATGCGTGGAGTTGAAGTACTCCAGCACCGTCAGACCTTCCTTGAAGTTGGAAATGATGGGCGTCTCGATGATCTCGCCGGACGGCTTGGCCATCAGACCGCGCATGCCGGCCAGCTGCTTCATCTGGGCCGCCGATCCACGCGCGCCCGAATGGGCCATCATGTAGATCGAGTTGAGCGGCAGATGCCGGCCCTTTTTGTCCCGGGGATCCAGGATCCCGATGCCGGACATCATTTCCTGGGCGACCTTGTCGGTGCATTCCGACCACACATCGATCACCTTGTTGTACTTTTCGCCCTGGGTAATCAGGCCCTCGGCGTATTGGCGCTCAAACTCCTTGACCGCCTGGCGGGCCTTGTTGACCAGCTTTTCCTTGGCGGGGGGCACCACCATGTCGTCCTTGCCAAACGAAATGCCGGCCAGGCACGCCTGCTCGAACCCAAGCTTCATCACCTGGTCGGCAAAAATCACGGTCTCCTTCTGTCCGCAGTGGCGATAGACCATGTCGATCACCGTAGTGATTTCCTTCTTGGTCAGCAGGCGGTTGACCAGTTCGAAACCAAATTTCGTGCTCTTGGGCAGGATTTCCGACAACATCATGCGCCCCGGCGTCGTGTCGACCAACTCGATGGTCTCGTTGCCGTCGCCGTCCAAGCGGCCAACCCGGGCCTTGATCTTGCTATGCAACTTGACGGCTCCCATCGCGAGCGCCTGTTCGATTTCCGCCATGTCGCTGAAGATCATGCCTTCGCCCGGTAGTCCGGCGCGCTCGAGCGTCAGGGAATACAGACCCAACACGATATCCTGTGTCGGCACGATGATCGGCTTGCCGTTGGCCGGAGAGAGAATGTTGTTGGTCGACATCATCAGCACCCGCGCCTCGAGCTGCGCGTCCAAGGACAACGGCACGTGTACCGCCATCTGGTCGCCGTCGAAGTCGGCGTTGAACGCCGCGCAAACCAGCGGGTGAAGCTGGATCGCCTTGCCCTCGATGAGCACTGGCTCGAACGCCTGGATACCGAGGCGGTGCAAGGTCGGCGCGCGGTTCAGCATCACCGGATGCTCGCGGATCACCTGCTCAAGAATGTCCCACACCTCGGGCCGTTCCTTCTCGACCATGCGCTTGGCGGCCTTGATGGTGGTCGCCATGGCATAGGCTTCGAGGCGCGAATAGATGAACGGTTTGAACAACTCCAGCGCCATTTTTTTCGGCAAGCCGCATTGGTGCAGCTTGAGCTCCGGCCCAACCACGATCACCGAGCGCCCGGAATAGTCGCAGCGCTTGCCCAGCAGGTTCTGGCGGAACCGGCCCTGTTTGCCCTTGAGCATGTCCGCCAGCGATTTCAACGGGCGCTTGTTGGCGCCCGTGATCACGCGCCCGCGGCGGCCATTGTCGAACAAGGCGTCCACGGATTCCTGCAGCATGCGTTTTTCATTGCGCACGATGATGCCCGGCGCGCGCAACTCAAGCAGGCGCTTGAGCCGGTTGTTGCGATTGATCACGCGCCGGTACAGATCGTTGAGGTCGGAGGTCGCGAAACGGCCGCCATCGAGCGGCACCAGCGGGCGCAACTCCGGCGGGATCACCGGGATCACTTCGAGCACCATCCATTCGGGTTTGTTGCCCGAATCGAGGAACGCCTCGACCAGCTTGAGCCGCTTGACCAGCTTCTTGCGCTTGGCTTCGGAATTGGTCTCCGCGAGATCGAGCCGCATCTGGACCCGTTCCTCGCCCATATCGACGGCGATCAACATGCCGCGGATCGCCTCGGCGCCAATTCCGGCGGTGAAGGCATCGACGCCATGTTCGTCCTGCGCGCTCAGATACTGGTCCTCGTTCAGCAACTCGTGCAGTTTGAGGGGCGTCAGGCCGGGCTCGGTAACCACATAGTTCTCGAAATAAAGGATGCGCTCGATTTCCTTGAGCGTCATGTCGAGCAGCAGCGCGATGCGCGACGGCAGCGATTTGAGGAACCAGATATGCGCCACCGGCGAGGCCAGTTCGATATGACCCATGCGTTCGCGCCGCACCTTGGACTGGATCACCTCCACGCCGCATTTTTCGCACACGATGCCGCGATGCTTCATGCGCTTGTACTTGCCGCACAGGCATTCGTAGTCCTTGATGGGACCAAATATCTTGGCGCAGAACAGCCCGTCGCGCTCCGGCTTGAAGGTCCGGTAGTTGATCGTCTCGGGCTTTTTGACTTCGCCGAATGACCACGAGCGGATCTTTTCCGGGCTGGCGATCGAGATGCGGATCTCGTCGAACCGTTGAGACTGGCTAACCGGAGTAAAGATGCTCATCAAGTCGTTCATCAATTCGTCTCCTGCTCATCGCCGCGCAAAGTTCGGCGGCGTGATCCCTGGACGCGCCGGCGGGGGTCGCCGGCGCGGTCGGTTCGATTGGTCAGTCGTGCTGCACTAGATCGATATCGAGGCCAAGCGACTGCAGTTCCTTGACCAGCACGTTGAAGGATTCAGGAATGCCCGCCTCAAAAGTATCCTCGCCGCGCACGATCGACTCGTAGGCCTTGGTCCGACCCGACACGTCGTCCGATTTCACGGTCAGCATTTCCTGCAACGTGTACGCGGCGCCGTAGGCCTGCAGCGCCCACACTTCCATTTCGCCGAAGCGCTGGCCGCCGAACTGCGCCTTGCCGCCCAGCGGTTGCTGCGTAACCAGGCTGTAGGGCCCGATCGAACGCGCGTGAATCTTGTCGTCGACCAGGTGGTGGAGCTTCAGCATGTAAATGTAGCCCACCGTGACCTTGCGGTCGAAAGTCACGCCGGTACGGCCGTCGACCAGCGTCACCTGCCCCGAATTGTCGAGCCCGGCGCGGTCCAGCGCCTCGACGATCTCTTCCTCGCGGGCGCCGTCGAACACCGGTGTCGCGATCGGTATGCCGGGCCGCAGGTTGTTGGCGAGTTCGATAATCTGGTCGCCATCGAGTTTCTTGAGCGAGGTGCGTTCGACTTCCTTGCCGTAAAGTTCGCCCAACAGTTTGCGCAAATCTTTTATGTCCGCGCCACGGTCCAGCCGATCGATCATCTCGCCGATCTCGAGGCCGAGCACGCGCATCGCCCAGCCCAGATGGGTCTCCAGAATTTGGCCGACATTCATGCGCGACGGCACACCCAACGGATTAAGAACGATATCGACCGGCGTACCGTCCTCCAGATATGGCATGTCCTCCATCGGCACGATGCGCGAGATGACGCCCTTGTTGCCGTGGCGACCGGCCATCTTGTCGCCGGGCTGAAGCTTGCGTTTCACCGCGACGAAGACCTTGACCATCTTGAGCACGCCGGGCAACAACTCGTCGCCGCTTTGCACCTTGTCGACTTTGTCCTCGAAGTGGCGCTGCAACCGATCATTGGCCTCGTCGAGCTCGCGCTTGAGCGCCTCGATCTTGGCCATCATCTTTTCGTCCTTGACCGCGAACTGCCACCATTGGCCGTGGGTGTGGGCGTCGAGCACGGCGTCCGTAATACGGCTTCCCGACTTCACGCCTTTCGGGCCCGCCACCACCACGCGGTTAACCAGCATGGGCCTGAGGCGATCGTAAATATTGCCCTCGATGATCTGGCGTTCGTCGTCCCGGTCCTTTGCCAGCCGGTCGATCTCGGCCCGCTCGATGGCAAGCGCCCGTTCATCCTTGTCAATGCCACGGCGCGAGAACACGCGCACCTCGACCACCGTGCCCGACACGCCGGGCGGCAGCTTGAGCGAGGTATCGCGCACGTCCGAGGCCTTCTCGCCGAAAATGGCCCGAAGCAGCTTTTCCTCCGGTGTCATCGGGGATTCGCCCTTCGGCGTGATCTTGCCGACAAGGATGTCGCTGGGGTTCACTTCCGCGCCGATATAGACGATGCCCGCCTCGTCCATGTTCTTGAGCGATTCCTCGCCAACATTGGGAATGTCGCGAGTGATTTCTTCCGGCCCCAGCTTGGTGTCGCGCGCCATCACTTCGAATTCCTCGATGTGGATCGAAGTGAACACGTCGTCGCGCACGATGCGTTCGGAAATCAGGATCGAATCCTCGAAATTGTAGCCCAGCCACGGCATGAAGGCGACCAGCACGTTACGTCCCAACGCCAACTCGCCCAGGTCCGTGGACGGCCCGTCGGCGATGATGTCGCCTTCCTGGATCCGGTCACCGACCTTGACCAAGGGGCGCTGCGTGATGCAGGTGTTCTGGTTCGAGCGCTGGAACTTGAGCAGATTGTAAATATCGACGCCCGTGGTGGCGCCGTTGTCGCCCTCGCCGACACGGATGACAATACGCCGCGCGTCGACCTGATCGATCACGCCGCCGTGCTTGGCAATCAAGGTGGCGCCGGAATCGCGCGCCACTACTTCCTCCATGCCGGTGCCGACCAGCGGCGCCTCGGCGCGGATCAGGGGCACCGCCTGACGCTGCATGTTCGAACCCATCAGCGCGCGGTTGGCGTCGTCGTTCTCAAGGAACGGGATCAGCGCCGCCGCCACCGAAACCAGCTGTTTCGGCGAGACGTCGATATAATCGATGGTATCGGGTGGTGCCATGACGAAGTCGCCGTCGTTCCGGCAGCTGACCAGATCGCGCGCGAATTTGCCCTGTTCGGTGAGCGACGCGTTGGCTTGGGCGATGGTGTACTTGCCTTCGTCCATGGCCGACAGGTATTCGACCTGACTTGTGACCTTGCCCTTGATCACCTTGCGGTAGGGGCTTTCGATAAAGCCGTATTTGTTGACCCGGGCATAGGTTGCCAGGCTATTTATCAGGCCGATATTAGGCCCTTCCGGCGTCTCGATCGGGCAGATGCGGCCATAGTGAGTGGGATGCACGTCGCGCACCTCGAAGCCCGCGCGCTCACGGGTCAGGCCGCCCGGCCCCAAGGCCGACAGCCGGCGCTTGTGGGTGATCTCCGACAGCGGGTTGGTCTGATCCATGAACTGCGATAGCTGCGACGAACCAAAGAACTCCCGCACCGCCGCCGCGGCCGGCTTCGCGTTGACCAAGTCATGCGGCATCACCGCGTCAATATCGACCGAACTCATGCGTTCGCGGATCGCGCGTTCCATGCGCAGCAGTCCGATGCGATATTGGTTTTCCATCAACTCGCCGACGGAGCGGACCCGGCGGTTGCCGAGATGGTCGATATCGTCGATCTCGCCGCGACCATCCTTGAGGTCGACCAGCGTGCGCACGACCGCCAGGATGTCGGCGAGACGCAGTTCGCGGATCGTGTCCGGCGCGTCGAGGTTGAGCCGCGCGTTGATCTTGACCCGGCCGACCGCGGACAGGTCGTAACGGCCGGAACGATCGGTGGTGATATCCTTTTCCGCCACCCACACCGCGCCGGCACCCTTGTCCTTGCGCGGCAACGCGCAGGACAGGGTGATCAGGGCAAAGCCATCCTTGACATCGACCACCCAGACGCCGCTGCTGATATCCGCCTTGCTCAGCTTTTCAACAATATCGGCCTTGGCGCTGGGCGCCGCGCGCGCCGACACTTCCGACTTCGCCAATTTGGCCGGACTGAGAAACAGGTCGTAGAACAGGCGTTCCGCGCTTTCCTGTGTCGGCGGCTCGCCGGGCCGCATCACGCGATAGATATCGGTCAGCGCGTCCTCGCGGCTGGCGCTTTTGTCCGCCGCCAGCGTATTGCGGATATAGGGGCCGACAGAGAGGCTGATCGCCAGAGTCGGCATCGTGACGACGCCGGTCTCGTCAAACTTCTCCAACAGCTCTTCCGTGATTTCATCGCCCGCTTCCGCGTGGATCAGGCCGGTGGTCTCATCCACCAGGTCAACGGCGACAAAGCGGCCCACCAGGTCCTCGATCGGCACCTGGTATTCCTTCAGGCTCTTGGCTTCGATCGTTTTCGCCAGTCGGCCGGTGACGCGGGCACCTTGCTCGGCCACCACCTTGCCGGTCTTGGCGTTCACCAGGTCAAAGGCAAGCTTGTTTCCACGGAACTTTTCGATGTCGAATTTCGCGCGCCAGCCCTTTTTGTCGCGCTTGAATTCCACCGTATCGTAGAACGTGCCCAGAATATCGTCGGTGGTCAGGCCAAGGGCGCGGAACAGCGCCGTTACCGGCAGCTTGCGCCGCCGGTCGATGCGCACGTAAACGATATCCTTGGCGTCGAATTCGAAGTCCAGCCAGGATCCGCGGTAGGGAATGATCCGCGCCGCGTACAGGAACTTGCCGGACGAATGGGTCTTGCCCTTGTCATGGTCGAAGAACACGCCGGGCGAGCGGTGCATCTGGCTGACGATGACGCGCTCGGTGCCATTGATGACGAACGTGCCCTTGTCGGTCATCAACGGCATGTCGCCCATGAACACGTCTTGTTCCTTGATGTCGCGCACCGTGCGCGCGCCGGTGTCCTCGTCCACGTCCCAAACGATCAGGCGCAACGTAACCCGCAACGGCGCCGAGAAGGTCATGCCGCGTTGCTGACACTCCTCGACATCGTATTTCGACCGGTCGAACTCATACTTAACGAAATCGAGCTGCGCCCGGTCAGAGAAATCCTTGATCGGGAACACCGATCTGAAAACCTCCTGTAGACCGTACGCGCCGCGATCCTCGACACCGACGTCGCGTTGCAGAAAATGCTCGTAGGAGGTTTTCTGGACCTCGATCAGATTCGGCATCGTCGTGACGCTGGGAATCCGACCGTAGGTCTTGCGAATGCGCTTCCGTCCAGTAAATGACAGGGTCATGCCTCGTCCTTGCACAAAGGTTGATCGGTCCGGCCTCGCCGAGCCGGCAACGTCGCCGCGGCAGATACGGCGCGCCAATAACAAAATACGACGCGTTCGCGCCGGAGCCCCGGCGCGCCGCCGACGCCGCGCGTGGTCGCAAAATCGCGAATTTCGCTGCCTATCGCCAATAGCCCTTTAATCGCGTACTCCGTTCTTGCGATCGCCGTCCGACGGTGAGCGGCGGGTTCGAACAGGTTCCCGCCGCCCAGGCGCATCGTTATTTGACTTCGACGGTCGCGCCGACAGCCTCCAACTTGCTCTTGAGTTGCTCGGCCTCGTCCTTTGAGACCGCTTCCTTGACCGCCGTCGGCGCGGCCTCGACCAAATCCTTGGCTTCCTTCAGCCCAAGGCCGGTGGCGGCCCGGACTTCCTTGATCACGTTGATCTTTTTCTCGCCAAACGCCACCAGCATCACATTGAACTCGGTCTGTTCCTCGGCCTCCTCGGCACCCCCGGCCGCGCCAGGCGCCGCCATGACAGCGACTGGCGCCGCGGCGGACACGCCCCATTTTTCTTCCAGCAACTTCGACAGTTCCGCCGCCTCGAGCACGGTCAGCAACGAAAGATCGTCTACAATTTTTTCCAGATTAGCCATTTCACAAGATCTCCTGGGCTTGAACCTTTGGGTTTACCGTTTCGATATGCCCGGCCGGGCACGATGTCCTCGTCGTCGCTTACGCCGCGTCCTCCGATGCGCCATGGGCCGCGAACACGCGGGCCAACTGGCCGCCCGGCGCGCTCAGCACGCCGGCCACGCGCGTAGCCGGCGCGTTCAACAAGCCGACGATTATGCCGCGCAGTTCGTCCAATGACGGCAGGGCGGCCAAGGCCTTGACGCCATCGACATCCAATGCCTTGCCGCCCAGCGCGCCGCCGAGGATGACCAGCCGGTCGTTGTCCCTGGCGAAGTCCGCCGACGCTTTCGCCGCCGCCACCGGATCGTCCGAATAGGCGATCGCCGTGGGCCCCACGAACAAATCGCGCAGACCCTGATAGGGGGTGCCTTCCAGCGCCAGCCGGGTGAGCCGATTCTTGGTCACCCTGAAACGTGCGCCGACGGCCCCCATCCGCCGCCGGAGATCCGTCGCCTCGCCGGCGGTGATCCCCTTGTTATGGGTCACCACCACGACGGCGGCGTCATTGAACGCCTGACGCAGAGACGCGACCATGTCTTCTTTTTGAGTTCGGTCCATTGCCGATCCTCGCTTATTTGGCCCTTGCCACCACGCGGCGGCGCCGGCCAGGTTGCGTTCTGGACATCGCCAGCTTTCATCGGAGCAGGCGAAATCCAACTCGCCCGTCCCAGAGGTTCAAACCGGTCGTCGCCGAAGGCTCAAGCAAGCCTTGCCGGCGACGAATAATCCGGCTTCAAACCCTGCCTACGCGGGCCGGAACCCGACAGGTTCCATTTGAGCCCACGCCTTCGACAGGCGTGGGCGCCCACGGTCTCGGACAGGATAGACGACGCGCCGTGGCGCCCCGTCCTCACGGCGCCGCCACGCGGCGCCGAAACTCTATCGCCTCCCGTTCTTCCTCATGCGTGTCCTTGCCCCAGGGCGGCCACGTCGAGTTTGACTCCGGCGCCCATGGTGGAACTGATCGTCGCGCGGGACAGATAAATGCCCTTGGCCCCGGTCGGCTTGGCCTTCTGGATCGCGCCGACGAACGCAAGAATGTTTTCCGACAAAGCCTGTTCGGTGAAACTCGCCTTGCCGACGCCGGCGTGAATAAGCCCCGCCTTCTCGACCCGGAATTCGACCTGGCCGCCCTTCGCCGCCGCCACCGCCTTCGCCACGTCATTGGTGACGGTGCCGAGCTTGGGGTTTGGCATCAGACCTCGCGGCCCAAGGATTTTTCCCAATCGACCGACCACCGCCATCATGTCGGGCGTGGCGATGCAGCGGTCGAATTCGATTTTACCATCGGACACCGTAGCGGCCAAATCTTCGGCGCCGACGACATCGGCGCCCGCCGCCTTGGCTTCATCGGCCTTGGCGTCCTTGGCGAATACGGCGACGCGCACGTCCTTGCCGGTGCCGTGCGGCAGGCTGACGACGCCACGTACCATCTGGTCCGCGTGGCGCGGGTCGACCCCCAGGTTGAGCGCTATCTCGATGGTTTCATCGAATCGCGCGGTGGCCCGTTCCTTGACCATCTTGACCGCTTCATCAACGCCGTAAAGCGCTTCCCGATCAAGGTTTTCGCGGATCGCGCGCGCGCGCTTGGATGCCTTGCCCATCGCTCTACTCCACCACTTTCACGCCCATCGACCGGGCCGTGCCGGCCAGAATTCGGCACGCGCCGTCGACGTCGTTGGCGTTGAGGTCCGCCTTCTTGGCGTCGGCGATTTCGCGCAGCTGCGCCATGGTCACCCGCCCCACCGGGTCCTCGCGGCCAACTTGGCTGGCGCCCTTGTCGATCCCGGCCGCCTTCCGGATGAAATAGCTGGCCGGCGGCGACTTGGTGATGAAACCGAAGCTGCGATCGGCGTAGACCGTGATGACGGTCGGGATCGGCATGCCGGGTTCCATTTTCTGGGTCTCGGCATTGAACGCCTTGCAGAACTCCATGATGTTGAGTCCGCGCTGGCCCAGGGCCGGGCCGATCGGCGGCGACGGGTTCGCCTGGCCAGCCGGCACTTGCAGTTTGATGTAGCCGTCTATCCTCTTCGCCATCTTGCTACCCTTCGTTCGAGGGGCGCGTGGTACGGCCGTGGCTAGCCTCCCACGCAAAAATTTCGATCGCCTCAAGTGAGATTCGCGTCATTACAACTTCTCCACCTGGGCGTATTCCAACTCCACCGGCGTCGCGCGGCCAAAAATAGACACCGAGACCTTGACCCGGGCCTTGTCCTCGTCGACCTCCTCGACCATGCCGTTGAACGACGTGAACGGGCCGTCGCAGACCCGCACCATCTCGCCGATCTCGAAGATCACCGACGGCTTGGGCCTCTCGACCCCTTCCTTGACCTGGCGCAGAATGCGGTCGGCCTCGGCCTGGGTGATCGGCGACGGTCGCCCGCCGGTGCCCAGGAAGCCCGTCACTTTCGCCGTGTTCTTGACCAGGTGCCAAGTTTCGTCGCTCATCTCCATCTTGATCAGCACATAACCCGGAAAGAACTTGCGCTCGCTGGCGACTTTTTGGCCGCGGCGCATTTCCACGACCTCCTCGGTCGGCACCAGCACATCTTCGAACATCTCGCCCATGCTCTTGCGGTCCGCCTGCTCGCGGATCGCCTGGGCGACTTTCTTCTCGAAGCCCGAATAGGTGTGGATGATGTACCAGCGTGGCTCCATTTCGCTCAGCTTCCGATACCCAAAATCAATTTCACGCCCCACGACAAAATCTGATCGACCAGGAAGAAAAACAGCGCCAGCATAAACACCATCACGAACACCATCATTGTCGTGACCGTGGTTTCCTTGCGGGTCGGCCAGGTGACTTTCGACACCTCGTGGCGGACCTGGCGGACAAATTCTCCCGGTGACGTTTTCGCCATATTATTCGGCCTCAATCAAACTAGAGCGCTTGGCGATCCGGAGCGCTTGGCAGGAGTGGAGGGACTCGAACCCACAGCCCCCGGTTTTGGAGACCGGTGCTCTACCAATTGAGCTACACTCCTTCAACAGCGGCTCCACGTTCGACTGCGTTCCCAAACCGCGCCTATTCGACGATTTCGGAGACGACGCCGGCGCCGACGGTGCGGCCGCCCTCGCGGATCGCGAAGCGCAGGCCCTGGTCCATCGCGATCGGCGCGATCAGTTCGATATCCATCGTCACGTTGTCGCCCGGCATCACCATCTCCGTGCCTTCCGGCAGGTGCACCATCCCCGTCACGTCCGTCGTGCGGAAATAGAACTGCGGGCGGTAGTTGGTGAAAAACGGCGTGTGGCGGCCGCCCTCTTCCTTGGTCAGAATGTAAGCCTCCGCCTTGAAACGCGTGTGCGGCATGATCGAGCCCGGCGCCGCCAACACCTGGCCGCGCTCCACGTCCTCGCGCTTGGTGCCGCGCAGCAACGCGCCGATATTGTCCCCAGCCTCGCCCTGATCCAACAGCTTGCGGAACATCTCGACGCCCGTGCACACCGTCTTCGTGGTCTCCTTGATGCCCACGATCTCGACTTCGTCGCCAACCTTCACGATGCCCCGCTCAACCCGGCCCGTCACTACCGTGCCCCGGCCCGATATCGAGAACACGTCCTCGATCGGCATCAGGAACGGTAAATCCCGGGCCCGCTCCGGCGTCGGGATGTAGTTGTCCACCGCATCCATCAGCGCATCGATCGAGCCCTTCGCCGTCTCCCCGTCGTCGCCGTCCAGCGCATGCAGCGCCGAGCCCGGGATCACCGGAATGTCGTCGCCGGGAAAGTCGTAATTCGACAACAGCTCGCGCACCTCAAGCTCGACTAGCTCCAACAACTCCGGATCGTCAACCTGATCGACCTTGTTCAGGTACACCACGATCGCCGGAACGCCGACCTGGCGCGCCAGCAGAATATGCTCCCGCGTCTGCGGCATCGGGCCGTCGGCCGCCGACACCACCAAGATCGCGCCGTCCATCTGCGCCGCCCCGGTGATCATGTTCTTCACATAATCGGCGTGGCCCGGGCAATCGACATGCGCGTAGTGGCGCGCCTCCGTCTCGTACTCCACATGCGCCGTCGAGATCGTGATGCCCCGCGCCTTCTCTTCCGGCGCCTTGTCGATCTCGTCGAACGCCGTGAACGTCGCGCCGCCGACTGCCGACAACACTTTCGTGATCGCCGCCGTCAGCGTCGTCTTGCCGTGGTCCACATGCCCGATCGTCCCCACGTTCACGTGCGGCTTCGTGCGCTGGAATTTCTCCTTGGCCATTGCCCTTCCGTCCGATCTCGGTGAAGTGGAGTCCCCGTTATGTCCTTTGCGTCGCGCGTCGCGCCAAGCGCCGCGCGCGCCCCAAATCAGTTCCGCGTTGCGTGGAGCGGGTGATGGGGATCGAACCCACGTAACCAGCTTGGAAGGCTGGGACTCTACCATTGAGCTACACCCGCGCGCCTCAGTGACCATAGCCGCCCTTGCGTTGATACCCCGGACCTTCAACCGCATGGCGGTGGTGGAGGGGGTAGGATTCGAACCTACGTAGACGTACGTCGGCAGATTTACAGTCTGCTGCCTTTAACCACTCGGCCACCCCTCCGCGCGGCCCCGCGCCGGGGGCGAGGCGAAAGAGCGCACTATGGGATTCCACTGTTCGATGTCAACCCATTAAGCAGACAGGCAAACGCTCCCAGCGCCGCGTTGCGTTTTTGCGGTGGGGATGTGTTGCAACTGGTCGTCCCGTGCGTCAATACATAACGCGAATCATGTCATCATACAAGCATAGAGGCCGCGCCGAGCGCGGCGCGCGCTCGGCGCCGGCCGCGGCCGGCGCGATTTGGCTGTACGGCCAGCACGCGGTGCGCGCGGCGCTGGCCAACCCGCGGCGCGTCGTGCGCCGAATTCTGGTGGCGTCGGACCTCCGCGCGAACCTGAACGTGGCCGAAGGCGCGCCGGCGCCCGAGCTGGCCGACCGGCGCGGCATCGCCGAATTTTTGCCGCGCGACGCGGTGCACCAGGGCATCGCCGCTCTGGTCGCGCCGCTACCGCCGACGGCGCTGGATGCCGTCGTCGCGGAAGCGCTGGCGGCGCGCGCGGCGCGGCGGCCGATCCTCGTGGCCCTCGACCAAGTCACCGACCCGCGTAACGTGGGCGCGGTGCTGCGCTCGGCCGCGGCCTTCGACGCCGCCGCCCTGATCATGCCCAAACGCAACGCGCCACCCGAATCGGGCGCGTTGGCCAAGGCCGCGTCGGGCGCCTTGGAGCGCGTGCCGATGGTCCGCATGACCAACCTGGCGCGCGCCATGAAAGATATCGCCAAGGCCGGTTTCTGGTGCGTCGGCCTGGACGCGGCCGGGCGGCGCTCCCTGGCGGAGGTGGCGCCCGACGGCCCCACCGCCCTGGTGTTGGGTGGCGAGGGCCGCGGCCTGCGCCGCCTCACGCGGGAGACCTGCGACGAAATGGCGCGGCTGCCGATCGGCGGGACAGTGTCCAGCCTCAACGTATCCGCCGCCGCCGCCATCGCGCTTTACGAACTGCGCCGCGCCTGAATTCGGCACGCGACCTTGCCGCCACCCCACCCAAAAGCTATGTTCCGCTAACGGATGCTTGGCGCATCCCAACGCTCGGCCGCCGGATTAGCTCAGTTGGTAGAGCGGCTGATTTGTAATCAGCAGGTCGCGGGTTCGATTCCTGCATCCGGCACCAATCTTTTCAATGGGTTAGACGACATTCCGCCCATCTTTCGTGGGCGGTTTTCTCGTCTAGGTACATCTGAGGTACACAGGCGGCGCGATTTCGGTTAGAATCCCCGGGCTGATCGGATCACCCAAAGCCGACGCTTTGCCGTCAGACCATCCGTCAACGGTTTTACGATCACGAGGACAGCATGACTAAGCCCATCACCGATCGACCGTTGAAAAAAGCAGGCCGCAAGCCCATGGAGTATGACGAGGCAGTCGCGCTCGAAGTCTGCGAGCGTCTGTCTCAGGGCGAGAGCCTCCGGGCGATCTGTGAAGACCCAGCCATGCCGTCCCATCAGACCGTGTACCGATGGGCCGCCGTCCAGCCCACATTCAGGACCGCTTACGCCCGCGCGCGCGAGGCGCAAATGGAAGGTTGGGCTGATGACATCGTGGAGATCGCCGACGACGCCACGAACGACTACATCGAGCGCATCGGCAAGGACGGCGAGGTGGAGCGCGTGTTTGATCCCGAGGCGGTCCAGCGCTCGAAGCTGCGAATGGATGCCCGGAAATGGCTCATGTCGAAGCTGGCCGGCGCGCGATTCGGCGACAAGCTCGACGTGAACTTGAACGCCACAGCCGAGGTCGCCGCGCTGAGCGACGAGGAACTGGAGCGTCGCACCCAAGCCCGGCTCGTGGCGCTGGGCGTCGACGTCGCTGGCCCGTTGTTGCTCGCGCTCCCAGGCTCGACGGGGACGCCGCCGCCCGTGCCCGTCGAGCCCGTCGCCGGAGGAAGAAATCGGCGGGGCGGGGCGATCTGAAAGGGGTCCCGTGCCGAAAAGCTGATCGCGCGACCCCCACCATGCCGCCCGGCCGCCGAGGCATACCCGGCCTCTCGTAAATATGACCGTCCTCTAGGGGGTCCGGGATTTTCTGACGGCGGAAAGAAGCGAAGTTAAAG
>SMVA01442160.1_pt1 | contig 19376 bp, 9 predicted proteins | sample 2456451 | NCBI WGS metagenome assembly SMVA01 (sample SAMN11095933, study PRJNA526329) | marine sediment metagenome | biome: Marine sediment; feature: Surficial sediment; material: Deep marine sediment; isolation source: Hadal surficial sediment | place: Pacific Ocean | collected 2014-05 | depth 0-1... | reverse complement strand
ATCCTGGACAGCACCGTTAGCAAATCATCGTGAATCCCGTCGGCAAAAAAGGCGGCATCTTCCTCGTCGGCGCTACGGTTGACGAAGGGAATGACGGCGATAGACCGGTCCAAACCGGCCATACCGGGCTGCCCGCTTCCTACGCCGAAAGACTGCTGGTAAACGAAATAACTCAGAGCCAACACCAGCAGACCGATGACGGTGTAGTTGAATTTCTGGCTTGACGGGGGCCCGGTTTCTGATCGGTCTACGTCCTTTTCCCGCTTGATACCTTCCGGCGTGATCTCAAAGGCCCAGGCAAAGATCAGGGCGATGGGGAACCCGATGATCAGGAGAACGGCGATGAAGCGGAACCCCCACTCGGGGACCCCGAAATTGTCGAGCAGGATATCGGCCACCTGCAGCAGCAGCCACGCGACGACGATATACACCACCGCGACGCGGAAGACGTTGCGGCGTTTGAGTTCTGTGAAGAGGTCGCTCATTTTAAAGAATCGCGGCTAAAAGCCGCTCCCACAGGGGATGCCGCTCCCACAAAAAGTCGTTCCGCGAAAAGGTCAGCCATGGGCTAGTCGCTTGCGTTGGCCGCGGCCATACGCATGGGCTCACGGGTTTCTTCGAGGGCGGCGAGGATCGCCTGGAACTCGGGCAGATCACGGACCGAGTCGAATTGGGGCCCGTCGCGCCAGAAAATCTGGCCTGCGAGTCGGAAGGCGCCAGGTCTGTCCATGGCAGATTCCATGAGTTTCCGGAAGTCTTCAGTGCGGCCGCCCAGCGCAAACGCCATGGCCGCCCCGCTGAAATAACCCGGCATGGTCTGTTCGTCTTCCGGAACGGCATCCACGATTTCAAGCGAAGTCGAGATCAGATGCTCGGCCTTTTTTTCCTCACCAGCCTCCCGGTAGGCCATCGCCAACAACAGCGCTCTGTGAACGTCGACAAGAAACGCGTCGTGCTCAGGTTCCGGCATTTCATTCAGCAAAGAACCCTCATCACCGCGCACGCGTTTCTGAGTGAGAATCGTCTCGGGAAAGGACTGGAGGTCCACATTGGCAAGAATCTGCCGCATCAAAAATGCTGCGTAGTGCCGGTTGCCCTGCCCCGACACCAAAAACTCCCTCGAGATACGTGCCGCCTCGTCCCGCTTGCCGCTCAGGTACTTGAATATGGCCTCGGCGGCGATGGGCATGGTCTCACCAGAGCCCAACTGCTGTGCCACTTCGAGCCAGGCGCCTGCCCGTTCGAAATCCTCGAGGACCGCATACAGAATCGAGAGATCGGACGCGTACTCGTAATCGTCTGGGTCGCGCTGTCCGGCCAGCTTGTTATAACGGATGGCCTCAGGAAACTCGCCTATGCTCCGGTACGCCATCCCGATGCCTGCATAACCGTTGGGATCGTCCGGCGCGATGACGACGGCCCGCTCGTAGGCGTCAATGGATTCATCGAAACGCCACTGCCACTGGAGAATGCGCGCCAGCTCCCATTGCATGTGCGATGCGAGCGGATCGATCCTCAGGCCCTGGCGGATCAACTCCTCCGCCTCACTCAATTGACCCTCGAAACGGTGCGAGCGGCCCGCCCAGAGATAGGTGTTGGCATAACTCGGGCTTAACTCGAGGGCACGATTGAAAAGCACCTGAGCCTCATCTACCTCTCCGAAATAGGATTTCAGAGCACCCAGGGACGCGTAAGCCTCGCCGAGGTCCGGATCCAGCTCCAGCGCTCTCCTTGCATTGCTTTCTACCTCGTTCTCAACCAGTTCCAGGTCAGTTGATCCGGTATTGGATTTCTGCAGATAGTTTTCCGCCAACGCCACATGCGCCATAGCGTAGTTCGAATCAATCTCGAGCGCGCGTTCGAAAAAAATCTCGGCCAGGTCCAATGCCTCGAAAGTCATTTCGTTCTGCGCTTTTCGACCCTGCAGGAATGCCTCGTAAGCGTCGATATTTTCAGTCTGACCGAGGGTCAATCGGCCTGCCTGCGCGCCCAGCAGCTCGACCTTGAGTGCTTCCACCACTTTCATGGCGATCTCGTCCTGGATCGCAAAGACATCGTCCAGTTCCCGGTCATAAGTACCCGACCACATGTGATAACCGTCTGCGACATTGATCAGCTGCGCGGTGATGCGGACCGTGTTCTGTGACTTGCGCACGCTGCCTTCGAGTATCGTCGCCACGTGAAGTTGCTTTCCGATTTCGTCGATATCCCCGGTGCGGTTCTTGAACTGAAATGACGAAGTCCGCGCCGCCACACGCAGGTCCTTCACCTGGGACAGCATGTGCAAAAGTGTTTCCGCCAGCCCGTCGGAGAAATATTCGTTTTCTTTGTCACCCGACATGTTGACGAAGGGCAGCACGGCGATGGACTTGTCCACCGGAAGGACCACCCGCACGGCTTCCGGAGATGCTGCCGCTGCTCGTACCGGCGGCGCATCTACCACCGCCTCCGCCCCCTGTTTTGCGATCTCCATTGGTTCGGGCGCGCGAAAGGTGTTGAACGCCAGCAAACCGACGGCCACGACCAGCAGCCCGACGATGAGAATGTTGATCTTGCCGCCGGTTTCCCCCGTGATGGACTGCGTCCGATCAATGTCCTTTTCGCGCTTGAGCCCTTCCGGGGTCATCTCGAACACCCAGGAAAAGATCACCGCCAACGGGAACCCGAGAACCAACAAACCCAGCACCAGCTTGATACCCCAGTCCGGCACGCCCAGCGCGGGCATGAGGATGTCCCCCACCTGGAGGATCAACCAACTGGCGATCACATAGAGCAGAACGACCCGAAAGACATTGCGGCGTTTGAGTTCTGTAAAGAGATCGCTCATTTCAATTAAGGATTCGCGGCTGGGAAGCCGCTCCTACGAGAAGGCCGCTGCTACAAAAGCCGCTCCCACAATCGAAACCGCTCCTGCGCCACGGCCATCGGCACGGGCCTATTCTAGCAGCGGGTTAGATTGGGATTGGAGCCTTTATCAACGGGGCTGCGGCAGGTTGCACTGGACGCGATCGCCTTCCCGGCGACAGTGTTCGGGCCAGCCGCGTTCGTCCCAGACCGCGATGATACCCAACTCCGCCAGCAAATCCGCGAACCCTGGATGGCCCTGAATAGCGGCGGCATGTGTTCCCCAGAGATTTACGAGAAATGACGGGTTTTTCCTGACAAGATCTGGATACCTCTGGTTCGCCTCATCCTGCGCACCCGCCATCATGTACAGACCTGCCCAAGTCTCGGCGCGCTCTTTGATACAGGCCACAGCTTCGTCGTTGGCCACACCGTACTGACGAACCGGCCAGATCAGCTCCTTACAGGGAGTTTCGCGCCCGATCATATTGTCGAACTCGCCCAAGAGACGTATCGCTTCCTCGAAATCACCCTGCTGGTCGGCGAGATCACTCAGCATCAGCCAACTGTGTAAATCACCCAACTCCCGTGATCGCTGCGCGTAGGCGGCGCCGCTGACAAAATCTCCCATAAATATGTAGGACCAGCCGACCCACCGGTGCATGACACCGGAGACGGGATCCTGTTCCAGCGCCTGAAGCAAATGCTCTTGCCCTTGCTTAAAGTAACCCAGCCGCAAGAGCCACCCGCCGTACCAAAGCCGAACTATTGGGTCGGATGGGTTCAGCGCAAGCGCGGTCTTGTACTCCTGCTCCGCCCGCGACCAGTCGAGATCATGTTCGGCCACAAGAGCCAACACGGCGTGGGGTCCGGCCAGATCCGGCTTCAGGGCGATCGCGCGGTCCGCCGCGGTTTTCGCTTCGGTCAGGGCGTGCTGCGGGTCGATGCTGGGGTCATAGGGGGGCGAAACCACATGAGCAGAAGCCAGAGATGACCATGCTTCAGCAAACGCCGGATCCAGCTTCACCGCGCGACTCAAAAGTTCGATAGCCGGGCTGACCGAGCGCTGTGCAAACAGATGCCTGCCGCGCAGATACAGCTGGTAGGCCTCCATGTCGTCCGTCAGCGGTGCGACGCTGACCTCTTCATCAGCGCCCAGGGTTTCCCGAAGCGCTTCAACAATGTTCCCGGCGATTTCCTCCTGAATGGCAAAGATGTCTTCCAATTGTCGATCATAGGTCTCGGACCACAGATGCGTATCGGTTCCAACATCAATCAACTGAGCCGTAATTCGCACAGTATTGCCGGCTTTTCGGACACTGCCTTCCAGAATGTGATTCACCTTCAGCTGCTGTGCGATTTCACTGATAGTGATGTTTTCGTCCTTGAAAGCGAAAGACGAGGTTCGCGACGGAACCCGCAGGCCCTTGATCCGGACCAGCACGTTGATCAGCTCTTCCGAGAGGCCGTCTGAAAAGTATTCGTTGCCCGGGTCATCGCTCATGTTCACGAAGGGCAACACGGCCACTGACGTTAACCCCTCGGACGCGGCTCCGGCACCGGCAACGATGTCGTCCGGCGGCACCGTCGACTCGGGCGAGTCCCCCGCAGGCATGAACCGGTTGAACAGCAACAGACCAATGGCCACCGCCAGTAATCCGACGATCAGATGATTGAATTTGCGGCTGGTTTCGGGGGTGATGGAGTCCGCGGCTTCAACATCTCGTTCCAGCTTCAGACCCTCGGGCGTGAGCTCGTAGACCCAGGACAGAATCAACACGAAGGGAAGGCCGATGATCAGCAGCGCCGCGATCAGCGTGATGGTCCACTCCGGCAGGTGCAGGGCCGGAAACATGACATCCACCACCTGCATCACCAGCCACCCGACGATGATGTAGAGCAACGCCGCCTTGAAGACGTTGCGGCGTTTGAGTTCGTCAAACAGATTCATGATCGTCAATTGGGGTCAGACCCCATTCAATCGCGGCTGGAAAGCCGCTCCTACAAAGCCGCTTCTACAGGCGTCACTCAGTCGCATTCGAAGCTGTCGCCCACGGGGCGGCACATGTCCGGGTAGCCTTCCTTCTCCCAGAGTTCGACAAAACCGGCTTCACGCATGAGTTCCGGAAAGTCCGGATGCTGACGTAGGTGCGCCAGCAGCGGATTCCAGAACAGGGTAAAGACCGTGTCGTCGAATTCGGCAATGCGCCGTATGTTCTGCAGGGCCAGATCATACTCACCCAACTGGATGTAAGAATCCATCTTGTAAGCCGTGGGAGACACAAACGGAAGCTCTGCAAGATACTCCATGGCCTGCGGCTTCATTGCTGAATCTGACATGGCAGCCGACAGGAGCTCAAAACGAGTCAGGTACGCTTCTCCAAAAAGGTCGGGCCGCGAATATACGAATTCCCGCACTTCGGCCTCACGTCCTGTCGCCCGCAAAAGCTCCACCACAGAACCGGCTGCCTGTCTTCGGCCGAGCGAGATAGCCCGTTCATACCCTGCTTCCGCTTCACTGTAGCGACCGAGCGCTGCGTAGGTCCGGGCCAACCAGTCATTGTTGACCGCGGACACGGGATCAAGCCGCACGGCCAGCTCGAACTGTGACAGGGCGCGCTCCAGATAGCCGGCGTCCATGAGGTGAATGCCATACCACAGCCGCAGCGTGGAATCGTTCGGCGCGATTTCCGCGGCCTTGCGCCAGAGCTCCAGCGACCCGACCCAGTCACCCTTCCATGCACCCTCACTCGCCACGGTGGCCCACGCCTCTCCCAGTGTTTCATCGAGCTCAAGGGCGCGTCGCGCCGCTTGTCCCGCAAGCCGATCGTTCTCGGCGCGTGGGGTCAGAGCGTAGTAGGGCAAAGTAATGCGAGCCGCCCCCAGCGCTGCCCATGCCTGAGCAAATTCAGGATCCAACTCGACCGCTTGTTCCAGCAGCCGTATACCCTCGCTGATGTTCTCTATGCCCCGCTGCAGCCAAAGGTGTCGACCCTGCAGGTACAGTTGGTAGGCCTCAAGGTTCTCCGTGGGCTGCCTGCCGACCGTAAGACCCGCCGGTGCAGTTCCGAGCGTCGCCTCGAGCGCGGACACAATGTTCTGGGCGATCTCGTCCTGGATGGCAAAGATATCTTCCAGTTCCCGATCGTAGGTCTCCGACCACAGGTGCGTATCGGTTTTTACATCGATCAACTGGGCCGTCACACGCACCGTGTTACCCGCCTTGCGAACACTCCCTTCGAGGATATGATCCACGCCCAGTTCCCGCGCGATATCGCTGATCGATACGTCCTTGCCCTTGAACGCAAACGACGAGGTCCGCGAGGGAACACGCAGCCCTTGCACCTTGACCAGGACATTCAGCAGCTCCTCGGAAATCCCGTCCGAGAAGAACTCGTTGTCCGGGTCGTTGCTCATGTTGACAAAGGGCAACACCGCGACGGAGGTCTTGCTGGATTCCGGCCGATCAGGCGCTGTTTCGACCGGCTCCGGGGCTTCGGTGACTACTGCAATCTCTGGCGCCGGCATTTCCGGCGAGCGCGTCATGCGGTCAACGACGGCAAAACCCACAGCGGCCACGACGACGCCGATCGTGATGTAGTCCAGCTTGCGTCCGGTGAAACGTGCAACGGATTTCGAACGATCGATGTCCTTTTCGCGTTTCACGCCTTCGGGGGTGATCTCGAAGGCCCAGGAAAAGATGATCGCCGCGGGGAAGCCGATCGCCAGCATTGCGAACACCAACCGGATGGTCCAGTTGGGCAGTTCCATGGCCGGGAACAGGACATCCGCCACCTGCATCAGCAGCCAACCGACGACGATATACAGGACGACAACCCGGATGACGTTTCTGCGCTTCAGTTCTTCGTACAAACTAGCCATTTCGACTCATGCACCAATCGCGGCTGGAAAGCCGCTCCTACAGAATACCGCCCCCACGAAAACACATGTATTTGGGGTCTGACCCCAATTCAGTCGCATTCGAAGCTGTCGCCGACCGGGCGGCACAGATCCGGCCAGCCCCGCTCTCTCCACAATTCCACAAAGCCGGTGCGCTCGGCAAACCCCACGAAACCCGGCGACTGTCTCATGGGCGCAAACAAAGGGTGCCACATGACGTAGTAAATCGTGTCGTCGTAGCGGGCGTGCCGCTCGAGGCTCTCGAGAGCACCATCATAGTCACCCAACACCACACGAAAGACCGACGTGCTGGGATTTTCCACGTCTGCCATCAGTTGAAAGAACAGCTCCGTTTTTCCTGGATTCTCGAGATCGGCGAGGGCCGTCTGGATCTCCTCTGAAACCAGAAACACCTCGGGGTTGCTCAGGGCCAGTTCGGCAGCTTCTTCGAGGCGACCTCTCACAAGTAGGTGCTCCTGGGTTCCCCAAAGCGCCGTTGCACGACCCAGGGCAACGGCCCTTTCAAAAAGCGCCAGGGCTTCTTCTTCACGGCCTCCCATGTAGTACGCCATGCCGAGCCAGTGGTTGTGGATACCCGACGCGGGATCCAGTTGATGACCTACCTCGAACTGTTCCCGGGCCTCCTCCAGATACCCCATCTCGCCCAGGCTCAGTCCGGTCCACAGACGTCCCGTGGAATCCCTCGGCGCCACCTCGGCCCCTTTGCGATGGTAGTCCAACGACCCTGCCCAATCGCCTTCGTGCGCGGTGACATTGGCCAGCGCCGCCCAGGCTTCACCGAGCGTTGCATCCAAGGCGAGCGCTTGTTCGGCGGCCGTCTTTCCGGCTGCATCCGTTGTTCGCTCCGCGTCTCGCGCGTAATAGGGCAAGGTCATGTTCGCGACGGCCAGGATGCCCCAGGCTTCCGCGTATTCCGGATCCAGCGCAACTGCTTTTTCAAGCAGCTCGATGCTTTCACGTATGTTTTCTTCCCCCCGCTGCCGCCACAGATACCGGCCCTGCAGATAGAGCTGATACGCGTCGAGATTTTCCGTCGGTTTTATTCCGGTCTTAAGCGACGCGGATGCATCGGCACCCAGTGTCGTCTTCAATGCATCGACGATTTGGGTGGCGATCTCGTTCTGGATGGCAAAAATATCTTCCAATTCCCGATCGAACGTGTCGGACCACAGGTGTGTGTCCGTGCGCACATCAATCAACTGAGCTGTCACCCGCACCGTGTTGCCTGCCTTGCGCACGCTGCCTTCCAACACATGGTCTACTTCCAGTTCCCGGGCAATATCACGGATGGACATGTCCTCCTTGTCCTTGAACGCGAAGGAGGACGTGCGCGACGGCACTCGCAGGCCTTCGATTCTGACCAGAACGTTGAGCAGTTCCTCGGAAATCCCGTCGGAGAAATACTCGTTGTCCGGATCGTTGCTCATGTTGACAAAGGGCAGCACGGCTACCGAAGTCAGCCCGTCAACGGCGCGCTCCGGCGCCGATGTAATACGGGACGCGGGGGCCGCATGGTCGATTTCGTCCCCCGCGGGCCAGAACCGGTCCGCCAGCAACAGACCGACGGCAACGACCATCAGCCCGACCAGCATGTAGTTGAGCTTGCGCGCGGTCTGGCCGGTGATCGATTCGTCGTGTTCTATGTCCTTTTCCTTCCGGATGCCATCCGGAGTGATCTCGTAGACCCAGGAAAAGATCACCGCGACCGGAAAACCCAGCGCCAGCAGGATCGTAATGAAGCGGAACCCCCAGTCGGGGACACCGAACCTCTCCAGCAGGACGTCGGCTATCTGAAGGATCAACCAACTCGTCACGATATAGACGGCGGCGACCCGAAAGACGTTTCTTCTGCGAAGTTCTGTCAGCAGGTTCATTCAGTCACACTCAAAATCGCTTTCAATGGGGTCTGACCCCATTGAAACATCTAGTCACATTCGAAGCTGTCGCCCACCGGGTGGCACAGGTCAGGCCAGCCGCGCTCCCGCCAGACCGCCAAAAAACCGTGTTGTTCAATGAACTCCCGAAACGCGGGCTGTTGACGCAATGCTTTCGCGTAGGGATACCAGAAATACGCATACGCCGTATTGTTAAACGCCCCGATTTCGATGATATTTTCCAACCCCCGGTCCGTATCGCCCAGAAAGAGATACTGTGAAGAAACAAATTGGCCTGTCGCCTCCAGAGCCGCGATGGCCTCGGACACTTTGTCCGGATTTTCCACGGCCTCGATAAACAGGAAATTCGCCCGCCCTCCGAGGTTCTGATCCAACGCGCCGCTACTTACGAGCTCCCGTGCTTCATCGTAACGTCCCTGATGTACAAGGATCAGAAGCGCTTGTTTGAACGCGGCCCTGCGCCCAAGTGCCATGCCCTGCTGAAAGGTTTCCAGTGCCTGCTCCTGGTGTCCCAGAACATCCTGAGTGCGTCCCAGCCAACCGAGGTGCAACCCGGAAGCCGGGTCCAGTTCCTTTGCGATCGCAAGCTGTTCCCCGGCCTGCCTCAGATAGCCTGATTGAAACAACTGGATTCCGTACCAGAGCCGCGCAGTCGAATCGCGCGGGGCTATTTCCAGCGCTTTTTCAAAGGTACGCAACGCGTCATCGAACTTGCCTTCCACGCCAAGCAGTTGAGCCAACACCGCTCGCGCTTCACCCAGAGAGCCGTCAAGAACCAACGCCTCGTTGGCGGCTTCGCGAGCCAGGCCGTAAACGCCAGGATCTGACGTCATGTATCCGGGCAATACGTTGTACGCGGCCGCCAGACCTGACCAGGCTTGTGCAAACTCCGGGTCCAGTTCAACGGCTTGTTTGAACAGCTCAATGCTGCGGCGCAGATTCTCCTGTTCCCGTAAGCGCAGAAAAAAACGCCCGCGCAGATACAGCTCGTACGCTTCGAGGCTTTCCGTGGGCCGGCTCTCGGCAATAGCTGGCACTTCCGTGCCGAGCGTGGCCTGCAATGCCCGCACGATGCTGTTGGCGATCTCGTCCTGAATGGCAAAGATATCCGTCAATTCGCGGTCGTAAGTTTCCGACCACAGATGGGTATCGGTACCTACATCGATGAGCTGGGCCGTGACGCGAACCGTATTGCCGGCCTTTCGGACACTGCCTTCGAGCACATGATCCACCTTGAGGATTGCGGCAATCTCAGCAATCGGTTTTCCTTCGCCTTTGAACGCGAAAGAAGATGTGCGCGACGGCACACGCAGCCCTTTCACTTTCACCAGCACGTTCAGGAGTTCTTCGGAAATGCCGTCGGAGAAGTACTCGTTGTCCGGATCGGCGCTCATATTCACGAAAGGCAGCACGGCTACCGAGGTGAGACCTTCTCCGGGGCTGACGGGCGAATCCACGGCCGTTGCCGTGTCGGGTTCGGAAACAGCGATGACAGCGGATTCGGTTTTCAACCCGCGGGTACCAAAAAGATTGAAGGCCAGCAACGCCGCGATAACGACGAGCAGGCCGACGACGAGATAGTTGAGTTTGGCGCTGGTCTCGTGGGTGATGGATTCGCCCGGCGCGATGTCTTTCTCCTTGCGAATCCCCTCCGGCGTGATCTCGTACACCCAGGAAAAAATCAAGGCGATGGGAAAGCCAAGCGCGATCAGAACCAGCACAAAGGTAACGCCCCATTCCGGAATACCCAGCGCGGGGATCACGATGTCGGCCACCTGCAGCAGCACCCACCCCGCAAGTACGTAGACGACCGTCATTTTCATGACGTTCCTGCGCTGGAGTTCTTTAAACAGGCTCATGTTGATCAGTTCAGTCGCGGCTGAAAGCCGCTCCTACACGTCTTGCTTTCATCAGTTGCATTCGAAGCTGTCGCCGACCGGGTGACACAAGTCCGGCCAGCCGCGTTCTTTCCACAACGCCACGAGCCCCACGCGTTCTGCGAAATCCCTGAACTCCGGGCTCTGTCGAACGAACGCTCCCCGGGGGCCCCAGAGCCACTGGAAGCCCGGGAAAAACGAACCGGACATTTCCTCCAACGTCTTTATCATCCGGTCGGTGATTTGCAAATCGTAGTCCGGCAGGTACCAGTCCGAACCGTCGCCAAACCTCGTCTGACCGTCGATGCATTCGATAGCTCTCTCCCGGGGAACGCGCCCTTCGAGGGTATCCCTCAACAGACCCAGACAGGGATTCGTGTTCCCATAAGCGGCCAGAAATTCCTCCACGACGAGATAAGCTTCTTCATACCGGCCTTCCTGCATAGCTATGTCGTAGTGCACCATGATCGCGAACTGCATCCCACCACGCACCGCCATGTCGGCATAGCGAAGCGCCTCCTCACGCGATCCCTGGAACTCGTTCAACAGGCCGAGATGAGCCTGCGCCAGGGCGTTGATGGGATCCAGTTCCTCCACCGACCGGAGGTACTGCATCGCCTCCGTCGTGTATCCAGCGCTGGAGAGAAACAAGCCGTACCAGACCCGGGATAGCACGTCAGTGTCATCCATCTCCACGGCCCGTCGAAAAGCCGAATCCGCCTCACGCCACTCCGCCCGATAGACCAAGAACTGAGCCAGCACGGCCTGCGCTTCGGCCAGACCCGGATCCAGCGCCAGCGCCTTGTTCGCCGCCTCCGCCGAGAGCGGCAGCACTTCATCCTCCCGCGCATCCGTATAAGTCGAAAGCACCTGATAGGCGGCAGCCAGCCCGGACCAGGCCCGCGCAAATCCCGGATCCAGCCCCACTGCCTGCTTGAAGTACTCAATCGCCCGGGGGACCGCATCGCCGTAACGCATCCACCAGAGGCTACGTCCACGCAGATAGAGTTGATAAGCCTCGAGGTTGTCGGTGGGCGCCACCACTTTCACGCGAATCGCTTCCGCACCCAATATGCTGGTCAACGCCTCAACAATGCTGTTGGCGATCTCGTCCTGGATGGCAAAAATGTCCGTCAGTTCACGATCGTAAGTGTCCGACCACAGGTGGGTATCGGTCTTTACCTCGATGAGTTGCGCCGTCACCCGCACGGTATTACCAGCCTTGCGTACACTGCCCTCCAGAACGTGATCGACTTTGAGGATCTCGGCGATCTCGCCGAGGGATTTTTCTCCCCCCTTGAAGGCGAAAGACGACGTGCGGGAAGGAACGCGCAAGCCCTCCACCTTGACCAGCACATTCAACAGTTCTTCTGATATGCCGTCAGAGAAGTACTCGTTGTCCGGGTCGTTGCTCATGTTGATGAAGGGAAGGACAGCCACCGAAATCTTCGCGGTATCCGGCGTTTTGACTTCTGCTCCGGTGGTTGCGCGCTGTTCGGCGGTTTCCGCGACCGTGTCTGGAGCCGCCCCCTCCTCCGTCCACAGACCCACGATCAGCAGACCGATGGCGACCACCAGCAGACCGACAATCAAGTAGTTCAGTCTTCGGCTGGTATCCGAGGCGATGGATTGTGCCGGGTCCACGTCCCGGTCACGCTTGATGCCTTCCGGCGTGATCTCGAATGCCCAGGCAAAAATCAGAGCCGGCGGAAAGCCCAGCACAAGAATGAAAAACACGATGCGAAGGACCGAATCCGGCAGGATCAGCAACGGCACCAGGATCTCGCCCACCTGCAGAATCAGCCAGGCTACGATGACATAGAGCATCGCGACCTTGATCACGTTACGGCGTTGCAGTTCTGTAAACAGGCTCATGGTTCAATCATCTTCAATGGGGTCTGACCTCATTGCACCGATAAAAGGTGGTTTACTCGCAGGTCACCTGGCCGTTGGTCTCACGGCAGGACTCGGGCCAGCCGTATTCGCGCCAGTAATCCACGAGTCCCGCTTCCTCGATGATGGGCACGAAACGCGGGTCGCGCCTCACATCGACCGCTGGTTTCCACCAGTAAGGCGGCCACCAGACCTGCTCCATGGCCGCGGCCCTTTCCAGATAGTCCAGGGCTTCCCCGGGCATGTCGAGCAGGACGTAGTAAATGGGTGGATTCAGTCCATCGCGCAGAGCATCAGGTTTTTCCGCCGCCAGAGCTTCGATGGCCCTGGCACGTTGTGTCGGATCGATCACGCCTCGCAGGGCGAGAACATCCATTGCCAGGCTCTCACGCCCCCTGGCAACAGCTTCTTCGAACACCTCAAGGGCTTCGGTGTACCGTCCCTGGGATAAGTGCAACAAAGCGAAAAACAGCTGTGCATTGGCGCTGTCAGCAATACCCAGTTCCAGGGCGATCTCACCGTGCTTTCTTGCCTCTTCGAACCCATCAACACCAATCAATGCAAAAGCCAGACTGGCATTCACGATGGGAGAAAGCGGATCGAGCTCGTAAGCCTTGCGAAGCCATTTTACGGCTTCCCCGTTGCGGCCCACGTTGTACAGAAACTCCGCATACCATTGGGCGGCGGTCACGTCATAGGGGTCCGCGGCCACAGCGCGTCGGAACGCTTCCTCCGCATCACGCCATTCCGAGGCATTCTCATGTGCAGCGGCGATCACGGCATGGGCTTCACCAATATCCGGGTCCTTTTCGAGCGCCCGTTCCGCGGTTTCCCGCGCCAGCGGCCAGTAGTCTGCCGTATCTCCGCCCTGATAAACCGGGATCAGCATGTAGGCGGAAGCCATTCCCGACAACGCACGCGCGAATCCCGGATCGAGTTCGACGGCCTGTTCGAAATAGTCCAGGGACGTTTTCAGGTTCTCAGCGCCCCGCTTGGCCCAGATGTGACGGGCACGCAGGTATAACTGGTAAGCCTCGATGTTGTCCGTGGGTGGGCGATGTTCCACCGGTGCCGCCTGGGCCATACCCAGCACACCCTTGAGCGCCTCGACGATCGCGGTCGCGATCTCATCCTGGACGGCGAAGATATCTTCCAGATCACGGTCGTAGGTTTCCGACCACAAATGACGGTCATCGGAAACATCAATCAACTGGGCGGTGATGCGAACCCTGTTGCCGGCCTTGCGCACGCTGCCTTCCAGGACATGGTCCACAGCGAGTTTCTTGGCGATGGTGGGTAGATCGGTGTTGGTGCCCTTGAAGGCGAACGACGACGTCCGCGATGGAACCCGCAGTCCCTCGACGCGTACCAACAGATTCAACAGTTCCTCGGAAATGCCATCGGAGAAATATTCGTTGGACGCGTCATCGCTCATGTTGACGAAGGGCAACACGGCGATGGAGGTCTCGCTGGATTCGGGGCGCCCGCTTGACGTTTCGACCGGCTGGGCTGTTTCGGCCTGCACCACGGACTCGGCGACGACTTGCGGTTCCCGGGTCAGGCGATCGGCGAAGGCGAGCGCCACCGCGGCGATCACAACGCCGATCGTGATGTAGTCCAGCTTCCGACCGGTGTGATGGGTCACGGACTTCGAACGATCCACATCTTTTTCCCGCTTAACACCCTCGGGGGTGATCTCGAAAGCCCAGGAAAAAATGATCGCCGCCGGGAAACCGATCAACAGCATTGCGAACACCAGCCGGATGGTCCAGTTGGGCAATTCCATGGCCGGGAACAGCACGTCGGCTACCTGAATCAGCAGCCAGCCCACCACGATGTACAGCACCACGACCCGGAGGACGTTTCTGCGTTTAAGTTCCTCAAAAAGGCTAGCCATTGTGACTCTCGTTGGAATCAGTCGCGGCTGGAAGCCGCTCCCACAGGCGTTTCAGTTCGTTAAAGAGCGGCACGTCTACTCGCACTCCACCTTGCCGTTGCTTTCGCTGCAATACGGCGGCCAACCGAATTCACGCCAGTAGTCAATCCATCCCGCTTTTTCAGCGATCTGGATGAAGCGCGGATATTTTCTGACCGGTGCCAGGCCGCGACCACATAAAAAACCGCAACGCGGATTACATTCCTTCGCTTCAACTCTTCGAACAGCTTAGCCATGCGTCAACAAAACGGGGCAGGTTCGTTTTTTCTCGCATCTATCATCAAGTTGAAACCCTACGCATTGAAAAAAACGAACCTGTCCCGTTTTTCAGTCGCATTCGAAGGTGTCGCCGACAGCGCGGCAATGGTCCGGCGGGCCGATCTTGTGCCACAAATCGATTGCGCCCCGCATCTCAAGAATCGCCAGGGTCCGGGGATCGCCTCGCAATTCATCCCAGGCCGGTTCGAACAATACGGCATAGCTGGTGGAGTCCCGCCTGCTCGCACGTTCCAGTTCTACAAACGCCGCATCGGCCTCGCCCAGTAGCGCCAGATATCGCGGGGCGTTGCTGCTGATACCCGCATCACCGCTGGCCTGCAGCGCCCGGCGAGCACGGGCCCGGTTCTCCCCGGTGGGCTCCATCAATGCTTCGACGACGGCGCGCGCGGCAGCCCTTTGCGGTTCCAGCGAAGCGGCCGGTTCTCCGGCGCGCAGCGGAAGCTCATCTGCCCAGGCCAGGGCTTCATCGAATCGCTCCATCTGGATCAACGCCCGGAACACGCCGTTCCACACGAAGCCCTCGCGCAAGCCACCATCCCAGACAAACTTCGAGTAGGGCAAAGCCACTTCGGGGTTGCCCAACTCCAACTGGGCATAGGAAAAATCCATGACCACCACCGGGGAAAGCGGGTCCAGAGCGTAGGCCCGCGCCGACCATTCCGCCGCTTCCTCGGTGTAACCCATGTCACCAAAGAATTCCGAATACCAGCTCAGTATGGTCGGGTCGTTCGGGGACAACTCAATGGCCCGGTTGTGATATTCATGGGCTTTCACCATGTCCCCGGTATTCTCGAAGCCAAAAGCCAGCAGTGAATAGGCCATCCCGTTGTAAGGATCGAGCTCGATCGTCTTTGTGGCCAGTTCCACCGACCGGCCAACGGAATCCTCTTGAGTGATCTCGCTGGTATAGAAGTACAACACGCCATAGGCCATCGCCAGCCCCGACCAGGCATCCACATAATCCGGATCCAGCTCGATGGCTTTTTCAAACTCCTTGATAGCGGCGTTCAGCGGCCCCTTGCCCCGCTGCAGAAAAAGATGCCGGCCCCGCAGCACGGCTTCATACGCCTCAAGGTTTTCAGTCGGCCGTGCGGTCACGGCGCCCTGATCGCGGATATCGAGGGTGACGCGCAAAGCATCGGCGATGTGTGAGGCGATTTCGTCCTGCACCACAAAGATGTCGTCGAGTTCACGAGTGTAAGTATCCGACCAGAGGTGAAAACCATCCGATGCGTTGATCAACTGCGCGGTTATGCGCACCTTATTTCCGGAACGCCTGACGCTTCCCTCCAGAACGGTTTCCACACCAAGCTTCTGGGCAATGGTGGGGATGTCCACATCCTTGCCCTTGAAGGAAAACGACGAAGTGCGGGCGGCCACCTTGAGCTCCGGGATCTTGGCCAGCAGATTCAGCAGTTCTTCGGCGATGCCATCACTGAAGTATTCGTTTTCGGCGCTGTCGCTCAGATTGGCAAAGGGCAGCACGGCAATGGATTTGCCAACGCCTGACTCAGTGACCGTCGTTGGCTTGGGATCCTCCGTGCCCCACTGGTGGGTAACGGCGAAATACACCAACGCGATACCCATCGAAACGATGATAAAACGGTCAAGTTTGCGCCCGGTCGTTGGCGTAATGGACTGGGTGCGATCCACGTCCTTTTCTTTCTTGATGCCCTCCGGGGTGATCTCGAAGGCCCAGGCGAATATCAGCGCGATGGGAACTCCCAGGGCCAGCATCACCATGAACATCTGCATGACCCAGTCAGGGGCGCCGAAGTTCTCCGCCGCCAAGTCACCGGCCTGGGCCAGCAACCACGCCGTGACGACGTAGACGACTCCCACCCGGAAGACATTCCTGCGTTTCAGTTCTGTAAGAAGATCAGCCATGCATCAACTATATCAATGGTGTCAGACACCTTTGAAATCCTCGGTTTCGGTATTTTCAATGGTGTCAGACACCATTGAAAGGGCCTGGGCGCGTATTTTAGACGCACTCGAAGCTGTCACCGACGGGCTCACAGTAGTCCGGCCAGCCGTGTTCACGCCAGAATTCTACCAATCCGAAGCGTTCGGTAAACGCGGGATAGTCCGGATGCCGGCGGAAGGCAGGAAAGCCGACGAAGAACTGCTGATAGAGCAACGGCCCGGCGATCTGAACATTCCCGAACATTTCAGGTGGCAGGTTGTTCATTAATACGTCCGCATCACCCGTCAGATAGGCGTACTGAATGATCACATCAAAACGGCGATCGGGTTTCGGGTTATTGTGCGCCGATTCCAGCGACCACAACTCCTCGAAGGACCAGGCCCCGGGATCCATGATCAGGTCCGCCAACATCTCGTAAAAGCGCGGCTCATGGTCCGGCGGCCCCCAGATAGTCCCATACAGCCCTTTCTCGTGTTCGTCGATGTACGAGCGAACACGGTCGGCCGCCCGCTCACGGTTTCCGGTTTCGATGTCCGCATGGTACAGACAATGCAGCGTGATCTCCGGGTAGAAACCCATGGATCGCGCCGAACGCGCGATCTCGTAGAACTCCTCATACTCGCCGGCGCCAACCAGGGTCAGCATGTAGTAGCCCGCGATGATCATGGACGTGCGGTCCAGCTCGTGGGCCATCCGCACCTCTTCCACGGCAGCGTCAATGTGCCCGACCTCAACCAGCAGGTTCCCCAGCCACTGGCGCGTGCTTATTTCTTTCGGATCACGTTTGATGGCCTCGCGAAACAGGCGCAGAGCCTCGGCCCATTGAAATCTCTCGTTCGCAACGGTGGCCAACACCGCATAGGGCTCGGCCAACGTGTCATCCAATGCAATGGCACGCTTTGCCGCGGAGACGACCGCTTCGACTTCGTCTTCGTTCGTCACCGACATCTGGACGACCTGCGCGGCCGCCAGGGCCGACCAGGCGCGGGCAAAATCCGGATCCAGTTCGAGGGCCTTTTCGAAATAACTGATGCTCTCGCTTATGTCTACGCTCCCACGAAGCCTCCACAGATGCCGGCCCTGGTAATACAGGTCATAGGCCTCCAGGTTTTCGGTAGGTCTGCTGTCAGCGAGCACCTGTTCCGCTTCACCCACACCCAGGTGAATCTCCAGCGCATTGACGATGTTCAGCGCGATCTCATCCTGGACGGCAAAGATGTCTTCGAGGGTACGGTCATAGCTGTCCGACCACAGATGCCGGTCACTGGCCGCCTCAATGAGTTGCGCCGTCACACGCACTTCATCGCCCGCCTTGCGAACGCTGCCCTCGAGCACATAACGGACACGCAGGGCCTTGGCCACGGTGGGAATATCCACGTCCTTGCCCTTGAACCGGAAAGACGAAGTTCTTGAAGCCACTTCCACGCCTGGCATCCGGGTCAGTACGTTGAGCAGTTCTTCGGCGATGCCATCGGCGAAGTATTCCTGGTCCCCCGCCGCACTCATGTCCACGAACGGCAACACGGCGATGGAGTTATCGTTCGCGCCGGTTGATCCACCCAGGCCCTCGCTCCAGTCGTGAGTCGCCGCGAAATACACGACTGCCACGACCAAAACACCGATGATGGCGAAATCCAGTTTGCGGCCGGTCCGGTGTGCAATGGACTGGCTGCGGTCGACCTCGCTGTCGCGCTTGATTCCGTCGGGCGTGAGTTCGAAGGCCCAGGCGAATACGAGCGCCACCGGCAAACCCAGGAGCAACAGCGCCGTAACAAGAGTGATGGTCCACTCGGGCAAATGCAGAGCCGGAAATACGGTATCGGCCACCTGTACCAGCAGCCACGACACCAGGACGTAGACGAAGGCTACCCGGGTGACGTTCCTGCGCTTCAGCTCTGTGAAAAAGTTACCCATCATTCCCTCGCTGAGGCCGGGTCGCGGCTGGAAGCTGCTCCCACAAAGCAAAATAAAACGGGACAGGTTCGTTTTTCCATTCTCCCATGCTGTTACCACACTCGAAACTGAAGCAAAAAAAACGAACCTGTCCCGTTTTTAGTCGCATTCAAAGCGGTCGCCGACGGAGCGGCACAGGTCCGGGTCGCCGCGCTCGCGCCAGAAATCGACCAGACCGGCCTCTTCGATGGCTGCCTGGAAGTTCGGGTGTTCGCGCAAGAACTGCGATGCCGGGGGCCACACCGAGGTGAAATAAGTCCAGTTCTTTTCGTGGTTATGGACCTCGGCCAGGGCCTCTTCCGGCATCCTCAGCAGGAAGTAATCGTAGAAGTGCATCCACCCATACCACGCGGGCTCCCCCTCCCGTTCCTTGCATGCGAGGTATTCGGGAATGAGTTTCTCGTCGGCCACGGCAACCCATAGCTCGTCCTGGCAGGGCACGGCCAGCTCATAGCCTTCGTACAAGCTGTCCATCGCTTCACGTGCGGCCGCCAGTTCTCCGCGATCGAGATGAATCCAGGCCTGTGTGCCGTAACCATCCATATAACCGAGTTCGGTGGCACGTTCCGCATGCCGCAACGCTGCTTCGTCATCACCCAGCGAGTAGAGATTTTCCGCCCGCCAGCCTCGCACGATACCGGCTGCCGGATCGAGCCGGACCGCGTGTTCCAACTGCTCCCCGGCTTCCCGAAGATAGCCCGCATCCTGGAGAAGGATTCCGTACCACAGACGTGTTGTTGAGTCGTCGGGATCGAGACTCAATGCCTTGAGATACAACTCTTCCCGCTTCCCCCATTCCGGTACAGGGGACACAACTGCCAGAACCGCGTAACTTTCCGCGAGCTCGGGGT
>SMVA01104828.1_pt1 | contig 19382 bp, 20 predicted proteins | sample 2456451 | NCBI WGS metagenome assembly SMVA01 (sample SAMN11095933, study PRJNA526329) | marine sediment metagenome | biome: Marine sediment; feature: Surficial sediment; material: Deep marine sediment; isolation source: Hadal surficial sediment | place: Pacific Ocean | collected 2014-05 | depth... | reverse complement strand
GAGCATTATCCGACCTTACGGGGTCATTTGACCGGGATTCTTTGTCCCGTGGTTAGGAGCGCTTCGAAATGCGCTGCGGGGCATCGGATGAGAAGCGCGACGCGGCCACGGGACAAAAGAACCCGGCCTTCGGCCAAGTTCAAATTGGGGGGCCGGAGCGGCTCATCAAATGACCCCGTAAGATCGGATAATGCTCTAGTGGCGGCGGGAGGCCGCGGGGGCGCTAAGCAAGAACGCGCCGATGGTTTGGCAACGCCCCGGCGAAGGAGAGCCCCACGTCCGCAATGTCCGAACCGCCCGCGCCGCCCGAGTTCCTGTTCAACGGTCCCGAGGCCGCGCCCCTGATACTGGCCCTGGCCCACGGCGCGGGTTCGTTCATGGATACCGAGTTCATGAATACCTTCGCCGAGGGCCTGGCGGTCCAGGGCCAGGGCGGCCTGCGAGTCGCACGCTTCGAATTTCCCTACATGGTGGCCCGGCGCGACGACGGCCGCCGCCGACCGCCAAACCCACAATCGGTGCTGCTCGATGCCTGGCGCCGGGCGATCGCCGCGCTGGGGCCCGCGCGCCTGGCGATCGGCGGCAAGTCCATGGGCGGCCGGATAGCCAGCATGGTCGCCGACGAGAGCGGCGTGCGCGCCCTGGTCTGCCTCGGCTACCCGTTCCACCCCCAAGGCAATTCGGAGAAACTCCGCGTCGCCCACCTGACGGCCCTGCGGACACCCACGCTGATCGTCCAGGGGACCCGCGACCCCTTCGGGACCGAGGGCGAGGTCCCGCGCTACCCGCTGTCGTCATCGATCGCCCTGCATTGGATCGATGACGGCGACCACAATCTGGCGCCGCGCAAATCGAGCGGCCGCGATGTCGGCCGGACCTGGACCGAAGCGATATCGGCGATCGGCGATTTTCTGGCCCGGCTTTGATACGACTACCAAAGGAAAAAGGATCGCCGTTGCCCGTCTCCTCCGCCTTTGTCGATAGCGTGCTCGGCGGCTTGCTGCCCTTGGGGCCGGTCCGCGCGCGGGCCATGTTCGGCGGCTGGGGTTTGTTTTTGGACGACGCCATGTTCGGGCTGGTCGCGGGCGAGCGGCTCTACTTCAAGGTCGACGCCGAGACCGAGTCTCAATTCGCCGCCGCCGGCGCCGCGGCATTTACCTACCGGCGCCGCGGCAAGCAGATCGCCATGTCCTACCGGGAGGCCCCCCTTGAGTTTCCGGGCGCCGCTCTGGAGCCGGCGGCGCTCCTGCCCTGGGCCGAACTCGGCCTGGAAGCCGCGCGGCGCGCGCGCGGGAAGCGGCGGAAAAAGGTGGCTACCTGGTGAGCCAGGCGATCAAAAAACGCTCGGTGGAGATCGCCGGGCACCGCACCAGCCTGACCTTGGAAGGGGCCTTCTGGCGCGTGTTAAAGCGCCTCGCCGCGCGCGACGGAATATCGATCAACAAGCTGATCGAGCGCATCGACCGCGAGCGCCAAGGCAACCTCTCCAGCGCGGTCCGGGTCCACGTCCTCGAACGCCTCGAGGCCGAGGCGGGGCGGGAGGCTAATTCCCGAACAGCTTCTGGAGACCCTTTTCCAGGCCCTGCATGAGCAGATCCTCGGGCTGGACGGGCTGCTGCGGGGCGGGCTGCGGGTCGAGTTGGGGGTCGAGTTGGGGCGCCGGCTGCTGGCGCGGCGCCAGCGGCACCCCGCTCAAGCGCGGATTGGGCGCATCGAGTGGCCCGCGCAGGCCGATCGTGATGTAGGGCCGGTTCGGGTCCTCGGCCAGGTAGACCCCGGTTTCGCTGTCGAGCAGCCAATTGGGCAGGTCGGCCCGGGCCTGGGTCCGCGCCACGGCCTGCTGGCCCTCGACGCGCAGGTCGTCGGTGGCGACCACGCCGCGCGCCACGGTAAAGCTGCCGGAGATCGCCGCCGGCGCATCGGCGAAGGCGTTGAACAGCACGTTGGTGGCGTCGGTCAGGCCGCGAACCTGATTGAACTCCTTGACCTTCTGGCCAAGCAACGCGCCGGCGAGGCCGAGCAGCTGGCTGGCGGCCCGCTCTTCCTGGCTTGTCGTGACCTTGAGGGAGCCGTCGACCTTGCCGTTGCCGGTCAGCGCCGAAATCAGCTCCGCCTCGCTGCGGCCCCGGGTCGAGAGCGAGGCGCTGAAGCTGAGCGGGCCGGAGACTCGGTCGCTCTGCGCCAGGTCGTGAAGCAGGCGCGCCAAATCGAGATCGATCGCGGTCACCGCAAGCCCCGCCTCCAGGGTCTTGCGGGCATCGACCTTGCCGGTGATCGCGAGCGCGCCGCCGTAGATCGTGCCGTTGAACTTTCGCAGGTCCAACAGGCCGTCCACCAGCGAGACCTCGACCGCGACCCGGTCGATGCGTGCATTTTCGAGCAGCAGCGCCTCCGCGTTAAGCTTGACCTCGGCGTTGACGGCGTTGAGCCCGGAGACGTCGATCGGTTCGCGCGACCAGCGGTCCTTGCCACCGCCACTCACGGTCCCGCTGGATGCCCCTCTCCCGCCGGCCGCCATCAGCGCGGCCAAGGGCAACTCGCCGGTGGTCAACTCGATATCGAGCGCCGGCTTGGTGCCGGAAAGATCGACGCCCAGTCGGCCGGAGATTTCGGCCGGCCCCAGGCGACCGGCGAGATCGGCGATCTGGAACGTTTGTGCGCCGCCGGTGACTCGGCCCTTGAGGTCGACGGCGCCCAAGCCTCGCCGGACTTCGGCCCCGGGCGACAGTGCCTCAATCAGCCCGCCCAGGTCGGCATGGCGAACACCCACCCCCAAGTCGATGCCGGACAACACCGGTACGGGGCCGCTCAAGTCGGCGGCGAAGCCGCCGGTCAGCATGACCGGGCCGAGGCTGCCGGCGAGGCCGGCGACCTCGATTCGGGCCGGCGTACCGCGCAGGCCAAGCGTCAGATCCACACCTCCCAGGCTAGGACCGAGCGCCGGCCCGACATCTAGCGCCCGCGCGAGCTCGGCCAGATCCGGATGCTTGGCAACGAGCTTCACGTCGAATCCTATGGGGCTGGCCAAGGGCTGGACCGTACCCGCGACGCCGAAGCGCCCGCCCAGCGCCGTCAGCTCGGCGTCGAGGCCGACCCGCGCCAGCGTGCCCGTTACGGTCCCGGCCACTTCGAAGGCGCCGATGCGCGCCAGCACCGCGGGGTCCAGGCCGGCCAACTTGGCGAGTTTGCCCGGCTTGGGCACCGAAAGCGCGACTTCGGCGACAATCGACGGCGTCGCGGCCAGGTCCGACAGCGTCCCCGACAACCGAACTTCGCTGCCCGCCAGATCGCCGATCGTCACCTCGCGCAGAGACATCGCGCCGCCCTGCAAGGTGGCGTCGAGCTTGAGCTTGCGCGCGGTCACGCCGCGCAGCGTCAGGCTGCCCAATGACAGATCGAGATTGGCGTCGAAATTGGCCAATACGGCCAAGGGCCCCTCCCCGCTCGCCGGTTCGGCGGCTGGGCCCTGGCCGGCTTGGCCTTCCTGGGCGGGCACACCTCCGGTCGGCAGATAGGCGTCCAGATCCAGCTTGTCGACGGCAATCCCGATGCCAAAGCCGGGGCGCTCGCGCAGCGCGACCGCAATTCCGCCGGTCGCGCGACTGACGTCGATCCGCAAGTCGATATCGCTTACCGTCGCCTGACTTGCGGAGGCCACAACTTTCGCGCTCAGGCTCATGCGCCGCAGGCGCCCCTGCGGCACCGAAGCAATATCGACCCCGAGCCACTGGAGCATGCCGCGCAGATTATCCGAGGCGGCCTCGAACCGTCCGGTGAACTGCAATTCCGGGCCACCCGCGGCCTTCGCCTGGGCCGCCACGCCGGTTATCGAGACGTCCGAGCCGCCGGGCAGCAACGCCAACGCCTGACTCACCCGAAGTTGGCCGTTGGCGAGACTCAGGCTGACCAGCACCTGGCGCACCACCTGGCGGCGGTAGATCACGGCATCGATGGTCAGCTCAGCCGTGGCCGTGACATCGGCCGGCAATACCGGACCGGAATCGGACGCTGCCTGGTCACCCGCCTGCTCACCGGCCTGCCCACCGGCCTGCCCACCGGCCTGCCCACCGGCCTGCCCACCGGCCTGCCCACCGGAACGACCGTCCGATTGTCCACCACCCTCTCCACTCGGCTCGATGGTGGCCGCGCTGGCGCCGGCCGCCAGCAGTTTGTCCAAATTTATGCGCGAGGCCGAGAGGTTGATACGAACGTCGAGCGGCGCGCTGAAATCGATCCGCACCTCGCCCTCGATCGCGGTGTCGCCCAACCGGAAAGACAGTTCGCTCGCGGTGGCTTGCTGCAAATCGAGGGAGAGCTCGGTCTCGGCCTCGAAGGGCTGCGCGAGAATCCCCGACATCGCCCCACCGCCGGCCAAAAGCGCCACGACCGCGGCCAGGCTGCCGCCCTCCGCCTTAAGTTTGCCGCGCAGGGAGGCGCCACCCGGATAGCGCGAGACCGCCCCGCCGAAGCGCGCCTTGGCGCCAGCGTCCGGCAGGTCGAGTTTGACATTGAGCGAAGTGGCACCCTGAGCCACCAGTTGGCCGACGGCGACATCGAAGGCAGTCTTGATTCCATGGACCACCACATCGCCGGTCACCGTGAAGGGTCCGTTCAGGGAACCGGCCGCGATCTCGGCGTTGAGCCCGGTGATCCGCTCTTCGCGCGCGGCCGTCGCGTCGCGGTAGATCAGAGTGCCGTCGCTGATTCGGACGCTATGCAGACGCACCTGCTCCAGGAAAACGCTGCTCCGGTCGCCCGGCCGGCCCGGTCTGGTGGCGGGTGCGGCCTGGTCCGGCCCGGCGATCTCCCAATTGGCGCGGCCGTCGGGCAAGACCTCGACCAGGATCGTGGGCCTGACCAGATCGATGCGCTCGACTTCGACCCGCCCTTGAATCAAAGGGATGAGGGAAACCCGGACGTCGATTGACTCGAGCTCGATCATGGTGGGCGCGGAGCCGCCTTCGATGTTGGCGAATCGGACCTGGGCGGCGGAGAAGGCGGGCGCCGGCAGAATCGCCAGACTGAGGTCGCCGTCGATGGTCAGCTTGCGGCCGGTCAGCCGCTCGACCTCGGCGGTAATTCGGCCCTTCTGGGAATTCCAGTCGAAAAAACTGGGGCCGATCAGAACCGCGGCGACCAGTATAACGATGAGCCCGAGCAACCCGGCAGCCAGCTTCTTCACGGCGATTTTTTCCTATCGATCCTTTGATCCGCTTTTTCCGCCGGCGAATCGCCATCGGGTCATTGCGCGCGGGGACGTTTCGTCTAAGCTAATGAATGTAAGGTTGCCGAGCAACGATGCGTTCCTGTTTGGATGGAGGAAAACCAGGCCGGCCATGGGTGAGATCGTCAACCTCGAACATTACCGCAAGTTACGCTGGCGCCGGGAAGCGGATGCCGAGAAAACCAAGCGCGGCGACGCGCCGGATTCCGGTGAATCCGAGGGTTCAAGCTCCGTCTCGGCGGTCAAGCGGACCGGACCCGGCCCCACCGGGCTGAAGGGCGCGGCCGAAACCGGCGACGAGCCGAAAACCGACTGAACGGGCCAGGGCAATAGACAGGCCCGAAGCGCCCGCCGTTGGTCTATCTGCTCCGCCTCTATCTCCAGCACCTGCCGGGAAACGGCCTCCGGTCGATCGGCCTTCGCCGCGCGCCAGACCTGACCGCCCGACACCAGAGTCGCAGGAACCTGGATCAGGCGCGGCCCCTCCGCCGCGCTTTGTGTTCGCCCGGCCGATGGGGATAATGTCGGGCGCCGGCCAAGCCGACGCGACGGACCCACAGAACCCTCAAGGTGGATATGTTTTACGAAACCAAGGACAACAAACACGGCTTGCCGCGCGATCCCTTCAAAAGCTGCATCGTGCCCCGGCCGATCGGCTGGATCACCACGCTGAGCGCCGAGGGGATCGTCAACCTGGCGCCCTACAGCTTCTTCAACGGCGTCTCCACCGATCCGCCCATGGTCATGTTCTCGAACAACGGGCCAGCCAAGGACTCGCTGGTCAACTGCGAGGCGAGCGGCGAGTTCGTCGCCAACCTGGCGAACTGGGAGCTGCGCGACCAGATGAACGAAACCAGCGCCGCGGTCGGGCCCGAGGTCGATGAGTTTACCCTCGCCGGGCTCGAGACCGAGCCCGCAAGACTGGTCAAGCCGCCGCGAGTCAAGGCCGCGCCCATACATCTCGAATGCCTCTATCACCAGACCGTGGACCTGCCGTCCGATACGCCGGGCACCCGCAACGCGATCGTGATCGGCCGGGTGATCGGCATTCACATCAAGGACGAGGTGCTGACCGACGGCATGGTCGATATGAGCAAGATCAAGCCGATCGCGCGGCTCGGCTACATGGACTACACCCGGGTCGATCTGGTGTTCACCATGCCGCGGCCGGTGGTTTAGGAATCGCTATTCGGTTTCCGCTGGGGCGAATTCGCATCAACCCACACCGAACCAAATTAGGCCGGTCAAGTCGAGCTGACCAAGCCGGGCTGGTCCGGGCGCAGGGTCGCGCTATATTCGGCCGAAACGAGGAAGCTGAAACAAAGGGAGGCCTCTATCATGGCGGTTGGTGAAAAAGTGGCGATCGTAACCGGCGCCGGGACCGGGGTCGGCCGGGCGGCGGCGCTCGCGCTTCTGGCGGAGGGCTGGTCGGTCGCGCTGTCCGGGCGCCGCGCCGAGCCTCTGGAAGAAACTGTCCGGATGGCCGGCGAGGCCGGCGGCCGCCCGCTGGCCGTGCCCAGCGACATAAGCGACCCGGATTCGGTCAAGGCGCTGTTCGCCAAGACCGTGGCGGCGTTCGGGCGGCTCGATCTGCTGTTCAACAACGCCGGCATCAACGCGCCCGGCATCCCGTTCGAGGAACTCAGCGCCGAACAGTGGCGCGCGGTGATCGACATCAACTTGACCGGCGCCTTCTTCTGCACCCAGGAAGCGTTCCGGATCATGAAGGACCAGGACCCGCGTGGCGGCCGCATCATCAACAACGGCTCGATCTCGGCCCACGTGCCCCGGCCCCACTCCGCACCCTACACCGCGACCAAACACGCGATCACCGGCCTGACCCGCTCGACCTCCCTGGATGGCCGCAAATACGACATCGCCTGCGGTCAGATCGACATCGGCAACGCCGCCACCGAGATGACCGAGCGCATGACCGCGGGCGTGCCCCAGGCCGACGGCTCGATGGCGGTCGAGCCGCGGATGGACGTGAACGAAGTCGGCCGCACGGTCGCCTTCATGGCGTCCCAGCCGCCGGCTTCCAACGTCCAGTTCGTGACCATCATGGCGACCAAAATGCCCTTCATCGGCCGCGGATGACCGACGCGGCGGACCGCGGTCACGTCAAGCCCCCCCAACGCTTCAAGCCGGAGGTGAACCCCTACCGCTGGACCATGCTCGGCGGTGTCTGGTTGTTGTATTTTTGTTTCGGCCTGATCGTGACCTCAATGGCGCCGCTGGTCCAACCGATCGCCGAGGATCTCGGGCTGAGCCATTCGGCCATGGGCGGGGTGTTGGGTGCCTGGCCGCTGGTCTACATCGCCTCGGCGATTCCCTGCGGCGCCTTGCTGGACCGGTTCGGCGCGCGCCGGGCGCTGTTCCTGGCGGTCCTGATCATCGCGGCGTCAGGAGCGCTGCGCGGGCTGGCGCAGGGCCACCTGGGTCTGTTCCTGGCGGTCGGCCTGTTCGGCCTCGGCGGACCCTTGATCTCGGTCGGTGCCCCCAAGCTGATCGCGCTGTTGTTCGAGGCCCGGGAGCGCGGCCTGGCCATGGGCATCTACATCACGGGGCCGGCGCTGGGCGGTGTTCTCGCGCTGTCGTTCACCAACGGCGTGCTGATGCCGCTGTTCGATCAGGACTGGCGCGCGGTGCTGTTCGCCTACGCCGGCTTCGTCGGCGCCTGCAGCCTGGCCTGGCTTGCAATTTGCGCCCACCCGAGTGCGCGCGCCCTCGAGCGCCAGGCGGCCGCCGAACCGAGACAGCCGCAGCTTCAGGTTTTTGCCGAACTGCTGCGCCTGCCCGCGGTACAGATCGTGCTGCTAATGGGCATCGGCATCTTCTTTTTCAATCACGGAATCAACAACTGGCTGCCCGAGATCCTGCGCAGCGGCGGCATGAGCGCCGCCACCGCGGGCTATTGGGCCGCACTTCCGACCGCGGTCGGCATCGCGGCGGCGCTGATAATCCCGCGCCTCGCGTTGCCCGAACGGCGGGTCCCGATCCTGCTGGCGCTGTTCCTTTCCGCCGGGGTGGCGGTCCTGCTGATTCAGAACCCGGCCGGCCCGCTATTGGCCGGCGGCCTGATGATTCAGGGCATCGCGCGCAGCACGATGATGACGGTGGCGATATTGGTGCTGATGGAAACCCGCGGGCTGGCGGACCAGAGCCGCGGCCTGGCCGGTGGGCTGTTCTTCACCGCGGCCGAGATCGGCGGCGTCCTCGGGCCCTTGTGCTTCGGCGCCCTGTCGGACGCGACCGGCAGTTTCGCCGCGCCGCTCTATCTGATGACCGGCGTGTGCTTGGTCATGGCACTGCTGCTCGCGCGGCTCTGGCAGCTGGAACGGGCCTAAATCCGCAGGATTTCGCCTGGGCTTATCTGGTTTTCGGGATCGAAAATCGAACCGTGTCGTTTTTTTTGGCGGTATCAGGCCGGTTCATTTTCCCTTGTGGGGATCGTGTCGATTTCCTTGCCGATTTTTTGCGAGGCCTTCCGAAGCTCATAGCTGTTTTGCAGGTTCAGCCAAAACGCCGGGGTCGTGCCGAACCACTTGCCAAGGCGCAACGCCGTATCGGCGGTGATGTTCCGCTTTCCGGCAATGATCTGCGGGATGCGGTTTTCCGGCACCTTGATTTGTCGGGAAAGCTCGGTCCCCTTAATGCCGATTTCCGTTAGTTCATCCCGCAGTATTTCGCCGGGGTGTATGGGTGTTCTGCTCATGTCATAAACTCATTAATGGTAGTCGGTTATTTCCACGTTTTCGGGTCCGTCCGCGGGCCATTCAAAGCAAATGCGCCATTGCCTATTGATCCCGATGCTATGCTGCCCGGACCTGTCACCACTTAGAGTTTCAAGCCTGTTGCTCGGCAGGGCGGCCAAATCGGCCAGAGATTCGGCGGCGGCCAAAATTTCGAGCCTTTTTTCTGCTTGCCTGCCAACACTTTGAAAATGCTTTACAAACCCGCCCCCTGCAAAAGCTTCGGTCTTTTTGTCCCGGTAACTCTTGATCATGGGTCAATTTGCCAAAAACAACGCAATACGTCAAGCGTCATACGTATTGTGTCTTTTCGGCGTGCCCCAAATCGCAACGAAACGATGACCACAGACCGCCAAGTGGGCAAATTATTTGGGGGATGAAAGCCGGATCCTGCCGGCTTCAATATACAATTCGTCGCGGCCTGCTAAATCCGCAGGATCTTACCCGGATTCATTAGATTGTCGGGGTCGAGCGCGAGCTTGAGCGCGCGCATGACCGAAACCGCCTCGCCGTGCTCGGCCTGGAGGAACGCCATCTTGCCGGTGCCGATGCCGTGCTCGCCGGTGCAGGTGCCGCCGAGCGCCAGCGCGCGCGTGACCATGCGCTCGTTGAGTGCCTGACTGCGCGCCATTTCGCCCGCGTCGTCCGGATCGATGATGAAACAGAGGTGAAAATTGCCGTCGCCGACGTGGCCGACGATCGGCGCCAGCAGTTTGGACTCCTCGATGTCGCGTTTGGTTTCCAGAATGCACTCGGCGAGCTTGGATATCGGCACGCAGACGTCGGTCGCCCAGCCCTTGGCCCCGGGCCGCAGCGCGAGCGCAGCGTAGTAACAGTCGTGGCGCGCCTGCCACAGCTTGTTGCGCGCCTCGGACTTGGTTTCCCACTGGAAGTCGCTACCGCCGAACTCCGAAGCGATCTCGCCCACCATCGCGGCCTGCTCGGCGACGCCACGTTCGGTGCCGTGAAATTCGAACAGCAGCGTCGGCAGCACCGCGAAATTGTATTTGGAGTAGCGGTTGAGTGCGTCCATCTGGACCTCGTCCAGAAGCTCGATGCGCGACACCGGAATGCCCGACTGGATCGTCAGAATTACGGTGTCGATGGCGCCCTCGAGGCTGTCGAAGGCGCAGACCGCCGCCGAGGTCGCCTCCGGAATGCCGTAGAGGCGCAGCCGGATCTCCGTGATCACGCCGAGCGTGCCCTCCGAGCCCACGAACAACCGGGTCAGGTCGTAGCCGGCCGCCGACTTGCGCGCCCGCCCGCCGGTATGAATCACCCGCCCGTCGGCCAGCACCACGGTCAGGCCGAGCACGTTCTCACGCATGGTGCCGTAGCGCACCGCGTTGGTGCCCGAAGCGCGGGTCGCGGCCATGCCGCCGATGGAGGCGTCGGCGCCGGGATCGATCGGGAAAAACAGCCCGGTGTCGCGCAGGTAGGTGTTGAGCTGCTTGCGGGTGACCCCGGCCTGGACCTGGCAGTCCAGGTCCTCGGCGTTGACCTCGAGCACCGCGTTCATGCGGCCCATGTCGATGGAGATGCCGCCGTGCAGCGCCGCCACCTGGCCCTCGAGCGAGGTGCCGGTGCCGAACGGGATCATCGGGCGCCGGTGGCGCGCGCAGACTTTGACGATCTCCGCCACCTCCTCGGTGGTCTCGGCGAAGGCGACCGCGTCCGGCGGATGGGTGGCGTGATAGGATTCGTCGTGGCCGTGCTGCTCGCGCACGGAGTCCGAAGTCGAGAGCCGCGCACCCAATAGCGCGCGTAGCTCTTCCACCACGAGGTCGCCAGGGGTGGTTTCGGCGGGTTTGGCGATTTCGCTGCTCACGTTGGCTATTCTCCGGGCGCAACCCTACCAGCAATAGGCTGGGGAAACACGGGCTGGGGAATGGGGTTATTCGCATCGTCCAGCATCGACCTGGCCTCAGCCGCCCAGGAATATGCGTTTGACATCCTCGCTCGCGAGCAGCTCCTCGGCGGTTCCGTCGAGCACCAAGCGGCCGCCTTCGAGGATGTAACCCCGGTCCGCGATGGAGAGCGCCGTCTGCACGTTCTGCTCGATGAACAGGATGCTGACGCCGGTCTCGTTGATTTGCCGCAGGATCCGCATCATGTCCTCGGCCACCGCCGGCGACAGCCCCAGCAGCGGCTCGTCGATCAGCAACAGCTCGGGCCGCGCCATGAGGCCGCGCCCGAGCGCCAGCATCTGCTGTTCGCCGCCGCTCAACGAATGCGCCAGCTGGCTCTCGCGTTCCTCGAGCTTGGGGAACAGCTCGAAGACGAATTGGAGGGTTTGGGCCCGCGCGTCGCGGGCGCTCGGATTGTACCCGCCCAGCCACAGGTTCTGGCGCACCGAGAGATAAGGAAAAACGCGCCGGCGCTCCATGATATGGGCGAGCCGGCGGCGCACGATCTCGTAAGGCGGGAGGCCGTCGATGCGCTCGCCCTTGAAGACGATACGCCCGGCTTTGGAGCGGCGCAGCCCGGAGATGGTGTTGAGCACCGTACTTTTGCCGGCGCCGTTGGGGCCGAGGACGCTGACGATCTCGCCCCGAGCCACGTGCAGCGAGACGCCCCAGATCACCTGGAAGTCGCCGTAAGCGACCTCGAGTTCGGCGACTTCAAGCATAGGCGGTGCCCAGATAGGATTCGATGATGCGCGGATCGGCCTGGATCTCCTCCGGCGTCCCCTGCGCGATCTTGGCGCCCAGATGCAGGGCCACGACCCGGTCGGCGAGGGACATCAGCACCTGCATGTTGTGCTCGATGACGATGAGGGTGAGGCCAGCGCCGCGCAGGCGCTCGATAAGCGCGATAAGGCCGGGGATGCTGCGCTGGTCGACGCCGCCAGTGACCTCGTCGAGCAGCAGCAGTCGCGGCCGGGTCGCCATGGCGCGGGCCAGTTCCAGGCGCTTGCGCTGACCGGTACTGAGGGTGCCGGCGTGCGCCCGCCGCTTTTCCAGCAGACCGACGAAGTTGAGCGTCTCCAGCGCGTGGTCCCGGGCCTTCGACATGTTGGCCGTATGTTGCATGATCCCGACCATGACGTTTTCCTCGACCGTCATCTTCTCGAAAGGCTTGAGCTTCTGGAAGGTGCGGGCGATGCCGAGACGGTTGATTTGGTCCGGCCTGAGGCCGAGAAGCGAGCGCCCCTCGAAACGGACGTCGCCTTCATCGGGCGCCTGAGAACCGGCGATCAGGTCGAACAGCGTCGACTTCCCGGCGCCGTTGGGCCCGATCAGCCCGAGGATCTCGCCCTCGGCCACGTCGAAGGAAATGTCGTCGTTGGCGACCAGTCCGCCGAACCGCTTGGTGAGGTTCGCGACCTCAAGCATGGGACCCTCGCCCGGTGATCTTGTCCACCAATCCAATGAGCCCACGCGGATAGAAAATGGAGATCAGCAGGATGAGGGCGCCATAGATCATCAGGTCCTCGGCGCCGCCCGAACCGCCGAAGTAGATGCGGGTCGCCTCCGAGAGCGGAAACAGGACCGCGGCCCCGATAATCGGCCCCCACAGCGTGCCGACGCCGCCCAGCATGGTCATCAACACCACCAGGATCGAGAGGATAAGCGGGAACACGGTCTCGGGGTCGATCACCAGGATGTACTGGGTGAACAGGCTTCCGGCCACGGAAGTGAAGGCCGCCGATACCATGATGGCGACCAGCTTGTAGCGGGTCACGTCGATGCCGAGGCTGCTCGCCGCCTCGGGCTCTTCGCGGATGGCGCGGAAATAAAGCCCGCTGCGCGAGTGCGTCAGCCAGTATACGCAGAGACTCGCCAATACCAAGAACCCGAGTCCGATGTAGTAGTAGGGGAGTTTGCTATCGTGAAACTGGAAGGCAAACCAGGGTGCCTCCCGTTCGATCGGTATCCAGATGCCGGTGGCGCCGCCGACGTACTCCCAGTTGATGAATACCGTCTGTGCGATCTCGCCGATGACCAGGGTGGCGATGGCGAAGTAATGGCCCTTGAGCCGGAAAGTCGGCAACCCGATGAGCAGCGCCACCACCATGGAGACGACGACGCCAACCGCCATGCCCAACCACGGCGAAATGCCGAAGTTGCTGAACAGGAACGCCGCGCTGTAAGCGCCGATGCCGAAGAAGACGGCCTGACCGAGCGAAATCTGCCCGCAGTAGCCGGCGAGCACGTTCCAACCCTGCGCCATCAGCGCGTAAATGAAGATCATGATCAGGACGTGCTGCTGGTACGGCTGGTCGAAGACCAACGGATAGGCGAGCAGGAACGCCCCAACGACGCCGCCCAAGATCCATTGTGCCCGGCCCGGCGGCGCGCGCAGGGGCTCGGCCCGGGCCGCGGCCAGCGCCGGGTCGTCGGGGGTCTCGGCGGAGGTCTCGGTGAGAACGCCGGGCGCGGCCATCAGTATCTCCCGAACAGGCCCTTGGGCCGCACCAAGACGATTCCCAGGTACATGACGAAAATGATGACGTATTTGTAGGCCGGGTCGATGAGCAGCCCGCCAAGGGCCTCGACAAGTCCGATGAGCACCCCAGCCACCAGCGCGCCGATCAAGCTGCCGAAGCCGCCCATGGCCACGGCGACGTAGGCGATCAGGGCGAAGATCACCCCGACCTCGGGGAAAATGAAATAATAGCTGGTGAGCAGCACGCCGGCGACGGCGACACAGGCCGAGCCGATACCCCAGCCGAGTGCATACATCCGGTCGGGCTGGATGCCCATGAGCGAGGCCGCCTCGCGGTCCTGGGCCGTCGCCTGCAGCGCCATGCCGGTCTCGGTGCGGTTGATGAACAGATAGAGGAACGCGAACGCGAGAATACAACCGAAGCTGGCGACGAGCTGCGGTACGCCGATAAAAATGCCCATCACCTCGATCCGGCCGGCGACGATCGGATCGGGAATGGTGCGGAAGTCGGGCGACCACAGGAACTGGGCGAGGCTGCGCAGGAAGATGGCGAGACCGAAGGTCGCCGTGATCTGCACCATCACGGGCGCGTCGAGGATGTGGCGGATGATGCCGTAGTGGGTCGCCACCCCAAGCCCGAACAGCAGCGCAACGCAGACCGGGATCGCAAACAGGGGATCGAGGCCGAAGAACGTGTAGAGCCAGAACGCGGCGTACATGCTCAGCATCATGAACTCGCCGTGGGCGAAGTTGACGATCTCCATGAGCCCGAAAATAAGACTGAGCCCGGCCGCCACCAGGGCGTAGATGAAACCCATCAGGAGGCCACTGATGATGGTTTGAAGGATGATCTCGGTCGTCATGCCATCCCTGCCGCGGTTATGGTGGGTACAAAAACCGGCTTCGGACCCGCCGGGCGGCATCTTGTTGACGCGGCCCCCCGATCCCGGCCCCCCGATCCCGGCCCCCCGATCCCGGCGGCCATCTTACCGAGCGGCACGCATTTGTCCACTTCGGCCCGAAACCCGCGAAACCCGCGGAACCCGCGGCGCGCGCGGCGCCACCATAAGAAGTTCCAACCGGCGGGAAGAGGCGCTACACTGCTCGGCGGTAAGCCCGGCCCCGTGGCCGGTCACCGAACGCGCGGTGAACCGCGCGATCCAAGAATGTGCTCGCGGCGCAAAGACAGCCGAAGATCGAGCAGCCAAGAACACAGGGAGACCGACATGAGATCGCTCAGAACCATTTTGACGACCGCCGTCGCGGTGGCAGGTTTAGCCTGCGTGGGTTTCGCGGCGACTGTCCAGGCCCAAACCAACGAGGTGCGCATCGGCGTCCTCTATCCATTGACCGGCTCGGTGGCGAAAGCGGGAAATGACGTGTTGGCCGCGGCCAAAATGGCCGCCGACATCGTCAACAACATACACGACCTCGACCTGCCGCTGGCCCGAACGGAAGGGCTGCCCAATCTGGGCGGCGCCAAGATAAAACTCATCATCTCCGATCACCAGGGCAAGCCCGAGATCGGTCGCGGCGAGGCCGAGCGCCTGATCACCAGCGAAAACGTGGTGGCACTTTTCGGAGCGTATCACTCGAGCGTCTCGGCCGCCGCCAGCAACGTCGCCGAGCGCATGCAGATCCCCTTTCTGACGGGTGAATCTTCCTCGCCGAAACTGCACACGCGCGGGTTCAAGTGGTTCTTCCGCACCGGCCCACACGACGGCCACTACACCAAGACCATGTTCGACTTCATGCGCGACTTCGCGGCCAAGAAGGGCATCACCCTCAAGACCGTGGCGATCCTGCACGAAGACACTCAGTTCGGCGTCGATAGCGCGCGGGTCCAGGAGCAGCTTGCCAAGGAAGCGGGCATGGAGGTCGTCGCCAAGATCGCGTACCGGGCCAAGTCCACGTCGCTCACGGCGGAGATCCAGAAGCTGAAATCGGTGAACGCGGATGTGTTCCTGCCGACCTCGTACACCCCGGATGCGCTCTTGACCATGCGCACGGCAAAGGAGCTGGACTACACGCCCCAACTGTTCATCGCCCAGAACGCCGGCTACAACGACCCGACGTTCCGGGAGATCATGGGCAAGGATGCCGAGGGCATCATCTCGCGCTCGCCCTTCTCCATGGACATGGCCACCAAGATTCCGATCATCAAAGATTTGAACGAGCTCTATAAAAAGCACTCGGGCGGCACCGAAATTTACGATCCGCCGATTCGCAGCTTCGTCGGCGCGCTGGTCCTGATGGATGCCATCAACCGGGCCGGTTCCACGGATCCGGAGAAAATCCGGCAGGCGCTGGTCGATACCAACATGCCGGCGGATCAGATCCCGATGCCGTGGCAGAACATCCAATTCGGCCCCGACGGGCAGAACACCGGTGTCAGCACGGCGCTGATCCAAATTCAGGATGGCGAATACTACTCCATCTATCCCTTCGACGTGGCCGCGCGCGAGGTTATCTACCCGTTCCCCAAGTGGAGCGAGCGCTAAACCGGCACGCGTTGGTTACGGAGACTCGGGGACCCGCGAGGGTCCCCGCTTTCTTTTTTCGTTCGTAACGGGCCTTGGGGCGGCGTTTTGCCGTCCCTATGATGCGCGACCCCGCGGCCCTGCCGGGCGCACGCCAATCCAACGAGGAGGGTCATGCCATGGCGCGGGACCCGCGATACGACATTCTGTTCGAGCCGGTCCGGATCGGACCGGTGACCGCCAAGAACCGTTTCTATCAGGTGCCGCACTGCAACGGCATGGGCCACCGCCTGCCGCGTTCCACCGCCGCCATGCGCGGGGTCAAGGCCGAGGGCGGCTGGGGCGTGATTTGCACGGAGGAATGCGAGATTCACCCGAGCGGCGACGTCTGGCCGGCCGCCGAGGCGCGGCTCTGGGACGACCGCGACATCCCGGCACTCGCGCTCATGGTCGAGGCGGTGCACGAACACGGCGCGCTGGCCGGGCTCGAATTGACCCACAACGGCGCCTCGGCGGCCAATCGCTATAGCCGCGAGGTGCCCATGGGTCCGGGCCACGAGCGCACCATGAACTTCGACCCGGTCCAAGCCCGCGCCATGGACAAGCAGGACATCCGCGACTACCGGCGCTGGCACCGGGCGGCCGCGCTGCGCGGCAAGAAAGCCGGCTTCGACATCATCTACGTCTATGCCGCCCACGGGCTATCCATCGCCATGCAGTTCCTGCAGCAGCGGCGCAACCAACGGATCGACGAATACGGCGGCTCACTCGAGAACCGGGCGCGGCTGTTGCGCGAGCTGATCGAGGAGACCAAGGAGGCGGTCGGCGATCGTTGCGCCGTGGCCGTGCGCCTGGCGGTCGACGAGTTGCTCGGCCCGGACGGCATCACCAGCGAGGCCGAGGGCCACGACATCATCGCGCTGCTGGCCGAGCTGCCCGACCTCTGGGACGTCAACGTCAGCGACTGGTCGAACGATTCCCTGAGCTCGCGCTTCGGACCCGAGGGCAATCAGGAGCCCTACATCGCCTTCGTCAAGCGGCTGACCACGAAGCCGGTGGTCGGGGTCGGCCGGTTCACCTCGCCGGACACCATGGTGTCCCAGGTCAAACGCGGCCTGCTCGATCTGATCGGCGCGGCGCGGCCGTCGATCGCCGACCCCTTCCTGCCCAAGAAGATCGAAGAGGGCCGGCCCGAAGACATCCGCGAGTGCATCGGCTGTAACATCTGCATCACCGGCGATCGCACTTTCACACCGATGCGCTGTACCCAGAATCCGACCATGGGCGAAGAGTGGCGCAAGGGCTGGCACCCGGAAACCATATCGCCCAAGGGCTCGGATGATGCGGTCCTGGTGGTCGGCGCCGGGCCGGCCGGGCTCGAGGCGGCGCGCGCGCTCGGCCAACGCGGCTACCAGGTGCACTTGGCCGAGGCCGGCGAGGAGCTGGGCGGCCGGGTCACGCGCGAGGCGCGCCTGCCGGGGCTCGCCGAGTGGATTCGGGTGCGCGACTACCGCCTCGGGCAACTCGACAAGATGGCCAACGTCGAGATTTTCCGTGCCAGCCGCCTGGCGCCCGAACACGTCTTCGAATTGGGCGCGCCCAGGGTGATCGTCGCGACCGGCAGCCACTGGCGCCGCGACGGCGTCGGCCTGACCCTGAAGGCCCCGGTGCCGGGTTTCGACGGTGCCGGCGTCACCACGCCCGACGACATCATGGCCGGCGCCACACCGGAGGGGCCGGTACTCGTCTACGACGACGACCACTTCTACCTCGGTGGCGTGCTGGCCGAAAAACTGCGCCGCGACGGGCTCGAGGTGACCTTGGTGACCCCGGCGCTGGCCGCCTCCTACTGGACCGAGAAGACGCTCGAGATCGACCACATCCACAAGCGGCTCCTGGAGCTGGAGGTGACGATTTTGCCCAACCATTCGGTCGCGGGGTTCCACGGCGATCGTGCCGAGCTCGCCTGCGTGTTCACCGGGCGCAAGCACGAGCTCGCATGCGCGTCGCTGGTTACGGTGACCGCGCGCCTGCCCGAGGACGCGCTCTACCGGGCGCTCTTGGAAGAGCCGGAAGCGCTGACGCGGGCCGGCATCAAAAGCGTGACCGCGATCGGCGACGCCTGCGCACCCAGCACCATCGCCGCCGCGGTCTACGCCGGCCACCGCGCCGCGCGCGACCTCGACGCCCCGGCGCTTGGCGACGCCGTCCCCTTCGAACGCGAGCTGCCACTCTGAGGCGGGAGCCGCCTTCGGTCGCTCTTTGATTCTACATCGTCCGGCCCCAAAATAGACGAACTTGTTGAAAAATAAACAACCATGGGGAGGGATTGATGCCGTATTCGCGACACTTCCGCCGTTCGACGATGGTCGCAACAACGCTGCTAGTCACCGCGTTCCCTGCCGGACCCGTCCTGGCCGATAGCGCCAAGCAAGAGATCGACGCGCTCAACGCCCAGTGGGTCGCGGCCTTCAAGGCGAAGAACTTTGCGACCATCGAGTCTTTGATGGCGCCCGATTCACTCCTCTTGGTGCCGGGTAATCCGCCCATCCAAGGCGCCGAAGCCGTGGTCGAGACCTAGAAAGCCTGGGGCGCATTGACCAACGTCGAAATTACCTTCGGCGCGCAGCGCGTCGAGGCGGCGGCTTCGGGCGATCTGGCCTACGACTACGGCGCCTACACCTTCGCCTTCGACAGTGACACGGGCCCGTTCGCCGAAGAGGGCAAATACATCGTCGCGTGGATGAAGATCGATGGCGCCTGGAAGGCCGCCGCGGACATCTTCAACAACAACAGCGCGCCGTAATTTCCAATCCCGCCGGCCGAAACGCCGGCAAGGGCGCGCGACACAAGAGGTGCACAGGTGTTCGGGTCGAACCCGAGTGCATAGGTTTGCTCGCGCAAAATACCGGCAGGCCTAACATGGGAAGCGAAATCGGCGCGCGCCCAGCCTGACCGAAGGAGCCGCTCTGGCCCATCAAATGATCCCATAAGATCGGATAATGCTCTAAGATGACGGCGCGGCGCTGCAAACAGCTCTGGAGAAACGGTTTTGCTGAAATACATTTCGCTTCTAACCGTGGTGTTGCTGGCCGGGCCGGCCGCGGTGGCGTTCGGCGGCTTTACCGCGCTGGGCAACGACTGGCGCACCGCCAGCCGCGAACCGGTCGGCCTGGCGCCCGAACCCGCGGAAACACCGGAGCCGGTCATCCAAGTCTACGGCGCCCGCGCCTTCAACTGGCGCGGCGCCTTCGCGGTGCACACCTGGATCTCGGTCAAGCGCCGCAATGCGTCCGCCTTCACCACCTACGAGGTAATCGGCTGGCGCCTTCGGAATGGCCTCGACGCACTCGCCACGCGTCAGGGTCCACCGGACCGGCAGTGGTTCGGCAACCCACCCGAAATTTACGTCGACTTGCGCGGCGACCACGTCGAGGCATTGATCGACAAGATCGAGGCCGCGGTCGCGGCCTATCCGTACAAGGCCCAGTACCGAACCTGGCCGGGGCCGAATTCCAACACCTTCACCGCGCATAT
>SMVA01223078.1_pt1 | contig 19402 bp, 13 predicted proteins | sample 2456451 | NCBI WGS metagenome assembly SMVA01 (sample SAMN11095933, study PRJNA526329) | marine sediment metagenome | biome: Marine sediment; feature: Surficial sediment; material: Deep marine sediment; isolation source: Hadal surficial sediment | place: Pacific Ocean | collected 2014-05 | depth... | reverse complement strand
TAGCCTGCGGGAGAAATTTTCCAGTACTTCGATGCCGCTTTCTTCTGCACGGAGACACCAATCTTCCAGCTGCTTTACTAACTCATCCTTGGTTGCTGTAGAGCGCTGCCACACTGATACAAGCTCTTCACGCATGGCATAGACTTTATCTAGTGTTCTGGCTTTACTTAGTACTAAGATAAGCTTGGTGCGCTCATGCTCCTGTAGTGTTTTAGAATCGGCCAGAACCCAGCGTTTAAGAGTGGTATTGTCCACACCATGATGTGTGGCCGCTTCCCGCAAATGATCTATTTCCTTGGCAAAAGTTTGTTTCAGAGAATGAGCATACTTTGCTAGCACCTCATAACGATGGGAAATAACTGCTTGCAGCGTATCAGAGTCACACTTAGTCTTTGCCGTATCAAAGCGTAATTTAGGTGCTGTTTTTTTCACTTGAGCGAGCCCCATAGATTTCAGAATACATATGTACATCCAGCCGATGTCGAACTCATACCACTTGTTGGATAAGCGCGCAGAAGTTACATAAGCATGGTGATTGTTATGTAATTCCTCACCACCAATAAGAATACCCCAAGGGATAACATTGCGGCTCGCATCCTCCACTTGGAAGTTGCGATACCCCCAATAGTGACCGACACCATTAATAATCCCAGCGGCCATGAATGGTGACCAAGCCATTTGTACTGCCCATATAGTGAGTCCAATCGGGCCGAACAGAACGAGATCAATGATCAGCATCAATGAAACGCCTTTAACGCTGTGTTTAGCGTAAATCTCTCGTTCTATCCAATCGTCTGGCGTACCATGACCGTATCTTTCTAAGGTTTCCAAGTTTTTAGCTTCTTTACGGTAGAGTTCTGAGCCTTCTCTTACCACTTTTCCTATGCTAAGAATTTGGGGGCTATGGGGATCGTCAGCGGTTTCGCATTTGGCATGATGCTTACGGTGAATCGCTGTCCATTCCTTGGTGATCATACCGGTGGTAAGCCACAGCCAGAAACGAAAGAAATGGCTGGGTAGAGCATGTAATTCCAGCGCCCGATGGGCCTGATGGCGGTGGAGATAGATGGTGATACAGGCAATCGTGATATGGGTGAGAACCAAAGTTACTACAACATAGCCCCACCATGGTAAATCAATAAGGCCCGATATCATATGAGTATAGTCCATTAGCAGTAATTTCCAGGAAGTAGAGATGTTGCAATCTAAAGCGAAATGGGTGTTTAGTCAAGAAATTATACGGCATATTTGTGTTGATCTTTAGAGGAAGGGCATTTCAGGTGATAGTGTGTCGGCTGGTGTGTTGCCTAGTTTCTACTATCCATTAGACTGCTTTCCCGTTGACGTAAAGGTATCATGTTGACTACAAATCTAAGATGTAAACAGTGATCAAATTTGCAAAGAGCGGAATTACTATGTTTCAATTATGCCGCTTAAAGGGAAATTCCCTGAAATGCCAGGCCATCCGGCATTCTAGGAACAAAAATAAGACCAAGAAATTGTCCAAGTTTTTTTGAGACATTAGACAATTTTTATTTGGGATAAACTAAATCGTGTTTGTTGTCTTAGTTCTTTCTCATCATTCCAGAGACTGGGGGAGTGATTATTTTAATTATTTATTTTCAAGTAGTTAAAAATTTATAGGGCGTACTTAGTTTCTTAGAACCTCTCTTTTTTATCGTTAGTAATAAATATTACATCATGTCCCATAATCAGATTTAATATTTAATTTTTGCTCAAGTTACAAGATTAATGATAGAAACTAATTAATAGAATAGAAGCTTAAGGATGATTCGTTACAACATCAACTCTCGACAAATTCATGGGAAAGAATGAAACCATACTTACTTTTATCTTGTTTGCTATTAGGTTCTTGTGCCAGTATGCCACAGGCAATGAAGGATGCACGCGTAGTGGATATTTCCTATGCTCAAGCAAGTCAAAACATAGATAGTTACAAGGATGTTCCTGTGCGCTGGGGTGGAGTTATTATTGATGTTGAAAACGAAGAAAATTTTAGCTTAGTCCAAGCGCTGTTCTATCCTCTCAATTATTCAGGGCGCCCTCAGCTAGATGAACTACACGGGGGACGTTTTGTCATTAAAAGTACTCAATTTCTCGATCCTGTAATTTATGCTAAAGACAGGAAAATTACTGTTGTGGGAACACTAAATGGGGAGATTGAACGTACGGTAGGAAAAAGAATTATTCGAATTCCGTTGATATTATCTACAGCTACTCACCTATGGCCGAAATACCAGAATAACTATTATGGCTATGGTGGATATGGATATGGATATGGGCCTTACTATGGATCTTATGGTCATCCTTTTTTGTTCCGGGGAGGATGGGGAAGATACTATAGACCATATTGGTACTAGTAAAGTGGATGCCGATCGTCATACGGTTAATTGAACCAGTGATACTATCTGGTTCAGAAAATTATATCTTTCAATTATAAACTGGTTGAAAGAGGCATAGTCCTTAAGCAATCGATATGACATGAAATTTTCACGCGAGGCGAAATTTATTCTTTTTAATTTGAAGTGTAGAGACTTAAATATTAGCAATCTTTGTGATTCCGATCTTTCAAGTGTTGTATGAACACTGGCAATTTATTGATAGGAGTAGCGTGCTCAAACATCATGATTTCGCAATAAGAAAGTCCGATCTATCTGAAAACCCCATTTATTTTCAAAGATCATTTCAGTGATCTGGAATTAATTCAGTATCGTTATGTATAAATTCTTCTTGTTTCTAACGGTTTGCTTGTTTGCTTCTGTACTTGCGCTGTCTGCTATTTTGCTTACAGTTTTTGAAGAGAAGCCTCGCATCAGCCGCCGAGTGATCCTTACTCCCGAGCATATAAAGCGAGCGAAACAAATTATTGACGTGCATCGTTACCGGGTGCGTCCAGGTATGATTGCGGTAGCTAAAGTGCTATCCGAGGATGCTGACCTTGCCGCCAATTATCTGGTGAGCCGCTTTGTGAAGGGGAGTGCGCAGGTCACCCTTGCAAACCACAGTGCTCATGTTCTTCTGAGTATCCCTACACCGGGGAATCCGCTAGGTGCTTATCTGAATCTAGAGGCAACTCTGATCGAAACAGAGGGGATGCTTCAGCCTCGGTCTGTGCACGTTGGAAAACTGGCGCTACCGGACTTTCTTACAGACATGTTCATGTCTCAACTCATACGCTGGTTGCGACAGAGCCCGGAGTATCGTCTTGGCCTAGATGCACTTCAGAAGATTAGAATATCGCGAAGCGAATTGAATGTTACCTATCACTGGAAGGGCGGGTTTTATCAAGAGATGCGTGCATCGATCGTTAGTGAGAAGGAGCGAGAGCAGTTATTTTTCTATCATTCCCTGCTAATCGAAAATAGTCGACGTGGTGTAACAACAGCGGTGTCGCTTGCTGAAATTCTACCACCATTCTTAGGTCTTGCAGCTGAGCGTTCAGTAACAGGTAATGCTTTAGCTGAGAACCGTGCAGCAATTTTAGTTGTAACATTTTATACACTGGAGAGATCTCTAAAATCGCTCATTCCAGAGGCGGCTGCTTGGCCCAGCCCCGTTAGGAGGACAGTTACAGTTAGTGGTCGTAATGACTTCGCAAAGCATTTCATGATTTCGGCCACGATCGCCGCTTATGCTGATACGGCATTATCCGATGCGGTTGGTTTGTACAAAGAAATTGAGGATTCTCGTACAGGGAGCGGTTTCTCATTCAACGATATTGCTGCAGATCGTGCAGGCACTAGGTTTGGTGAAAAAGCAGTTGCCAGTATAGATTTAGCGCAACAACTTCAACAGCGTGTAGCATCGGGATTAAGAGATTCTGATTTGATGCCGCCCTGGTCAGACTTGCCAGAGTTTATGCCCGAGGGCGAGTTCAAGCGGCGGTTCGGCGGTATTGGTACGCCAGCCTATCAACAAATGATACAGGAAATCGATCAGCGGGTTTCCATTCTGGGAGTTCTACACTGAAAATTACTAACAAACGCCTGTTCTGCAGGGTGCAACGAAGTATCATAGTAGCCTAGAAACATTCATGTGCAATTATTTTCATTTGATCACAGAATTCCGTATACCTTGGTTAGATTTAAGCATTTTATGCAAGTCTTTCCACACATTTTTTAAAATTTTTCCTTGTGCTCTTTCGTTTGGGTGCATTCTGTCTGCCTGAAAGTATTCAAGTTTATCACCGAAACCTTCTAACAGAAATGGCACCAATTTGAGCTTGTGACGTTTCGCTATTTGTGGGTAAATGTCCCGAAACTTTTGTGTGTATGCTGTACCATAATTAGGAGGCAGGCGCATGCCTACTAGTAATATAGCTGCTTTGTTCCGTTGGCAAGCTTCTACAATGGCTTCCAGGTTATCGTGGATGGATTTAATAGGAAGACCACGCAATCCGTCATTAATTCCAAGTTCGACAATAACAATGTTAGGGTGGTGGGCCTTAAGTGTTTGTTCGATACGATTGCGACCACCTAGCGTAGTTTCACCGCTGATACTAACGTTGATCACCTGGTAAACTGATGATTGCGTTTGCAGTCTTTTTTTTAGCAGATTTGCCCATCCAGCTTTCTGTGGTAAGCCATAGCCGGCTGACAAGCTATCTCCATATATCATGACGGTAGTTGAAACCGTAGGTGGGGTGTCTACGCTCACACTGCTGTAAGTGATACCAGAGACAGCACTTAATAGAATACTTAGCGCAATCAGAAAGTTTTTCATGACAGATAATTTCATTATACGGCCTATTGTACAAGCAATTTCTCTGACTAAGCATGTCAGAAATAGTGATACTCAGCTTACCATCCTGCATGATATTAACTTGGAAGTGAATGCTGGTGAGGCTGTCTCCATTGTGGGTGTTTCTGGATCAGGAAAATCCACATTATTGGGGTTGTTGGCAGGATTGGATACACCATCCAACGGCAAGGTATATCTTAATGGTGAGGATATTTTCTTATTGGACGAAGACGAACGAGCTGAATTACGAGGACGTATGCTGGGTTTTGTATTCCAATCATTTCAGTTGCTTCCAGTATTGACCGCAGTTGAGAATGTAATGCTACCACTAGAACTCTCAGGCGCGAACAATGCACGTGCTGTAGCACTAGAGTTACTTGGACGAGTAGGGTTGGATGCACGCCTTAAGCATTATCCCAAACAACTTTCAGGAGGTGAACAGCAGCGTGTTGCCATTGCACGCGCTTATGTTACGCATCCACAACTACTGCTAGCTGACGAGCCTACCGGTAATTTAGATTCCACCACCGGCGCTCAAATTATAGATCTCATGTTTGAGCTGAATCGAGAGCAAGGTACCACCTTGATTATGGTAACCCATGACGTAGCTATTTCTAGTCGTTGTACACGGCAAGTGCAGCTGGTTGGAGGGAAAATCGAGAGTTAATTGGGTACGTCCATCAAATTTTTTACGGTGAAATAGGTTCTCATGAATCTTGTTAAGCTTTCATTTCGTATGCTCCGTCGCGATTTGCGTGCGGGTGAGCTACATGTACTGATATTTGCGCTGGTAGTCGCAGTGGGCGGAATGACTACTGTAGGATTTTTCACTGACCGAATGCAGTTGGCGCTTTCTCGGCAGGGAGACCAATTGCTTGGTGCAGATCTAATTATTGTTTCCGACCGTCCGCTGCCTCAGCATTACGCTGACGAAGCAATACGGCTTGGGCTGACTACTTCTACTGTACTTAAATTTCCCAGTATGGTAGTTAAAGGAGATAACAGTATGCTGGTCGGGATAAAGGCAGTAACCGCTGGTTATCCATTGCGTGGCGAGTTGCGAATTACAGATAACATTGACGGATCATTGCCATTCTCAAAAGAGCGCGTTGCTAACGCAATTCCATCACCCGGTTCAGTATGGGTGGGCGTGAAACTCGCAACCCGTCTTATCCTAAATAAAGGTGACACGATTGAAGTTGGTGCGGCGCATCTAACCGTGGCTTCACTGGTTACTCAGGATCCGAATTATTCCATCGGTTTTATCAATTTGGGACCGCTTGTATTGATCAATGCGATTGATCTACCTGCAACCGGTTTGATACAGAAAGGTAGCCGCATTACATACCGCTTACTGGTTAGAGGTGATGCTGCGTCGGTAAAAACTCTCCGGAATTGGATACAATCGCACCTGGCACTTGGAGAGAGAATAGAAGGTATTCGCGATGCCCGTCCTGAAATTAAAGCAGCACTTGAGCGTGCAGAAAAATTTCTAAGTCTTGCCGCTATGGCAAGCGTTGTGTTAGCAGCAGCAGCTATAGCGCTCGCCACCCGACGTTTCATTCTGCGCCATCTGGATGGTTGCGCAGTAATGCGTTGTCTGGGTGCAAGACAGACAGAGATACTATATCTATACCTGTATCACTTCATCATACTTGGAATGGTTTCGAGCGTGATAGGGTGCTTACTTGGGCTTGTCGCTCAAGAGGCACTGGTTTATTGGCTTTCTATGATAGTGGAGGTCGAATTACCTTGGCCCAGTTTATTGCCCGTTGTTCACGGAATACTAGTTGGCATAGTGCTATTGCTAGGCTTTGCTTTGCCTCCGTTGCTCAATTTACGAAGTGTACCTGTACTGCGTGTATTGCGCCGAGATATTGGTGTATCAAATACCCATAGCCTGACAGGCTATGCATTGGGATTGGCTGTATTGTCAGTATTATTTTTGTGGAAGGCTGGTGATGTGCGCCTAGGCATTTCTGTTATGACTGGGTTCATTGTCGCAATAGCAATTTTTGGGTTGCTTGGTTTCCTTCTGGTAAAAGTCTTGTCAAATGTACGTAGTAAAACAGGAGGACCATGGAACTATGGGCTCGCTAGTATCTGGCGACGTGCTACCACTAGTGTGGTGCAAGCCGTAGCGCTAGGGTTGGGATTGATGGCTCTACTGACGCTGACATTGATTCGCGGAGATTTGTTACAAAACTGGCGTACCAGCCTTCCACCAGACACGCCCAACCGTTTCTTGGTGAATATTCAGGAAGATCAACTGCAACCTCTGAAAGTATTTTTTAGTCAGAATAACATCGCACAACCGACTGTATACCCAATGGTTCGGGCTCGACTGACTTCTATTAATGGCAGGATAGTATCACCGGAAGATTATTCTGATACACGAGCAAAAAGACTCGTGAAACGAGAGTTTAATCTGTCATGGGCGAGTAAAATGCGTAGCGATAACCAGATTATAAAAGGTCATTGGTGGCAAAGCGGAGACATGGGGAAAGCGGTATTGTCGATGGAGGTGGGTGTTGCAAAAACAATAGGAGTCCACTTGGGCGATACGTTGACTTACGATGTTGCCGGCAGCACATTTTCTGTCGTAGTGACCAGCTTACGTAAAGTAGATTGGGATTCATTCCGCGTTAATTTTTTTGCAGTAACACCACCCGGTGTTCTGGAACAATACCCAACAAGCTACATTACTAGTTTTTATTTGCCACAGCATCAGATGTATAAGATGAATCAATTGGCCATAGCTTTCCCAAATTTTCTGGTTATAGACGTAGCAGCCATTATCACTCAGGTGCAGAAAGTAATAGAACAAGTGACCAAGGCCGTTGAATTTGTTTTCCTATTTACACTTTTGGCAGGACTAGTAGTGCTGTATGCGGCGATCATCTCTACCCAGGATGAACGCATTTACGAGGCCGCAATATTTCGTACTTTGGGCGCAAAGCGCAGACAATTAATTAGCGCCTGGGCAGTCGAATTTGCGATAATTGGCGGTTTAGCTGGACTATTCGCTGCAATGGGAGCGAGTGTGTTGGGCTATGTTATTGGAGAGTATACGTTGAATCTACCTTACACATTTAATTTACGGATATGGTTGATAGGTCTATTTTCTGGGATTATAGGTGTGATGGTGGCAGGGTTTATGGGAACTCGTAGTGTGCTCACAAGACCGCCAATACTGACGCTTAGGAAAATAAGCTAAAGGATAAAGAAGTATATCTTGTCGTATCCTTGAATGTTGTATAGAACCAGATGCTGTTTATTTATTTTGAAAAGAATGAATGACCGCACATAGCTGCAATATTTATTAAGTGTTGCAGCGATTTTTCGGTTTGCTGTGGTTAACTGGGTAAGGTTTAATAATTTCTAATCGAGACGTTAAAAGGGTATATCGTCATCCATATCTCCAAACCCGCTACTGCTCTTGACGGTAGGTCCATCTTTAGGTATCGGCGTGTTGTCATCCTTGCTTTCTACTTCAAAACTACTATCGGGTTTGCTGCCGAGCATTTTCATGTCATTTGCGATTATCTCGGTCGTGTATCGGTCAGCGCCTGCCTTATCTGTCCACTTACGGGTCTCCAACCTCCCCTCAATATACACCGAGCGACCTTTCTTCAAGTATTGCCCAGCAATCTCAGCAAGTTTTCTATAAAACGTGATGCGATGCCATTCAGTTTTTTCTTGCTTCTCACCCGTTTTATCTTTCCAGGTTTCTGTCGTTGCTAATGTGATGTTGGTCACTGCGTCGCCATTAGGCATGTAACGAGTCTCGGGGTCTTTACCGAGGTTGCCGATGAGTATGACTTTGTTTATTGATGCCATTTATACTTTTCCCCCTAGTAATTGAACAACTTGTGTTTCATCAAAACCCTTCATATCCACTTTTAGGTATGCGACTCCTTCGCTTGTCAGTACCAAGGCCTCATGTACGCCTGGCAGAGATGCCAACTTACGCGATAACCCATTGGCTTTCCCCGTTTCCATTTCCTGCACATGGTATATTTTTGTGCGTACAGCAGCAGGCTCTTTCATGGTGATAGTAAGAACCAGCCATAATGCCAGTAGAACGCCACAAAATGCAAACAACGCCTGGCCGCCATAATGCCCATATAGGTAGCCTCCCATAGTTGCTCCGATAAAGGCACCGAGAAACTGGATGCTACTGTATACGCCAATGGCAGTGCCTTTTGCACCTACCGGTGCAATCTTTGAGATAAGCGATGGTAGACTGGCTTCCAGAAGATTGAATGCAGTAAAGAATACCAGCAATGCTGTCGCCATGCCCCATATAGAGTCGAGCATAAGCGCCAATAACACCTGACTTGCCAATAGTGCAGACACAGCTGCTATAAATACCGGTTTAAGTTTGACCTTTTTTTCTGCGTAGATGATAGCTGGAACAATGAGCACCATGGAAATGAGCAATACTGGTAAATATATCTGCCAGTGATAATCTTCTACTAACCCAGCATCGCGTAGTGATAGCGGTACTACAAGCCATAACGCCATAAGTGTCGCATGGAGCGTAAACACACCAAAATTCAAGCGCAACAATTCGGGGTTATGCAACACATTTTGGAAGCGCTCAGCAGATGTTTCAGTGTCTGAATGGAAGCGGCAAACTAGTGGATTGGGAATGATCTTGTAAACTACTGTCATAGCCAGTAATGCAAGTATTCCAGTCATGGCGAAAATTCCTGGCACACCTATTAGACGGTTTAACCCAGGAGCAATGATCAGCGAGAGTGCAAAGACAGTACCGATAGTCATGCCAATCGCGGCCATTGCCTTGGTGCGATGTTCTTCACGGGTAAGGTCAGCAGTGAGTGCCATTACTGCAGCAGAAATTGCTCCCGAACCCTGGACAATACGGCCAAAGATTACCCAGTAAATATCATCGGCAGAAGCGGCAATGAAACTCCCCGTGGCAAATAGAATCAAACCAATATAGATAACCGGCTTACGCCCGATACGGTCAGACAGCCAGCCAAAAGGAATTTGTAATATTGCCTGGGTGAGTCCGTAAGCGCCGAGAGCAACACCGACAAGCGTGTAGTTGTTACCACCGGGCAAATTTTCTGCATAAAACGCAAATACTGGAAGAATGATGAACATTCCAAACATACGCAATCCATAGATACTTGCTAAGCCAGCAGTGGCGCGCAGTTCAATCGGGGACATCTTTTCATAGGATGATGAGACGGACATCAATCAGATTAGGAAAACAGATTAGGAAAACTCTAGGAATTTGAGTATATTAGCAGGTTGACCAGAACTTAGGTAGCCGATGGAGTTCATCAAAATTCGTGGTGCACGCACCCACAATCTAAAAAATATCAGCATCGATCTGCCACGCAACAAGCTGATCGTGATTACCGGCCTATCAGGATCAGGCAAATCTTCGCTCGCGTTTGATACACTTTATGCGGAAGGTCAGCGGCGTTATGTGGAATCACTCTCAGCGTATGCGCGGCAATTCCTACAATTAATGGAAAAGCCGGACGTAGACTTGATCGAGGGGCTTTCTCCTGCAATTGCCATAGAACAGAAAGCAACCTCGCATAATCCGCGCTCTACAGTTGGTACCGTCACAGAAATTCATGATTACATGCGTTTGTTGTTTGCACGCGTGGGAGACCCACTATGTCCAGATCATCAGATCACACTGACAGCTCAAAGCGTCTCACAAATGGTGGATTATGTGCTACAACTTCCACTAGATACTCGACTGATGATTCTTTCGCCACTGGTAGTAGGGCGAAAGGGAGAACAGGTAGACTTGTTCGACGAGTTATGTGCACAGGGCTTTGTGCGTTTTCGGGTAGACGGAAAGATTTATGAAATAGATGAACTACCAAAATTGCAAAAGACTAAAAAACATACTGTAGAAATCGTAGTGGATAGGCTAAAGATTTCGCTTGATTGCAAGCAGCGGCTAGCGGAGTCATTCGAAACAGCGCTACGCCATGCTGACGGACGTGCGCTAGCAGTAGAAATGGATTCTGGTTACGAACATCTTTTTTCTGCAAAGTTTAGCTGTCCAGTGTGCAGCTATTCTCTACCGGAATTGGAGCCACGATTATTCTCTTTCAACAGCCCAATGGGTGCCTGCCCCGAGTGCGATGGTCTCGGACAAATCACATTCTTTGATCCTAAACGCATTGTTGCTTTCCCGTATTTGTCGTTGGCATCTGGCGCAATTAAGGGTTGGGATCGGCGTAATCAGTTCTATTTTCAGATATTGGAGGGCCTTGCTAAGCACTACAATTTTAATTTGGAAGTACCATTTGAACAACTTTCTTCGAGTATTCAAGACATCATTCTGAGCGGATCTGGCAAAGAGAAAATTTTGTTTTCTTATTTGAATGAAGGTGGTTCCAAGAACCGGAAGGAACATTCTTTTGAAGGTATTATTCCTAGCCTGAAGCGTCGTTATAAGGAAACTAATTCATTAACGGTTCGCGAAGAATTAGCAAAATACCTCAACTCTCAGATTTGTCCTAAATGTGGAGGTGCTCGCCTTTGCCGAGAAGCACGTCACGTGAAGGTGGGAGGGATGGCTATTTACGAAGTAAACGCGTTGCCCCTGAAGCAAGCCAGAATTTTCTTCGAGAAAATGAAACTGACAGGACACAAGCACGCTATCGCTGAAAGGATCATAAAGGAAATTTCTAGTCGTCTACAGTTTCTCAACAACGTCGGACTAGATTATTTGTCGCTGGATCGATCCGCTGATACTTTATCCTGTGGAGAATCACAGCGAATTCGACTAGCTAGTCAGATTGGCTCGGGGCTGACCGGTGTAATGTATGTTCTAGATGAACCTTCCATCGGTTTACACCAACGAGACAATGGGCGTCTCTTGGATACTCTAAAGAATTTGCGCGATCTTGGTAACAGTGTGATTGTAGTGGAACACGATCGAGATGCCATTCTCGCTGCTGATTATGTGGTGGACATGGGCCCTGGTGCGGGTGAGCACGGAGGATATATCGTTGCCCAAGGCACACCACAAGCTATCCACAAAAGCGTAAATTCACTCACCGGAAAATATATTTCCGGTGAATTAGTCATCAGGCTACCGGAAAAACGTATTAAACCGAAAAACGATCGTTGGCTATCAATTAAAGGGGCCACCGGCAACAATCTGAAAAACATAAACTTTAACCTGCCGATAGGAGTGTTCGTGTGTGTCACAGGTGTATCTGGTTCAGGCAAATCTACCCTTATCAACAATACTCTCTACTATGCTATGGCGCGGCATCTTTATGGTAGCAGTGCAGAGCCCGCATCCCACCAATCCCTAGAAGGGATGGATTTCTTCGATAAAGTCATCAACATGGATCAAAGCCCTATTGGGCGTACTCCGCGTTCTAATCCTGCGACTTATACTGGGCTATTCACACCGATTCGTGAATTATTTGCGGGTGTACCTCAAGCGCGAGAACGTGGTTATGGTCCCGGGCGATTTTCGTTTAACGTCAAAGGTGGTCGCTGCGAGTCCTGCCAGGGGGATGGTGTGATCAAAGTGGAAATGCATTTCCTACCAGATATATACGTGTCATGTGATGTTTGCCATGGTATGCGTTATAACCGGGAGACACTTGAGATTCAATACAAGGGCAAGAGTATCATTGAAATTCTGCAAATGACGGTTGAACAGGCGCATGAATTTTTCGGTCTGGTACCAGTGGTGGCCCGAAAACTGAGAACCTTGTTGGATGTGGGGCTAGGTTACATTACTCTAGGACAGTCTGCAACAACGCTTTCAGGTGGCGAGGCTCAGCGCGTAAAGTTGTCGCTGGAGCTTTCAAAACGCGACACCGGACGTACTCTGTACATACTTGATGAACCCACCACCGGATTACATTTCCAAGATATCGACTTGCTACTAAAAGTATTGCACCGACTACGTGATCACGGCAATACTGTGGTGGTGATCGAACATAATCTTGATGTGATCAAAACTGCAGATTGGGTCATTGACCTTGGTCCTGAAGGGGGCGATGGTGGCGGTCAGATCATTGTTGAAGGTACGCCAGAGGAAGTTGCAGAAAATAAGATGAGCTTTACCGGTCATTACCTCAGAACAGTACTTAGTTTGCAATCCGTGAGAGAAGCAAAATGAATCCTCGTAAACTTTTGCTTGATAGCTTCAATGCTGCCATTGCCGCCGCTGATCCATTGCATATCATGCCCCAGCATTTGCCCAAACCACCCAAGGGCCGTACTCTTGTTGTGGGTGCTGGCAAAGCTGCCGCCGCAATGGCCCTAGCGGTGGAAAATCATTGGCCCAAAAAAGCAGCACTGGATGGCTTAGTAATTACTCGTTACGATCATGGTCTGTCTACAAATAAGATTGCAGTATATGAAGCTGGGCATCCAGTACCTGATAAGCAGGGCGAACAGATAGCGCGTGAAATTCTTATGAAAGTTAAACAACTTGGCAAAGAAGATTTGCTGTTGTGCTTAATGAGTGGTGGTGGTTCTAGTTTGTTGTCTTTTCCAGTAGCTGGTATTTCGATGAATGATCTCAAAAACGTAACCAGGGAATTGCTCCACTGTGGAGCAGTGATTCAGGAGATCAACACAGTTCGTAAACATCTTTCTAACATTCAAGGCGGGAGACTTGCAGCTTTATGTCGGGCGCCGATACTGGCACTGATAATTTCTGACGTGACCGGTGACGAACCAACCAATATTGCTTCTGGTCCGTGTGCGCCGGATCCGACGACTTCCCAAGATGCACTTTCGATACTTAAACGTTATCGGATAAGCAAGCCTATTCCTGTGATAAAAATATTGACTTCTGGTGCCAAGAGCAGGTTGAATGAGACACCAAAACCAGGCGACATCATTTTCCGAAATGTAGAAAATCGTGTGATTGCCACTTCTCATAATTCACTGGTGGCGGCAGGAGATTTTTTTCGTAGCAAGGGTATACCCACCGTGATACTTGGCGACACAGTTACTGGCGAAGCGCGCCATGTTGCCAAGGTTTATGCTGCACTAGTGCATGAAATCCGTCAGTACGGGCATCCATGGGGGCCTCCGATAGTGCTGATTTCTGGCGGGGAGACTACGGTTACCCTAAATGGAAAAGGACGCGGTGGGCGCAACACAGAATTCTTGTTATCACTTGCCATTGAACTAGCCGGTGCAAAGAAAATTTACGCTCTTGCTTGTGATACAGATGGAATAGATGGCTTGGAAAACAATGCAGGTGCTATTGTTACACCAGATTCATTGTGCCGAGCAAAACAGCTAGGCATTAACTTCACCGCCTTGCTTGCCAACAATGACACCTATACTTTTTTTAATCAGATGGGTGATTTGGTTGTCACCAATCCCACGCGTACTAACGTTAATGATTATCGGGCAATTATGATCTTATAGGGTGTGGATTGCCAGACCAAGATGACGATTACAGCAAACTACACAGAGTATTTTACGAAAAATATTTTCCATCTATTCTATTAAAATAATTAAGTTGGATCTTTTAGTTCCTTATCTTGTCACGAAATTGAAATAATGTTTTTATACTATTACAGTATTAAAATAGAATATCCGAATTGTTAAAGGAAGGAGCCAATGGCAGCAACAATACTGGTAGTAGAAGATGAGCCAGCAATTCAAGAATTGATTTCGTACGGCCTGCGGCAAGCTGGGCATGTTACTTTTTGTGCAGGAGATGCAGAACAGGCCATGGCGATAGTGAATGATGTTCTGCCTGATTTGGTGTTGCTCGACTGGATGTTACCTGGAATGAGTGGTATTGAATTTGCCAAGTTGTTGCGGCGCGTTACCCGAACTAAGAACATTCCTATCATTATGCTTACAGCACGCACTGAAGAAAGTGACAAAGTTTCAGGGTTGGAGATTGGTGCAGATGATTACATCACCAAACCATTTTCGCCACGGGAGCTGATTGCCCGAATTAATGCAGTTTTGCGCAGGCGTTTACCAGAGGCTGCTGACGACGTTATCGAGATCAGTGGGCTAAGGCTTGACCCCACTACTCATCGCGTGACCGTAAGCAATAATGAAGTGATATTGGGCCCCACTGAGTTCCGATTATTGCATTTCCTGATGACTCACTCAGAACGGGTACATTCACGTTCACAACTACTCGATGGGGTGTGGGGTGATCATGTTTTTGTTGAGGATCGTACCGTTGACGTGCACATAAGGAGATTGCGCAAAATATTGGAAGCTGTTGATAAGGATAGATTGGTACAAACCGTAAGAGGATCTGGTTACCGACTGTCTGTTAGGAGGGCATCGGGTATGGGATAATATAGAGATGATGATTCAGCTTTATTCTTTGGAATAATTACGTGTCCGGCTTCCCAGGGGGCTTAGTTGTTGTCATTCTACTTACAGCTGTGGCTGGCGGTATATGGATGATTTCGAATATTGTCATTGCGCTATTATTCTATAGCATAGCACTGTTGCTACTAGTCATTTATCACCTGCGCTGTCTAGCAGCTCTGGACAGGTGGTTGCAAATCCCCGTACCTACATCTTCTACGTTGCCTGATGGTTCCGGTGCATGGGGAGATGTGTTTGCACGCTTGGCACGCCTTATGCGTAATCTGAGCCAAAGTCACCAGCAAGTAAGTTTGGCTCTAGAGCGTCTTCGGCGTGCTACTTCGGCGATGCCAGAAGGCGTGGTGATTCTAGATGTGGCAGATCACATCGAATGGTGTAATCCAGTGGCTGAACAGCATTTTGGCATAGATTGCAATCGAGATGCTGGTCAGCCAATTACTTTCCTGGTACGTCAATCTCAGTTCGCCGAGTACCTTGCGACCCACAATTACAGTGAACCTTTGATAGTCAAGCAAACACGGCACCAGGAATTGATTCTTTCTCTACAGTTAGTGCCGTACGGAGATAAACAGAAACTACTAATCAGCCGTGATATTACTCGTCTCGAGGGGGTCGAAACCATGCGGCGGGATTTTGTTGCCAATGTTTCGCATGAACTTCTCACACCACTCACAGTAATCGGTGGTTTTTTTGAAACCTTGTCAGAAGAAAACTGGGTATCTTCTGAAATGGGCAAACGGGCCCTTGTTCTTATGGCTGATCAGACCAAGCGTATGCAACGTCTAGTAGAAGATTTGTTGACCCTATCACGGCTGGAGAATTCACAAAATCAGGTGCGAGAAGAAAACGTCAATGTTGCTGACGTGTTGCGTGAGTTATATCAAGAGGCGCAATCCTTAAGTTCGGGGCGTCATCATATCAGCCTTAATCTTGATACTGATGTGAAGTTATTGGGAAGCATAGACGAGTTACGAAGCGCTTTTGGTAATCTTGTCAGCAATGCCATACGCTATACCGCCGATGGTGGAGAAGTTATTCTGAGCTGGAAAAATCAAAATGGGCAGAGCGTATTTACTGTACAGGACAGCGGTATTGGTATTGATCAGGAGCATATTCCACGTCTAGTAGAACGTTTTTACCGGGTAGATCTTAGTCGTTCACGCGGAACTGGCGGTACTGGATTGGGGCTTGCAATCGTCAAACATGTTTTGAATCGCCACCAGGCGCGCCTGGAAATTGTTAGTGAACCTGGTAAGGGCAGCTGTTTCAGTGCATGGTTCCCAGAAAAACGGTCTATAGTTCAGAAGGATGAATAGATCTTAGTTTGTTTACTAATTCAGAGGCCTAAAAAAGAGTACTGTATCTATGTTCAAGACCATCAATGACTTTGTCGGTCACACACCTTTGGTAAGGCTCAAGCACCTACCTGGGAAGACTAGCAATGTTATTCTTGCTAAGTTGGAAGGCAATAACCCTGCAGGATCTGTAAAAGATCGTCCGGCGTTGTCGATGGTTTTAAATGCACAGAAGCGTGGGGATATTAAACCAGGGGATACCCTAATAGAAGCTACTAGTGGGAACACTGGCATAGCTTTAGCGATGGTATCTGCGATGATGGATTATCGCATGGTATTGGTGATGCCAGAGCATCTGAGCCTAGAACGCCGTCAATCTATGAGTGCATACGGTGCGGAGATCGTATTGACCTCGAAAGAGGGCGGAATGGAGGAAGCACGGGATGTAGCAGAGCATATGTGTAATGTGGGGCGTGGGATCATCCTTAATCAATTCGCCAATTCTGACAATCCATTAGCGCATTACAAAGGTACTGCGCCTGAAATCTGGAGTGATACCGATGGGAAGATTACCCATTTTGTAAGTAGTATGGGTACTACAGGTACCATCATGGGTTGCGCGAGGTATTTCAAGGAAAAGAATCCGACAATCCAGATTATTGGAGTGCAACCGCAGGAAGGTGCTCAGATTCCTGGTATTAGAAAATGGTCAGAAGTGTACCTGCCTAAAATCTATGATGCCAAGCGAGTAGATCGCATAATGCTGATTTCTCAGGATGAGGCCGAGGATGTGACACGACGTTTGGCTCGTGAAGAAGGAATTTTTGCGGGAATTTCATCTGGTGGTGCATTGGCATCTGTACTTGAAATTTCCTCCGAAATAGAAAATGTGGTCATTGTTTTCATAGTGTGTGATCGCGGTGATCGCTATCTTTCAACTGGAATCTTCTCTGTCTAAAGACAGTAGAGTACACACGGCAGGAAAGCATAGTATTTTTCCAACTTACAAAGAATATTTATGCATCCTTTGCCATTGTGAAGAGACAAAATATAAATTACTAGATGATATAGAAACTGTATAGGCCTGATAACAACGTGAGGGAAGGATAAGATAAAACTATTCCTTAAGAATTTGTTTCACAACCGCAATAAATAAAACCACGAGTTCATTTAGAGAGGATGTAAATTTGACTCCGGTTCTTGTTTTTGACATTGAAACCGTACCCGATATTGAAGGGCTTCGTAAGCTTTACGATCTTAGCCCTGAACTTGCTCCTGCCGACATTGCCGAGATGGCGTTTCAGTCACGTCGCCAGACTGTCGGTAATGATTTATTACCACTGCATGTGCATAAAGTTATTGCGATTGCGTGTGCACTACGCGACAAAAATGATTTTTGTGTATGGTCATTGGGTACCACGAAAGATACTGAGGCAGAACTTATCCGACGATTCTTTGAAGGTATTGATAAATATACCCCCCAATTGGTTTCGTGGAATGGTAACGGTTTTGACTTGCCGGTATTGCACTACCGTAGCATGATTAATGGTATCCAAGCCCATCGCTATTGGGAGTTAGGTGAGAGTGATCGAGAATTTAAATGGAACAACTATCCCAGCCGCTATCATAGCCGCCATTTAGATTTGATGGATTTGCTGGCGTTGTATCAGCCACGCGCTAGCGTACCGCTTAACGATCTAGCAAAGCTGATAGGTTTTCCAGGAAAGCTTGGAATGGATGGTTCACAGGTATGGAGCGCATTTCAGAATGGTGAGATTATAGCGATCCGAAATTACTGCGAAACTGATGTAGTAAATACTTATCTTATGTTTCTGCGTTTCCAGTTCCTACGTGGTATTTTAGACAATGAACAATATCTTTATGAGAGCGAACTGGTTCGTTCTACCTTGAAAAAATCTACCGAACTCTGTTGGAAGGAGTTTCTGAATCAGTGGAAAACTAAATAGGAATATGACGCATCGTGTCTGTTTGATTATTATGGTGAATAATAAACATTTACTATCTATACCGTCCACAGGAGTCCAGATAATGCAGCATATACGGCTCTAATACAGGGATTTCTATTCACTGGCGTTTTCCCCCGTCCATTGCAGTCCACGTAAAAAGGGGGTATCTTAAGGGGTATCAATCTACGAGACCTGAAGGTCAATTACGGAGTCCCCTTATTATGCCCTTATCTACTATTGCAATAAAGAAAGCCAAGCCCAGGAAAAAACCTTATAAGCTATCTGATTTCGGCGGGCTGTATCTGTTGATAAAGCCTAACGGATCGAAGTTATGGCGCTGGAAATACCGGATATACGGGAAAGAAAATGTTTACTCCATTGGCGACTACCCTACCGTAAGTTTAGTAGATGCCCGTGTGGAACGTGATACTGCCCGTGTGCTAGTTAAGCAAGGCATTAATCCCGCACATGACAGGCGGGTTCAGAAAACAGCACAAGTATCAAGTAACGCCAATAGCTTTATTACTGTTGCCAATGGCTGGATAAATCAACGTAAGCTTAAATGGACGCCACACTACTTAAATCAAATAGAAAAGGTACTAGCGGCTTATGTATATCCATACATAGGCAATTTACCCATGCGATCCATAACGGCGGCGCACCTGCTCGAAATCATCAAGCGGGTAGAAAAGCGTGGCGCTGCAACTGTAGCCATACTGATACGACAATGGTGTAGTGCAATATTCCGCTATGCGGCTGCACACCTTCTGGCGGATGCCGATCCCGCCGCTATGTTAAAGGGCACAATTGATAAACCCAAGGTCGAACACTGCCAGCCACTTACCAAAAAGGACATTCCCAAGTTTATTAATGCGCTTGAAAGATACGGCGGCTATCGCTCTACTATTATCGCCCTAAAGCTATTAATGCTCACTTTTGTTAGAACGGTCGAACTACGGGCGGCAGAGTGGAAAGAGTTTGACTTCGATATGGCAGAATGGCACATACCCGCCGAGCGTATGAAAATGC
>SMVA01210330.1_pt1 | contig 19419 bp, 16 predicted proteins | sample 2456451 | NCBI WGS metagenome assembly SMVA01 (sample SAMN11095933, study PRJNA526329) | marine sediment metagenome | biome: Marine sediment; feature: Surficial sediment; material: Deep marine sediment; isolation source: Hadal surficial sediment | place: Pacific Ocean | collected 2014-05 | depth... | reverse complement strand
GAAGCGGGGTTGGAGCCGACTCCGCGTGTTGGCCAAATTGGTCTACTTCGTTCAGCTGCTCAAGAGCGCGGCGACCTTCGGCGACTGGCTGCCCTACGTGCTCTGGAAACTGGAACGGCACACGGGGAAGAAGATCGTTCCAAGCGAGCGGCAGCGCCGTTACCCGTATCTCTTCGGGTGGCCTCTGCTACTCAGAGTTCTCTGGCAACGGGACCTGCGCTGAAGCTCTCCCGAGGCGGAGCCGCCGCGTTTCGCCAGAGTCCGCGCAGCGTACCGACACCATCCCTCACCGTCGCTCGGTACGGCGCGTTCTGCGGCAAATCAGCCAGCAGCCGCCGGTGAACGAGCCCCAAGCTGTGATAGGGAATGAAAGGAAGATGGTGATGCAGGGCGTGGTAGCGGAGCCCAACCGGTGCAACCAAGGCCGTGAGAATCGACCAGCCTCGCAGATTGATGGAGTCGAGCAGCTGAGCCTCGGTATCCATCATCTCGCCCTCGTTCTCGTAGCCGTGCGCGACGAGTGTTCGCACCTGATTCACGGCGACAATGCCGCCGACGACGATGCACCACTGAGCGATCCATTCGATCGGGATCCAGCCGGTCATCACCGCGCCGAACACCGCCCACACGAACACGGCTGCGCCTGCTTCCTGGGCATCCCAGCGTTTGGTCTGGTCGCCCTTGGGCATCGGGCGGACGTAGTCGGAATTGATCGCGAGCGTCGAGAGCTTGCCAACGACGATCCGCCGAAGCGGCGGGAAAAGTCGTGAGAGCGGGCCGAGGATGCCCCAGCGCAGCGGCAGAACGAGTGGAAGCAGAGCTGCCAGGAATACGAAGGCTGCGATCCGCAGTCGGCTCCAGTGGGCGATCGGGGCGTACTCGGGATCGTCGCCGGTCCCAAAACCCGTTCGCTTGTGGTGATCCATGTGCGAGCCGACGTACATCAGACTCGGACCCATGAGCGGAATGCCGACGATGAGGTTCCAGACGAGCTCAAAACCCGGAACCTGACCCCGCTTGAGATGGGAGAGTTCGTGGATGAACAGCGCCGCGCGCAACAGCGCGAAGATCGCGACCAGCGTGGCGACTACGTGCAGCGGCGAACCGAAAGGCACCCGTGCGCTGATGATCAGCGCCGACCAACCGACAAACGCGGAAGCCAGCAGATCGCTCCAATAGATGGTCCGATTCGACTCGAAGTCGGGCCCGATCTCCTTGACGATATCTCCCACATTCAACGACTGGCGCACGCGTATTGGCGACGCAAGCGAGACGTCACTCATAGAGATCTCAATGCTCCTGATTGAAAAGGCTGGATGACCACCACCCTTGGGTGGCCCCTCTCCCGTCCCCCGGGTCCAGCAGCGGGCAACAATACCTCAATCACCTCAGGCTCAACAGCGTAAAAATAATGGAAACGTAGGGATTAAGACCCGGCTATATACTCGGGCGTCCAGCCGGAGCGTCCCTCTTCGGCCGACAAGATCCAAATCTCAAGCCGCCCGGCGCAACCCGGCCTCGCGCCTCAGCGCTGCTGGCCCTCGAAACGGCGGGCGAGAGCCAGCGTGCTCGCAATGTCGAAGACCACGCGGTCGCCCACCCCAAGGCCAACTTCGCCCAACCTGCCTCCGGCAGTCTCGATCGCAAACCCTGCGGGAGCGCCGCTCGAGTAGACGCGCAACCTCGATTCGTACGCGCGCTGGCTCTCTCCGGGCCGACGGGGCAGTTCCGGTCGCATCTCGTGAATCGCCACCACCTCACCCGCAGAGTCGAGGAACGCGACGTCGATTGGAATTGCACAGTCCCGCATCACCATCGCCTGGGGGCCCTGGGCGGTGTTCACGAAGAGCATGCCGCCGTTGGGTTCAATCGCGAGACGGCCGGAAAGCCCCTGGTGGCGGGTAACCGCGTCGAGAGCGAGCTCGAGTTCGAAGGGCTCACCCGCAATCTCGACCCAAAGCGTACCGGGCAGCTCGGACGGGGCTTCCGGTGGTGATTCCGATTGCGTGCAGGCGAGCGCGATCGCGGCCAGCAGCAGAAAATTCGAAGAGCGAAAGTAGGTCAAAGACTGCCTCTCGATGCTGGAACCCTGGCGTTCGATGATGGAACCCTGGAGTTCGATGTTAGGATCGATTCGCAAATTGCGAGAGTGAGCCGACCGTTGAAATCAACCGTCCTGATCACGGGCGCATCATCCGGCATCGGCGCCGCAGCCGCGGAACGCCTGCTCGCGAGGGGCTTCGAGGTCTTCGGAACCAGCCGGGATCCGAGTTCGCTGGGCTCGGGCGCCCCGGCGATTCACTGGATCCCGATGGACGTCTGCAGCGAGGAGTCCGTGATCGCGGGCTTCGCCCAGATCGCAAGCCGGGTGAAGCAGCTCGACGCGGTGGTTTGTAATGCGGGCTATGGGGTCTTTGGCAGCGTCGAAGAACTCGGGCTCGAGGACGCCCAGGCACAGTTCGACACGAACTTCTTCGGGACGCTTCGAACCCTGCGCGCGGCAATACCCGGTATGCGCGAGGCTCGGCACGGCCGCATCGCAATCGTGAGTTCGCTCGCCGCCCACGCGCCAATCCCATTCCAAGCCCACTACTCGGCCACCAAAGGCGCCATCGGCGCACTCAGCCTCGCGCTGCGCAACGAGCTGCACCCGTTTGGCATCAAGGTGTCCCTGATCGAGCCGGGCGACATCAAGACGGACTTCAACGATGCGATGAATTTCGGAGACCACCGTGACTCTCCGTACGGTGAGCGGATCCTCCGCTGCGAACAGGTGATCCGGGAGTCATTGCCAAAAGCACCGGGTCCGGAAGTCGTGGCGCGTGCGATCGAGCGCGCGCTGACCGCCCGCTGGCCGAGAGTGCGGTACGGGGTGGGCCCCGATTCGTGGGGCGCCGCGTTCGCAAGGCGCTTCTTGCCCGATTCGGTTTTTCTCCACTTCATCCGATCCCACTTCAAGATCTGAAACGGCAAGCTCTGGCCACCTTGCGATCAGCTGTCCGAAGCGCGCCCGATTCGATACGCGCAGCGCCGACCACCCTCTAGGATGTATTCAACGCGTTCGATCGGAATCTCCTTCCCGATTGCAGTCCTGAAGACCGAGAGCTCGTCCCGGCACAGCGACGGACAAGCCGCAGCGGCAGCGCAGATCGGGCAGTGATTCTCCACCAGAAGAAGCGTTCCGTCCCGCTCCTTCGACCACTCCGCCATGAAACCCTCGCCGCGCCGAATTTTGGCAAGTGCGGCGACGCGTTTTTCCAACGGGGCGTCCGGAGGGGGAAGGACTTCTCGGTAGCGCTTCAGCTGGGCGCGCTTGCGCGTCGCGACGAGCTTATCGAGACCCTCGTCGCCAAACGCGCGCTCCATCGCGTCGATGAGTTCGATCGCGAGGTCCGAATGCGCATCCGGGAACACCGCCTGGGCGGCGGGTGCGAGCCGCCAGATGCGTCGCGGCCTCCCGACCCCGCCGCGCTCGTCTTCGAATGCCACCAGCCCTTCTTCAGACAACGTGTAGAGCTGCTGGCGCACCGCCACGGGCGTAACGCGAACCCTTTTGGCGAGCTCCGAAGCCGTCTGCGGTCCCTTCTGTTTGAGGCGCAGCAGCACCTGGTCTCGGGTGCGCCGCTTTGCATCGCGCGCCATTCGGCGAAGATACCCGTGCAGTACCCTTTCGCCACGAGACGCTCTCGTACCATTCTGATGGGAGTCACTTCGTTGCAGCCGAACGCCGTAGAAAAGCGACTCTCCGGCGCCAACAAGGTGGTCTATTCGCTCGGCGACCACACCGTGAACCTCGTGCTGTCGGCCGTCTCCCTGCTCTACTTCAAGTTCCTGATCGATCACGGCGGGCTGAGCCCGTTTTTCGCGGGTCTGGTGGTTTGGATCGCGCGCATCGTCGACGCATTTACCGATCCAGGGATGGGGCGACTCTCAGACATGACGCGTTGGCGCGCGGGGCGACGGCGCCCCTATTTCTTGATCGGAGCCCTACCCTTCGGGCTGTTCTTCGCGCTGATGTGGGTCAGCGTTCCCTTCGAGTCGGAATCGGCGAGATTCGTCTACTACTCATCGATCTACGTCTGCCTCAGCCTCTCGATGACGTGCATCTCTGTCCCCTATCTCGCGCTGATCCCCGAGATGGCGACGGATTACGACGAGCGAACTTCCCTGAATACGTTCCGCTCCGTGGCTGCGGTACTGGGGACCCTGGCGGCGGTGGGAATGAAGCCCATCGCCGACTCGATGGGCGGCGACTCGGCGGCCTGGGCGACCACCGCGGCCCTGACCGCCATCTGGTTGGTCGTTCCCTGGTTTGCGGTCTACGCGGTGAGTTTTGAACGACCGGTATACGGCAGCCGTGTTCCGCTGGGGTTCGTCGACGGAATCCGAGCACTCGCCGCGCATCGCAGCTATCGAATCCTCGCTACGCTCTATATCCTGGCGCGCATCGCGGTCGACCTGATTGGCGCGATGCTGCTGTTCTACTTCGCTTATTGGATCGGGCGAGAGGAAGACTTCGCGCCAACCCTCGCACTCTTTCTCGTCATCGTGGTCCTGTCGCTTCCCGTTTGGCTCGCGTTCGCTAAAAAACACGACAAGCGCACGCTCTTCATTGCGGGCGCAGCGTGGTGGAGCGCGGTTCAAATCGCGCTCTTCGTGGCGGATGCAAGCTGGCCGCGCTGGGTCTTGTTCGCGGTACCGTCACTCGCAGCGGTGGGTTATGCGGTCGCAGAGATGATGCCCTGGGCGATGCTCGGAGACGTGATCGATGAGGATGAACTCGCGACCGGCGAACGGCGCGAGGGAATGTACGTCGGGTTCTTCACCTTCCTCCGAAAGATCGGAGGCGCGACCGCAGTTCTCGCGATGGGTTTGGTGCTGGAGCTATCGGGTTTCGTCGGCGGCCCCGAACGGGGCGACCAGGGCGAAATGGCGTTGTTGTCGATCCGGACGCTGACGTCCCTCGTGCCGATGGCGGCCCTACTGCTCGCGATCGCTTTCGCGACCCGGTATCCGCTGACTCGCGAAGCGCACGCGAAAACCGTCAGCGCACTCGCGCGGCGACGGCAGGAACAGCGAAAGGCGGCAACCGCGGAGGAAGCAGCACGCTAGCTTCGGCCAAAGCTCACGCACCGTCGCGCGACCCTCTCGGGTCACGCCCCTATAGCGCGAGTGCGCCGGAACGCAGGCCTTCCTCGACGAGCAGACGGACGCTCGAGTGAGCGCGGAATGTCATATGTGCTCCCTGGTACCACTCGACGCGCGGGCGATCCCAGTGTTCCCAGAGTCGAGCCGCCTGCTTCGGCGCCACGAGTCGGTCGGCGACCGCGGCGAATATAAACCGGCGATCGACGGGCAACAGGGGTTCGAGGGCGAGGGGAGACACCACGCTCATGATTTCGCCCATGCGCTCGGGGTCGAGTTTTTCGGTCCCTCGATCGGCAATGGAGGACAGCAACCCGTGCTGAATCAGCGCACTCGGTATGTCGACGAGGGGAATTCCCACAATTGCGCAGGCGAGGTCGTCGTCGAGCGCGGACAACAAGGCTGCGTTGTAACCCCCGAGTGAAAGGCCGAACACGCCAATCTTGGATTCTGACTGGGCGCGAATCCAGCTGAGAACGCGTCGGATGTCCCAGATCGCTTGTGCTTCCGCGTGCACGCTGTCGAGTATGTCGCCCGAGAAAAAACCATCCCCGCTCCTACGGCCAATCTTGCGGGCACCGTGAAGTGGAAGAACCGGAATGACGAGATTCAACCCGAGTCCGTGGTGGAGCCAACCCGGCGGAAACGCGAGCAGATCGATCCCCGCATAACCCATCTGGTAACCGTGAATGCAGACCAACCAAGGTCGGTTGGCGTCGCGGTGGCGCAACACCCAGGCGCGAGCGGTCCGATTGGCTCGGTAGGCGAGCCAGCGATCTCGCCCGGGCTCGTCGGCGTGGGGTTCGTAGCCACTCTCGAAGCTCAGTTGTTCGTAATCGATGCCATAGATATGTGCCGCACGCAGCGTCGGTGAATCCAGCGGTAACGGCACATTGTGGTAGCCCGCCGGCTTTTCGAGCCAGCCCTTTTCTTCGAAGAGTTCCCGCGCGGCCGACATCTCGGCGTTGATTCGCGCCGCCTCACCCTGCCCCGGAATGGGAACGAATGGGAGCACCGATGCGAGCAACGCTTCGTCGGCCGCGACCTCCGCCGACAACCGAATCGCCGGGATCGGCGGTGGGACACCATCGCCTGGAGGATCCGCGCGGAGTGCGTGAGCGCCCGCCGACGTAAAACTCCAGGCCGAGAGGCCCATCAACCAAACGCCCGCCCAGAAGCCAATGACGAACAGTGCAGGCAACGCAATCACCGCCCCGAGCAGACCACCAAGGGCGGCGAAGTGGGTGATTCTCCGATCGCCGGGCATGAACAGCCGCGCGACCCCCGACCCCAGCAGCAGAGATCCCGGCAGCGCAGTCAGCAGCGTGAAAAAGATTCCATGTCCTGGGGCGATCCATAGCCAGCTGAGTCCCGACAAAATGGGTACCCAGGCAGCATTAGAGAAACGCGTTTGTTCGGACACGGAGCTCCTCCATCTCGTGGGTCCGGCGACGTGAGCGACGTGTAGGCGCATCGGCCCCGTACCACCGGGCTCCGGGCGGGACGATACCCTGCGGGGCGAGAATCGTCACGGTGGCACGGCCAGCCGTCAAAAAAGATCGGCGATCGTCCTGAAGGTGCTCGGAATCGCGTCATAAACCAGAACGAAGAACAGGAAAGCGGGCACCACATAGCGAAGCAGATTCCGCCAGCTTCCAAACCAGGCAACACTGGACGCACCTTCACTCGCTTCTTCGATCGGGCCGGCCATCACCCAGCCCACGAAAATCGAAAGCGCGAAGCCACCCCCGAGAAGCAGAATGTTGTTGGCAACCTGATCGACGGCTCCAAGGATGTCTGTGCTCCAAGCAGACGGAGCGCCGAGAACGGTGATCGCAATGCCCAGCAAGATGCCCGCCTTACGCCGCGACCACCCGAGGCCATCGATCGCGGAACTCACCACGACCTCCAGCAGTGAGATTGCGGAGGTCAGAGCACCCACAATCAGGGCCGCGAAGAAGAGGATGCCAACGCCTCGCCCCACGCTACCCATCTCGGCGAAGGCCTTCGGGAGTGTGATGAAAAGCGCGCCCACCGTGCTCGCGCTGACGTCGGCGGAAAGGTCCAGTGCGAAGATCATCGGGAACACCACCAAGCCGGCGATGAACGCGATTGCGATGTCGGCTCCGGCGATGAGCACCGCAGCCCGGGGTAGATTGACGTCTCGGCCGAGGTAACTCGCAAACGTGAGCATCGCCCCCATACCGAGGCTGAGACTGAAAAACGCCTGGCCAGCGGCGTCCTTGAGCACGTTGAGAGACAAGAGCTTCGAAAAATCAGGCCTGAGATAATACGCGTAGCCCGCGCTGGCACCGTTCAATGTCGCGGCGTAGACGGCGAGACCCACGACGAGCACGAAGAGCATCGGCATCAACACGACGGAGGTTCGTTCGATGCCGCTACTCACGCCGCGGATGACGACGAAGACCGTGAGCACCATGAACGCCAGGTGATATCCGAAGGCGTCCCAGCCCGAGGCCACCTCAACAAAGCGCTCTGCGGCGTCGGGATCGAAACCTGAAACGATCCCAGCCAGCCCGTAGCGGACCGCCCACCCTGCGATGACCGCGTAGTAGGAGAGGATCAGAAATCCGGCGGCGACGAAAACCAGACCCAACGGCTTCCAGCAGCTGCCCCCATAGTGGGTGAGTGCCTGAATCGGGCTCTTCTGCGATCCTCGACCGAGGACGAGTTCGGCCAGCAGCACCGGCAGCCCAATGACCAGGGTGGTCGCCAGATAGAGAATCACGAAAGCGGCGCCCCCATTCTCAGCAGCGAGGTAGGAGAAGCGCCACATGTTGCCCAGCCCGACCGCGGATCCGATCGCGGCCAGGACGAATCCGTGCCGACTCGTCCACTGCTCTCTCGGACCGCCCGCCATCACTGCACCCCCTCGCTGGTCACACGCAGGTTTTGCTTTGGGGGAGCTGCGCACCGCGTGCCGCAGCCTCGGCGTGCGGCGTGTCGATCATACACAGGTAAATCGAGAATCGCCCCAGTAGCGTGGCCCAATGGGCCACGCTACGCCGCGTAAGCGCTGGCCAAAGCTCGCGGATTCGACCCGCGTTTTTCATCAAAAGTGATACGATGCCCGCAGCCATTGCGAGGAATTTCATGAGCACGATCAGCCTACGCCCGAACGCAGCCGCACCTCGAACCTAAATCCGCGATGGCCCCCCGCACACCTCGCTACCGACTCGATCCGGGCGTCCGACCGCGGCGTGTGCATGTCCACGTCGAAGTCGACCCGCAGCGAAGCAGTGCGTTTCGCGGCGAGGTTGCGCACGAGATCGAGCTCGACAAGAGCCGCCGCTCCATTCGCCTTCACGCAATCGACCTGAGGGTGTCGAAACCGAGAATTGAAATCGCAGGCCGAGTTCATCGCGGACGCATCACGAAACTCCCCGCAACCGGGATGATCGAGGTCCATTTCGACAGACCCGTGCCCGCCGGAGCGGCTACTTTGCGTCTCGGATTCGCAGGTCGGCTGCGCAAGGACCTCTGTGGCCTGTACGGCGTCTCGGTGGGAGAGCGCCGTTATGCGTTTACCCAATTGGAAGCCGCGGACGCGCGAAAATTCTTTCCATGCTTCGACGAGCCCTCGCTGAAGGCCCGTTTCTCGATCTCCGTCACCACCGGCACCGCCAACAAGGTGCTCTCCAACGGGCCGGTGCGCAGGACCGAGCGACTCGCGGGCGGCCGCAAGACCGTCCATTTCGCGGAGACGCCGCCGCTATCGACCTACCTGATCGCGCTCGCCGTCGGTGATCTCGAATCTTCGAGGCCCGTTTCATTGGGCCCGACCGAGATTCGCATCTGGCACACGCCGGGAAAGCGAGCCCAGACGTCGTTTGGACTCGAGGCGGCGCGCGAGTGCTTGCAGCGGCTCGAACACTACTTCGGCCTCCCCTACCCCTATTCGAAACTCGATCTCGTGGCGGTACCGGACTTCGAATTTGGCGCAATGGAAAACGCCGGTGCGGTCTTCTTTCGCGAGACACTGCTGCTGATCGACTCCAAGAGCGCGACGCTGAACGAGAAGAAAAGAGCAGCCGAGGTCATCTGCCACGAACTTGCCCACATGTGGTATGGCGACCTGGTCACGATGGCGTGGTGGGACGACCTCTGGCTCAACGAAGCATTTGCGACGTGGATGGCGTTCAAAATTGTCGACGACTGGAAGCCGGAGTGGAAGATGTGGCTCGACTTCCAGCACGGGACGGCGTCTGCACTCGAACTCGACGCGCTCCGACACACGCACCCAATCTACTGCCGCGTGCGCACGCCCGAGGAAGCAGACGAAAACTTCGACCGGATCACCTACGAAAAGGGAGCTGCCGTCGTCCGCATGATCGAACGCTATCTCGGCGCGGCGAAATTCCGCCGCGGCGTTCGCGCCTACATCCGCAAACACCGGGAGCGCAACACGGTTGCAGCGGACCTGTGGAACGCACTTTCCAAAGCGTCGGGTGAAGACGTGGCGAACCTCGTTCGACCCTGGATCGAGCAGGAGGGGTACCCGGTCGTCGAGATTCGTCGCGTAGAAATTCGGGGACGCCCCGCGCTCGAGTTTCGCCAGCGGCGTTTCCTCGAACAAGGCGCCCGCAAACGCACGGGATCCCGAAAACCCCCGATGCGCTGGCCGATTCCCTGGGTGGGGCGGATCGGTGGCACGCGCAAGGGTGGACGAGGAGTGCTCGAGCGACACCTCCTGAGCGCAGCGCGGGATCGCATTCCGTTGAGCAACACCCCGCGCTTCATCTACGGGAATGCAGACGAGGGTGGATTCTTCCGCCCGTTGCACGATGCCGATGAGATCCGCCGACTGTCCGAGTCGATCGGATCGCTCAAGGCAGTGGAGCGAATGGGATTGATCGACCATCAATGGGCGCTGGTTCGAGCCGGACAATCGAATATTGGGTCGATGCTCGACCTTGCCGGTGGCTTCGCGGGTGAATCCGACGCCGACGTGCTCGCGACGTTGCGCAAACCGCTTTCATTCATCGCACGCTCCCTGATCCCGGACGCGGCACCGAAGTGCAGCGCCCCCATGCAGGCGTGGCTTCTCGACCACTTCGAAGAACCCTTTGCGCAATTGGGATGGAAGCCTGCCGTGCAAGAACCAGACGAGATTCGATTGAGGCGCGCGGTCCTGCTGGGCATCGTCGGCGGCATCGGCGAGTCGCCTCGTGTCCTCGAGACCTCGGCGCGCCATTGCGATCGCTACCTCGCTGACCGCCGCTCGATCGATCCGAATCTCGCAGACGCGATCGTTTCACTCGGGGCGCGAGTGGGCGACACGGCGCTCTACCACCGCTTCGTCGACGCCGCAATGACGTCTGCAAGCGCGCAGGAAAAACGCCGCTTCCTGCTCGCGCTGGGTGATTTCCGCGACGAGAAACTCATCAAGAAGACGTTGACGTTTGCGCTGTCCGACGCAGTCGCGACCCAGGATGTGGCGTTTCTGCTCATGCGCCTTTTTGCCAACCCCGCGGCACGCAAACCCACCTGGGCATTCACGATGCGTCACTGGGATCGCATCCGAAAACGGGTACCCCCGCATCTGTGCAGTTATCTGATCGAAATGACACCCGCGCTGCTCACGAATGCGTACAAGCGCGAAGTCGCGAAGTTCTTCCGCGCAAATCCGGTGCCCACCGGGGAACGCGCGCTGCGTCAAGCCCTCGAGCGCTTTGACTGGTACAGGGGTTTCCGAGGCCCGGCGGTGAAGGACCTGATCAAATGGCTGAAGATTTGACCTCCGGGGCTCCGCTGAGCGGGTGGGCTCGATAGTACTGGTCGATGAAATCCATGAAGTCGCGAAGGTGTAGGGGGCGCTGCTCTTGCCAGAAACGACGCATCGCATCGCGTGAAATGTCAGCCAGATAAGAAGACTTCCACGAATCCCAGAGATCCGGTTCGATCATCGAATTTCGATAGCTGTAGAAGACGCTCTCGAAGTTTCCAAACACCCGCTCCGCGTAGGCTTCGAAACGGAGAAGCTCGCCTTTTGTCAGGTTGTCGTAGTCTTCGTCGGCTTTGATAACGATCCGGCCCACATCCGCGTTGTCGCTCAGGCTCTCCGCAACCCGCAAGGTGGACTCGACCATGTCTTGATGCATGCTCGATCGCACGGCCCGGGTGTTGTGCCGGATTTGAAGCGCGAGGTAGACCAGAGTCACCACCACCGCGAGCCCAGAGATGAACTCGCCCAGGCTTCCCAACTCGTCCAGCGTCACACTCGGACCCCCACTCTCTATTTCTTTGGCGCCTGATCGTTGATGGTTTCCGCCCGATCCGGCCACCCATTCCCGGGCCACCCGTCTTCAGACCACCCGATGGCAACAGCTTCGAAACTCCGCTCGACAATCGACCAGGACGTCGCGGAGCTGCCCGAAGGACTCTACGACAATCCCGTGGCGAGAGCCGGAATCCGTGAAGCCATGGCTCATTTTCAAAAAATTGCTCTACCCAATGAACCCCTTGGTGACTCGCGCGTACATGATGGGTAGGTGGATGAGATGGCCCAGATTCACCGGCGAAGCGAGAGACCGGGGAGGGAGAAACGAGATGACGACCAAAATCTGCCGCTGGTGCGCGGAAGAGATCGCCGCGGAGTCGATCCGCTGTCGCTACTGCAGAAGCCATCTTTCGAGAGGGCTGCGTGACCCCGGTGAATGGCACCGAGGCTACCCGGAGCGACGCATCGCGGGAGTCTGCGCGACCCTGGCTCGCCAGCTGTTCTTTTCGGTTTCGGCCGTAAGGGCGGCCTTCGTGCTGCTCGCGCTCTTTCACGGTTTCGGTTTTGCGCTCTACGCTGTTCTATGGTTCGTGCTACCCGATCAGCCGAGCGGGCGTAACGGGCTCGATCGGTTGATGGACGCGTTTCGCGCCCTTTTCGACCAACCCCGAACGGCGGCGGCGCCCCATCACAAGGGGTCCGGAACCAGCGACGCCTCCGCAGGAGAGCCCACCGGCGGATGCGCTCCGACGAGGACCTGATGGCGGCGGTGGCGAGCGGAGACGAAGCCGCCCTCGAAACGCTGATCGATCGCTACGCGGCCATCCTGCACGCCTATCTGCTTCGCCTGAGCGGAAACCGCGATGATGCGGAAGACCTGCTGCAGGAAACCTGGGTGCGAATCGCGCGCTCCGCGAAGCGCTTCGACACCGCGCGGCGGTTTCGAAGCTGGCTCTATGGCATTGCGAGCAATCTCGCGCGCGATCTGTTTCGCCGCCGAATGACGAAGGACCGCGCTTTGCGCGAGATTGCGGTGAATCCCCCTGCGGCGACCGGCGCAGATCCTGCCGAACGCGGCGAACTGCGCGAGCGCATGGCTGAGCTTCCCGAAAACATGCGGGCGGTGTTGTTGTTGCGTTACTACGAGGGGATGAGCGAGGCCGAGATGGCGGAGATTCTCGACATTCCACGAGGAACCGTCAAAAGCCGCCTACACGCAGCGTTGCGCGAGTTGCGCTGCGGATACGGAGTCGCGAAGTGAACTGCGAAGCGCGACAGGAGCAGCTGGAGTGGGCCGCCTTCGAGGGTGGACTCGAAGCGGGCGCCGATGCGGAGCGCGAACACCTCGAGGGCTGCGCAAACTGCTCGTCCCACTTCGCACTCCTCGAACAATTGATCGGCGACGCGCGCAATGCACAGCCCGCAGCGCTTTCTCACCAGCTTCGGGCGTCGGTCCACGAGCGGGCCACCCGCGCGCTGCGAGCCACCCATTCGAATCTGATCTTCCAATGGGAAATTGCCGCGCCAGTCGCGGTTGCGCTGTTGGCTCTGCCAATTGCCATTGGACAGGGCTGGTTGTGGACCCAAGGGCTTTCGGCCCTCCTCGAGCCCTGGCTGCCAACATCGGTTCTGACTGGACTGACGATCTTCTACGCCGCGTCCGCGGCGCTCACACTGGGCGGGCTCTACGGGTTGCTCCCGTTCGCCATCGCCTATGCAAACCGCAACCGCCTGGAGGCCCCATGAGCGAAACGAAGAAATGCCCCTGGTGCGCGGAATCGATCCGCGCGGAGGCCATCAAATGCCGCTACTGCGGCAGCATGGTCGACCCTGGCGCAGGGCTGCGCGGTCTTACCGAGCAATGGCTTCGACCCCATCAAGGCAGATCCCTGGCCGGCGTCTGCATCGGGCTCGCCGAACAATTTGGAGTGTCGGTCACGATCCTGCGGCTCGCCTTCGTGCTCGGCTTCGTTTTTTCCGGAGGTATGTTGTTGCTCATCTACGTCATTTTGTGGATCCTCATGCCCTCCGAGTCCGAACATCGGATGGACGTGATCAACCGGACGTAGAAATCCAGCCAGCCGCAGAACAGGAGGGTCGCTTGCGGTGGGCGGTCGGCCAATCCGCGATACAGCGCGGCTTTGCAACGCCCTATTCGATCCCAGCAGCGTTGGCGGCCCCTATCGACTCTTTCAGCATCTTCGCCTGCTCGGCGGATGCAAGCCCGCGCGGCGTCGATGACCCGTAGAGTTGACTCGACAGTTCGAGCAGGCGAAGCGCCTCGGCCCGCTGTCCATCCTCGAGCATCAAGGCGGCCACCAGACGCGCCGCATCCGCGAGATGGGTGTCCAGCTGTGTTGCCTGCTGGACGCGAAACGCAACCTGATCCGATGGAGTGTCATACGCAACCATCGCTTCTTTGATTTCAGCCTCGCGGAGACTGAGATTTACGCTCAGCACAGAGCGGTAGGCGGCCACCGTCACACCGAGGTCGATCCAGGGAATCACGTTCTCCTCGATACCGCCGGACCCGAATTCACGGCCTCGTAACGAGCGGACGACCCGGATATTGGGAGCATCGAGAGCGAACGAGTCACCCGTCGGATTCATCAGGGTATCGACACCATCGAGCACGTGAATCGCACCGTAGAGGTGCAGGATCTCGTGGGCGAGTACCCGGCTCCGGATCGCCCCGGGCGCGACGCGAACCACCAGACTTCGCCCGAGGAACTCCGCAACGCCCTTCTTGTAGACCGCGTCACCGCTCGGGACCGGGCGCCCCGTGATCGCCGCGAAAATCCCTTCGGCCGGCGGGCGCGCTTCGGTCAGGAAGGCCTCGTGGATCGAATCGAGGTCGTTGGATGTGTCGGCCGCTTCGAAAGGAAGGATCGCGATCGGCACGAAGCGCGTGTCCAATACCGAATTCAGCATCACGGAGGCAGACAGCCAGAGGGCCCGCATCTCAAATTTCCAACCGGGTTGCGCGCGGATCAACTCGTCCGCGTGGACGTAGACCGGAATGATGCGCTGGCGATTCCAGTCATCGCTGAGCCCCTGGAGGCGTCGAATTGCGACGAACGCGGCGGACGGATCGAGATCGGCGAGCCAGACGGCACGTTCGAGATATTCGACGGCTTGTTCGTTGCGATCGCGCTGCAGCAGCGCATCGGCACCGGCAACGAGAGCTTTCGGGTCGTAGGGGTAGCGTTGCGCGCGAAGCACGAAATCATCGGATCTCGAGATGATGGACCCGGGGGCGCGGCCGCTAATCTCCGCGAGCCGCGAGTGTGCCTCAGAATGAGCGTCGTCGTGCTCGATGATCTGGGCGAGATACTCGAATTCCGCTGGTTGATTTCCGGCGCGTCGCTCCGCTTCTGCAAGGCGAAGCAGATCTCCCACGACCCCCAAATCGGCCGGGACTTCCGATTCCAAAACCGTAGTGTCTGCAATCGGGGCGGGAGGACGCTCGAGAGAAGGCGGTATGTCCGATACCGAAGCTGGGGGACTCTCGGAAGAAGGAGGCGCTTCCGACGCCGGCTGTATCGATCCCCCGGCGCACGCCAACGCGACTGTGCCGGCGAGCAGCACGAGGACGCGGACAGCCGTTGTAAAATGGAAGATCCTGATCACACTATCTCGACCCGATTGAGCGCGGCGATTGGACCGCATCGCAAAGATTCGGAGGACACCTCAGAAGATCCTAGCGAATGCGTGATCGACCAAGGTGGCCTGCTCGGCCTGATGAATTCTCATCGAGCCGGTTGCAGTGCTGGCGCTCGCACGTCGGCCCGCGTAGATGAGCTTCTGGGTCGGACGCAGCTCTGCCTGTACACGATCCCGCGCAAACGTCCAGGCGCCCATATTGGCCGGCTCTTCCTGGCACCAGACCACCGAAGACGCGTTGCAGTAGCGCTCGACAACGGCGGCCAGTTCCACCTGGGGCCAGGGGTAGATCTCCTCCAACCGGACCAGGGCCACGGTTTCGGGATCGTCGAAGCAATGATCGCGCTCTTCGAGGAGATCGTAATAGACCTTGCCGCTGCACAATACGATGCGCTTGACGCGCTCAGGCTGCTCGCGGCTGAGCCGGTCGTCGATCAGGGATTGGAAGCGGCCGCTCGCGAGGTCTTCCGGCCGCGACATCGTCGAAGTCTTTCGCAACAGACTCTTGGGTGTGAAGATGATCAGCGGTGAGCGATACGGTCGGCGCATCTGACGGCGCAAGACATGGAAGTACTGAGCTGGAGTCGTGCAGTTGACAATCTGCAGCGAATCGTCCGCGCAACTTTGCAAGTAGCGCTCGATCCGAGCGCTCGAGTGCTCGGGCCCCTGCCCCTCGTAACCGTGGGGAAGCAACATGACGAGCCCGCTCATTCTCTGCCATTTGACGTGCGCAGAGGATATGAACTGATCGATGATCACCTGGGCGCCGTTCGCAAAGTCGCCGAACTGGGCTTCCCAGATCGTCAACGCCGAGGGATCCGACAGGCTGTAGCCGTATTCGAAGCCGAGTACGGCCGCCTCGGAGAGCAGGCTGTCGTATGCCTCGAAGCGGGCCTGATGGTCCGAGAGGTTGTCGAGGGGGAGGTATTCCTCCTCGGTTTCCTGATCGATCAACACCGCGTGGCGGTGGCTGAACGTACCTCGACGGCTGTCCTGACCCGACAGGCGCACGGGCGTGCCGTCGACCAGCAGCGACCCCATCGCGAGCGCCTCGGCCATTCCCCAGTCGATCGGCTCGCCGTCCGCAACAGCTTTCTGTCGGCGCTTCATCAGTTCGATGAGCTTGGGGTGGAGCTTGAAGTCAGCCGGCACGAACCCGATGCGCTCCGCGACTTGCGAGAGCTGCTCCAGCGAGACCGCCGTCTCCGGCTCCTCGTCCGGACTCACCCGCTGGTAACCCGTCCAGGGGCCGCAGGGCTCGCGGGGCTCATCGGGCTCGGGCGGGCGGGACTCGATGACCTCGATGGCGTGGGCGAGCTGATTGTTCAGATCATCCTCGATTCGCCTCGTGTCTTCGCTCTTGAGCACGCCCAACTGAAGTAGCTTATCGGTGTATTTCGTCCGAACCGACACCTGCTGGCGAATCTTCTCGTAGAGAAGTGGCTGGGTAAAACTTGGCTCGTCGCCTTCACTATGGCCGTGGCGGCGATAACAGACCAGGTCGATGACCACATCCTCGCCGAAGCGATTGCGGTACTCCATCGCGATCTTCACGCAGTGCACGACTGCCTCGGGATCGTCGCCGTTCACGTGGAAGATCGGAATCTGGATCATCTTGGCGACGTCGGTGCAATAGAGGGTCGAACGCGCCTCATCGGACGTCGTGGTAAATCCGATCTGGTTGTCGACGACGATGTGAATGGTACCGCCGGTCGAGTAGCCGTCGAGATTCGACAGGTTGAGGGTTTCAGCGATGATCCCCTGGCCTGAAAACGCAGCGTCTCCGTGAATCAACACCGGGATCACCATCTCTCCTCGGATATCGCCAGACCGAATCTGCTTGGCCCGGGTTCTTCCCTCGACGACCGGATCGACCGCCTCGAGGTGAGAGGGATTGGCAGTAAGCGACAAGTGGATCTGCTCGCCGCTGGAGACGCGGCGATCCTTCGAGAAACCCTTGTGATACTTGACGTCGCCCGAACCGAAGGGACTATCGATCAGCGGACTATCCTCGAACTCCGAGAAGATCGACTCGAGAGATTTCCCGAGGATGTTCGACAGAACGTTCAATCGACCGCGATGGGTCATTCCGATCACCAGTTCCCGGCAACCAAGGCTGGGCGCCTCCTCGACGATCGCGTCGAGGAGCGGAATCAGGGATTCCGATCCCTCGATCGAAAATCGCTTCTGCCCGAGGAATCGCGTGTGCAAGAAGCGCTCGAAGAGTTCTGCGGCGGCCAACTTCTCGAGGATTCGCAGGCGCTGCGGCTTATCGAATTCCGTGCTGTTCTCGCAGTTCTCGATCCGCCGCCGCACCCAGGCCTTGCGGCCGAGATCCTGCATGTGGGTAAATTCGACGCCAACGCTCCGACAGTAGGTCGCACGAAGTCGCCGCAAGATCTCCCTCAGCGTCTGGACGGATCCGCCGGGCAGGTCTCCCGCGATGAACGGCTGATCCAAATCCTCTGTGCCAAAGCCGTAGTGGGCCGGGTCGAGTTCGGGGAAGTAGGTGCTGTTGCCGCCGAGGGGGTCCGTGCAGGCAATGCGGTGCCCCCGAGCGCGATAGGCGTGGATCATGCGAAGCGCAGCCGCGTGGCGATCGGCGAGTTGGTTGGCGAGCGAGGAACCCGTCTGCTCAAGTTCCGACTGCGGGTCGTGGGCGGATTCGATCTCGGCCGGGGATTGAGGATCGGCCGGCGATGGGTCGCGGGCGGATTCGATCTCAGCTGGGGGTTGCGGATCGGCCGGCGATGGGTCGCGGAATTGAATCGCCCAGCTCGAATCGACGGAGTTCGGATCCGCCTCGTAGCGCTCGCGAATCTCTTCGACGATTCCCGCGTTCACCCCAAAGGCCCGAAGTGAGTCTGGGCGCACTCGGCCGATCTTGCCTTTGCGGGCCATTTTCGGTTCGCTGAGCTCCTCTGCGCGCTTTGCGAGATTGAGGGGAAGCGCATCGCGAGCGGCTCCCTTCCAATCGGCGAGAAGCCTCCGCGCCTCAAGGCAAAACGTCGCTAAAAATGCGTTTGGTGATGTTTCGGGGCAGCGCGGAGGGCGGGGGGGCGCTGGCCGCCCGTCGGCGGCCTCAGCCCGGGGAAGGCGCGAGAATGGCGAGAACGATCAGCCGCTCCGTGGCGTCGTTGCGGATCCCGTGGGCAACTCCCTCGGGCGCGATCAGCATCTGGCCCGCCTCCATGGGAATCTCGCGATCCTCGAGTAGGAAGCACCCCCGACCCGAGAGCACGTGATACACCTTGTCCATGCCCGAGTGGGCGTGGATCGGGTGTTCTTGGCCCGGCTCGAAGGAGTTGAGACCGACCATGATCCGCTCGGAGCGAAAAAGGGTCGCCTTGCCCATCTTGTCGGGTGCGAAAACAGCGTGTTCTTCGGGGCGAATCAGATTCGGTCCTTTCATCTGCCTCTCCAGACTGAATGATCGTGTGCCGAATGATAACCTGCGCCCCGAGCGGCCGCCGGATTTGATTTGCGTCGGTCGGCTGGGCAGGCGGCGCCCGTCGATTAAAATCTCAGCAGAGGTGGTTGCGCTTGTCTGAAGACCCCATCAGAGACCCGATTCCGACCGGTGAACCGGGTGTCGGAGAGATCCGGAGCGTTAGTGGTCCGGCCCTGATCCGATTGCTTCGACCCCGGCAGTGGCCGAAGAATCTGCTCGTCTTCGCGGCGGCCATCTTCGCCAATCAACTCTTCGTCGCCATGTCGGCGAGCGTCGCTGCGCTCGCGTTCGTTGCGTTCTGCCTGGCGTCCTCCTCTGTGTACGTAATCAATGATCTCATGGATGCCGAAGTCGACCGTCAGCACCCCGTAAAACGCGCGAGGCCCATCGCTGCGAGAGAGATCGGGACGGGATCTGCCATCTGGCTTGCTGCCGCGCTCACGCTCGCAGCGCTCGGGCTTGCCGCAACCATCAACGGGCCGTTCGCGATCACAATCGCAGCCTACATCGCGCTCGTCCATTTCTATTCGATCGTCGGTAAGCACATCGTGATTCTCGATGTGATGTTGGTCGCGACGGGCTTCGTACTCCGGGCCGTCGGAGGCGCGCTAGCGATCCAGGTTCCGTCTTCGGATTGGTTCGTCCTGTGCACCTTCTTCGCGGCGCTGTTCCTGGCGCTCTCCAAACGTCGGGCGGAGATGATTTCCAAAGATGGCGGATCGGCGTGGCATCGCTCTGTGATCGGTGAGTACAGCGAGTCAGCGCTCGCCGCCTACACGACCACCGCAATGGCCGCCACGGCGATCACCTACTCGCTCTACGTCATCGAATCCGCCGATCGGTTTCCGCTGCTTCCGCTGACGGTGCCATTCGTGTTATTCGCGGTGTTCCGCTACCACCACCTCGTAGAGATGGACGG